>JACZDD010145650.1_pt1 | contig 10440 bp, 9 predicted proteins | sample 8641771 | NCBI WGS metagenome assembly JACZDD01 (sample SAMN15324614, study PRJNA640507) | soil metagenome | isolation source: intercropping peanut in the second line | place: China: Luxin town, Laibin City, Guangxi Province | collected 2019-07-25 | depth 10cm m | reverse complement strand
GGTTTCTGCGGCGATACAATTCCGGATCGCGTGCAAAACATTTTCGAAATCGTTCGGGATGCGCGCAAGAAAGCAACCGATCTGGTCATTCGGAAAATCGCATCCGGGGAGCGTCTGGCCGGATTCGAAGTAGACGACGCGGCGCGTGGCCACATCGAAAGCCATGGACTGGGCGAATATTTTTTCCATCGGACCGGACACAGCATTGCGACGGAGATTCATGGCACTGGGGCCAATATGGACAATCTCGAATCTCATGATGAACGCCAGATTCTGGCCGGGAGCTGCTTCTCGGTGGAGCCGGGCATTTATTTGTCGGAATTCGGCATCCGGTCGGAAGTTAACATGTATGTGGGCGATGGTTTTGCGAAAGTCACCGGCGAGCAACAAGAGCAACTCGTGTTCATGAAAGCGTAACAACCACGTCTCCGCGGTGCTCCGTTAAACTCGTGAATCTACGGACCTTGCGAGTACATGAGTCGCATCAATAAATTTGATTGGCTCTGACGCCTATTGCCGTAATACAGTTCGGTATGGCGACAATGAGTCACATAGAACCTCCAGCGACCCTTGTTGGGCTACTCCATCGGGTCAGCGGCATCGTGAGTTCCGAGCTCACACTCGATGAGATGCTCGGCGAGATCGTGGGTTTAACGGTGCAGGTCACCAACTGTGATGCCTGCCTGGTGTACCTGATCGAACGCGAGGCAAACGAAATTGTGTTGCGCGCATCGCAGGTTCCTCACCAAAGCGACCTTGGCAATATCCGGCTGAAGATCGGTGAAGGTGTAACGGGATGGGTAGTGGAGCATCGTTCCGTAGTGGCGCTTGCTTCGAATGCAGCCGCCGATAGCCGCTTCAAGCGCTTCCAGTCTCTCGTCGAGGACACATACGAGGCATTTCTATCGGTTCCGTTACTGAGCGGAGGCGAGGTAATTGGAGTGATTAACGTTCATCATCGGGAAGCGCATCCGCACACGCCCGATGAGATCTCGCTATTGACGTTTGTGGGCGAGCAGATGGGCGGAGCGATCATGAAGAGCTTCCTTGCGGAAGAGAATGCCCGCTTGATCGAAGAAACCGCCGAAATGCGCCGGCAGCTTGAAACACGCAAGCTGGTGGAACGAGCGAAAGGCATTTTGCAGACGCGCCACACCTTGACGGAAGAAGAGGCGTACCTCCGTTTGCGAAATGAAAGCCGGCGATTGCGGCGCCCAATGCGCGAGCTGGCCGAGGCCATTATTCTTTCTGAAGATCTAAGCAAAAAGAGCGAGCGCGTACAGTAATCTGAAATTTGCCCGAGTTTCGGCCAATTATCAGCAATCCGCATCTGCTCACGATTGCCGGCAATTTCTGGCCGCGTAAAATCGACGAGCAGCGCTTTCCCGCAGTTCGCAAACAATATTCGATTACTTCGGGTACGACGGTCGTCGCGCTCGAGCATCAGCCTCTCGAACCCGCGCGCGGGCAGATCGTGTTACTGCACGGATTGGAAGGCTCGGCTGCAGCCGGATATTTCGCAAGCTTCACGCAAGAGGCCCTGGTGCGCGGCTACGGCGTCCATCGGCTCAACATGCGCACCTGTGGCGGCACGGAGGATCTGTGCGAGACCATGTATCATTCGGGGCTCACGAGCGATACGAAGTTCATTCTGGAGCAACTGAAAGCGCCGGTCTTTATCGTGGGTTTCTCGCTGGGCGGTAACGTAGCCCTCAAACTGGCCGGCGAGCTAGGTGCGACGGATCTGCTGGCGGGAGTGTGTGCGATTTCCACGCCGATCGATCTGGCTGCCTGCGTGCGCGCTATCGATAAACCCGCGAATATTTTGTATGCCAGGCGTTTTCTGAAACGCCTGCGCGAGCGCGTCAGGAGAATGAACCGCCGTGTTCCGCAGGCTTACAGTCTTGACGGGCTGGATGAAGTACGGACGATCTGGGAGTTTGACGATCGATTTACCGCGCCGCTGTTCGGGTTCGGCACTGCGGCAAATTACTATGCTACGCAGTCGGCGATGAATTTCCTGGATGCGATTCGTGTTCCCACACTCTTGATTTCCGCGAAAGACGATCCGCTGGTGCCGTTTGAGATTTACGGGCATCCTGCGTTTCAGAGTAATCCGTCCTTGACGCTATTTGCTATGAAGCACGGCGGGCATTTAGGCTTTCTGGCGCGCCGGAAGCCGAGGTTTTGGCTCGATGGAACAGCCCTCGATTGGATCGATTCGGTCCAATCAAAGATTTCACGAAGCGAGAGCTTTTTGCGTCTCGCGAGATAAACCGGCGTCGTGCGCTTTGTACGCTTCGTCGAGTACCTCGACAACATGAGCGACTCGCTGCCCTGCGCCATACAAGCGGGCACCCGCGGAAAGCTGCAGCATACAGCCGGGATTCGCGGTTACGATAAGCGACGCTTTGGTGGTGGCGACGAATTCCATTTTGCGTTGCAGGATTTGATTTGCCATTTCACTTTGGACAACGTTGTAGATACCGGCGCTACCGCAGCACAAGTCGGCCATCGGCATCTCGCGGAAGCGCAATCCGGGAATGGCCTTTAGCAGCTTTCTAGGTGCCACGCGGATTTTCTGACCGTGTGCCAGATGGCAGGAATCCTGGTACGTGGCGATTGCGTCGATAGAACCCATCTCGGTGTTTAATTCAATGTTTGCAAGGAATTCCGTGATATCTTTCATCTTTTCCTTGAAAGCAACAGCGCGATCGCGATAGGCCGGGTCGGCATGCAGCAGATGATCGTATTCCTTCAAGGTAGATCCGCAGCCGGCGGCGTTGGTGATAAGGGCGTCGAAATCTTCGCCGAGAAAGACGTCTATATTGTTGCGCGCCAGGGTGCGCGCCTGGTCGGCGAGGCCGGAGTGAAGATGAAGCGCGCCGCAGCAGTTTTGAGCGGCCGGGATAACCACCTCGCAGCCATTGCGCTGTAAGACGCGAACGGTGGCCTCGTTCAGGCGGGCGAACGCCACATTCGCGATACAGCCGGCTAAGAAACCTACGCGATAGCGGCGCTCGCCCAAAGCCGGAAAAGTTTTTCCGATCTTCGAATAGAAGAAAGGCGCTTCCGCATTAGGTGTAAGGGCTTCGAGGTTCGACAATCTGCCAAAAAGCTTCAGGACGCCCGTAAACCGCACGAGCCGCTGCAACCCGGAGACCTGGTACAGATACAGCAGCGTGCCGGCCAACTGCAGGTTGGTGCGTGAAGGAAGGAGTTTTTGGAAGACCAGTGCACGCGTCAACCGCGTGAACAGCGACGGTTTTTCCCGCGCCCTGATCTGCTCCCGCGCATCTTCGATCAAACGCCCATAGGGAACGCCGGACGGGCAGGCCGTCTCGCATCCGCGGCAGGCGAGGCAAAGGTCCAAGTGCCGGATATAGGTGTCGGTAATGGGGGCGCCGCTGGCGACCTGGTTCATCTGATAGATGCGGCCGCGAGGAGAATCCATTTCGATTCCCAATTCGCGATAGGTGGGGCACGCATTCAGGCACAGGCCGCAGTGTACGCATTTATCCAAATCGGCCTGCGCGGGTCCGCTAGATTCTGCCATACAAACGCGAACGGTTCAGAAGATTGTTGGGGTCGAACATCTGTTTAACCTTCTTCATGATGGCAAATGCGTTGGCGCGCGCCGGGGAGGAATCGAGCAGCCAAAGTTCCTGGCTGGCGCGTTTGTCTTCCGGCGCGAACTCAACCGCTGCGCTCCACCCATTTTGCGAGGCCGCCTTCCAGAGAGCCGGTAACGCCTGCCAGGATGTCAGATATGCGTACGTCACGCCAGAGCCGGCGTGACAAATGCATGGGCCGGAGACGAGGCGCAGAACGGCTAGAGTGTCTCGCAGCTTGGTCCCGAGACGAAGCACCACGCCGTTCGGCTGGCGGCGAATAAATTCTGCAGAGAAATCGGAGATGCCCTTCCACCAATTCGCTTCCGCGGCTCCTGTGAGGCGTTCGCCAGCCTGCAATTCTCGGGCATAGCGGGCGAGCACGTTGGCGCTGCCGCTGGCGCGTACTGCCAGGAGATAGCCCGAAGCGCCCAGTCTGGCGGCAGCGGGAGGCGAAATGATTTCAAGAGCCATCGGCCGCAGAATGCTGCCGACGATCGCATCTCGTTTCTCGACTGTCCGATCGAGATCCGGGCAGGACAGCAGAAATGTGGCGGTCTGCTCCGGGACGGGATGGATGCGAAAGTTCACGCTCGTGATTACGGCAAGCGTGCCGAAGCTTCCGATCATGAGCTTCCCCATATCCAGTCCGGCGACATTTTTGACGACCATTCCTCCGGTGCGCACGAGGCGCCCTTCCAGCGTCGCGAACTGCATGCCGATGATGAGATCGCGCGCGGTTCCGAACAAACGCCGTAAAGGCCCGCTGGAGTTCGCCGCCACGATTCCGCCAACGGTGGCCAGGGAGGGGAATGGCGGATCGAGGGCGATCATTTGACCATTGGCCGCCAGCAGCTTCTGCAGGTCGGCAAATGCCATTCCCGCTTCCACGCTAATGGTCAGGTCGTTTGGCTCGTATTGGAGGACACGGCGCAATCCGCGTGTACAAATTAAAACTTCGGCTGGCCGTATGGGGCCGCCCATGAGGCGTTTGGAGCCGTTGCCGGCTGTTTCAATATTTCTCCGCTTCGACGCAGCTTCCTCTAAAGTAAAAGCCAGGTCTTCCGCCGAAGACGGCGTGACTCGATGCATGAATTGTTTGTTCTCTGAGCTAACCTTAACTCTAAGACACAGGCCAAAACGCCAACAAATTACGCCATGAACTTTGAGTATTCCGCCGAGCAGGTCGAGCTTCGGAAGTCTATCCGGGAGTTCGCCGAGGCCGAGATCGCGCCGCACGTTCTTGCATGGGATGAAGCTCAGATTTTTCCACTCGAGGTAGTTAAGAAAGCCGGCCAATTGGGAATCATGGGAGCTATTTTTCCCGAGGAATTGGGCGGCGCCGGACTGGGCTATATCGAATATTCGATCATCATTGAAGAGCTTGCTCGAATCGACCCGAGCGTGGCGCTGATCGTAGCCGCTCACAATTCGCTTTGCACGAATCATATTTTTTTGGCGGGAGATGAGGCGCAGAAGAGAAAATACATTCCCAAGCTTGCGAGCGGCGAGTGGATTGGCTGCTGGTCGCTAACGGAACCGGAGGCGGGTTCGGACGCCGCGGGCACACGTTCCACGGCTGTTTTGCGGGATGGAGAATGGGTGCTGAATGGCGGCAAGACATTCACGACCAATGCGCACTACGCCGACGTCTGCGTGGCAATGGCGGTAACCGATCGCGGCGCATCCCAGCACGGCATCTCGGCCTTCATTTTGGAGAAAGGAATTGCCGGCTTCAAGGTAGGGAAGAAGGAAAACAAACTCGGTATGCGCGCGAGCGCTACCGGTGAAGTGCTCTTTGCCGATTGCCGGCTGCCGCAGACGCAGCTTCTCGGAAAACGAGGCGAAGGATTCGTCGATAGCCTGCGAATTCTCGATGGAGGCCGGATCTCGATCGCCGCACTTGCATTGGGCATTGCTCAAGGCGCATTCGATGCGGCGCTGAAGTACTCCAAGCAACGAAAACAGTTCGGCCGCTTTATCTCCGAATTCCAGGCTATCCAGGACAAGCTGTCGAATATGGCTACCAATATCGAAGCCGCGCGCTGGCTGGTCTATTGCGCGGGAGCGCGTAAGGATGCGGGCCGCCGCATCACGCGCGAATCCGCGATGGCCAAATTATTCGCTTCCGAGATGGCGGTCCAAGTCGCGGACCAGGCGCTCCAGATCCATGGCGGATATGGATTCATCAAAGAGTATGGCGTCGAAAAGTTCTATCGCGATGTGAAGCTCTGCACAATCGGCGAAGGAACCAGCGAGATCCAGCGCCTGGTGATTGCGCGTCAGCTTTTGAAAGAGTAGATGATCACGCCGGCTGAAATTAGCGGCCTTTTGCAAAGAATACTGGCAGGGGACGCGCGGGCCATTGCGCGCGCGGCAACGCTCGCCGAGAATCAACCAGCCGCGATGGAAGCATTACGCACGGCCTTATCCGCACACGCGGGCCGTGCGATGACGATCGGAATCACCGGCCCGCCGGGCTCCGGTAAAAGCACTGTGGTTGATCAGCTAACGCACACCTTGCGCAGCGAGGGGAAAACGGTGGGCATTATTGCGGTGGACCCTAGCAGCCCGTTTTCGCACGGGGCGATTCTGGGCGATCGCATTCGGATGCAGCGGCACTATGAGGACACCGGCGTGTTTATCCGGTCGATGGCCAGCCGCGGCAGAGCGGGCGGTGTGGCGGAAGGCGCGCGCGATGTGGCGTTGGTGCTCGATGCCGCCGGCAAGGACGTGGTGTTGATCGAAACAGTCGGCGTGGGCCAGCAAGAAGTAGAAATTGCGCAGATTGCGGATGTGACCGTGCTGGTTCTGGCGCCCGGTCTCGGCGACGACGTGCAAGCAATGAAGGCCGGTATTATGGAAATCGCGGATGTATTCGCCATCAACAAGTCCGATATGCCAGGAGCGGAACGCCTCGAACAGGAGATCCGCATGATGCAAAGCCTGGCGAGCGATGACGAGCGCGCGAGCGCCGCTCCGGTTCGCCGGATCGTGGCGAGCGAAGGCGCGGGAGTGGTGGATCTGCTGGCGGCGATTCGCGGCGTGTACAAAAACAGCAAGTGATGGCCATCGAGATCGATCATTTAGGCATTGCCGTGCGGAGTCTCGAGGAAGGATTGCGCTTCTACGAAGACGCCTTAGGGATGGCGGTGAGCGGCAGGGAGATAATCGCGAGCGAACACGTGAAAGTGGTGATGCTGCCTGCCGGAGCAGGAGCCAACCCGCCGCGTATTGAGCTGCTCGAAGCAACGGGCGAAGCCTCGCCGATTGCGCGGTACATCGAAAAGCGAGGGCCGGGATTGCACCACATCGCGCTGCGCGTGGACGATCTGGAAAACACCATCGAGCGGCTGAAAACCGAAGGCGCGCGCGTGCTTCATGAACCGCGGCGAGGCGCCGGAGGGCACTTGTATGTATTCGTTCATCCGGCCACGACCGGCGGTGTGCTATTGGAATTGATTCAAAAGGAGCCAGTCAGAGATTGAAGCAGAAGGGATTGAACCAGAAAGCGGAAATCGGGATTATCGGTGGCAGCGGTTTGTATGCCATGCCCGGCTTTGAAGCGCAGGAGGAAGTGCGCCTCACGACGCCATTCGGCGAGCCGTCGGACCCGTATGTTGTGGGACGGCTGGAGGGCAGGGAAGTGGCGTTTGTTGCGCGGCATGGCCGCGGCCATCGGCTGACGCCTTCGGAGCTGAACTTTCGCGCGAATATTTTCGGCATGAAGATGCTGGGCGTGGAACGGATCCTCTCGTTGAGCGCAGTGGGGTCGATGAAACAGGAGCACGCGCCGCTCGATTTCGTGATTCCGGATCAGTTTTTCGATCGCACACGCGGGCGCATCTCGACATTCTTCGGGGATGGCGTGGTAGCGCACATCAGCTTCGCCGATCCCGTTTGTCCACGCTTAGCCGCGGCATCGCACCAAGCTGCCGGAGAACTCGGAATCCGCAGCAGGCTGGGAGGGACTTACTTGTGTATGGAAGGCCCGGCGTTTTCGACGAGAGCCGAATCGAACGTCTATCGCAGTTGGGGCATGGACGTGATTGGGATGACGAACCTGCAAGAAGCCAAGCTGGCGCGCGAGGCGGAAATCTGTTACGCGACGATTGCGATGGTCACCGACTACGATTGCTGGCACGAAGAGCACGACGCGGTCACCGTCGAGCAAATCATCGGAAATCTGACGAAGAATGCGGAGAACGCATGCAAGCTGGTGCGACAAGTGGTGCGGGAGATGCCCGAAACGAGAGACTGCAAATGCGGCTCGGCGTTGAAGCATGCCATCCTTACCGACCCAAAGAAGATCCCACGCGAAACGAAAGAGAGATTAGGGCTGCTGATTGGCAAGTATACCGGCTAGCGAACTCGCCAGAGAGATTCTGGACGCCTGCTTGAACGAGGGCACGTGGCCGGCGCGTGTATTGGACGATCTGATCGAGCGAGCGCTCGATGAAGACGACGAATTCACGGCGATAGCGGCGACTCGCGCTCTATTTGGCATTGTCATCGAGCGGCTCGGCGATTTGTTCGAGCCTGCGCTCTGCGATGTGTATGCAAAGCTTTTCTCGCACGTGATTGCGCGCGCACTTCCCGAATACAGCGCGAACGACCTGCTGATTCGTTATCGCCGCATTCGCCAGCCGAGGCGGTTCCGGGGCGGAGAAGTCCAGCGCGTGTTCGTGCTATCACGAGTAACGCTCGGCGCGGACGTGGCGGTGACAAGCGTGGCGCTTGCGGCAGCGAAGGAACGGTTTCCGGATGCCGAGATTTGCCTGGTCGGTCCGGAGAAGAACGCGGCCATGTTTGCCGCCGATCCGAGAATTACTCCGATTACGGTTCCATACGGCCGCGCCAGCTTACTGAGGGACCGGCTGCTCGCCGCGGCCGAGTTACAGGTCACAGTGGATGAACCCGGCGCGATTGTCATCGATCCCGACTCACGGTTAACGCAACTGGGATTGATTCCGGTCTGCGATGAGGCGCGTTACTTCTTCTTCGAAAGCCGCGCGGCCGGTGGGGAGCTCGAGGCAAGTTTATCGGAGCTAATTGCTGCCTGGCTCATGCAAGTGTTCGACACAGACCGTGCACAGCCTTATGTCGCGCCTCTTGTGCAGGAAAAAATGGCCAGCATCACCGTAAGTTGGGGCGTGGGCGAGAACGCGGACAAGCGTGTATGCGATGAATTGGAGTTAGATGTATTGAAGAAGCTGCTGAGTTGGGGCCGGCCTGTATTGCTTGACCGCGGTGCGGGAGGAAAGGAAGCCGATCGTGTGGATGCGTTGGCGCGCAGCCTGAACGCTCCGGATCTGCTATTGGTCCACGACGGCAGCTATGCCTCGTTTGCAAGCCATATTTTGCAGAGTGATTTCTATGCCGGTTACGATTCCGCCGGGCAACACGTGGCCGCGGCAGGGAACGTCCCGCTTGTATCGGTGTTCTGCGGCTACGCCAGCCCCAGAATGTTTTCCCGCTGGCGGCCTACGACGGCCAACTCCCGCGTGGTTGCGGTGGATGAAACAAACCGTGGCGATGCGATCGAGCGGACTCTCCGCGCTATTTGGGAGGCGGGGGAGGCGCTGTGGGGAGCACCCAAGGGCTCGACTGCGTAGGAGTCTTCTGAGGCGGAGGAGTTTGCTGAGGCGCAGGTTTCGGCTCGGCGACCGCCGGCTCCTCTTGCGTTTTGCTCGGCGGCAGGGGCTTGGCGGCCTCCTCCATGTCGTATGTGATGCTGCTTTCCGTGCCGAACTTTCGATAAGCGCGAAATTCTATTTCATTATGAGTGCTTTCCCGTCCGGCGCGCATCCACAATTGCGCAACTAACGGGCAAACGAATTTTTGGCCGCCGATCTCGGTCAAGTCGTAGTCCAGTATTTCCGAGGCTTCCTGCACTGGGAATTCTTTCGGGATGCCGACGGCTACGAACTTGATGCGCGCAATTTCGCCGGTCTGCGGGTCAGCGTAAATCAAACCTTTATAGGCTGTGATGATGCGCTGGCCTTCGGACGAGCTGCCATCGTAGGTGATCGACCAATTAGAGTGGCCGCTATCGATGAAGTAATTGAACACCGCCATACGCCTGCCTCGCAGCGTGCCCCAATGGTCCCAGCCGAATTCCGCATCGCTCTTGGGCTCGAAAATTTCACGCATGAGGCTGCCGAACTCGCCGGTCGAGGTGGCGCCGCCGGCACGTAAGCTCCGCATATCGGTGTCAACCAAATGCCCGTATTGGGAATATACCTTGTACTGTTCCTGGCCTTCGTTATAACTGACTCTGGCGAGAATTGTACCGATCGTTCGGTAATCGGTGCCGCCGTTCGGGTCGATGTATTGCCGCGTGACTTGCACGCAAACGAAATTGGGCAGATTCGCCGTATAGTTCATGGCGTACTGCGTCATGGCATCCCGAATCTCGCGCTGGCGGATGGAGTCGGGAGGTGGAATCGGTGGAGCTTTGACACTGAGCGTCGCGGTAGGCGATCCCGCCGGAATGCCTTGATCCGGCGCCGTGGCAGGCGACGACGTAACATCGTGCGTGGGGCCTTTCATGCTTGCTGTCTCGTCGCGCAAGGCTTGTAGTGCTTCGACCGTCTTGGGCCCCGCGCCCTGCGCCTGCAGGTCGATGATGGTCTTATCCGTCAGCCGCTCGGTGAGCTTCAGCTTTTTGATTGCCGCGGCGATTTGCTTATCGCTGTGTTGCCGCAGAGCCAGCTCAGATCGTACAAAATCAGCCAATTGCTGAAGATTCATCTGAAGCTGCGCCGGCAGCAGGAGAGCAAAACAGAGCAGCAGGCCGAGACACCGCATATTTACTATCATGACGTAG
>JACZDD010117861.1_pt1 | contig 10457 bp, 10 predicted proteins | sample 8641771 | NCBI WGS metagenome assembly JACZDD01 (sample SAMN15324614, study PRJNA640507) | soil metagenome | isolation source: intercropping peanut in the second line | place: China: Luxin town, Laibin City, Guangxi Province | collected 2019-07-25 | depth 10cm m | reverse complement strand
TTCTCGCGCTCGTTCGGCGCGCCCAGTTTGAAGTCGGGATAGGCGTTGTCGATGATGGTAATCAGCGCATCGTAGTCGCGTTCGGCAATCGCGCGAAACTCGGATTGTGATGAGGCGGTGCGGGTGACCATGGTGCAACTCTCCCTGGGATGGATCGATGGCGGCACAATGTTATCGCTGCTTAGACGCAAGCACAAGATATCATTTTCAGCGCGTGGTTGAGGCAGCCAGGCGATGGCGGGGCGGCTGAAGGGGCCACAGTCCCCTCCCCTAACCCCTCCCCATAAAGGGAGAGGGAAACCAGAACCAGAGCACGCTTCTGGCATTCTGGCCCCGTTTTAGGGGAGGGGCTGGGCCGACAGCCTCACCACAAGCGGTAGGAGATGAGGCAGAGGCAACGCGGAAAAAAGTCGAGCGGCGCATCCTTGGAAGGACACACCGCTCGTCTGAGCTTTCGTGAAGCTGAGGTATTCGCTTAGCGCAGGCCGTTCAGGCGGCGCTCGGCCTCTTCAATCGAGATGCTGCCGGTGCGCAACTGCTCCAGGATGGAACGGCGCTCGGCCTCGCGGTCAGCCTGAGACATGCCCGAGAAGCCAAAGTCGTCGCTGGTGTCGTCCTGCTCGATGCGCACGCGCTGCGCCGACGGGCGCGATCCACCGGACGGGGCATCGCTGGGCTTGCGGCCTTCCCAGTCGCGCCGCATCTGGCCGAAGGCGTCTTCGAGGTCGCCCATGGCGCGTTCGATGGTCGAGCGCACCTCGCGGCCAATCGCCTGCCAGTCGGTCTCGCGGGCCTTCTGCGCTGCCTTCTCGGCATAGCGCGAGGCCTGCTCAGAGGCGCGGCGGGCTACCTGCTCGGCCTTCTCGCGGAGTTCGTTCAGCTTGGCCTCATACTCGCCGTAGGTGCGCGGACCATGCCCGCGCTCCCACTCGAAGCCAAAGTCGCGCGAGCCAGCGCCCGCATCCTCGGCGGTCTCATCATCGGTATACGGACCCTGGAAGTAGAGTCCGGCGCGATCCGGCCCGCGGTCTACACGCACGCGGAATTTGTGCTTGCCAAACGCGCCTTCGTAGGTCTTCGTCGAAGCGTCATCCTGCCCGTCGCCGCTTTTCTGCGTATCGTCGCTCATCGTATCTGCCCTTTCATATCGGTCTGTGGAGACGATTGTGATATCGCCACCGCTGCGTAGAGTGACGGTCGCGTCGCCGCGCCCCAGCACTCCAACCAGATTGCGCCGCCGCCCGCGTTCTACCGTCAGCGGCAAGCGTGTCCGAACCTCGCCACCAAGCGCCTGCGCCACAAATTTCGCGTTAACCTCGCCGCGCGTGCGCAGAGTAATATCACCGCCCGCGGAGATGGTATATTCCGCGGCTCCCAGCTCGGTCTCCAGGGTGGCGTCGCCGCCAACCTGGCCAATTAACAGGCCACCCGGCGCGTGTGTCACCGACAGATCGCCGCTAACGACATTGACGCGAATCCGGCCCTGTACGCGCCGCATCGCGCTATCGCCGCTGACGACGTTGACTTCCAGGGGGCCGCTGACGGAGTGAATCTCCAGATCGCCGCCAACGACGCCGATGCCAGCCTCCTGAACGTCCACCAGTTTCGCGTCGCCACCAACCGCATCGGTAAAGACGCCCCCGGCGCAATGCTCGATATCGAGGTCGCCGCCAACCGCGCCATCCAGTATGGCCGACCGGCAGCCCTCGATATGGACATCGCCGCTCACGCCTTCGCGTACCTCCAGTCCCTGTACGTTACGCACGTCGAGGTCGCCACGCACCCCGCCGAGCAGCGGCGCCCCTGAGAAATCTTCGATACGCGCATCGCCGCTGGTCTCGCGCACCCGGAGGTCCTCTCCGCGGCTCGCGCGCAGATCGCCACCAATATGGGCAATGCGCAGTTGGCTTACACTGCCGGTGGTGACATCACCACCCACCTGCTCGACCTGGAGCAGACCATCGAAGCGCGAGGCGTGCAGGTCACCGTCCACGCTGCGGACGATCACCTCGAAGCCATCGGGCGCCCAGAGCTCCGCGCCATCATAGAGGCGCGAGATGCGTACGACGCCGTCCGGCTGGACCACCGGATCATCGCCGGGTTCGCCATGGGTGTCGACGACCACCTCGCTGCTACCTCCGCGCAGGGAGAAATCGCCCCTGACGACCTCGATCTCGATGCGGCCCACAGGCTCATTTGGTTCAGCCGACCCAGCCTGGGCCGATTGTTTGGCCGAATCTCCCTTGTCTTCCGAGTCTGTCACTGGTTGCCCCTCGGCATGCGCTCCCTCCGCGTCTGGTTCGAGTGGAGGCGGCGGAGCGCTACTGGCTGCACTGGCGTCCGCGCTATTGTTTACGCTGCCGCCGTCGCTGGGTTGCGCCTCCTGCGCGGACGCCTCAGGGGTTTGCTCTGGTGTCTGATCGCCCGCCGGGGCTTCGCCATGCTCTTCATCCATTGCATCTGCTCCTAGCCCATGTGGCGCCGCGGCTGTGAAGCGCCGCCCGCCCCGGATTGCCTATCGGTTTCAACGCCGATAGACGCTACTTGTCTGCACTTGCCCTCAGTTAGCCCTGTTTAACCTTCGTCGTCATCCTCGTCGTTCACTTCCGCGAGCAGGCGGTGGGCCTCCTCCGTGCTGATTTCTCCCGTCGCCAGACGGCCGAGAATATCGCGGCGGGCGTGACGCGGCGCGGTGGTCAATTTCTCATCACCGCCAAAGCCCATCGTCTCCAGCACATTGGCGAGACGCGACTTGACGGTGGGATAGGAGATGCCGAGCATATCCTCGACATCCTTGATCGTACCCCGGCAGCGCAGAAATACCTCGACGAATTCGAGCTGCTGATCGTTGAGCCGGGCCAGCCGCCCAAAGCGCTCGTCGGCTTCGCGCCCGGCGGAGGCCGCGCCATTACGACGCGCGGCAGGCTGGCCGGTGAGGGCAAGGGCGCCCTCGAGCGCGCTGCCGCAGCGGTCGCAGCTCAGGCGTGAGACATACATGGCATTGCCGCAGACCGGGCATGAGCCATCAACCTCGTGTGTATGAACCATTGGCGAATGAGTCCTCCTCGCGCCTGACCAGCGCCCGCGACATAATGCGGAAGACCCCGTACTTGAAGGAACAGGAATTGCGCTGTCCAGGTATTTCTCGTGTTGTCTCCCACTGTAGCACTGATTCCAAAGAAAGTCAATATCATCTTCAACAAAATTAATGACGGATTAACATGTTTGATGCCGGTGTGATGTCGGGACTCTGGATACATCGCCAGCATGCAGGCAGGCGCCACGTTTCTGGTCGCTCGTCACGACGGCAGAAATGGGCTGGCCCGAAAGCGCCATGGCGACGAACTGCGCTCTTCCAAGAAGAGTTGGTGGTATCTGTGGCCGTTTGTCGTGCGGTTCGTCTTAACTGCTGTGACCAGGGTGGCGCCTGGCGCATGCTAGCTCCTAACAGGAGCGCGCAGACTCACGCCACAAGTAAGAGGAGACGGCATGAGAACAGCAGCCCGTAAAACGGAACTCTCGCCGCTCGAAGCAATCGTTGTCGAGGGTACACTGGGTGACGAGGCGCGCAGGAATGCGCAGAACGGCACCCTCGCTCGCATTCAGCAGCTCACCCGTGAGCGCCAGAAACTCTACGCCCGGTCGGTCGGTCGTCCCATGCTGGGGCCAGCCAACGCCGCGCGCATTCGTGCCATCAGCGTCGAGATCGAGATGCTGTGGGAGTTGCTGCGCCGCGAGCGCGCCACCCGGCGGGTCCAGATCGAGCGCGCCCTCAACGTCGTCAGTGAAGACGGCGACGACGACGAACATCAACGGGCAAGCGATAGCTCCAGGGAATCGACGGATTCCACAAACTCCACCGACGCCGCCTGATCGCGCACTTCATCGTGCAGGTGATCGCTCGCGTCAACTCCACACCGGCAGCCCCGCAGCCATTTGAAAGCGCGCATGTTTGCGTGCGCTCATGAGTGTGTTGCGGGTGGGCCGGTGTCCTGTTTTCCCCGCGATGTCGGCTGGTGCTATGATGGAATGGAGATAGCGCTATTTGGAGAGGGTCGCCCTATGCCACGCAGCCTGGAATCGGCGGAGACAACGGAGACAACGGAGCTTGACGATTCATCGGTGGCAAACGCCGCCAGCGGCCGGGGAACGCTGCACTACATTATCCTGGGGTTGCTCGGCGCGCACCCCATGTCTGGCTACGACATCAAACGCGCCTTTGACCGCTCGCTGGCAACCTACTGGAATGCCGGGAACAGCCAGATCTATACGACACTCAAGACGCTCGCCGCGCGCAAGCTGGTTTCCTCAGAGATCATCCAGCAGGAGGGGCGTCCCAACCGGCGCGTCTACTCGCTCACTCCGGCGGGGCGCGCGGCGCTGGACGCCTGGCTGGCGGAGCCGGTGCCGTCGCGCTTCACCAAGGATGAGTTCCTGACGCGCCTCTTCTTCTGCGGCCAGACGTCCGACGCGATTGCGTTGCGCCATCTGGAGGAGCATGAGGAGGCGCTCCACGCGCAACTGGCCGATATGGAGCGGGCGTTGCGTGACTATGGCGACCGCCCGACCCGCCGCCCGCGTCTACTTCACTATCAGATGCTCGTCCGCGAGTACAAACAGGCGCTGCTTCAGACCGACCTGGAGGTCACCCGTTCGGCCATTGCCCGCGTGCGCCAGGGACGCTAGCTCCAGTCGATGGGGAGATCCGGGCGCGGGCGAAACTGATCTTCTTCGCGCGTCTCCCTGTTCATATCCCCCGTATAGCCCTGGTTGACCTGCTCCTGGTCGCTGCTATTCAGGCGGTCGAGCATGGCGTCGAAGGTGTCCTCATCGATCTCGCCGCGCGCATACCGCTGGCGCAGCGTTTCTACCGCAGAGGCTGACCCTCTCGGTGTAGCGGGCAGCCAGCCGCCGAGCCGGTCGAAGAAGCTGTGGCGGGCAGACCAGAGCAACAGCGCCAGCACGGCTAGCAAGGGTAATACAAACAGCAGCAGTGGCAGCGCCAGCGAGGCAAGCCCTAGCCAGCCTCCATGCCAGGCGCCGAATCCATCGGGTGGGTGGTGGTAGAAGTGATACGGGCGCATGTGTTGGTCAGGCTCCTCAGGCTCGTCTCGACTCAGAGGCTCGCCGCGTGCCGCCCCTCGCTGAGTCGTCCGTGAGGCGGTTGTAGCTGGAACGTATCACCCGACTATTGAAACATCGTGAGAATCGTATGGTGAAGCGCTCATCCATGTGCGCGCTCAGGCGCCAGGCGCGCCCCTCTGCCTCGTTTGCGGTATCGGAGAAACAGTGATTTCAGGTTCTTGCTCAGGCTCAGATTCGGGCTCAGGCGCGTCGTTTGTGTGATCGGTGGGCGTGATCGCTGGTATCAGCAGGATGGCGGTGGTCCCTTCGCCCGGCGCGCTTTCCAGGTCCAGCGTGCCGTGGTGCAGCGCGAGGATGCCGCGCACCACTGAGAGGCCGAGGCCAGCGCCCCCGGCGGCACGCGCGCGCGCTTTGTCGGGCCGATAGAAACGCTGGCCCAGCAGTGGCAGATGTTCGGCGGCGATGCCGGGTCCGGTATCGTGGACGGCCAGCGTTGCCAGGTCGCCCTCGCGGCTGGTGGAGAGTGTTATCTCGCTGCCGCCGCCAGCGTATTTGAGCGCGTTATCCACCAGCGCGAGCGTGGCCTGCGCCAGCAATTGCGGATCGCCCAGCACGGCGACGCTGGATAGCTGGCCCAGCCTGACGGCGATGCCACGCTCGTGCGCCAGCGCGTCCACCCGGTGCGCGGCGTCGGTGGCGATGGTCGCCAGATCGACGACATCAGGCTCCAGCCGCATCGCGCCGCTATCGAGCCGGGCCAGTGTGAGCAGGTTGTTGGCGATGGCGGAGAGATGTTCGGTTTCAATGACGATATCTTCGAGCAGCGCGGCATCGTCGGGGTCGAACCGGGCGCGCCCACGCAGTAGCACCTCCGCGTCGGCGCGGAGCAGGGTCAACGGCGTGCGCAGCTCGTGCGAGGCGTCGGCGATAAACGTCTGCTGACGTTCAAACGCCAACCGCGCCGGGGCGAGCGCGCGTTCAGCCAGGAAGAAACCGCCGATGGTCGCGCCGAGCAACTCCAGCGGGCCGAGGATAAGCAGCAGATGGAGCAAGGCATCCATGGCGTTCGTCTGGCCGCCTACCTGCACGCCTAGTTGCACAACTCCGAGTATTTGATGCGTATCGGGATCGCGCACCACCAGCGCGTAGCGGCTGATAGCGCCGAGATCATAGCCACCGTTGGCGTTGCCGCCATCGATCACGTCGCTGTCAGACGTATCTTTGAGCGCGCGTTGCGCAAGCGATGGGTCAAGGAAGTTGGGGGCCTGGTTGACAAACCCCTGGAAGCCAAGGAGTGAGGTTCCTGTACTGTCATAGCACGCTACGAACTGAACTCCACCACCGCCATCCGGGCGATTGCGCAAGGGGATACAGGGCTGCATGCCGGTCTGCTGCCAGGAAGCCGCGTAATCGCTGGCGACGTTAGCCAGGCCGCTGTATACCGGACCCATCACCGTCTGCCACATGGCGTAATAGAGCAAGCCGCTCGCCAACAGCAGCACGACGGCCAGCACCGAGGCGTACAGGAGCGTTAGCCGCAGCCGTATGCGCCGGTACATCGCGGCGGACGGAGCATCGGCGGCTGTGCGTCGGCTGGACGATATCCGGCCGCGCAGTGCGTCGTAGCCCGCCGCGATGCGTTGTGACAGGGTGTGTTGCGAGAGCATATCACGGTTCTATCTTGTAGCCGACCCCACGCATTGTCTTGAGCATGGGGTGCGAGAATCCCCGGTCGATCTTGTCGCGGAGATAGTGAACGTATATGTCTACCACGTTCGAGAGCGCCTCGCTATCGTACTGCCAGACGTGATCGATAATCTGTGTTCGCGTCAGCACCTGACCAGGATGCCGCATAAGGTATTCCAGCAGCGCGAACTCTTTGGCGGTCAGCTCGATCATCTTGCCATCGCGGGTCGCCTCGCGCCGCATCAGGTCGAGCGAGAGATCGCCCACCTGAAGTTGCTTGACCTCGGTGATGGCGCGGCCCCGGCGCAAAAGAGCATCCACGCGCGCCAGCAGCTCCTCCATCGCGAACGGCTTGACCAGATAGTCGTCGGCGCCCATGCGCAGCCCCGCCACGCGGTCTTCCACCGCGCCGCGCGCCGTCAGCATGAGGATGGCCGACGATATCTTCTGCGCCCGTACCTCTCGACAGATATCCAGCCCGTTGTACTCGCCGGGCAGCATCAGATCAAGGATGATCAGGTCGTAGGCGCCACGCAGCGCGAGATTCAGGCCGTTGTCGCCATCGTTCGCCACATCCACCACGTGGCGCTCCTCGCCGAGGACACGCGCCACCAACCGCGCCAGGCGCTGTTCGTCTTCCACCACAAGAATATGCATCTGCTTATCCATTACCCAGGCGCCATGCGCTCCGTTGCCGGAGGGCGGCATCGGCCAATCCTACATGACTCGCATACGTGGACTGGATAGACTATAGCGCGCAAAGATTGGAGCAAGATTGAAATGATCTGCCGAGGGTAGTAGGCAGCGTTTGTCGGATGAACCGCGCGCCGTGGAGTGAAGGGAAGCGATAGAGATCTTCAGAGTGCGTCTGGTTATGGCGGGATAATGGCGGGATAATCGCGCTCTGGTTCTATAAATAGCAGGGTGGACTGCTGCCCCGGCGGCGGAGTTCGTCACGGGCGATGGCCTCGCGCGCCAGGCTCCAGAGCAGCTGGGCGGTGGGTGTGGAGGCCGGATAGCCCTCCTCGAAGAGCATCTTGTGCGCCTGGTCGCGTGTCACTTGTGGGCCGATCAGCGCCACGAGGCTGCGGTCGCGCAGGCCCAGCGCCTCGATGCGTTCCAGCAGCGCGGTCGCCGCCAGTTCGCGCTCGTCGTTCGATGCTAGCCAGACCAGCACGATCTCGGCATCGGTCTGGGCAGCCTGGCGCAGTCCTTCTTCAACTGACGGAACAGGCGGCAACACCCGGATCTCCTCGATGCCCGTGAGGCGCTCCGTCAACCCCGCGATGTCGTCGGCGTGGGTATCCGTCAGCGCCAGCAGACAGACTGTCACGCGGCGGCCCAGCTGCCAGCGGAGCAGGCCGTCGATGGCCTCGCGCTCGCTTGAGGTGAGTGGCGCTATCGCTGAGGTAGTTGTCGTCTCTGGGGTATCAGGCATTGATTTCTCCGCAATCGCCGACGTTGTTGTTGCTCTGTTAAGAGTATATATCGTGCTGCGAGGATTGTCATGTTGTCATCAGCGAGTTGGCTGGCGGTTGAAACCGCGCCTGACGGGCCTCGCTGGCGCTCCGCCACAAAACCTGCCTGCGCAGGTTGCAGAGATGTGTATGCCAGCGGGTATCTTGTTGGGGCAGAGTCTGGGAAGTCCGCGACGGCGGACTTCGTAGCCGCAGGCCCATAGGCGCGGCTTTAGCCGCCAGCCGTCTCCGCCGCCAACGTACCCATCACCGCCGCCGCTTTACTGATCGTGTCCGCAATATCGGCGTCGGTGTGAGCGCTGCTCATAAACGCCGCCTCGAACTGGCTTGGCGCGAAGTAGACGCCCTGGTCGAGCATCGCGTGGAAGAAACGCGCGTAGCGCTGAGTATCGGCGTGCTGGCGGGCGGTCGCGTAGTCGGTGATCGCCACGCCCGGCTCGTTCAGGAAGTAGAAGCCGAACATCGTGCCTGCGTGACCGCTCTGTAGCGGTATTCCAGCCGCATCCGCGCTGGCCTGGATGCTGGTGGCAAGCCGCGCCGTCTGTTCCGCGGCGGCCTCGAATACGCCTGGTTCAAGCCAGACGTTGAGGGTGGCGAGGCCCGCCGTCATCGCCAGCGGATTGCCGGAGAGCGTTCCCGCCTGATACATCGGCCCGGCGGGGGCGACCAGCCGCATAATCTCGCGCTTACCCCCATATGCGCCGACCGGCAGTCCGCCGCCAATTACCTTGCCGAGGCAGGTGATGTCGGGGTCAAACCCCCAGGCGCCTTGCGCGCCACCGGGCGCCACGCGGAAGCCAGTCATCACTTCGTCGAGGATGAAGAGCGCACCGCGGTTATGGCACAACTCCTCAAGCCCCCGCAAGAAGCGCGGCGCGGGCATGACGAAGCCCATATTCGCCGCAATCGGCTCGACGATGACGGCGGCTATCTGCTCGGGATAGTGCGCGAAGAGCGTCTCGACCGCCGCGAGGTCGTTGTATTCCGCCGTCAGCGTGTTGCTGGTCGCCGAGGCTGGCACTCCGGGCGAATCGGGCAGTCCCAGTGTCGCGACTCCGCTGCCCGCCTGGACCAGCAGCATATCGGCGTGGCCGTGGTAGCATCCGGCGAATTTCACGATTTTGTCGCGTCCAGTGGCGGCGCGCGCGAGCCGGAGCGCGCTCATTGTGGCCTCGGTGCCGCTATTGACGAAGCGGACCATCTCAACGGCTGGCATCGTGGCGATAATCCGCTCGGCCAGATCGTTTTCCAGCGCGGTCGGCGCGCCGTAGCTCGTCCCGCGTTGCAGCGCATCTGTCAGTGCGGCGATGACGGTGGGGTGCGCATGTCCCAGCGCCAGCGGCCCCCAGGAGAGCACGTAGTCCAGGTAGCGATTGCCGTCCACATCGGTCATCCACGCGCCGCTGCCCGAGGCGATGAAGCGCGGCACGCCGCCGACGCCACCAAACGCGCGCACAGGGCTGTTCACGCCGCCGGGGATCACTTGCTGCGCCTCGGCAAAGAGCCGGGCCGATTCGCTGGTATTCATACTGGTAACCTCCGCGCCGCCGTTTGCTTGCTCCTGAGCGTCTCGACGATCTGTGTCGCCGCCAGCTCGCCCTGGTGGATGCAGTCGGGAACACCCACGCCGCGATACGAACTGCCTGCAACGACCATGTCTGGTGGAAGCGCCGCCTCAATAGCCGCCACACGCTCCAGATGGCCGACATCATACTGCGGGTAGCCGTCGGGCCAGCGGAAGATGCGCGTGAAGAGCGGAGTCGCCCGCACGCCCAGAATGTCGTCCAACTCCTCGCATACGATTGTAGTCAGCTTCGCGTCGTCCAGGCCCAGCATCGTGCGGGTATGTGGCCCGCCGAAGAAGACGCGCACCAGCGCATGTCCCGGCGGCGCGCGGTGACCCCACTTCGAGGAGACCCAGGTGATGCCGTCGATGGAGCGGCCCTCAGTCGGCGGAATCACGACGCCCGTGCCGTTGAGCGGATGAGCGATATCGTTCTGGCGGTAGGCCAGGTAGATCGCGCCGATGCCCGCATAGCGGATGCCAGCCAGCAGCGCGGCGGCCTCAGGCGCAAGCTCGCGTGTGAGCGATGCGGAGACGTTGGCGGGCGTGGCGAGAATCATGGCGTCCGCCGCCAGCGTCGTGCCATCGTCGAGACGTAGCTCGTAGCGACTGCTGTCAGGCTGAGCGATGCCGCATACAGTGGT
>JACZDD010095484.1_pt1 | contig 10497 bp, 7 predicted proteins | sample 8641771 | NCBI WGS metagenome assembly JACZDD01 (sample SAMN15324614, study PRJNA640507) | soil metagenome | isolation source: intercropping peanut in the second line | place: China: Luxin town, Laibin City, Guangxi Province | collected 2019-07-25 | depth 10cm m | reverse complement strand
GCGCGGCGACAGGCTCCGCGCGCCCGGGCATATCAAACGGCGGCAAGTCCTCGGGGGCCGGGCCGGGTTGCGGCGATACGGGCCGGCTCGGCTCGATAGGCGCGGAACGCTGCTGCATTTGCGCCGCGCGTTCGGCTTTGCGGCGTGCGATCCGTTCGGCAGCGCGCGCCTTGGCCGCTTCCACAGCGCGCGCTCGGCGCGCGGCTCGTGCGGCCTTCCATTTTTCCATCAAGGCTTGCCATTTGGCGATCGGACCCGCGAACCAGCGCATTAAGGTGGCGACTTCAAATGTCGTCGCGAAGTAGAGGGCGATTACCGCCGATGCCACGGTGATGATCGCCGCGCCGGCGACATTGAAGTGGTTGCGTAGAAAATCCGCCAATACCAGGCCGACCAGTCCGCTCGGGCGAATCGCGCCGCCGATCAGCCAGTGCCGCGGCGCCAGTCCGCAGGCTGTAGAAATGCAGAACCAGAGCGCGAGACTGCCGCACACTCGAAACCATGGACTCTCGATGGGCGATGAGCGCACCCATTTCCAGCCGAGCAGGGCAGTGTGCAGCGGCAGCAAAAAAATACTGACGCCAAAAATCTGCAGCAGCAGATCCGACCATTTGGCGCCGAATATCCCGAGAAGGTTGTGCGGATGCTTGAGTCCCGTCGCAGTATTCCATGACGGGTCAGCGGAGGAGTAGGACAGCAGACCCAACCAGCCTGCGAGGCTGACGAGGAGCAATAGAATCCCGACCGCTTCGTTGAGGCGGGGACTGCGAGTTGGTGAAAGGAAGTTCATCCGCCGATGCGGAAGAAAACTGCCAGAGCGATTACTATTATGCCAAATCCAACGCGGTATCCGACGAAGAGATTCAGACTGTGGCGGCGGAGGTACTTCAAAAAGAACGCGATCACCAGCATTCCCACGAATCCGCTTACCAGAATGCCCACTAGATAGGGCATCTGCATGCCCGGCGGGATGCCGCCTTCCTTATGTAGGTCTAAGGCGTCTTTCGCCGCGGCAGCGCCGATAATGGGCGCGGAGAGAAGGAACGAAAAACGCGCCGAAGCTTCCCGATCGAAATGCAGGAAGCGCGCGGCGGTGATGGTGACTCCGCTGCGCGAAACGCCCGGAATAATCGCGAAAGCCTGCGCCACGCCGATAGCGATAGCGTCGAACAGGTTCATCTGATTTAAACCGTCCTTCTCGCGACCAACCCGATCCGCCACGTACATAAGGAGGCCCAGAATGATCTCCGCTGCCGCAATCACGTAAAAGCTCCGCCAGGCAGTCTCGGCGTATTTTTGAAATTTCAGACCGGCCAGCCCGGCCGGTATCGTCGCAATTACCAGGAACCAGAGCAGAGACCGGCTGTTCTCGTCGGGTCTGTGGCCGCGATAGGAGAACCCTAGTCCATTGGCGATCAATTGCACCCAATCGCGGAAAAAATAAATCAGGATTGCCGCCAGAGTGCCCGCGTGCAGGGCTACGTCGAAACCGAGCCCCGGGTCCTTCCAACCCATCAATGTTGGAACGACGGTGAGATGCGCACTGCTGCTGATCGGTAAAAACTCTGTGAAACCTTGAATGATGGCAAGCCAAATGGCCTGGTAGAGCGGCATAATGAAGTTTGAAAAAGCTTGTTTCCCCTTTGCTCGCGGATCTTCGTTATCGTAACGTACCCCCGCCGTTTTTCATTTGAAATGCATGCCAGCTACTAAAATCGTTGCCACGCTCGGACCGTCCACCGATTCCGAAGCGGTGATGCGAAGCTTGTTCGACGCCGGAGTCGATGTATTCCGCTTGAACGCCTCCCATGGAACGCATGAGGAGCACGCCCAGCGAATTCGGATGGTGCGCGAGCTGGCCGCCGAACGCAAAACGCATACCGGAATTCTGCTGGACCTGCAAGGCCCGAAAATCCGGCTGGGCACTTTCAAGGATGGGCCTTACGTGCTGAAGGAAGGCTCGCTATTTACCATCACCAGCGAGCAGATCGAAGGAAACGCCGAGCGCGCCTCCACCAACTATGCCGATTTCGGACAGGACGTAAAAGCCGGTGATAGGGTGCTGCTGGCCGACGGCACGATCGAGCTGCGTGTGCTCGAGACGGACGGCGTAGCGGCGCGCTGCCGCGTGATCACCGGCGGCCCGATCAGCGATCGTAAAGGGATCAATCTCCCCGGCGTGCAGGTGAGCACGCCATCGCTCTCGAAAAAAGATATCTCGGACGCACATTTCGGAGTAGCGCAGAAAGTCGATTTTTTCGCGCTCTCGTTCGTGCGGCAGGCGCGCGATATTCTCCGGCTGCGCCATCTGCTCGAGGAAGTGGACGCCAGGCAGCCGATCGTCGCCAAGATCGAGAAGCCGGAAGGCTGGCAGAACCTGGATTCCATTCTCGAAGAGTGCGACGGTGTTATGGTCGCGCGTGGCGACCTCGGTGTGGAGATGGCGCTCGAGCAAGTGCCGGCCATTCAGAAAGCGATTATCGAAAAGGCCCGGCGTCGCGGCAAATTCGTGATTACCGCTACCCAGATGCTTGAGTCGATGATTGAAAATCCGTTGCCCACACGCGCCGAGGTGAGCGACGTCGCTAACGCCATTCACGACGGCACCAGCGCGGTGATGCTTTCGGCCGAAACGTCTGCCGGCAAGCATCCGATCGAGGCGGTGAAGGTCATGGCGCGCATCGCCTGCGAGACGGAACTCTCGCTGCATGGCAAGGGATTTCCGGACCCCTGGGTATCGGAAGAGCGAACCACTCCGGACCTTATTGCCGACGCCGCCTATCATTGTGCGCGCTGGGCCGGAGTAAAGGCTCTCGCGGTGGGGACGAGTTCCGGAGCCTCTGCTCGTCTCCTCTCACGCTACCGGCCGCCGGTTCCGATTTATGCGTTCTGTTCGAGCGAAAGCGTGGCACGCCAGCTTTCTGTCGCCTATGGCGTGACCGCCATGCTCTTGCCCAGCATGACATCAACCGACCAGATGCTGCACGAAATGGAGCGCCTGCTGCTCGAAGCGGGCTGCGTGAATCCGGGCGACAACGTGGTCTTCGTGGCCGGTCAACCGGTTGGCTTGCGCGGATCGACTAACATGCTGACTCTTCATCGCGTGAGTGGAGTTCACCCTTAAGTCCGGCGCCGGAGTGTCATCCTGGAGGGGGATGTACGACGCAATCCTGCTAGTCTCATTCGGCGGCCCAGAGAAGACGGAAGATGTCATGCCGTTTCTCGGGAACGTAACGCGCGGCCGCAATATTCCGCGCGAGCGTCTGCTTGAAGTTGCCGAGCATTATTACCGCTTGGGCGGACGCAGCCCGCTGAATGACCAGTGCCGCGCGCTCATCGCTGCGCTCAGGAAGGATCTGGACGAGCATGGCATCGCCCTGCCGATTTATTGGGGAAACCGGAATTGGCGGCCGTTTCTGCCTGATGCGCTTCGCCAGATGCGCTCCGATGGCATCAAGCACGCGTTGGCCATAGTGACTTCCGCCTACAGCTCGTATTCGAGTTGCCGCCAGTATCGCGAGAATATTGCCGCGGCCCAAGCGGAAATCGGTGAGGGCGCGCCGCGCGTCGATAAGGTTCGCGCCTACTACAATCACCCCGGCTTTATTCAGGCCTGTAGCGATCGCATTCGCGAAGCGCTGGCGCATTTTCCTGGTTGCGATGCCGGCGCGATCCGCCTGGTTGCCACCGCGCACAGCATCCCTTGTTCCATGGCGCACACGAGCGATTACGAAAAGCAGCTTCGCGAGACCACTCGCCTGGTGACGCAGTGCGTGGGAATGAAGGACTGGGATCTGGTTTATCAGAGCCGCAGCGGCCCCCCGAACCAACCCTGGCTCGGGCCCGACATTCTCGACTATCTTCGGAGGATCGCGGGTGAAGGTGTGAAGAACGTAATCGTTGCGCCGCTCGGATTTGTGTCGGATCACATGGAGGTCTTATACGATCTCGATCACGAAGCGCAGGAATTGGCGGGTTCTTTAGGGCTGAAGATGGTTCGCGCGGGCACGGCGGGTACGCATCCCGCCTTTGTCCGGATGCTGCGGCAATTGATTGGCGAGCGGATCTCGGAACGCCAGCCCAAACTGGCGGTAGGCTTTTACAGTCCTAACCACGACGTTTGTCCGGGCGATTGCTGTCCGGCTCCGTCACGAGCCGATACACCTCGCGCTTCGGAAGTCCCAGCCGTTTTGCAACAGTCTTAATGGCTTCCATGCGCTCAATGCCGGCGGCGGTGAGCTTGGCCACTTCTTCAAGCGGCTCGCCGGCTTCCGCTTCCTGCGCCGGCGAGATGACTAGAGTGATCTCTCCTTTTACCGCACCGCGCGCTTCGAGAGTTTCGAGGATAGCCGCGGCCGAGCCCCGCAAGAACTCTTCATGGACCTTCGTCACCTCGCGCGCGAGCACGATGGAGGCGTTCGCCAGCAACTCCCCCATATCCGCCAGCGTTTCCAGGATGCGATGCGGGCTCTCGTAGGCGACGATCGTCATGGTTTCGTGCGCCAGAGCTTCGAGCATCTTGCGCCGCGCCTGCGCCTTCGGCGGCAGAAAACCGGCGAAACGAAATTCATGAACGGGCAAACCGGAGGCGGTCAGCGCGGCCAGCAGCGCCGAAGCTCCCGGTATGGGTACCACCGGAATCCCATGCGCGATCGCTTCGGAAACCACGCGGTAGCCGGGGTCGGAAACCAGCGGAGTTCCGGCATCGCTCACAAGCGCAACCGAGTCTCCGCGTGCGAGCGCGGCCAGGATTTCCGCGCCGCGCTGTGTCTCATTATGTTCGTGATAGCTGATGAGCGGCTTCCGGATCTCAAAATGCTGCAAGAGTTTCTGGGTTTGCCGCGTATCCTCGCAGGCGATCAGGGATACTTCCTCGCGCAGTACCCGGAGCGCGCGCAACGTGATGTCGTCTAAATTGCCGATGGGAGTTGCAACAAGATAAAGTGACGCGGGCAAGCACTACAAAGTGTAACGTCTAGCGCCTTGTATTTTAGAAATTGAACCTCAGGAGTCTTCGCAGCTAAATGGCAAAGCCGTCTCAGGAGCGGGCGACGGCGCCGCTCTACGTGCGCTGGAATCCGGAACGCTCCTCCTACGCTGTCGAGCTTCGGTTGGAGCTGGTTTCGCGTCTGACCAGCCTATTGGTGCAGGCCGAAAAGCTGGGCATCGAGGTTGGCGGTATGCTGCTCGGCTCTATGCCAGATCCCCAGATGCCGACGCTCCGGATCGACGATGTGGCGATCATTTCGCGCCGCTTTGAAGACGGCGCTATTTATATGTTGGACCCGAGCCAACAGTATCGGCTGGATGAAATTCGCGCTGCCGCCCGCGCGCAAAATCGCGACTGCGTGGGTTTCTTTAGAAGCCACCTGCGGCCGGGAGCGTTGCAGCCGGCGCTCGCTGACCGTACGCTTCTGACGGAGCAATTCCCGCAGGGCGTGTACGCGCTGCTGCTGGTGCAGAGCCGTGAGCCGCGCACGGCGGCATTTTTCCTCGCCTCCAACGGGCAATTACCGGATCACCCTTCCGCCCGCAAATTCTACTTCGATGATTCGGAATTCAAATATCTTCCGGAAGTGGAGGGCGAAGATCTGGATGTCAAGGGGCGCTTCACCTTGAAGGAATCGAGCCATACGCGCTATCGCTGGCTGGGAGGCGTCGGCATGGTGCTTTTGGCCGCGTTTATTGTTTGGGTCGTGTTCTCGGGCGCGATTCGCCGCGCTCTACGTCCGGATTCCAATAAGCTGGATCTCGAAGTGACGTCCGTGGGAAACGTCATGAAGATTTCCTGGGATCATAGTGCGCCGATTCTCTCGAAAGCCAGAGGAGCCAGCATCTTGATCTCTGATGGCGCGAGCCACCGGGACGTACACTTGGGCCAGGACGAATTACTGCTGGGAGAAGTGGATTACCACCGCATCAGCCCGAACGTTCAGGTCACGCTTACTCTCGATTTGCCGCGTTCGAAATTGCCTCCGCAAACGTTTCACTGGTCCGCAGAATAACGCTCGAAGCGCAAGCGTCACGAAAGGTGTTTCCAGAAGATGGTTGTGTCGCACCATTCTCCATTTGGAAACAGTGCATACTTCGGAATGACACCTACTCTGGTCCATCCCAATCGCAAATACAGCTTTTCCGCGCTTCCGCCCGTTACGGTATCGAGCACAAGCAGGCTCTTTCCGGAGCGGCGGCTGGCTGTCTCGACGGAATTCATGAGGCGGCTCCCAATACCTTGCGCTCGGGCCGAACGCAGGACAAGCAGTTTCGCCACATCGGCGCGATGAGGCTGATTCGGCGGCATCGCGGTCACAATCTGAACTGTACCGACAAGCTTGTTGTCCGCAAACGCCGCCAACAGAATGCGATCGCCGTTTCGAATGCCTTCGACAACCTTTTCGAAAAACGCTTCCGCTTCTGGGCGTGAAAGCGGCGCCATGAAACTGACGGAGGCGCCTCCTTCCACGCAGTCCAGCAGAACCGTGGCAAGATCCGCGATATACCCGTATCCTTCGTCCGCACTGAGTTGCCGAATTTCGACCATCGAATCAGCTTACGCCGGCTACTTTAGCTGTGATCCTGCAAGTTCTTTCGCAGGAATTCGAGAACTTTTGGGATAGCGTCGATTGAGGAATCAGCATTGCCTTGCGGTGTTCCTCCGAGATCGACCGGCCTGCCCGATACCGGATGCCGCGTGGATCCGTGCCACTCGGGCGTGATCTGGGGCCGCCCGGCAGTGTGGCCGGCGTTCGGGTAAATAAGGCTCTCGACCGGGTAAACGAAATGTTTGTGTTTCAAACGAGAAACTATCGTCTTTGTCATGCTGGCCGAATCCCACACATGATCCGCTTCGCCCGCCACCAGAAAAAGAGCTCCCTGGGTATTTTCGACATCGATTGCGGCCAGCAGCGCCGCCGCGCCACCTTCGTTACGGCCGATAAACGCGAGAGGTAAACCCTTCCATGTCCACGCATAGGGCACATGGTTGCCGCCGCAACAGGCGCGATGGCGGACATTAGCAGGCGCAAAGGCGACCACCGCTTTGATCATGGGATACATGGAACCGAGTTGCAGCGCAAGCTCGCCGCCCCGTGAAACGCCCATGACAGCGATATGATCCGGCGAGACTTCCGGCCGGCTCTTCATCCACATCAGCGCCTGTCCGAAATATTCGAGCGGAATCGCCTCGAGCTGCGCCGGCAAATTCTCGTATCGAAAATAAGCCAGCGCCAAGGCCGTATAACCGCGCGATGCGAGCCATGCCGCGCGCCGCGCCGGCACGCCGCCTTCCGATCCTCCCAGCACAAGAACTCCAGGATGATTGCCTGCGCCAGCCGGCACAAACAGGATGCCGTGTAATTGCCCTTCGACCTTGATCTGTCGAATCCCCTCCGCAAGGGCGTCTTGCTGGAGCTGCCCTATGGCGATGACGGTATCGCCGCGCAGGAGTTGGAACCGGATTGTCTGAGATCCGAGTTCCGGTGGCGGACGATACGCGCCGCCCCCTTTCCCGATAGGCTTCATCGACCAGATTGGTCCCATGGCGGAAATCTCGTGATACGAGCCAGCTAGTGGGGCCTGCTTCGACAGATCGATAACGCCCTGCGCATCCGCGCCAAACTCGGCCGCCGATTCCCAGCGCTGGCCGTCTCCATCCATCAAATCCGCCTTCAGCGTGACGTGTTCGTCCGGCCGCAAGCCGGTCGCCTGTGTAACCGCGATTTGATCCGTGAGCACCCGGTTGGGAGCGATGGTCAGAGTTTGCGCGTGCAGGCAAAAAAGAAACGTGCCGCTCGCAATGGCAAGCTTCAGCATCCGGAGTGTTGTAGCCAAAGTTTACACTCTAGTCGTGACGCAAGGCAATCATGGGATCGATTTTCGTTGCCCGGTACGCCGGCACAAGCACCGCTGTTAGCGAGACAGCAAGCAATAAGATAACGGCGGCGATGAAAGTTACTGGATTACTGGCTGCAAACCCGAAGATGAGAGCTTTGGCCAAATGAGTACCGGCGCCGGCTGCCACCAGACCGGCAACGGTGCCCGCCGCAACGATCGCGAGCGCGCCTCGAAGCAGAAGCTCTATGATCATTTTGGGCGTGGCTCCCACCGCCATCCTGATCCCGATCTCCCGTCTCCTTTGTAAAACGGAATAACTCATGATTCCGTATAGCCCCAGCGTAGCCAATAACAGCGCTAGACCTCCGAAGAGACTTGCGATACTCGCAAGCAATCGCTCACGTGTTAGCGTGTCGTCGATTAGCTGTTGCTGCCGCGAAACTTCGCCGATCGTGAACCGTTGGCCCGCCGCAAGGCGGAGATTGGAGGCAAGTGATGAGATGTTCTGATGTCCTCGTATCTGGAGAAACATGGATTCGCCCGGACGGGCTCGCTGCGGGAACCAGTCTGTCATTTTGCCGTAGGGAATGTAAATCATCGGAGGAGCAGCCTCACGAAGATTGCCGTATTTGGCATCTTTCACAATTCCTGTGATTTCCGTCCAGACCGGAGCGTTGTCCAACTTCGTCAGCCTGCGTCCGAGTGGATTTTCGTCGCCAAAAAATTTGTGAGTAAATGCTTCATTGACGACGGCGCGCCGCGGAGCGCTGGAATCGCCATCGCGCGAGTCGAAATTCCGTCCTCCTACAAGTCCAATGCCCAGGGTTTGGAAGTACTCCGCCGAGACAAATAACTGCCCTGTAGTCGGGTCGGTCGGCAGAGGCTTGGCTGCTGTTGTACGGATTCCCCTTAGTGGCAATACACCGTCAAACAGTCCGCCGGAGGAAAGGCTGGCTTGTTCCACACCAGGGAGAGCCCGCACGCGGCGGAGCAACTCATTCCACGCGGGTACAAGATCTTTCAGCACAACCGGATTGCAAACGACCCGAGCGACGAAGACACTACTTGGATCGAAGCCCAGGCGAGAAGACATGAGGTTTACTAACGTGCGTGTAAACAAAATGGCTCCGGTGACCAGGACCAGAGACAAGGCTATTTGCGCCGCAACCAGGACTCTCCGCACCCATTCGCTGCCGGATTCCGTGAGCCGGGCGCCGCTTTTCAGAGTGGCATGCATATCGGTGCGAGCCAGACGAAAAGCTGGAATCAATCCGGAGATGAGAACGGTCAGGAGCGACAACAATGATGTGAATCCCAGTAAGCGGAAATCGATTTCCGTGGCCAGCTTCGCCGGTTGATTGGAAGGAGCAAGCAGCCGGACTAACAGCGGCGTCCCAAAACGCGCCAGCAAAAGGCCTAAACTGGCGGCCAGGAAAGCGAGCAAAACGCTTTCTGTAATAAGCTGTTGCAGGATACGGCGGCTATGCGCCCCGAGCGAGAGCCGGATCGCTATTTCCTGCCGTCGTGCACTTCCTCGCGCTATTAATAAATTCGCAGCGCTGGAGCAGGCGATCAGTAACACTAGCCCAACGACCGCCATCATGATGAAAAGCGGTTGCCGGTATTCTCGCCGCAAATAGGAGATACCGCCGCCGGCCGGCACTCCTTTAATACGCATCCCCGCTAGAAATCGATCGATCACGCGCTTGGGCGTGCCAGGGGGAGCATGCTGCCGCACGTCCTCCAGCATGATCTCGTTCATCACCGCCTGCAGGGGAGCGGCGGCCTGGGCAATCGTCACGCCGGCATGTAATCGGCCCATAATGCGAAGCGTCAAATTATCCGCGGAAGCCATGGAAACCGGCGTCCAAACATCCACCATCTTTCCCACTTCGACGCCAAAGAATCCCGGTGGCGTAATGCCAATGATCTCGAATGCATGACCGCCAAACCGAAGTTTGGCTCCAATTGCACGCCGGTCTTTACCGAAGCATGTCTGCCATAGGCGATTGCTAATAACTGCAACTGCGTGCTGCCCGGCTTCACTATCGTCATGCGGCGAAATCATTCGCCCCACGCCGGCTCCTATACCAAGCACTTCAAAGTAGTTGCCGGATACGGTTTGTTGCATCAGCCGTTCTGGTTCGGAGTTGTTAATAGAAATAGATACCGGCGCGGCTGCTTGATACGCCATTAAGTCGGCGAGTCTCTCGGCCCGTTTTTGCATTTTCCGGTAGACCGGATAGGAAGCGCCTCCGCCGGGATCGTAAGAATTTCCACTGGCGTTGACTGTACGGAACAGCGAGGCAGGATCTCGCACGGGAAGCATGCGGAGCAGAATTGCGTCCGTGACGCTGTATATAGCGAGATTTGCTCCGATCCCGAGTCCTAGCATCGAAATGATGAGCGCCGTAAAATCGCGCGCATGCACGAACCCGCGGAATGCGTATCGCATGTCCTGCGTTACGTCAGATAGACAGCGCGTGCAGCGCGCATCCCGGCATTCTTCTTTGGCGTTTTCGATGCCGCCGAAGTCCAGTCGTGCCCGCCGCCCGGCCTCCTCAGCGCTCATCCCTGACCGGATGTGTTTTCTGATCTGCAGTTCAATGTGAGTAGCGAGTTCCTCCTCCAGCCGCGCATCCGCGCGCGCTCCGGAAACGAAAG
>JACZDD010056515.1_pt1 | contig 10505 bp, 8 predicted proteins | sample 8641771 | NCBI WGS metagenome assembly JACZDD01 (sample SAMN15324614, study PRJNA640507) | soil metagenome | isolation source: intercropping peanut in the second line | place: China: Luxin town, Laibin City, Guangxi Province | collected 2019-07-25 | depth 10cm m | reverse complement strand
TGCCAGGCACACCTGGGGCGGGGCGATCCAGCATCTGGCGTGCTCGACACAGCCCAAGAACTTGGAACCATGCTCATCGTGATGACGACGCATGGGCGCACGGGCCTTGCCCGCTTTGCCCTCGGCAGTGTCGCTGATCGGCTGGTGCGCGGCGGTGTCGCGCCGGTGCTGCTCATGCGCTCGTTCCATGAGTTGACCCACGATCAGGGGCTCTCTCACGCGCTCATCCCGCTCGATGGCTCGCCTGTGGCCGAGACGCCTCTCTTCTCGCTCGTGCCACAGCTTGCGGGCGCAGTGTTACGCACGATTACGCTGCTGCGCGTGGCTGACCCGCGCGATGGTGAGGCTGGCCGCCAGATGTGCGAGGACTACCTCGCCGAGGTACGCCAGCGCCTCGTGGATCATCTTGGAGATCGCGACTGCGCCATCAGCGTGCTGGTGCGCAGCGGCAAGAATCCCGCGGCTAGCGTTGTCGAAGCGTCGCAGGACGGCGAATGTGATCTGGTGCTCATGGCGACGAATGGTGAGGCCGGTATCGGGCGCCTGGCGTTCGGCGGGGTGACTGATCGCGTCCTGCGGGACGGCAAAACACCGTTGCTCCTGGCGCATACAGGGCAGAAATAGACGCTCTCGTGGCGCTTCGAGGAGGGCTGCTGAATGCCTGATGCCTGATGCCTGCAAGCGTCTGAATCCCCGAGTGCAATGTTCATCAGGCAGCCGGTAGCCGCTCAAGCGAAATCTATAGCAGATGGAGGGCTGATGCGGCGCGCTCCAGCTGTTCCCGAAATTGAGGCGCGGCGATTGCGATCAGGCTTCTGGCGCGCTCGGCGAGGTCACGCCCATGCAGCGCCGCGATGCCATATTCGGTCACGACGTAATGGACGTGCGCTCGTGAGGTGGTCACGGCGGCGCCCGGCGTCAACAGCGGCGTGATACGGGAAATCTGGCCATCAACTGGTTCGAGTTCCAGCGCGCCAAGGGTGGGCGCCGATGCTTGCGCGGACTGCGTTGTTTGCGGTGTCGTCATCATCGAGGATGCGACCCGGGCTGTCGCGGGGAGCGCGATGATCGGACGCCCGCGTGGGGCGAGCGCGGCGCCACGCAGGAAATCCATCTGGCCGCCGACGCCGCTATAAAGCCTCGGGCCAAGCGACTCCGCGCAGACCTGGCCGGTAAGATCCACCTGGATGGCGCTGTTGATCGCCACCATATGCTCGAATTGCCGGATGATGTGTGAGTTGTTGGTGTAATCCGAGGGGTGCAGCTCGACCATCGGATTGTCGTTAATGAAGTCGAGCAAGCGCCGCGAGCCAATGACAAAGCTGGCGACGATCTTGCCCCGGTCTAGCGCCTTGCATGCCCCAGTGATGACCCCGCGCTCGACCAGATCGAGCACGCCATCGGAGAACATCTCCGAGTGGATGCCCAGGTCGCGCCGGTCGGCAAGCGCCGCGAGCACCGCATCGGGGATGGCGCCGATGCCCAGCTGCAATGTCGCCCCATCCTCGACCATTCCCGCGATATGCTGGCCGATGCGCATATGCGCCGCGTCTGGTTGTTTGCTCGCCACCTCGTAAAGCGGTCCATCCCACATGACCGCATGCTCGATGCGGGAGATATGCACAAAGCTGTCGCCATGGGTGCGGGGAACCTGCGGATTGACGAGCGCGACCACGTGGGTGGCGGCATCGACCGCGGCCCTGGTCGCATCAACCGACGACCCCAGCGAGCAGTAGCCATGCGCGTCCGGCGGCGAGACCTGGATAAAGGCGACATCGACCGCAAGCTCATTTCCTCGCGCGAGGAGCGCTGGCACATCGGAGAGGAAGATCGGTGTGTAACTGGCCCGGCCAGCGTTGACGGCGGCGCGGGTATTCTCGGCGACAAATAGCGCCCGTAGCGAAAAGTGACCCGCCCATTTGTCGTCCGTATAGGGCGTCGGGCCGTAGGTGTGCAAGTGAACGACCTCGACATCGCGCAGCTCGTCGCCCCGTTCAACCAGCGCCTGGAGTAGCGCTGTCGGCGTTGCACAGGCCCCCTGCACGAAGATACGATGTCCCGACTCAACTATGCGTACCGCCTCGCCTGCCGTGCTCCAGTTCACCCCTGTCGCCTCTTTTCATCTTCATGTCTCGGTATGGGCGGGTTGGCCTGTTCTTTCTCTGCCAATTTCCCATTGGTTCGCACGGTACCGCGAACGCGCCCAGCGCCCTCTATGATACATCGCGTCAGCCAGCGGGAGCGTGGCAGTGATGCGTTTGTGACGTTGGGAACGCGACCCATGATCCCATTGTGAGCAGCGTCTCCTATACTCATGGATGTAAGCGGCGTCGCGAGCTATGTGCTACCGCGCGGGCGCATGTGCCAGTGATCGTCCTGTCGAGCGTGAGGAGACGCTTGTATTATGAATACGCAAGACATACGCCGACAGAGCGTATCCGGGGATCACGCATTCCGACTTCCATGCGATGTCGCGCGGATCGAGGGTCCGCTACAACTGCATGATGGCCATGTCATCCACGTTCGGGCGATCCGGCCGCATGATGACGAGCGACTGCGCGCGTTTCACCGCCACCTCTCGCCTGATGCCATTATATTTCGTTTCTTCCACTTGCTTCCCGAGCTTCCCGCTCCGGATGCTGAGCACTTCACGCACGTTGATTACGTGAAACGCATGGCGCTCCTCGCGACGACTGGCCCAGCGGCGCCAGAAGAGATCCTGGGCGTTGTCCGCTATGACCGTATCGAAGACACGACGGCGGAGGTGGCCTTTGTCGTGGCGGACGCGTGGCAGGGACGTGGCATCGCGACCGCGCTACTCCACCGTCTGGCAGCCTATGCGCGCACGAAAGGCATTGCGACCTTTGTCGCGATCACCATGGGCAGCAACGCGCGCATGATCGAGGTGCTGCGCAATAGCGGCTTCCCACTCACCACAGAGTACAGCGCAGGAACGCTGGAAGTTCACCTGGATATCACGAAGCCGCCTGAATTTCCCGGCTCGCCGTAGCGTAACACTCGTGGCCGCGCCAATCTCCAAGTCAGGTACAGGCGCATAACTCAGCGATGATTGTGCTCCTGGCGTAGCTCTTCTTCCAGCAGTTCCGCAAGCACGTAGGTATTGGGATGGATCCCTCGCGGCAGGTCGTCCGCATGGGCGTGGTATGCCATTCGATAGGCTCGCAGAAACAGGTCATGCGCGTAGTCGGGATAGTCGAACGTCGCCGACGTGCTGAAGCGCCCCCAGGCGTCTTCGGCAAATATCGCCAGTTCCGCGTCGCCCAGATCTCCTACCATCAGCCCATGATAGAAGCTTTCTCGGGCAATCTCACCGGCCCGCCGCATGGCAACCTGAATTATCGCCGCCCGCTGGAAATCGCTCGCGATGGAATAGAATTGGCCGGACATCGCGCGCCTCACTCTTTCTGGGCGCCACCATCGATTGGTTGCATGTGCATTTCTGCACTTCTACGTAAGTATCTATCACAAACCCTCGGCAACTCGTTATAGGGCGCCACCCGACTTGAAGGAGTCAAGCGGCGCCCCAGCGCCACCGTAGTTTCACCCACCGACCTGACCTTACGAAATCGCTGCCGTATGTCGCCCTGGTGGCACGATGTCGGCGGTTCGTGACAGGCGACTCGACCCTTTGCGATTGACCGAGGCCAGCGCATGGAAGAAGATCCAGGCGGCGACGATGGCCGAGCCTGCGATCGAAATCCACATGATGATGAGCGCAAGTTGTGGGTTCGCGCTGCTCGTCAGGTTGTCGGCAAACCACTTGAGATAGTCTTGATCGGCTGCCTCGATGGCAAACACCAACGGGAAGTAGTACAGGGTAGCTCCGAGCACCAGGAACACGGTTGCCAGACGGAACGCGGCAACGTCGTCATCCACCCGACGCGAGAGTTTGACCGCGAGCGCCAGCAGCAGGCAGAGCGTGGCCAGCGGGCCAGTGATGGGGAAATCCATGTTGGCCACCAGAGCAGGTGCGAAGAAAATCAGGCTCATGCCGAACGTAGCCAGCAAAACCCCATCACGCATCAAGAGATACGACATCCACCAGACATCAGCTCCCAGCCGCAAGCCGCAACGCCGCAGCGTGCGCACGACATACGGGCGACCAATGTGTAGAATGAGCGCCATCGTCCACATAGCGGGTAAGAAAGCAACCAGCGAAGCGACCAGCCACTGTGATCCGCCCTGTACCAGCGCCTGCGCGATTGCATCGGCAACGTCTTGGGGATTCATTGGTGTCCTCCGTTATCTTGAGTGTAGCGACTGTCAATTGCCACGTAGGTCATGGTCAGCGGCCCATCAGGCGTAGTGGGCTCTACACCTGTGGTGAAGGGACGGGTTCCTCGGTAGCCTCTTCAGGAACCTCGGCGCGCCCGCCTGTGCGCAGCGTGTAGCCAACGGCGATTGCGCCCATGATGGCTAGCGCCGCGACCGAGACGTAGGCCAGTGCTGCCGCCCAGTTGGGATTGGCGCTGGTTACCAGGAAATTGGATGCCGTCTCGAAGCTGCCAGTCAACACACCTGCTGCCTGCACGCCGAAGATATACGGAATAAAATACAGCAACGCCCCAAGCCCTAGCAGCCATGTCACGATGGTGAAGGTGCGCGGATTGTGGTCTGGATCGCCCATAAGCTTGATGAGCAGTACCCCGAAGAGCACCGCAGCCGCCAGACCACCTGTCAGCGGCAACGCTACACTGGTGACAACATCGGGGAAGAAGAACATGAAGCTCATCACTACCCCTGAAACAATCAAGAGATCGCGCAGGGCGACATAGACCAGCCAGAGCAGGTCAGCGCCCAGCCGCAGCGTGAAACGATCGATCATGTCCAGTATGTACGGGCGGCCCAGGTGCAACCCGAGCAACGCCAGCCAGATGACGGGGAGTACCGCGGCTAGCGTCCCCTCCAGAAATTGCTCGCCACCATCGTTGATGCCAGAGATGATCGCTTGAGCCAGTTGATCCGGTGACATATGGGTACCTCCATCTCATCCATCACTGTCCATCGCGCTAAATCGCTGTGTGCGTTGGATGCCGCTATTGACGCGCTGGTGTTTACTGTTTGGCAGCCGCGATTCTACCGTCGTGGCCAACCAGCCTGACCGTCGGGCAGCGATACGCCAGGTCACAGCGCAGACAGCGGCTCGCTTCTCGTCTGGCGGCTTCTTCCGACAGTCCCTCCGCATATTCCACCGAGCGGTCATGCGCCGCGTCGCCGGAGCGGAGCGGCATCCTGGCGCGTGGGGACGGCTGGAGGTCAAGCGTGATGTAGCCATCGGAGGGCAGCTCTGAGGTTGTCTCAAACTCATCCTCTGGCATCTCGCCTACGGCGCGTGGTGAGAGGCGCTGCAAATACGCATGAATCGCGCGTGCCGCCTGGCGGCCATGCGCCGCCGCGTGAATAACTGTCTTAGGTCCATAGGTGATGTCACCCGCCGCGAAGACGCCCGGAGCGCCGGTTGCGAGCGTTTCAGGGTTGACCAGCAGTCCGCCCCAGGCTGACAGTTCGACACTCGTACCCTCTGGCAAGAACGAAGGGTCGGGCGCCTCACCGATGGCGACAAGCACGACATCAGCCGATAGATCAAAGTCACTGCCGTCGATCGGTACGACGCGTCCGCGCGCGTCGGCGGCGCCGTTCAGTTCCTGCCGCATCCGCTGACAACGAATGGTCGTAAGTCGCCCTTCGGAGCCGACGAGATGCATCGGGGCGACTAGCTCCTGGATCTCGATGCCCTCGTCCAGGGCCGCACGCACTTCCTCTTCCTGCGCGGGCATCGCGGCGCGAGTTCGCCGGTACAGGATACGTACGTTGCTGGCGCCCGCCCGGAGCGCTGAGCGCGCCGCATCCATCGCGGTGCTGCCGCCGCCGACGACCGCGACCTCGCCACTGATGCGCGTCGCTGGCTCGAGGTTGTACCGCTTGAGGAAGGTTGTAGCGGGAATAACGCCACGCAAGTCTTCGCCAGGGATACGCAGCCGCTGGCTGCGCTGCGCGCCAACCGCGATCAAGACCGCATGGTATTCCTGCTGCAACTCGTCGAGTGTGACATCGCGGCCAATCGCCGTGTTGAGGTAGAAGGTAACACCGAGGGAACGGATCGCATCGATATCCCGATTCAACTCGGCCCGTGGCAGCCGGTACTCAGGGATGCCAATCGCCATCATGCCGCCCGCGAGGGGCATCGCGTCGTAGACGGAAACCTGGTAGCCACGCCGTGCCAGATAGTAGGCCGCGCTCAGCCCCGTCGGCCCCGCGCCGATAATGGCCACTCGCTCGGCATACTGATGCTTCGGCGGCGTGACGGTCCGCTGCCATGGAGAGCCGTGATCAGTCGCGAATCGCTTGAGATCACGAATGGCAATCGGCGCATCAAACTCGCCTCGACGACAGACCGCCTCACACGGCGCCGTGCAGATACGACCACAGATCGCTGGGAAAGGGTTCGGCTCAGCCGCCACCCGTAGCGCCTCATCGTACCGGCCCTGCGCGATCAGGCTGACGTATAGGCCAGCGTTGGTGCCGACAGGACATGCCGCCTGGCACGGCGCCCGCAGGTCTTCTTTGCGCTCCCCCAGCCAGGTGCGCCAGCTTTGCCAGGTTGCCTTGCGCTCGGCGACATGCCAGTCGTGCTTCTCGCCCCATGGGGCCTCCCCTGGCTCCTCAGGGGATGCTCGTGTGTAGGCGTCCAGCGGCTGCCAGCCGTCTTCCGAAGGAACATACGCCACTGGGCCGCGCCGCGCATAGGTGACCGCCGCTGCCTCGCTCGCGATTTCGATGGCATTAGTCGGGCATTCCTGAGCGCATACCTGGCACCCAATGCACGCGTCTACCTGGACCGGCGCCAGCATCATCCAGTCACGCGTACTGAAGTCGATGGGGATGGGGCTGTGCCGCTCTGAGGCGACGGCTGGCTCGCCCACTCTCCCCGGACGGGTCATATCGAGGCAGCGCACCAGGCAGAGATCGACACAGATGCCACAGTTGATACAGCGCTGCTCGTTCACCTGAAACCGATAGGCCATAGAGATCTCCTTTCGAGATCACCTCAGCCAGCGCGAGTGCCTGCATTCTGCACGACACTACAACACACCAGCACTTTGGACTACTGGAACCACGCGCAAATGACTATGTCGGCAAGTGTGATGTACGGCTGTCACACGGCTGTCACGAGCAAGGGCGCTGATATCACAGCGCCATCACAGACCAGATCGAGGTGAAATTGGCTTGTGCGCCCGGAGGTTGGGACGGCGAATCGTCTCTATAAAGCCGAAGAGCAGAAAGGGGCGTGAGCAGCGCTCGCAGGAGAAGCATACGAGCACGATACCAGAAGTTACCAGAAGTTGCCGGGATGCTGCGCATGCTAATGCGCGTCATGGACATGCTGTTTGCAGACAAATGAGGCAACGTAGGCGTTCGTGCGATCCCGAATGGGCTAACTGCCTGCCCGCCTGTTGAAGCATTTGACTCAGCTGAGGCGGCCGCCCACCAGTCTGCCCAACCCGAAGGTAATCGCCGCCGCCGCGAGGCCAAACAGCACCTGTCGCCCGCCCGCTCTCAGCAAAGGCACACCGGTCGTGAGAGTGATACCCGCTCCTATGATGAACAGGCCAATGGTACTCAGTGCCAGGCTGATTGCGACGATGGTCAGGCCGCCACCAAAGGCAAACGGCGCAGCGGGAATGATGGCGCCAGCCGCGAACAGCAGAAATGAGGTGATGGCCGCCTGCCAGGCGGATCCCCCCAATTCGCTCGGATCAATGCCAAGCTCTTCGCGGGCCAGGGTGTCCAGGGCCGTATCCTTGTCAGCCAGCAGCCGATCCGCCAGCCTTTGCGCTTCCGATTCCTGCAGGCCCTTCGCTTGATAGATCAGGGTCAGCTCTTCGCGCTCTTCCTCTGGAAAGTCCTGGAGCTCCGCGCGCTCGACGTCAATCTGATGGGCATACAACTCACGCGCGCTCTGCACCGAGAGCCATTCGCCAATGGCCATCGAAAGAGCGCCCGCCAGCAGCCCAGCGATACCCGTCAGCAGAATCGCATGGCCGCTCAGGTCGGCGCCCGCTACCCCCATGACAAGGCTCATGTTGGAGGTCAGTCCATCGCTTGCCCCAAGCACAGCGGCGCGCAGTGCGTTCCCGCCGCCGGTGTTGCGGTGGCGGCCCTCCAGTTGCGCCAGCGTTGAGCCAGCGATGCCACCTCGCGTCGCCGCGCGCAGGTAACCAAAGACACGGGCGTGCGAGCGTTCTTCGGCAGGCATACCCAATGCCTGCGCTTCTGGCTGCCGATCATAGGTATGGGTCGCGTTAGCCTCCATCGACGAGACCATCGGCAGAATGCTCGAAGCGCCGAAGCGGCGCGCAAGGAACGCAAGTGTGCGGATGCGCCAGCCCGGCCGATAGATAGGCACAGCCTGCCCGCTCTGCCGGAGCAGATCCTTCCAGTTCGCCGCGTGTTTGTCCTCGATAGCTGCCAGCCGCCGATAAATCTCCGCGAGGTGAGAGTCTTTCTCGGTCTCGGCCAATGTGTTGTAGAGCATGGAACTGTCACGCTCATCCTGGAGGTTCGCCTTATATCGCGCGATGTCCGCATCAGTAGCCATGTGTTGTTCCCCTTCTCTCCGGCGCAATGGCGCAGGCTGCGATCTCCAGGGATATCTCGTTTCATACGGTCAGCATCTCGGCTGCCTCCGACCACATAATTCTACCGCCGGGGTCGCAACGGGTAAGCGCTCCGTGACATGGCGCCCCACTCCTGTGAGGGCATTGTGACAGCTTCCCGATACGATGGATGTGTCGATAAAAGCGCATGACAAGGTACGACGACGCTATGTGGCCATGTGACGCCGCATGATGTAGCCAGGTACGTCAAGGTCCACCATGATTGAAGCTCCAGGCAAACACAACTCGACAAAGTTCTCGCCGCCGCCTAAAGAGACGTTAGCGGCGGATGTCAAGACACGGACGCCTGTATTACAGGTGGTCACGAGGCTCAGCAGCGCCGCGCGCCATTACCCGCTGCCCCTATCGGTGATAGGGCTACTGCTGGTTAGCCTCATCGCCTGGCTGGTGGGGTGGCATGACGTGGCGCAGTGGGGCCTGATTGTCATCATCCTGCTCGGCGGGATCCCGTTGCTCTGGGCAACGCTCCGACAACTGGCGCGCGGTGAGGTCGGTGTCGACGTCATCGCGATACTGGCGATTGGCGGCTCGCTGCTGCTAGGCCAATACCTGGCAGGCGCCATCATTGTGCTGATGCTCGCGGGCGGTGAGGCGCTCGAAGCCTTCGCCTTGAGGCGTGCGGGGCAGTCGCTGGCGACGCTGGCAGAGCGCGCACCCCGGACCGCCCATATCTGGCGCGGTAACGAGCTCGTAGATATCCCGGCTGAAGCAGTCGAGCGCGATCAGGTTGTAGTGGTGAAGCCGGGCGAGGTCATTCCGGTGGATGGTCTGGTCGTCGCAGGCGCCTCGGGTGTCAGCGAAGCTGACCTGACCGGCGAACCGCTGCCCGTGAGTAAGGAGCCAGGCGCCCAGGTGCTTTCAGGGAGTATTAACCTGGATCGTATGCTGGAGGTGCAAGCCCTGAAACGTAGCGCCGAAAGCCAATATGCCCGAATCCTCCAGCTGGTCGCCGATGCCCAGCAAAGCAAGGCGCCCATTCACCGGCTGGCTGATCGCTACGGCGCCGCTTTTACCGCGCTTGCGGTTGCGATGGCTGGGATTGCCTGGCTCATATCGGGTGATAGCCTATATGCGCTTGCAGTCCTCGTCGTGGCGACACCCTGCCCGCTGATCCTGGCGACACCTATCGCGATCATGTCCGGTATCGACCGGGCGGCGCATCATGGTCTCATTGTGAAGAGCGGCGCGACCATCGAGCAGCTTGGGCGGGTTGACATCGCCGTCTTCGACAAGACCGGCACGCTCACCCTGGGCAAACCACAGTTGGTGGATATCGTACAGTTGGAGGGCGCCTCGAGCGCTCCCCATGACTATGGCAAGGATACCCTGCTGTGGCTCGTCGCATCGGTCGAGCAGTTCTCAACACACATCCTCGCGCCTGCGGTCGTAGACGCGGCCCGGCGACTGGAATGGCCGCTCCAGTTGGCGACTCAACTGGACGAGCTGCCCGGCAAGGGAATCCGGGGAGAGTGGCGATTGCCTCCTCTGGCGCGGATGTCGCCATGTCCCCTACAGCACATGCCGAGGTCGCGGTCGGCAATCGCAAATTCATGGCGCACCTCGATCTTCCGGTTCCACCCACGCTCATCGAGGAGCGCGAGCGGCGGACGGCCCAAGGGCAGATCGGCAGCTTCATTGCTGTCAACGGACGTGTCGAGGCGTTGCTCATCTTCGCTGATGTGCCTCGGCCCGAACTGGGGCGGCTCACGAGCGTCCTGAAAGCGTCAGGTATCAGCGAGACATGGCTGTTGACTGGCGATGGCGAGGTAGTGGCCCAGCAGATTGGCGAACTTGCCCACATTGATC
>JACZDD010138748.1_pt1 | contig 10512 bp, 11 predicted proteins | sample 8641771 | NCBI WGS metagenome assembly JACZDD01 (sample SAMN15324614, study PRJNA640507) | soil metagenome | isolation source: intercropping peanut in the second line | place: China: Luxin town, Laibin City, Guangxi Province | collected 2019-07-25 | depth 10cm m | reverse complement strand
TTGTTCGCGAGCTCGATTTTCTCCAACGTCAACTCTCCTGCACCGCGTCGACAGACTGTCTGTGATGGTTTTGCACCATATGGGATAGACCAGAGTTCGGCAACAAAGATCGAAGAATGCCGTTATCTAGTCGAAGGGCAGGAATTTCGAAAAATTTGCAATGCCGGTATCGATCGCCTAGACTTTGCCTTTGCAGCCGGGTGATCCAGGGATTCGGCTATGCCCAATAGAGACGAGATTCCGAGCCGCCTTGTCATTGCGATCGGCGGAAACGCCACGCATCCGGAAGGTATCCGCGGCACGCCGAGCGAGCAGGCGGACGTCGCGGCCGGGCTGGGCAGGGCACTGCTGCCGCTGATGGAGCTCAACACGGAGCTTATCATTACGCACGGCAACGGTCCGGTGGTCGGCAAGATTCTCATGCGCCAATCGCTTGCACGCCAGCGCGTTGAGCCGATGACGCTCGATATCTGTGTTGCGCATAGTCAGGGCGGCATCGCCTACCTCCTGATGCAGGCGCTGGAAAATGCTTTGCGCGCCGTCGACAATCAGCGCCACGTTGTCTGTCTTCTGACGCAGGTCGAGGTCGATCCGAACGACCCGGCTTTCAAAAATCCATCGAAGCCGATCGGCTATTTTTACAGCAAGGAAGAAGCGCAGGCGCTGTCGGCCGAACTCGGTTGGGAAATGCGCGAGGATGCGGGCCGCGGATGGCGCCACGTCGTCCCATCACCGCAACCCAAACATATCTGTGACATCTCGCTGATTCAGGTCGTCGCCAAGAGCGGCGCCGTCGTGATCGCCGGCGGTGGCGGCGGCGTTCCGGTCGTGCGTACTGGCAAGAGGCAACGCCATGGCGTCGAGGCGGTGATCGACAAGGACCGTACCTCGGCGTTGATGGCCAATGTCCTGCACATCGATGATTTGATGATCCTGACAGCGGTGCCGCGCGTCGCGATCAATTTCGGCAAGCCGAACCAGACGTCGCTCGAGCGCGTGACGTTGTCGGAGATCAAGAAGTATCATGCGGAGGGGCACTTTCCGCCCGGCAGCATGGGTCCGAAGATCGATGCCGCAATCCAGTTCCTCGTAGGCGGCGGCAAGCGGGTGATGATCGGTCGCCTGGAGGAAGTGTTACCCGTCCTGCGCGGACAGACCGGAACGCATATCGTCGCGGACTAGCGGAGAGCGTGTTGCTCAAATCGGAAATTGCGGTTCAGCACGACAAGGCCTTCGCAGTGGTCGTGCTCGGCGAGTTCGCGCATGCAATCCTACGGGCACACGCCAGCGGAACGGTCATCGCCGTGTTCCGCCGCAGTTTCTACATCCAGTTCGGCCGCGATGTTGTGTGCGTCGGGCCGCCGGGATTGGGGAAGGGGCCGCTGAATGTCTTGGCGGTCGTTCCAGCGGGCTTTGAATGGCCGGCGCATGGCATGGCGCGCCAGCAAAATGTTTCGCGGTCCGGGTCGATGGTGCTGGTCGGCGAGCATCTGCGTCTCGACCTCAACGGTGCAGATGTGTGGCGGCCCCCGGCATTGAGCGCGTTCTCCAGGCTGGATTTGCAGAAAGGCTTACGCCTGCTCGCGGAGTCGGCGCAGCAGCGCGCGCCGGGGGGACTGGGTACGCTGCTGACAACACTGGACAAACCGTCATTACCACCCGGCTCCGAGGACGATGCTTTGCTGCAGGCCGCTCTTTGGCCGATCGCCGCTTTTTGGCAATGGCTTGATGCCGCGCTGGCAGGCTTGCCCGACTCGCCGCCTCCGACTGAAGGTCTGGTTGCCCTGGGGCCAGGGCTGACGCCGTCGTGCGATGACTTTCTGTGCGGTGTGATGGCGACGCTGAATTATCTCGGTCATGATGAGATAGCGTCTCGGCTTGCCGCGTCAGTGCTGCCGATTGCGGAGCGGGAGACGAGCCTCATCAGCGCGGCCTATCTGCGTTGCGCAGCCAAGGGTCATGCCTCGGCCGTTCTTTACGATGCGATTGAAAGTGTTCTGCACGGCGGCCGCGATCTTGAAACGCGGCTCGATGCCGTGCACGCGGTTGGCCACACCTCTGGCTGGGACAGTCTCGTGGGTGCAGCGAGCGTGTGCGCCGCGCTGGCCCGGCAAACGCCGAGCAAACGTCCGCTAGGATGAAATCTGCCGCTGGACCGCGATCGCGAGCTCGGCCCCGTGCGCGTTCGACGGCGCGACAACGATGCCCGCGTCGTTGAGCGCCTGCACCTGCCGGGAATAGCCCTGCGGATCCTCCTCGGTGCCGCACACCGAGGCGATCAGAAGCGCTTTCCGGCCCGTCGCCGCGGGCAATTGCGCGATCAATTCCCCTGCCGGATCGGGGTTGGCGCCATAGCCGAGCACGACGTCGAGCAGGATTATGGCGGTCTTCCCGTCCCTGAGCGCTTCGCCGATCATCTGGTTGCGCAGCGTTGGATCGATCATCGGATGCGGGCGGCCGACGGTGTATTCATCGTCGCCCAGATCGAGCAGTGCGTGCGCGTCGCTTGCGACGGCGGGCTTTTTCACACCGGGGATCGGTACGTTCGACGAGACCGGGACGCCGGCTCGGCGCAGGAAAACCTGTGCTTCCGCGCACATCGTACCGCCGGAAAACAGGCCCTTGATCTTGTCGCGTCCGGGTTCGACGCGCCCCGCCAGATCGGCGGCGGACGGTGGCTCACCATTCCAGGTGATCTTCTTGCCCCCGAGCGCGGTTTCCGCGGTGGTCCGCAGCTCGGCTGACAGCGAGGCATTTGCGGGCACCTGCATGTCCTCGACGCCGATGAAGCAGATCGAGAACTTCTTTTTGCTCTTGCCGACGCGATCGAGTACCGACTTGGCAACCGAGGGCTCCGGGGGCTTCGAGATGAGCACGATCTGCTCGGTGCCCGGGTCACGATCGAGCGCGTCAATGCTCATGAGTGTGGTGATGCCACCAACCGCTTCCTTGAGGTCGCGGCCACCGACCCCGATCGCATGTGAAATGCCCTGGCCGTTGCGCGCCACAAGCGTTGAAACCTCCTGCAGGCCCGTGCCGGAAGCCGCGACGATGCCGATCTTGCCGCGGGGCACGACGTTGGCAAATGCGAGCGGCGCGCCGCCGATGATCGCGGTGCCGCAATCGGGTCCCATCATCAGCAGGCCGCGTTGTTTCGCCTCTCGCTTGAGTGCAACTTCGTCCTCGAGCGGAACGTTGTCGCTGAACATCATCACGTGCAGGCCGTTGTTCAGTGCGCGGCGCGCCTCCGCTGCAGCAAATTCACCCGGCACCGAAATGAGCGCGAGATTGGCGCCGGGAAGCTGCTGCAGCGCGGTCGCCAGGGTCTTGGGATTCCACTCGTTGCCGCCTGCGCCCGACACGGCCGGCGCATCAAGCAATTTCTCTGCTTCCTTGACTGCTGCGCCTGCCGTGCTTTCGTTGTCGGCCCGCACCGCGATGATGAGGTCGTTAGCGCCTGCGCTGTCGCTGTCGGCATTGAGCAGGCCCGCGTCGCGCATCAGTTTCTTGTTCGTGGTCGAGCCGATCATCAGCGCGGCGGTTTCGATACCCGCGAGGGAGGACACCGCACGCGAAATGCGCATCAGCGCTACGGAATCCATATAGAATGTGCGCCGGACCTTATTTACGACCGCACTCATGCTTACAGCGCTCCATTCATCTGGCCGAACTTCATCAGCGCCTGCTCGAAGCAGATCATCGGCGGTGACACGACGCCGGCGCCGATCTGCCCGCGGCCCGGCAACTTGTTGGCGATCGCGGTGTTGATGACGGGCAATATGCCCGAAGACATGACCTTGAGAATGTCGATCCCGGTCGGAACTCCCATCATGGACAGCGTTGGCAACGTCCACTCCGGGTTCGGCCCGACGGTAATCTCCGTCATGCTTTTGGTGTAGTTGATCGCGTCAGCCAGCGTGCCCGCGCCGACAAAGCCGACGACAGCGGGCGCCGCGGCCATTGCAAAGCCGCCAAGGCCGACGGTCTCGGTGATGCAGGAATCTCCGATGTCGACATTGCCGTCGGCTTCGGTGAAGCCCGCAAACAGAAGTCCGCGTGCCATCTGCGCCGGTCCGGTGAACCAGTTATCCCCGGTCGAGCTGACGCGAATGCCGAAATCGGTTCCGTTGCGCGCCATCGTGGTGACGACGGTCGAATGCTCGATGCCGTGCGCCGCCATGGCGATCGATTTCGCCATTGCCATCACGATGTTGAGGAAGAACATGTCGTTGCCGGAGATGAAGCGCAGAATACGGGGAAGTTCCTGTGGTGCCGTCTCCGCAAGATCAGCGCCGAGTTCACGGACGATCAGGCTCGAGCACGCAGCATTGCGCATGTGCATCTCATCGCCCATTGAGAGCCCGCGCGCGATCAGGTTTTTGAGCGGGATGCCCTTGCGGTGCCGCACTGCGGCGCCGAGTGCCGGACCCGCGGCGGTCGCGATCCATTTGAGGCGGTCAACGACCTCCTGATCGTTACCGCCGAAGCGCATGACGTTGCCCATGCCCTCGTTGACCGTGCAGAAGGCGCGGTTTCCGAAGGTGCGGTTTTCCACAACCAGCACCGCCATGTTGCGTGTGGTTATGCCGGTCATCGGCCCGACGCCGTCGTAGTGGTGGTTCGGCTCGAATCGGATCTCACCGGAAGCTGCGAGCTTTTCGGCGTCCGCGAGATCGCGTGCCCAGCCTTCGAACAGAATGGCGCCGGCAACCGCGCCGCGCATCGGTCCGCACATGCGGCCCCACTCGATCGGCGGGCCGGCGTGCAAAATCGTGCGGTCGGGCAATGTCGGTATGGCCTCGCGCGCCAGCTGCACGTCAACCAGCACCGGATCGCCACTGAGCAGCCGGCGATGCGCTTCGGCGTTTGCGGCGGTGATTTTTTCGCTCAGGCTCGGCTCAGCCATTTCAGCCTCCGAGCTTGGCGAGCAGGCTTGCGACCTTTGGATTGGTGACGGCCGGGGGCGACCAATCGACGTGGACGACCTGGACTTTGCAGGCGGAGAGGTCGCGCGCGAATTCGCGCAGGCCAATGTTGACCACGCGCACTTCCGACGTCAGCAGCTTGTCGGTTTCGGGTTCCTGCTGTTGCGACATACTTTGTCTTCCCTGTATACCGGCCACAACAACGCCGGTTCGCTCGCAACAGGCATTGGTCGGCACGAAAACGATAACAACCGCGATCTCATAGATCAATCAGATTTTCGAAATTATTGGCAAAGCGCTGAACGCTGGATATATTGCCACCGGCCGCCGCTGGCCAGTTCGCCGCGCGGCGTGATCGGGACAGGAGAACTGATTTCATGGCCAGTGGGATGTTTGAAGCCGATGTGATTTGCGTGCCGATGAGCTCGCCTGGCGACGTATCGCAGGTCGTCGCGCTGTTCGACAGCAAAAAGGTCGATCCAAAGCACGTCGTGGCGATTATGGAGCAGACCGAAGGCGATGCCTATGCGCGCGGCTATGCAACGCTGGCGATGGAAGTGCTGCTCTCGGAGCGGCTCGGAATTTCGCGCAAGCAGGTATTCGATACAATTCCCATGATGATGATCGGCGGTGTCGGCGGTATCATGACGCCGCACATTTATCTGTTCATCAAGAAGCCGGGCGGAGCGCCGGGCAAGGGCAAACGCCTTGCGATCGGCGTCGCCAACTCGCGCGAGCTTAAGCCGGAAGAATACGGGACCATGATCCAGGTGGACCTTGTGGCTGACGCGGTCCGCGAGGCCATGAATGACGCGGGCATTTCCGATCCCTCGCAGGTCGAATGCGTTGAAATCAAGTGCCCAGCGATGACACCGGCGCGCATCGCGGACGCCGAGAAGCGCGGCCAAAAGGTCGTGGCCGGCAATCCGGCGGTGGCTTCCTCGTTCGCGAAGGGCGCCTGTGCACTCGGCGTCGCAGTTGCAACCGGCGAGGTGGAGCGCGGAAAGCTCAAGGACGGGATGATCAATATCGACAAGTCGATGTACTCGTCAGTGGCCTCGACGTCGGCAGGCGGCGAACAGGTTGCCTGCCGCGTGATGGTGATCGGCAATGTCGAAGGTGCGCCGGGCAGGCTGGTTGCCACGCACGGCGTGATGCAGGACCAGTTGGACATCGTAGGCGCCCGCAAGCCTTTCGCGCAGCACGGCCTCGAGATGAAGGATGGCGTCGTGACAGAGGCGGACCGCAAACGCATCGCCGGCGTGCTGGTGAACGCCGGCGCCGACTACGTCACCAATGTGCGCGGCCGCCGTCACGTCCTGCATTCGGACTTCCTCGCCCCATTCTCCGGAATTCAGGCGAAGGCAGTCGCACATGCGATCGTCGGAACAATCGTCGGCGATACCCTGTTCCTTGCCTCCGCCGGTGCAGAGCATCAGGGCCCGCCCGGCGCAAACCTCATTTGCGTCATCGCTGAAGCGAAATAGTTCGGAGACAGCACATGGATGTCGAAAAGCATCTGCGCCTGACGCACGCCGGCGCAATGAAGCTCATCGAGGCCGGCGTCAAGAAAGCGGTGGAAATGAAAAAGCCTCAATGCATCGCCGTGGTGGACGAGGGCGGCAATCTGCTCGCGTTCACGCGCATGGACGGCGGCAAGGTGCTGAGCATCGAGTCGGCAATCCGCAAGGCACAGACCGCCGCCTCCGGCCGTGGACCGACCGGCGGCATTCAGGGTGAGCTGGAATTCCGCCTGGCGCATGCGACGTCGGGCCGTCTCGTCAATCTCAAGGGCGGTCTGCCGATTATCGTCGATAACGTCACGATCGGCGGCATCGGCGTAGGCTCCCAGACCGGGGAGGAAGATCTCGAGGTTGCCAAGGCCGCGCTGCATGCGCTCGCGGGCGCAAAGACCTTCGACTGATCTGCGGCCGTTGACCGCGTTCCCGCGCCGTCTATTGATGGTCGGTGGCGGCAAACGCGAGATGCTCGCATGATGAAAATCTCGGTTTTTTGCGGTTCGAACTTCGGTGCGTCCGGAGTTTACCGGGAGGCGTCCGTCGCGCTTGGCCGCGCACTGGCGGCCGAAAAAATCCAGCTCGTGTTCGGCGGCACCAGCAAGGGCTTGATGAAGATCATTGCCGACACCGTCCTCGAAAATGGCGGTTCAGTGCACGGCATCATCACGCAAGGTCTGGTCGACAAGGGCCAGCAATATCCGAACCTGACGGTGCCGGAGGTCGTGGCGACGCGTTCGCTTCGCAAGATCCGGATGGCCGAAGTATCTGACGGATTTCTTGCCATGCCAGGCGGCATCGGCACGGTCGAAGAACTATTCGAGATGTGGGTCGACGCCCAGTTCGAAGGGCACAAAAAGCCGCTCGGGCTCTACAACGTCAATGGCTTTTACGATCCCATGCTGCAGTTCATCGACACGATGATTCGCGAAGGATTTCTTCCACCGCAGCAGAAAGACATGCTGATCGTCGATGCTGATCCACGCGCCCTGCTTGCGCGCTGCCGGACGTTCACGCCGGTGACGATCCCGAAGTGGATGTGACTACAGACCTTGAGCGGACGAACGATTTGCGACCTTGCCAGGACGCCGCTTTCCGCGATTGAGCGCCGCGTGCGTTGCATCACCGCGCTGCTTGGGCTTCATGACGGCGTGCCAGTTCTCGATGATCAGACGCGTTGCGTGCGCAATGTGATCCTTCAGTAGCCGCACTGCGACTTCGACGTCGCGCTTGAGCGCGGCATCCACGATCCTCTGGTGTTCGAGCGATACCGGCTTGCCCGACAGGCTGCTTTCGACCGACAGGCGGCGGTATCGGTCGAACTGATCGGTCAGCAAAGACACGATCTGCAAAAGCCACCGCGAGCCGCATGCCTGCAATAGCGCGAGGTGGAATTCGCGGTGCCGCGCCTCCCACACTTCTTCGTCGACCGGTTCGACTGCGTTGCGCTCGACCAGCAGGTTGAGACGGTAGTGCGCGGCAACGACATCCGCCTGCCACTGGTCGTCGCCGCGCTCGATGGACTGGCGGAACGCCAGGCACTCGACATTGGTGCGGACTTCGGCGATGTCCTGGATGTCCTCAATTGAGGCTGGCGCGACGCGGAATCCGCGCTGTCCTTCCGCGGTGACGAGCCCGCTGACGACGAGCCGCGACAGCGCCTCGCGGAGCGGACTTAGGCCGACGCCATAAGCTTTCTTCAGAGGCTCAAAGCGCAGTCGCGTGCCGGGCAGCAACTTGGAGCTGAGGATATCGGCGCGGATGCGCGAAAAAGCGGCGGCGGCGAGCGTACGTCCCAGTTCGGAGTCGTTCATCGCAATTGATCCAGCGCGAGGGGAGGAGTGGTGACTGGAGGCGTTGTAGGCATTCTGATTAGAAAATCGGCAGTTGCTAGGACTAATCTCCGTAAGTACTATATTCTACACTATCGCAGATAATTTCCAGAGGTTCGAAATTTTGTTGACGTGTATCCCCGCCTTTGATCCAATCTCTGGCGGGGCAACACCGACCCTGTTGGGCCCATGCCGGCAGGGGTTTTTGGCTGTTGTGAGTGGTTGGAGGCGAAGTCTCCGTGAAGCTTGGTCCGACGCCGCAGAACACCTGGGACGTTACGCCGGCCGAAGTGAGCTTGATCCGCCCGGTATTGTTGCCACGGCCTGCCTCGATCTCCGCGAATCCCCAGAATATTGTGCTCGACGTCGCGCGGACCGGCCTTGTCGTCGTCGACATGCAGAACGATTTCTGCAGCAAAGGCGGCTGGTTCGCCGAAAAGGGAGCCGACGTCAGCGTGCCGCACCGCATCGTGCCAGCACTGCAGAAGCTGCTCACTGCATTCCGCGCAGCCTCTGCACCGGTGTTTTGGGTCAACTGGGGCAACCGCCCGGACAACGCCAATTTACCGCCGTCACTTCTGCATGCCGGCAAGCCGCACGGCACCGGCCCCGGCTACGGCGATATGCTGCCGTCGGGCGAAGGTCCTGTCCTCGTGCGCGATACGCATGGCGCCGCCGTCATCGACACTCTCAAGGCTGAACCGTCGGACATCTTCGTCCACAAGACGCGTTTCGACGGATTTGTCGATAACGAATTCGACAGCATTCTGCGGAACCGCAACATCACGACGTTGGCCTTCGCCGGCATCAATACCGACCGGTGCGTATTTGCCACGCTGATCCACGCAAGCTTTCTCGGCTATGATTGCATTCTCGTCGAGGATGCCTGCGAAACCCCGTCGCCTGTTCAGTGCACCGAGGCCGTTACGTTTCTCGTACGTCTGCTCTACGGGTTCACGGTGACAACCGGCGATCTCATCAAGGGGCTGACGGAAAGTATCGAAGTGCAGCAAGTTCAAGCGTCATAAAGACTGGAAGAAAGCATGCAGCGCCGGTTTCGGAGCCGGCAATCCAGGGGAGGTTCAGATGTCGGCAAGGAAATTTCTAAGCGTGGCTGTGCTGTGCGCCGCGGCTATGTCGGTCGCCACCGCCAGTTACGCACAGGATCCGGTCAAGATCCGTTTCATTCTCAATTGGAAATATCAGGGCCCGCAGGCCTGGTTCTTTGTCGCGCAGGACAAAGGGTACTTCAAAGCCGAAGGGCTGGATGTGCAGATGGACCAGGGCGAGGGTTCGGGCGCCGCGGTGACGCGAGTTGCAAGTCGTGCCTACGATATCGGCTTCGGCGACATCAACGCGCTCACGGTGTTCGCGGCCAAGAATCCAAACGAATCTCCGAAAGCCGTGTTCATGATCTACGGCGTTTCGCCCTTCTCGATCTACTCGATGAAGGACAAGAACATCACCTCGCCGAAGCAACTTGAGGGCAAGACGCTCGGCGCCCCGGTCGACGACGCACCGTTCAAGCTGTTCCCCGCGTTTGCAAAGGCGACCGGCATCGACCCCAAAAAGGTGACCTGGAAACACATGCAGCCGAGCCTGCGCGAACAGATGTTGGTGCGCGGCGAAGTGGACGCAGTTTCGGGCTACGTCAATACGGTGTGGTTCAGCCTGCGCAAGATCTACAAGGACCCGGGGGAGAAGGTAACCCGGATGAGATACAGCGACTTCGGGCTCAACCTCTACAGCAATGCGATCATCGTCTCGAAGGAATTCATCGAGAAGAATCCAAAGGCGGTGGCTGGATTCCTGCGCGCGATTTCGAAAGGGTTCCAGGACGTGCTTGCCAACCCGAATATGGGCGTCGATACCGCACTCAAGCGTCAGCCGCTGCTCGATCGCGAAATCGAACTGGAAAACCTGCTGGCGACGGTGAATGTCGAAATCTTTTCCCCGGAGTCGCAGAAGATCGGCATCGGCGATGTCGACGACGCGCGCCTGAAGAAAGGAATCGACGTAGTCGTCGATGCGTACGAACTCACGCGTACTCCGGCGCCGACCGAGGTGTTCACCCGCGAATTCCTGCCGCCGCGCGACCTTCGCAACGTTCACGAACTCAAACAGACCAATTAACGTAATGAGCAGGGGAAGTACCGCCGCGGCCAGCACAATGCCGAAACACGACGATGCCGATGTATTCGTCGATGTGAGAAACGTAAAGCTCAACTACAAGGCTGG
>JACZDD010020964.1_pt1 | contig 10528 bp, 10 predicted proteins | sample 8641771 | NCBI WGS metagenome assembly JACZDD01 (sample SAMN15324614, study PRJNA640507) | soil metagenome | isolation source: intercropping peanut in the second line | place: China: Luxin town, Laibin City, Guangxi Province | collected 2019-07-25 | depth 10cm m | reverse complement strand
CCGCTCCTGCAATCTTGTGAACCAGCACAGTGCCAGCCAGGCCGCGCCGTTCGCCGCGCGCCTGAGTGGCGGCAAGCGCGACATCGTCGGCTACCAGTACCGTTTCAATCTCCAATCCTTCAGCGCGCGCCATTTCAGCGGCAAGACCAAAGTTCAGACGATCGCCGGTATAGTTTTTGACGATCAGCAGAACGCCGGGCTTCCCTCCTACAGCACGGATGGCCGCTAAGACAGCAGCAGGGGCGGGCGATGTAAATACTTCGCCCGCAACGGCCGCGCTGAGCATTCCCGCCCCAACATATCCGGCATGCGCCGGCTCATGGCCGCTGCCTCCGCCTGCAACCAGGGCCACCTGCACATCGCGAACTTGATCGGCCTCCGCACGAATCACTACCGAATGCTGCGAAAGCAGCGCGAGATTCGGATACATCGCGACGAGGCCTTCCAGCATTTCGCCGACGACAGCTTCCGTGCGATTGATCAGTTTCTTCATCAGGTGTCTCTCTTATTCGTCGCATACCGTATTCTGCGTATAACCATGTACAACGTAAAAGCGTACTCCGCCGTCAGTGGAGCGAGGTGATTGCCTTGATTGCAAGTACTCCGGAACAAGTAGTTGAGATAGTTGACCGCGCTTTCAACCTGGGTGATATAGAAACGATCTTAAATTTCTATGAGGAGGATGCCGTCGTTGTTACCGAGCCAGGCAAGACAGCTCGGGGGCGACGCGAGCTACGTTCATTTTTCGAACAGGTTCTGACCTCAAAGCAGTCGGCGCGTCAGATCAAGACATACGTCTTGGAAGCTGATGGGATTGCCTTGTTCATTTCTTGCTGGACACTGACCGCGGCTGGCTCAGGAAGCGATTCTCTGACAAGGCGGTTTATTGCAACAACGGTCTTTCGCAAACAGCAGAGCGGAGAATGGAAAGCACTCATCGATAACTCATTTGGACCGCTTGTTCTCGGTCCTGAGTATCTGGAATCCGCGATTTGACCCCTGCCTTCAAGAGGTCGCGCCGCGAGCGGCGGATGCGCGACTGGATTTTATTCCCATCCATTCTTGAAGGCGCTAACGCTTCCGACTCTGTTTCAGCGGTCCATATGAATGAAAGATGGCTCCGACATCGGCACATTCTTAGCGTGCTGAGACTAATTTTCCAACGACATCTTCCTGGTTAGCTCCATAGCTGCTTCGGGAGTGGTACTCGTGCCCATTTCGGTATCCACATAGCCCTTGTAGTTCAGCTCGCGCAGGAGGCGGAGGATGTACGCGTAGTCGATCTCGCCGGTTCCGGGTTCTTTGCGTCCTGGGACTTCTCCAATCTGCACCAAACCGATCCAGCCTTTCCCGAGGCCTTCCCGAAGATGGGTAGCGATATTTCCCTCCATTAGTTGCAGGTGGTACATGTCGAAGCAGACCTTCACGTTCGGATGCGCCACTTCGTCGATGACCGGGAACGCTACGGCGGCCGTATCCAGCGCCATGCGCGTCTGTCCTGGCCGCGTGCTGAGAGGCTCCATTACCAGCGTTACGCCCTCTTCCTTGGCGATATCGCCCGCTTTGTGCAATCCGCTGACGATCTGCGCACGCTGCGTTTCCCAAGGAACGTCCGGTTGCACCTTACCGACAAAAATGATCGGCTGCGCGCCGCCGAATGCCGCCGCAATTTTCGCCCGCTCCTTGATTTCCTCGAGATAGGCCTGTTCCTGGCCCGGCTTGGTTAGACCCGTGGAACTTCCCGCGCGCGCGGTCCCCGATATGCTGGCGCATTTCAAAGCAGTCCGCTGCTGCACCTTGAGCATGGCCTCACGCTCTTGTTCCGATGCGCTCCAAAAGCTATAGGCACGGAATCCCTGCGCCGCGACAATTTCCATGCGCTGCGGACGGGGCATGGTCCGGGGAAACATGATTTCGATATTGATCGAAAGCGTGTATAGCGGCGAAGTGGATGCGGCGCGGGCCGCTGCTGTTTCGAGCGCCAGGGGAATCGCTGCGCCGGACGCAATCCATTCGCGGCGGGTTAGCGGTATTTTCATCCGCTTTATCTTCTCACTGGTAAGGAGAAGGCGGCCCGGGAATCGATTCCTGATTACCCTAACGTCCGCGGGGCGTTCGAGCGGCTTTTCGGGCCGCGCGTTTCCGGCTGCCGGAGCCGCGTTTCCGGGCGCTGGTCTTCGCCTGCCGGGAAAGCGCCTCGTGCGATGCCGCCCCGCGGCCTTCGCGTTGAAGGGCTTGCTCCGTCGCACGCGATCTTTTTGCCGATGGCTTCCGTCCGGGCGACTTTTGCCCTTTCGCGTAATCGCGCTGCGCTTGCTTCCGCGTCCTCTTCGAAGCGGCGCCCTCTTTCGGAGGAGGTAACTTCACGCCGGCGCGCCGGGCCTTGGATAGGCCGATCGCGATCGCTTGCTTAGTGGAGCGGGCGCCATGCTTGCCTTCTTTCACATGCTCAATCTCCTCGTGAACAAATTCGCCGGCCTGTGTCGATGGCGCTTTACCCTCCCTCGCATCTTTTCGGGCTCTTTCAACGACCTCTTTCTCTGGCACGTAAAACCTCCATCGCCTCCTTCTTGCAATTCGGAGGCCGGAAGATCCGGAATGTAATCAAACAGGTTAGGGAAATACTTTGACAGCCCGGCAGAATTTTCTACCGGATTTTTGCAAGTATAATGGCTTCCGCTAAAGAAGATTCATTGATGAAACGCCGAAATTTCCTCGCGCTCTCGGCGGCAGCCGCAGCCGCACCTCACAGCTTTGCCTTCCAAGCGGAAAAAAGCAAATTGAAAATTACGGGCGTTCGGCTCGTAAAGACCCGGCCCAAACGACCGCTGCCGGAATATACGCCGTCGCCCACGGCTTGGTCGACAAACGGCGTCGAAGTAGCCAGCCCGATGTCGATCTATCCGCAATACAAAGCCACGCGGTCGTTGTTTCTTCCGGACCCGGGTAAGGTCCCCACTTTCACGGTGGAGATTACTACCGACAAAGGACTCAAAGGTTACGGCTCCGGCGGACCGGGCGGAGGCACGGTCGTGGAAGAGCATCTGAGTAAGTTGATCGTGGGGAAAGATCCGTTCGACACAGAGCGCAACTGGGATATCATGTGGCGCTCGACGATGTCCTACGGACAAACCGGCGTAACGATGAACGCGATCAGCGGTGTAGATATCGCGCTCTGGGACTTAGTCGGCAAAGCGTTAAACATGCCGGTCTATAAAGTCATCGGCGGAGAAACAAAAGAAAGAATTCCTTCTTATTGCACCGGCAACGATCTGGAGCAGCACATCGAATTTGGCTTCAAACGGGTGAAACTTGCTATTCCGAAAGGCCCCGCCGACGGCCGCGAAGGCATGAAAGTAAATGAGGCGCTCGTGAAGCATGCCCGCGAATTGCTCGGGCAGGAAGGCGACATCATGCTGGATTGCTGGATGTCCTGGACGGAACGCTACGCGATCGAGATGGCAGAAATGCTGGCGCCGTATCGTATTTTTTGGATGGAAGAATGCCTGCCGCCGTACGATTATGCGGGCTTCGGCCGCCTGCGCGAACAAATCAAATCGACCAGGATTGTCACCGGCGAGCATGAATACGGCCGCTACGGTTTTCGCAATCTGCTGGAGCATCGAAGCGCGGAAATCTGGCAGCCGGACATTCATTGGTGCGGCGGGATGACCGAGCTGCGTCACGTCGCCAATCTTGCCGCGGCATACGACATACCGGTGATGCCTCATGTCGGCGGAGTACGAGACTGCGTGCATTTCATCATGGCCACGACCAATGCGCCGTGGGCTGAACTATTCATGCCTAGTCCGGGAGGGCCAAAGGAAGTCTACCGGCGGTGGGAGGAGGACAATCAGATCACGCGCGGTTCGGAAGGCATTTATACGAGACCTTCGGAGGAGCCCGGCTTCGGTTGGGATTTCGAAGTGGTGAGTTAAGCACTGCTTCCTAGCGGTCGCGGCTCAGAACTGACCGCAAGCGCCGGCCGCAGGAGTTGCTCCCACGAAATTAGTTGGAGATTCCGCAGCTTGCTATCCCCGCGTACCAGGTAAACGCCGTTTCTCGTAACCAGCAGTTTTCCGTGCATTTCGGGACTTCTGGAAAGGCCATTGCTGCTGCGAGGACGGACACCCATGCCGCCATTCTAGCCAATTCAGGCCCTAGCCGTCTCTGGTCCTCACACCTTATTCCTCTGAAAAATCTGAAGGATTTATCGATATTTCTCTCCAGGAGGTACTTATGAGAGACCGTATCGAGGACGTTACTGCCGTAACGAGAAGCGCAAATATCCCGGATCCGGACCTGGCGCCGTTGACATCGCGGGGCGTCTTGGGAATTTCGGACAGGGCGGAACTCTCGCTCACCGCCCAGGCGCGTTTGCTGAAAGATCGCGGAGCAAGCGTGGAAGAGATCGCATCGCAACTCGGTCTGACGGTCGCCATTGTGGAGGGCGATCTAGGTGTGCATCACGACAGCAGCTCCGGCGAGCTCTTATTGAAATAGGATAGGCGGCGCGCTTGCTTCTCGTACACTGGAGCAGCGCGCCGATGATCGACATCCATTCCCATATCCTGCCCGGGCTCGACGATGGCGCGCGCAGACCATAGAGCAGAGCGTGGAGATGCTCGCCATCGCCGCCGATTGTGGGACAACCGATATCGTGGCCACTTGAGACGATGGGACCGCTTCACGGTTATGGCCTCGCGCGCCGTATCGAACAAACCAGCGGAAATCTCCTCTCTTTGAACTACGGCACCCTATATCCCGCATTGTTAAAACTCGAGCAGGAAGGCTCTATCAGTTCGGAATGGGGTTCTTCGGAGAACAACCGCAAGGCCAAATTCTACAAACTCACGCGTGCCGGCCGTAAACAGCTCGAACAGGAAACCCAAAATTGGGAGCAGACTACTGCCATCCTGGCGCGCTTTCTTTCTCCTTCCGGAGGCGCCGTATGAAGACGCTCCGGGCATGAGATGCGGGACCAAAGGGCTCTCAAACTCAACGTCTTGCGCATCTAGCTTCACTAATGCCGCCGCATTGTTCTTTGAAAGCGCGTTCCTTCAACGAAATCGGGGATTTTGCAGCCTCCGCGGTTCCGTAGATATATGCCGGAATTTTTTCGGCGATCATTCTCCTTTCACTAACCATCCTCATAGTTGGTTTCTCTCTCCTGTGTTTGCATTCCCCAACGCGTCTAAGGGTAGCCCCTTGAGGTATCCGGAAGTAGGATGAGGACGACGGCCCCAATCGGACATTGAGTCTGCCCACGTAAACTCCGCGTCTGAACGGCGATTCCATAGCCGTCGAGTGACCGACTTTACCATGCTAAAGAGAAGACAACTGGCAATGACCGAAGAAGCACAAGCAAAACGTCGCGATTGTGACCGGTGCAGGCCGCGGCCTTGGACGCTCCATGGTACTTGGATTGGCGCGCGCCGGAGTCCATGTGATCGCAACCGCCGCGCGCGAGCGCAACGAGATCGAAGCTGTCGCCCGCGAATCCGCAGAGGGCAACGCTGCAGGAACTGTAGTTCCCGTGCTTGCCGACGTGATGAGGGCAAGTGACTGCCAGAGGGTCGTCTATGCGGCAGTCACGCGATTTGGCCGCCTCGACATTCTGGTGAACAACGCCGGCCGCGGCATGAAGTATGTCAGCGATTCCTTTCTAACCGAGCCAACTCGTTTCTGGGAGATATCGCCCAAGACATGGCGCCTGATTGTCGACACCAATGTCAACGGTCCCTTCTTGATGGCAAGGTGTGCAGCGCCGCTGATGATCCGGGCGCGTTGGGGACGGATCATCAATATCTCAGTGAGCCGGGAAACTATGCGCCGTCGAGAATTCTCGCCTTATGGTCCGTCCAAGGCGGCATTGGAATCCGAGACGATCATCTGGTCGCAAGAGCTGGCCGATACCGGAGTTACCGTCAACGCGCTTCTTCCTGGCGGGCCGACTCGCACAGGAATGGTCCCGGATGGTATCTCGGACGAGGTCCGATCGAGGCTGCTAGATCCTGAGGTTGTGGTACCGCCGCTCCTCTGGTTGATTTCGAAGGATGCGGATCCAATAACCGGAATGCGAATTGTGGCAAATCGATGGAGAGCTGACCTGAGCGGTAGGGAAGCAGCACAGGCTGCCGCCGAACCAGCCGGATGTTGATGCAGAAACTGAGCTGGGCGTAAGCGACCGAAAGCGTCAAGTTTAGATAGAATGTCTCGGCTATGCCCCCATTAGACATTCCTGGATTCAGATCAGCGTTTCAAGGACGCATCTTTGAACCCGCCGACAATGGCTACGAAGATGCCCGCCGGATCTGGAATGCGAGCGTTGGCAAGCATCCACGCGTGATCGCGCGATGCTCGGGGTTGGCTGATGTCATGACAGCCGTGAACTTCGCACGCACGAACGGCTTGCTCACCGCAATTCGTGGCGGCGGACACAATGTGGGCGGCCGAGCGCTCTGTGAAGACGGCATCGTTATCGACCTGTCCGGCATGCGCTCGGTCTACGTTGACTCTGCGAAACGGATAGTTCGGGTGCAGGGTGGGGCCACTTTAGGCGACATGGACCGCGAAACCCACGTTTTCGGTCTTGCCGTCCCATGCGGCATCGTCCCGAAAACGGGGATTGGCGGCTTAACCCTGGGCGGCGGAGTCGGTTGGCTGTTGCGGAAGTATGGCATGACGATCGACAATCTACTGTCGTGTCAGGTAGTCACGGCCGAAAACGGTGTTCTCACGGCCAGCGCATCGGAGCACGAGGATCTTTTCTGGGCTTTGCGTGGGGGTGGCGGGAACTTCGGCGTTGTTACCTCTTTCGAATTTCGAGCGCATCCCGTTCACACCGTTCTGGGCGGTCTCCTTGTCTATCCTCGCCAGGCAGCAATGGATGTTATCCGTAACTTCCGCGATTTTATGCAATCAGCTCCCGACGAACTTACGGCGTATGCTGCGCTGCTTCACGGCCCGGACGGTGGTCCGATCGTTGGCGTGATCCCCTGCTACTGCGGCGATATTTCGGAAGGTGAACGAGTGCTCAAACCGCTACGCAGTTTCGGCAGTCCCGCGATGGACGCAATCCAGCCGCTTCCGTTCCCCGCGATGCAGTCGCTCTTAGCATCCGCGTTTCCCGATGGGAATCAGAATTATTGGAAATCGACGCTGCAGAAAGAATTGCCTGACGATGCGATAGCGGCCATTGTGGAACACGGGAATGAGATGAAGTCGCCGCTGTCTTTCCTTGTAATTGAGTGTTACGGCGGCGCGGCCGGACGGATCGCAAGCGACGCTACTGCCTATCCGCATCGTAATCTTCCCTGGGATATCTTATTCGTCGCACAATGGACGAATCCGGCCGAGACTCCGATACACCGCGACTGGGCGCGAAGCGGTGAAGAAATGCTGCTTCCGTACTCCGCGAACGCGCATCTCGCATCGGCCCTTGACGTCGAATCCGAAGAGGTAATCAATACGGCTTTCGGCGTGAATCTGGCTCGATTGCGGGCGATTAAGCGGAAATACGATCCGGCTAATTTCTTCCACGTGAACTACAACATCCAGCCGGCCGCGGCGGAAGCTGACGCGGCGTAGATGCCTGATTTGTCGGCACTGGCGATGTACGTCGAAGTCGATTCCGATGTCTCAGCGTGGGAACTGGCGTTTGAGGACCCAAGTGACGGCGCCGCGCGGAGGAGTGGTCCTGATTTCGAAAATTTCTTCCCCGTTGCGCACGATCACCAGAGCCCAGTTCACCGTCCCAAAGGGAGTCCCGACGAGGGAAGCCGAGGCGGTGCAATCCGCGTTAACGGAGTACGTACCCTTCGGATTATTGATGTGGAGGACGGGGCCGCCCAGATAGACTTCTGTCTGTTTCAGAGTCCAGGCACCCTTCCCGTCAAAAGTCACCACGCCGACACCGGCCCTGGGATTTCCTTTTAAGTCAAAACCTGTTAGAAGAACTGCATACTGCCCTAGAATCGTCGCATTCGAGCATCGGTCCAGGTCTTGCCTTTTCATTTCCCAAGTCACAATTCGGTCGGTTCGTGTGGCGATCTGCATCATTTCGCTGCCGCCATTCATGGCGACGAAATCGAACGTAAACACCTGAGACCCGCGAAGCTCCGCGGAACCCGTGCAATCGGGATTTATCGTGTAGGTCCCGTCACGAGTGCTGATGCGCTGAATTTCACCGTTTCTCATGAGCGTCGCATTATGTGCCCAGTGCCCTTTACCGTCGAATCGTGCCACGCCAACTTCAGCCAGGTGCGTGCCCGAGCCAAAGACGGTTCCGTCGTGAATGAAACCGTAAGCACCAGTAAGAGTAGATGGACTGCATGAACCATTGCCCGGGACTTGGGCCTTTGCAGTCCGAATGAAGATAATCGCGGCCATTACCAAAAACAGTCGTTTGGCCATAGCTCACCCCTTCTGGCCTCAGATCAATCCCGATGGATCTGGGCGTCTCGATTTCACGAATGCTAACACAATTCCGAAGTGCGGCCCATTAGCCCACTCTCACGGGAACCAGCTTGGCGACGCTCGAGTCCAGCGCTTTCGGCTTTGTAGAAACGCCGGCAGAAGGATTGCATGTCAGTAAAGGTCTTGAGAGCGATGTCCGGGTGTGGCGTCCGTTGCCCTTCGCCATAGAAACAAAAACAATGCGGCTCACCCGAATAGGTCAGCACCTCCAGCTTTTTGCCGAGCGCGCAGCTCGGGAATCAAGACTTCCTGGTTGAAGCGATTGACGCGGTGTACATCGCCGCCTTGGACAATCAAGATAGGGCACTGGATTCGGCCGAGTTTGGCGCGCGTCAGCTTCTGGAGTTCCGGTGTGTAGTAGCGTTTCGGATCCTCCAAGATGAAATTCGCGTCTGCGGGCGTATAACGCTCGCCCTTTTTGGGGGCACTCGTGTCATAGACGCCGGTCAGCAGCAGGCTGGCCGGCTCTTCGGGTACGATGGTGCAAACCTCGGTGGCCGCCGCAACCTCCAACGCAAGATCGCCTCCCCCGCTGCATCCATAGACGACGACACTCTTCGGATCTACGAACGGACGTCGTTTCATTTGATTCACGACGGCCAGGCAGTCTTGAACGCACAGTTTGTCCTGGGGATCGAGATCCCTGCTTCGATAGGTGAGCGCCGCTACTGCGTATCCCTCGGCCAGAAAGCGGCTGGGCTGGGGCGAACTAAGCGCGTACTCGCTTAGCTGCTTTTCAGGCCAGGCGGCGAGTCCCCCATGAATGATGACAACCGCCGGGAAAGGTCCTTTGCCCGGAGGCTTGCGCACGAAAGCGAGTCCGGTATGGCCATCCTGCGCCCTGGGGGTTGTCCGTTCAAGTGGACAAGCGATTTCCGAAACAGCCGGGCGCATTACCGGATCCGCGGCTCTCAGTGCGGCGCCGCCTGCGAGGGTGAGAAAAGTCCCGCCGCCCAATGGTTCTAAATCGATTCGTCGTCATACTGGTACTCCGGCTCCCCGCCCGCTAAACGAGCCTTTATCATTCCACATTCCTTGCCATAACCTGTGACATCCATGGCTTACCGATACGAAATTCGGGCAAATGAGGGCGATCCCGTGCAGATCATTTTGGTGGGGGCGCTAACGTGAGGGTGACATTGGTGTTCTGCGACGCGCGAATATGCCAGCGCCCACCGGACTGCGTTAGAACCCAGGTCATGATCGTATTGCGGGGCTGACGCGCGGGGCCGTCGGGCTCGCGATTGCCCTTCAAGGGACCATTCCGCGCGCGTGAACAGAACGTCAGGACTCAATCACTGTGCACGTATTGCGCGGAGTTCAGTCGTTACCTCATCGCGAAAGACCGTTGTGTGCAGCGGCGTGTGCTGCTCTTTGAACGCGTCTCGTCCTTTGGGCTACCGGGCGTTAACCGTGATGAAATCGCGGCCAGCGCACGTTCTCCTTATAGCGTTGATAGCGGTTCCGACTTCACCCTAAGGACACTTTCGCTGAAGACCGGAGAATCCTGCCCTGCGGAAATACGATCCGGCCAATTTCTTCCGCGTAAACTACGACGTCAAGCCTCTCGCGGCGAAAGCTGACGCTGCGTAGATCCGGTTCCCGCAGCCCTCGACACCCTATTCATACCTCAAGGCTTCGATAGGATCCGAATTCGCGCCTCGTTGAGCCGGAAAGAACATCGCCGCCATGGCTGCGGCGCCCAGAAACGCAGTAGCGGCGACATACAAAAGTGGGTCGTTGTTATCGATGCGCAAAGGGCCGGTGTCGAGCGTCTTGTCAAGAGCTGCGGCCGTTGCGACAGAGAGCCACAGACCGGCAAGAAGGCCTTGGACCACGGGTCTGCCTCCGGAGGAATAGACGGAGCCGACGATATCGAGCCGGCGCGCGCCCAGCGCCGCACGAATACCGAATTCATGCGTACTTTGGTTTACCGCAAAAGAAACAGCGCCGTAGATGCCAACCGCAGACAGGATCGTCCCCAGAATCCCGAGCAGCAGAATCAGCGAGACGAAGTTCCAGATTTCTGTGCTCACCTCATCGATAGCGT
>JACZDD010056526.1_pt1 | contig 10539 bp, 7 predicted proteins | sample 8641771 | NCBI WGS metagenome assembly JACZDD01 (sample SAMN15324614, study PRJNA640507) | soil metagenome | isolation source: intercropping peanut in the second line | place: China: Luxin town, Laibin City, Guangxi Province | collected 2019-07-25 | depth 10cm m | reverse complement strand
CGCCCCGCTTGAGTTTCGGCTCATAATCCCACAAGCAAAGCGGAATGGTTGCGTTGGTCGTGTTGCCGTACTTGTGGATCGTGACCATCACCTTGTCCATCGGCACGCCCATCCGCTCGGCTGTCGACTCGATGATGCGTTTGTTGGCTTGATGGGGGACGAGCCAATCGATCATTTCTGCGCGCAGATTGTTGCGCGACATGATTTCGCCCGCCACTTCCGCCATTTTGGCAATGGCGAACTTGTAGACTGCAGCGCCTTCCTGATGCACGTAGTGCAGCCGCTTGGCCACGGTTTCCGCGCTCGGCGGCATCCGGCTGCCGCCCGCTTTCTGATGAAGATGGATCATTCCGGATCCGTCGGAACGCACAAGCGCGTCCATGATGCCGAAACCGTTCGTGTCGGGCTCGAGGAGTACCGCGCCGGCAGCGTCGCCGAAGAGAACGCACGTCGCGCGATCGGTGTAATCGATGATCGACGACATCTTGTCGGCGCCAACCACGATCACCTTTTGTGCCGCACCGGTGGCGATGAATTGCGTTGCAATTGTAAGCGAGTATAGAAAGCCCGAGCAGGCGGCCTGGACGTCAAAGCTTCCGATATTGCGAACGCCAACCAAGTCGCAAATCATGTTTGCCGTCGACGGAAACTGCATGTCCGGAGTCGTCGTCGCGCAGATGAGGAGGTCGATTTCCTCGGGTTTCGTCCCTGTTTTTTGCAATAAGCCACGTACCGCTTCCGCCGCCATGTGCGACGTACCAAGACCTTCACCTTTCAGAATATGACGCTCCTTGATCCCCGTACGCTCGGTGATCCAGGCGTCGCTTGTGTCGACCATGCGCGCAAGCTCGCTATTGGTCAGCAAATCCGGCGGCAGATAACCGTGCACGGCCGTGATTGATGCGCGGGGGGAAAGGGTCAAGGGCTGGAATCCGGTTTCTTACAATGGCATACGCCCAACCGCGTTGGGCGGCAAGCTAGCCATGCGACCGTGGTTTAATTGCCGCTTGTTCCCCTGCTCCGCATCCAACGGCCTCCAGGACCAACGATGCCGCGTGTGCGCTCGGCGTCGCCCTTCCTATTTCCATTAAATCGTCCAAACGGCTGAAGGCCTCAATCTGCGTACGGCGATCCGGCGTGTCTCCGAGCAACGGGAACAGTCCCGCCGCGAGTCTGTCAGACGTGCAGTCTCCCTGCAGAAATTCTGGGACAACGTTTTTACCAAGCACAAGGTTGGCAAGGATCGCTGACGGGGCATGAATCAGAAGACTGCCAACAATCGCCTCGATCGGCGATACCTTGTACGCGGCAACCATCGGGACGCCGGCCAGCGCCAACTCGAGTGTCGACGTGCCCGATTTTGTCAGGGCCGCCCGCGCCGTCCGGAACGCCTCGTGCTTCTCGGCTGGATCAGCTGTAACCCGCGCGGGAATGGGCCACGCGGCAACGGCCGCTCTGACGGCATCGGCAAGCCGCGGCACCGCAGGCACGACCGCTTCGAGAGGGCCGTACTGTTCGACGACACGAGCGATCGCTGAGCCGAACACCGGCGCCATGCGCCGAATTTCACCGGAGCGGCTTCCGGGCAAAACCAGAACCAGAGGGGGATCCGCTCGCCGTAACCGGGCTTCAAGTTCATTTGGTCTTAGATCAGCGAGCCGTTCGCCTAGGGGATGCCCGACAAACGTACAAGGAGGCCCCCCAAGATCTTCCATCGCTTTGGGCTCAAACGGAAGAAGCGCCAGCACGTGATCAACATAGGTCCGCATCGCGCGCGCCCGGCCAGGACGCCACGCCCAGACCGATGGACAAACATAATCGAAGATGGGGATGCACGGTGCGCGTTCGCGCACGCGGCGCGCGACCCGATGGGTGAATTCCGGGCTGTCGATGATGACCAGAACATCCGGCTTCGCCGCGATGACGGCATCGGCGGCTTCCCGTATGCGTCGCAGGATTTTCGGAAGCCTCGCCGGGATCGATGTAAATCCGACGATCGCGAGACCCCCGAGGGGAAACAGGCTCGGAACGCCTTCCGCTGCCATGTGCGCGCCGCCGACACAGGAAAAGTGTGCCTTCCCTTGGGTTCGATCTCTGACCGCCGAAATCAGCGCCGCGCCCAACCGGTCGCCAGACTCTTCGCCGGCGACCAGAAATACATGGGTGCTCATGTCTTCGACCCGAACGGCGCGCCCACCACAAAAATTCCGGCACGATCCGCTTCACGCACGACACTCTCCGCATCGGCAATTACGGTCTTGCCGGAGACGACCGCAATTCCCGCAAGTCCGGCGCCGGCGACACCGGCGACCGTCCGCGGGCCAATAGACGGCAAATCGAACCGATGGTCTTGATCAGGCTTCGGCGCCTTCACCAACACGCCAGCACCGGGAGGAAGGCCAATGCGCCCGTTTGCACGCAGCTCGGCAACCCGAGCCAACATTTGATCGGTACCTTCCGCAGCCTCCACCGCCAATATGCGCTTTCCTGCCACTACGGCGGCTTGCCCGATATCGAAAGCACCGCTCGCCTGCAGATATGCGAACCCAAACGCAATGTCTTCCCGATCCTGCTCCGACGCGTCGACCCGGCCGAGCGCTCCCTCCGGCACCAGGATTTCTGGAGCTACCTCGTGCGCTCCTACAAGGCGGAATCCCTGCTCTTCAAACAACTTGCTCACGCCGGTAAGCAGATGATTGTCCCCACCGCGATAGGCGCGGATGATCTTCGGTAACGATTTTACCGCCAAAAGATCGGGACGAAGCGACCACAAGGACGGCCTCACCAGAGCGCCGATCCACACGACGTCACGACAGCCTGCGGCCCTCGCTAGCCGCGTAAATGCCCCAAATTGGCCGACCCGAAGCCAGTGATGCCGATACCGCGCAACCATCGCGGGCTCAGCGTGGCCAGAAATAGGAAACAGCACCAGGTCGCGCCCGCGCTCTGCAGCCGACTCCGCCACCGCCAGAGGTAACGTGCCGCCACCGCAAATCAGCGCGAGCGGGCCGTCTTGACCAACGGCTACGGCGTTGTTCATGTCTCCTCGTCCGCCTCGTTGCGCTTGACGGCCATCGTCAACGGTCGCTTCGCCGAACGAATAAAATCGATAATTTTGCCAACCAACGGATCGCCAGCGTATTCGTCAGCAACCCGATCGACCCGCGTGCGAAACTCTCCCTCGCCAAAAAACAGTGCCTGGTACGCTGACCGCACTCGCTGAACGTCCGCTTTTGCCGCGCCACGCCGACGCATGCCGATCACATTGAGCCCGATCAGATCGGCAAGTGGGCCGTGCGCCATGCCAAATGGAATGACATCGGCGCGCACTCCGCTCAGGCCAACGATCATTGCACCTTCGCCGATGCGGACAAACTGGCGGACCGCGACGCCGCCACCAAAGACAACGTGATCACCGATCGTCACGTGACCGCCGAGAACCGAGTTGTTCGCGAAAACGACGTGATTGCCGACCTTGCAGTCATGCCCAACATGCGAACCGACCATGAAGAAACACCGGTCGCCGACTTCCGTGACACCACGATCATCTTCGGTCCCAGTGCTCATGGTTACGTTTTCACGGATGTCGCATTCGGCTCCCACGATCAGTCGTGTCGGTCCCCCCCGATAGCTGTACGACTGCGGAGGAGATCCAAGCGATGCGAACGGGTAAATAATCGTCCGCGGACCAATCGTGGTATGGCCGGTCAGATTGACGTGAGCAATCAAACGGCAGCCATCGGCAACACTCACGTGTGCACCGATCGTGCAGTACGGACCGATCAGGACTTCTTTTCCGATCCTGGCCCCGGCTTCGATCCGCGCCGAGGGATCGATCATATGCGCGCTCATGCGTCGGACAGCATGGCCCCAACCTGGGCCTCGGCGACGACCTGGCCTGCTACTTTTGCTTCGCCGCGATACCACCACATCGACTTACGTCGTGTAATGCGGTCCATGTGATATTCGATCGTGTCACCGGGACGCACGGGCTTGCGGAATTTTGCCTTGTCGATGGTGAGAAAATACACCGACGTCGGCCGCGCACCCGTCGCCGCTATGCAGAGCACGCCCGCGGTCTGCGCCATGCCCTCGATCATGAGGACGCCGGGAAACACGGGATCGCCCGGAAAGTGACCCTGAAACTGCGGCTCGTTAATCGTCACATTCTTGATACCGATGCCGTGCTCGTCGCCGCGGATATCGATTACCCGATCCACCATGAGAAACGGATATCGGTGCGGCAGCATCTTGAGCACCACTGCGATGTCCGCCGCCTCAAGCCGTGTCACGGATTTGTTCATGACGAAGGTCTCATTTGTCGCCCGCGTCCGGGCCACCCTTCTGACGCGCGAGCCGCTCCAATATCATCATTTCACGGAACCACTGCTTTAAAGGCTTGGCAGGCATTCCGCCCCATCGCGCGCCGGCGGGCACATTGCCGTGGACCACGCTGACGCCCGCAATCTGCGCACCTTCGCCAATGGTAATATTCGTGTTCAGGCCAACGCGCGCGCCGAGCACAACAAAGTCCTCAAGTGTTGAACTGCCTGAAATTCCGGTCTGGGCAACGATGACGCAATGTCTGCCAATGCTCACATTGTGACCGACCTGTACAAGGTTGTCGATCTTGGTGCCCTCGCCAATGACAGTGTCCCGAATGGCTCCGCGATCCACCGTCGTTCCGGCTCCGATTTCAACATCGTCCTGGATAATAACGCGGCCGACCTGAGGCACTTTGAGATGCCCTTTTCCTCCCGTCACGAAGCCGAACCCGTCCTGGCCGATATTGCATCCCGGATGGACGATGACCCGGTCACCAATGAGAGCGTTGCTGATCACCGTATTGGCGCCGATTGAGCAGTCGCGGCCGATCCGCACCCCAGCGCCGATTACCGCATTTGCCCCGACGGCGGTTCCGCCGCCGATTTCAACATGTGGGCCGATCACCGCGCCGGGCTCGATGGTGACGCTATCTTCCATGCGCGAACTGGCATCGACATGAGCTCCGGCAAAGTCACCCGCCTTGGACAAAGATGACGGCCGCAAGGACTGCGGAAACAATTCACGGGCGGCCGCAACAAAGGCGCGGTAAGGCTCGTGGACCGTCAGGACCGAAACGTGGTTCGGCAGCTCTTTCGCAAGCGCTGCCGTCGTCAGGCACGCACCGGCGTGCGTAGTGGTGGCGGCGGCGGCAAAATTTCTGCTCTCGAGAAATGTGAGATCGCGCGGGCTGGCCCGGTCAAGCGGCGCAATATTCAGGATGCGGCCTGTCCGCGGCGACCGAGTTGCGATCGCCGCACCGGTCACGCTCGCAATCTCGTCAAGCGTGAGACCCGCTGACCGACGTAGGAATATTGGTTCGTTCATCCTGCCGGAATCTAACCCGCCGCTCCTGCCTGGCTTCGCCAAGGTCAGAACTTCGTGCCGCCACTGAAGCGGAACACCTGCGTGCGGTCGCAAACTTGGTTACCAAAGGTCCCGGTGGCGCAGTATTTTGTTATTGGATATGCAAGATCGAAGCGCAGCGGCCCCAGCGGCGAATCCCAGAGGAGGCCGACGCCTACGGAGCTGCGGATCATAGACGGGCTATTGAGGCCGACCTGCAGCGTTTCGCCTGTCACACTCCAGCTTGTCGGGCCTTGATAGTCCCACAACGAACCCGCATCAGCGAATACTGCAACCTTGATGCCGATATCCTTGGGCAGGAAATACAACGGCGTCTGGGCTTCCACGCTCGCGCCCCAGTAAAGCGATCCACCGAGAGGGTCATTCGTCGTGCCGAGCGTCAGATCACGCGGCCCCAGGCCTGCCGGCGCAAAGCCGCGCACAAGTTGCGGTCCCATCTGGAATTCATCGAGCATGCGCATCTGCTGGCCGCCCCAGCTGGCGATATTGCCGGCTTGCAGCTTGAAGACGCTGACCACGTCGTTGAGGACTTCGTAGTAGGTGCGCGCTTCCACCTGCGTCCGGATGAACTTCACGTCACCCCCAGCCCCGGCAAAATCCTGCCTGAACTCGGCAAAGATACCGCTGGTTGGCACCCTGTTGTTGTCGAGGGTATTGTACGAAAGCGTATAACCAACTAGCGAAACGTTCACTGGGCCCGCGGCCAACTCACTGCGGACCGCAAGAGAGGCTTCGCCGTCGGCATAGCATCCAAAGGGCGGATTAACGAACGTATCCCCCGGCGGCGGCCCCCCAGCGGGAATTGGCTCATTCTGCGGATTCACGCCCGGGCCGCCGTTACCTGGCGTGTTACTCGAAAATTGACAGTTATTGAATTGCGTCGGCAGCGTAATTTTCTGTTGATAGAACGTGTAGCGCGGTTGGAATGCTATTTCTTCGGTCAGTGCAAATCCGAGCCGCAGGTTGGTGCCGACTGTCTGGCTGTCATACGAAACGTAATTCGACGCCAGGTTCTGCCGGGCAAAGACGTCGATTCCGCCGGCCATTCGATAGCCGAACAGGAATGGCTCGACGAAAGATAAATCAAAGCCGCGGACGCGCTGGCCATAGGTGACTGACGCCTTTCCATAATAGCCGCGGCCCATGAGGTTGCGGTCGGCGACGCTAGCTTCGGCGATCAGGCCGTCGGCCGTCGAGTAGCCTCCGGAAATGGAGAACTCGCCAGTCGCCTGCTCTTCTACGTTGACGTTGACCACAACACGGTCGGGTGCCGAGCCCGGCTCATTCGTTATCTTGACGGACTTGAAGTAGCTCAGGTTCTTCAGGCGACGCTCGGCACGATCGATCAATGCCCGGTTATAGGCATCACCTTCGCCGAGGTCGAATTCACGGCGGATCACATAGTCGCGCGTACGCGTGTTGCCGCGGATGTTGATGCGTTCGATGTAAGCGCGCGCGCCTTCCTCGACAACAAAGACCAGATTGATCGTCTTGGTGTCAAAGTTGCGGTCGCCGCGCGGGCGCACATTGGCAAAGGCATAGCCCTGACGTGCCGCCTGGATCGTCATCGACTCGACGCTCCTTTCAACAAGATCCGCGTTGTAAACGGCGCCAGGGCTGAGCTTGAGCTGACTTCGCAAAATGGCCGGATCAATCGCGCGGACGTTGGAAACGACATCCACGGTCCCCACGCGATACTGACTGCCTTCGTCAATCGTGAAAGTGACGATGAAGCCCTTCTTGACGGCATCGTATTCTCCGACCGCCGAAATGATCCGCACGTCAGCGTAGCCGTGCTTCAGGTAAAATCTGCGCAACAGATCGCGGTCAGCCTCGATGCGATCAGCGTCGTAAATATCGGTCGTCTGCAGGAAACTGAGTAGATTGCTGGCGGACGTCTTGATGACCTCCTTCAACCGGCTGTACGAAAATGCCTTCGCTCCGACAAACACGATCTCCTTGATGCCGGTCTTGTCGCCTTCCTTGATCTCGAACACCAGATCGACGCGATTGTTAGGCAGCTCGATGATCTTCGGATCGACCGAAACATCGAAGCGGCCGCTGCGGTGATAAATTTCGATGATGCGCTGCACGTCGGCCTGCACGGTTGGGCGTGAAAGCGTGCCGCGCGGCTTTGACTGGGTTTCCGCTTGCAGCTGCTCGTCTTTGGCCTTTTTGTTCCCCTCGAAGGCGACCCGGTTGATCACAGGGTTCTCGGCCACGGTCACCACGATACGGCCGCCGACATGGTTGATACGGACATCGGAAAACAGGCCGGTCGCAACCATAGCCTTGAGCGCTTCGTCCTCCTGCTCGGGGCCTATCCGGCCGCCCGGCCCTGGCCGGAAATAGGAACGGATGGTATCCGCCTCGACCCGGCGGTTACCCTCGACCACGATGGAATTGACCGTTTGGGCCACCGCGGCGCGCGTGGACAAGACCGTCCCGCCGCCAGCGCCGACAAGTATGCCGCCGAGGATAAGGCAGCTGGCCACCCATCCCCGAACTCCCCGCACACAAATTCCCATGCGCTACGCGCCCTTATAATCCATGCGGCCGCCCCCACTGCGGATTCGACAGACGGTCCGGGCTGGCATATGCGGGCTTTTTACAGCGTTTTCTGGGCGCTGCAAACGAAACCCAACCCGAACTTCCCCTTTTCCATCAAAAAGTTGCCCGTCAGCAACGGTCAGGAGGTGGCCAGGCGCAGGATGTCATTAAAGGTTGCAAAAATCATCAACATCACGACGATCGCCAACCCAATTCGAAACCCGACTTCCTGGGCGCGCTCCGACAATGGTCGCCCGCGAATCGTCTCGATCGCATAGAACAAAAGGTGACCGCCATCGAGCAGAGGGATTGGGAATAGGTTCAGCAGGCCAATCGAGACGGAGAGCACTGCGGTCAGGTGGATCAGCGCCGTGAACCCCGCCGTCGCAACCTGGCCCGAAACCTGGGCAATCCGGATCGGGCCCCCAAGCTGGTCGGCCGCTTCCCGACCCATAAAGACGCCGCTGATGTAGGCAAGCGTCCGGTCAACCACGAACCAGGTTTCCTGCGCCCCCATGACGACAGCCCGCAGCGGCCCGGCCTTCTCCGTCTTGATGTCACCGGGGGACATCGACCGGCTGATACCAAGTACGCCAAGGCGATGGACATTGCCGAAATTGTCCTTGAGCTCCTTGAGCTGGGGGGTCGCCTTGAGATTGATCGGCGCGCCGCCACGATCAACATCTATCGACAGCGTTTCGCCGGCGCTGATGCTGACGATGCGCTGCATGTCGGAGAAATTCTCGATTTTCTCGCCATTGATCGCGGTAACCAGATCGCCCGGCTTAAAACCGGCAGCCTCGGCCGCGCTGGCCGGCTGCACCGTATCGACCCGTGCGCTCGTAGTCTGCTTGCCGACCGTCATGAAAATGGCGGCAAAAATGGCAATCGCCAGCACGAAATTCGCAATTGGGCCGGCAGCAACTACCGCCGCGCGCGAGCCCACCGGCTGAAACATAAAACTGTCTTTTCGCTCGGCATCCGTCATTCTTGCGGCGGCCGTTTGATCCGGTACGCTTGCCGCATTGTCGTCGCCGGAGAATTTCACATAGCCGCCGAGAGGGACCGCGGAAATTTTCCAGCGCGTTCCGTACCGATCATTGAAGCCGGCGATTTCGGGGCCAAAACCGACCGAAAATACCAGCACCTTGATCCCGCATAGGCGGGCCATCAGGAAATGACCAAGTTCGTGGAAGAAAACGACGATCGTCAATACAAAGAGAAATGGCACAACGTAGCCAATCAGACCGCCTCCGAGTGCGCTCAAACTTCCCATAATTCAGTCCCTGTTATAGTCCCTTCCGCCCCGATATCTGGACACGCCGTTTGCTTGTCATCCCTAGGATGCCTTTGCGGCAATTTCGGGCAAGAGGTCCTTGGCAAGACTTCTTGCACTATGGTCAACGGCCATGGCCGCATCGATACTGGTCGGTTCAGCCAACAAATCGCGCCCTGCAGCAGCATCGAGGGTAGCCTCGACAAGCGCTGCAATTGCAGTGAACCCGATATGCCCGGCAATGAATTCCGCAACCGCCACTTCGTCCGCCGCATTAAGCACAGTCGGCGCTGCGCCGCCAGTTTCCATCGCTCGGCGCGCGAGGGCGAGCGCAGGGAACCGATCCAGATCAGGCGCCTCAAATGTCAGTTCGCGCACCTTGGCAAGGTCAAGCCGCGCCGCCGGCCCATTGATGCGCCGCGGCCAGGCAAGACAGTGGGCGATCGGAATACGCATGTCAGGCGAGCCGAGCTGAGCGACCACCGACCCGTCGCGGAATTCAACCAAGCCGTGCACAACCGACTGAGGATGCACAAGGACGTCAATTTCGTCGGGTCTGAGTGCAAACAGATGGTGGGCTTCGATTAATTCTAGACCTTTGTTCATCAGCGTCGCGGAATCGATCGTGACCTTCGGGCCCATCGACCAATTGGGATGGCGCAAGGCCTGCTCCGGCGTCGCCGCCTTGATGGCCTCCTTCGGCCAGGTCCGGAATGGACCACCCGATGCCGTGAGAATTGCACGCCGCACATCGGCGCGATGTCCCGAGCCAAGCGCCTGAAACACCGCATTATGTTCGGAATCGACCGGGAGAACGGTTGCACCTGTGCTCGCAGCGCGTCGCATAAACAAGCTGCCCGCACAGACCAGGCACTCCTTGTTCGCGAGAGCCACTGTTGCACCGCGCTCTATCGCGGCCATCGTTGGTTTGAGACCGACCGAGCCACTGATCGAAGCCATCACCCAATCAGCTGGACGCAGCGCGGACTCTATCAATGCCTCTTCGCCGGCTGCAGCCTCAATCCGGGAGCCGGAAAGCGCACTCTTGAGATCAGCGTATGCGGTTGGGTCAGAGACGACCGCGTGACGCGCACCTACCTCGCGGGCGATCTTACCCAGCGCGGCTGCGTTACGTCGCGCGCTGATCGATTCCACGCGATAGCGTTCCGGCTCACGCTTGATCAAGTCGACCGTGCTTGCGCCGATCGAGCCGGTGGCGCCAAGGATCGTAATCGACCGGATGTCGACGGCAGGCTCAACTTTTGAAACGGCAACGCCGGGTACGCTCATATCTTCACCAAACT
>JACZDD010037172.1_pt1 | contig 10546 bp, 3 predicted proteins | sample 8641771 | NCBI WGS metagenome assembly JACZDD01 (sample SAMN15324614, study PRJNA640507) | soil metagenome | isolation source: intercropping peanut in the second line | place: China: Luxin town, Laibin City, Guangxi Province | collected 2019-07-25 | depth 10cm m | reverse complement strand
GGAAACGTCATCAGCCAGGCGGGCTCGACTCCGAACGTTTACCTGTATTCCGGTGAGCAGAACGATCCGAACCTGAGCCTTTACTATCTGAGGGCACGTTACCTCAGCCAATCCATAGGCCGCTTCTGGACGATGGACACCGATGAAGGCGACACTGACTCGCCGATTTCACTACACACGTACACCTATGTCGGTAATGAGCCAGTGGTGCGCTTGGATCCCAGTGGAAATCAATTCGATATCGCATCCATCTCCTTGGAACTGGCAGTGTTCGATGTCCTTTCATCGGTCACGACTGTCAACGCATCCTCGGTCTTCAGAACGACGGGCCTAACTGGACCGGCTTTTACGATATTGAACGGTGCGTTCTTGGGTGGCTATAATGTCAACAGTTATCTGGGAGGTGGGGCTCGCTGGGCACCTTTAAGCTCCCCCGGAACTGCCGGTGCCGAAACGGTGTTTTCGTCTGGGAAGCCCACCAAATACTTTAAGATTCAAATGGCGTCGCCATACACGGGCGCGCATAGCGTCAGCGTGAACCAGACAATCACGCCGATGAATGCCAACAGAGCCCTACTTCGGTCGGTGGCGGATTACCTAGCCGGTTTCGGGCAACCGGCGATTGCGAATGGCCAGACAATAGGTGAGCCAGGGCTTGCTGGTGGCAACACCTTATGGTTCCCCCTTTACACGGATGACAAGGTCACGTTCGCTGACGCACCTGGTGGTTTTTATCGAGGATCAACCGGTGATATTCAGTTCCAGACCACATTTTCAACATTCGATCCGCACTCGAAATACTATAGGAGTGCCGTCACTTGGACACTTCACGTGAATTTTACGAGTGCGAACAACCCACAGCTGAGCGTTACGCAAGACTCGCAGAGCGCGCAATAGCGTTGGAAGAAGGAGCATCGGAACGCATATCAAAAAGCCTGCAATATTGTTCATGGTTTTCTCTTCATTCGTCACAGCCGTAGGTGGCAGTGCGCAACCGGGCGATCAGAAACAAATGCGACTGCGTAAACTGGTCGAAGATTTGAAACATGTTGCGGTAACGGGTCCAGCTGTCGGCCCGTCCACTGGAATCACTGACAACGAGATGACCCGAGCTGTCGTTCGCCAAGGATCCGAGATTGTTCCCGTGCTGGTATCCGCTCTCGACGACAGCACGTGGAATCAAAGCGTTTGGATCCTGTTCTGTCTGCGAAAGCTAAAAGCTCCAGAGGCGAAGGCCAGGATTCTCCAGCTCGAAAGGGAGTTGCAGCAGGGCGCCCGCTTTTCCGAAGAGCCTCATAACCTCACGCTGGACGTCCAAATTAGCACCTATCTAGCGGATGTCGATAAATGGAAGGCAAACGCGGCGGAGCAATCGCATGGGTCAAAACGACGGCGCTAACGCGCCGGCTGAAGGGGTGACACGGCCACCTACCCGGTGTCGAGATCACCGTCAATCGGCTTGCGATTTACGTAAACCTCAATGTAGTCCCTTTTTAAGGCAGCCGGCATTTCAACGCGTAGATCTCTTGAATGGTTACTCCCCGCAGTGCTAAAGGAACACGGTCCGCTGCAAGGCCGACAAAACTCTCAGAACCGAAAGAGAAGCCGGCAAGATCGACTAAGTGTTCAAGTGTTCCTTGCGGCACTCGAATTCGATACAGCCACCAATGGTGTGTTTCGTCCAGCCCGGTGAAATAGACGTAACGGGAATCTGGTGACCAGGTTGTATAGTCCACCATCTTCATCCTGGTGACCTCCTTCCAGTTCGTTCCTGGCCAACGCATAATCCGCAGCGCTCGAGAGTCGCTTGTAACCGCAGAGATGTATTTGCCGTCAGGAGACCAGCGTGGGCTCCAAAGCCCTTTTGTCCCCGGGATATCCGACGTTTTCCGGCTACCGAGGGCGAGCAAATGGATCGACATCTCAGCTCTGGGCTTCGCGCTGAGTCGTTCTCCAAAAATGATGAAGCGTCCATCGGAAGACCATGTGGGAACGCCTTGATCCTCACCGTACGGAATCAACTCCTCCATTGGACCGCCGTTGGCAGGCACTTGAAAAATTCGCCAAAGGCCCTTTGCGTTTTTTCCCATGAAGGCGATTCGATCACCGGTCGGAGACCAATGCGGCTGATGCGCCTCGACTCCAGAATTGGTAAGTCGGATGCGATTACTGCCGTCGGACCTAGCCTTCCAAAGTGTGTGATCCGGCAGATAAGTATAAGTGACCCATTGATGATCTCGCGAATAGTCCAATTCATAAGCAGGCAGCCCGCCCCACTCCGCCATCCAGGTCCGGCTATTATCGTCGAAACGAACCAACTCGGAACGCATCGCATTATTTACTGCGAAGATTGTTGAGCTGTCGAATGAGGGCACAGGCCATCTCCAAGAACCCGGTGCGCCCGTCGTTATACGAAACGGCTTAGTCTTACTAAATGGAAGCGACCAGCCACGCTCCTTGACTCCCCAAATGTCTTCATGCGAATCGGTTCCGGCTTCGTAGAAAAAGTACTTACCGTCGCCACTCCAAACGCCGTTTCGAACGAACTTTTTGCCATTAGAAATCGATGGTACGCGTTGCGGCTGCCGATTGTTATTGCTGATCTCCCACATCGCCGAGGATTCCTGCCTTGGGTCAAGCAGGGAAAATCGCAGTCTCTTGCCATCCGGCGCCCAACGAAAGTCGAGAACTCTCCCGGACACCGCAAATTTGCTCGTGAACGGTCCTCTCAAGATGCTCAAAGACGTGGGATTCGGTCCCGAGACCGCAAGTTCCGTTCCATCCGGCGACCAAGCCGCCTGCGTATATCCAGCGGCGATTGGCTGGAGTAAAGAGGAACGAATAGAGAATGTCCACACCTTGTTGCCGTTCGGGCCGCTCGACTGCAGAAGCAGCGTTGTGCCGTCACGGGATATGCCTTCTATGTCGTAATGCGCAAGCGGGATCGGAAGACGACTAGATTCTCCGCCGGAAACCGGGATGCTCACGGCGCAATGGATTCCCTCAAAATCTTCCATGAAAAAAAGACGGCGGCCATCTGATAGCAATGGGCCTGATTTCGGCCTCCCGTCATTGGTGAGTTGGACGGACTCAAGAATTCTTGCTTCGCGCTTTTGGAAGGCTCCGGAGACGAGTGCTATGCCAAGGACAACAAAAGCCATCGGGATGAAGATCCAAACGACTCGTGGCCACTCTTTTTTGACGGCCGGAACCCTCTCAGCCGCAGCTTCCGAGGGAGCGGCGAGGACGTCCGAGCTAGTTGGCGCTTCGAATGACACGGCGGACACCGCCACTTCTCTTTCCACCGCGGGTGCAACAAATTGCCAACCTCGCTTGTATTTCGTCTTGATGAAATTCGAAGCTTTGGGCGAATCGCCGAGCGCGTCACGAATTCGAGAAATGTGCTGATCGATGCTGTTTAGTTCGACATAGACGGTGGGCCAGATTTGCTCTTTGAGTTCCTCCTTCGAGATCAGACGATCACGGTTCTCAATCAGGTATTTGAGAACGCTCGCGGTACGCGAAGGCAGATCGATCAACTCCTCTCCGCGCCGTAGGGTCTCCTCCGAGGGGTCAAACGTGAAAGGTCCGAAATCAACTAACTGCCTGATAACACGAGACATAGTGTTTAACGCAGTAGATGTCAGAAAAAAATCAGGATTAGTGGACCCTTTTTCAGTGTAGGTTGTATTCCTATCAGCCCTAAGCAAAATTCATTCATCGGCTGAGAATTGGTCGCAAGCCGGGGTCCCTCTCGCTGCAAAACGCAAACTGCAGACGGGAAGCGTGTGCCCGGCGGTAGACCAAATGGAGGAACGTTCGCTTGTCGCATCGATTGAAATGTACCGCCTGTGGATTTCTGATTGTATTCCTAGCCAATGCCGATTGGGCAATGGCAAACACTACTAGTCTTGGTGATATCGCCTTTAATACGCTCATCCCCTCAGCGGTCGGCTCGCCGGGCGTGAACGACTTTGCAATCGACAATTTCACCGGAGGGTTCTCATTGCCTCCTGATTTCCCGGCCAGCGATCCGCTCACCTTTCTAAACAGCACCCTCACGCTAACCGTGACGGGTGGATCTCAACAGACGATCGATCTGGGGGATCTGGGACCGGGATCCTACACGCCTGTTTCGCTCCAATTCTCCGACGCCACGAACTTTATCGCTGCCACGTTCTCGGCAACTCTGAGCCCGACAGAGTTCTCACTCTCGGACGGTACGATCTTTCAAACCGCAAGCTCGCAAATTCTCGTCAATCTGACGCCATCCGCAGGATCGACTCTCTCGCCCGACACAGATTTCGCGTTAATTACTGCTTCAAGCACGCAATCCGCTGTTCCCGAGCCCGCTACCGGAGCGCTCGTTGTCGCCCTGCTTGGATTTGGGCTCTGGTTCCGGATGCGCGCTCGTTTTTGAACTGAAGGAGTACGCGATGTCGCGACGTTGTCTCAGCTGGTTTCTGCTCGTCATCGGCGCAGGAGGATGCGGCTCATTCGAAAAGGCCCTTGCGCAGAGCACCACTGGATCTGTCAAGTTGGCCCCCACGACATCTCCAACCGCCGGGCAGCCGGGTGTGACCTCCATCAACCTGGTGGGGTCGAATTTCCCAGCCGGAACGATCGATGCCGGCCAAGTTGAAATCACCTTGACACCGACAATTCCTGGGAGCGGATCCACCATTTCTTTCGCGCCGTCAACGGTCACCTCACTAACGGGCTCTAGCAAACGCTTGACGTTCGCGATTCCGGCCAGCATCTCCGTTAAGGCGCCAATGGCGTACTTGGTTTCCATAGCCGGCCAAAATGCGGCGGGTATTTCTTTTGCCGGCGCCAACTCGTCGTCCTTAACAATTAATCCGCCTGCGCAAATTTCTACCGTTTCTCCGAACGCTGGCTCTCCAGGTCAAATATTGACCGTCACGATCATCGGCCAGTACACGACGTTTACACAAGGCAGCACCGTCGCAAGTTTTGGCCCCGGTATATCGGTTGGTGGCGCGGCTTCGGGATCGTCCGGACCAGTTACAGTCACCGACTTAAGCACGATAACGGCACAATTGCAGATTGATCCGTCTGCTGCTGCAGGCCCACGGACCATTTCCCTTCAAACGGGAGTACAGGTGGCCACGCTGTCCAATGCATTCTCCGTCACAGGAGAAAGCGGCGGTTTGGTGGTCGATGCCGGCCCAAACCAGACGATATCGCAATCTTGGGATTTGCTGGTTTCCAGCGTCTTGGGTGCCAGTTCTGGACCCGAGTCGGGTGTCCTCCGCTTCGACGGAACCACCGGAGCATTTCTCGGGAAAGCCGTGCGGACCGCAAGCCTGGATGGACTTGGATATCCCTACGATCTGTATATTGACGCAAAAAACCGTCTGTATGTGTCGGTAGGCGGATTTCCCGCTTCACCGCCGACCGGCGGCATTTATCGGTACGACGCCACATCCGGCGCCTTTATTGACGTTTTCATTCCGCTGGGAGCGCAAGGAAGTGGAGGGGCTCCAATCTTTGAGATCGGACCGAACGGGAATTTCTATCTTGGCAATGACACTCAGACATCCATCAAGGAATTTGACGGCACAACGGGCACGTTTTTGCGCGTGTTCGCGAACAGTCCGTATGGTGATTCCGTAAGGGGTTGGGCGTTCGGACCAGACGGGACCTTCTACATTTCGGACCTAACTCACCTAGGCAAACTGAATGGTCAGAATGGTGCTTATCTAGGGGATCTAGTCAGTAGTGCATCCGCCATCGGGCTGTTCGCCTTCGCAGACGTCATATTAGGACCCGATGGGGACTTGTATGTTGCCGGATTGGACACTGCCAACGTCGTCCGAATCGATACTAGGACCGCGCAATCCACGGTTTTTGTTCCAAGTCATAGCGGAGGGATATCTCGTTCGGGCTTTGTGGCATTTGGCCCGGACGGCAACGTGTACGTTGGCGACACACCGGGCAACTTTACAAATGACGGACAAGTGCTTCGATACGACGGTCAGACGGGCGCCTTTATCGACAAGTTTATTCCCATCGGCACAGGCGGTCTGATGCGCGTGTATGGGTTGCTTTTCCATCGAATTGGCGATCCAGCAGAACTCTCAGGCAGCGTGACTCTAAGCGGAAGTGCGGTCACCAGCGGCGTTACTGCTTTATGGAGCAAGATGAGTGGACCTGGAAGAGTTACATTCGGAAATCCCAGTTCACTTCAAACAACAGCCGAGTTCTCTGCGCCCGGAACATACATCCTTCACTTGACGGCGAGCCTTTTAGATCAATCCGGCAGTAGCGACGTGACAATTGTTGTCGCGCCGGCGAACCGCGCTCCCGTAGTAGACGCGGGCGCCGATCAAACCATTGCCCTGCCGGGTTCTGCAACCCTCAGCGGCAGAGCGACTGATGACGGGCTTCCAAATGCCGGGGCAATCTCGTACAAATGGAGCCAGACATCCGGCCCCGGGACCGTGACGTTTTCGAATGATCACGAGGTTTCCACCACTGTATCCTTCGATGCAGCCGGGCTCTATAAGCTGCAGCTTGCAGCGAGCGACTCTAAATTGACAGGCGTAGGATACGTGTTCGTAACGGTGAGCGGATCAAATCCGCGATCAATTACGAGCATAGTGCCCAGCGCCGCTCAGCAAGGCCAGCAGAACGTCTCAATAGGAATTACAGGACAGAATACTCATTTTGTCCAAGGAAGTACCGTCGCCAATTTCGGCGTGGGCATAACGGTAACGTCAATAAACGTCATCTCAAGCACCAGCCTTATCGCGTTGCTTTCAGTCACCCCGTCCGCGACACCTGGGACGCGCGACCTTTCCGTCACGACCGGAAGTGAAACTGTCACCCTCCTGAGGGGCTTTACGGTGACACAAGGCTTGTTGACTGTCGACGCCGGAAGCGCCCAAACGGTGACGCTACCCAGTTCAGTCAATCTCACTGGGTCGGTAACTGGAGCAGCCGACGACAAGATCACTACAACCTGGACACAGGTGAGCGGACCTGCAACGGCGGTATTATCGAATTCGGACTCACTCTCTACATCCGCTTCCTTTCCCGTTTTTTCTAGCCCTGGGATTTATGTTTTTCGCCTCACTGCCGTTGACGGTTTAGTTTCTGCGAGCGCCGACGTCAGTATCACCGTCACCGCGTGCGCGAGCGGCAAAGAGCCAGGCGTCCGTTCCGCGGATCTCAATCGTGGCTTCACGATCCGGTTACCCGATGGCACCCTTCGTTTTTACAGTTCCTTTTATAACGATCCGCGCAGTCTTCTGAGCTTCATCTCATCCGATGGGCTTACGTGGCGTCAGGAGCCGGGCGTACGGCTTATTCCGGGCGACTCCCTCGTCAGCATAGAGGCGGATTCTATCGTGAAGCTTTCCGATGGACGGCAGCGAATGTTCTACATGGCACATCACGGAGATTACGTTTGGCGTATTTACAGCGCCACATCAACCGATGGCCTCAATTGGACCAACGATGCCGGGATCAGGATCGATACCGGAGGACCAAACAACTGTAGTTACGTCGAAGTTCCTGAGGTTGTAGAGGCTGCCAATGGCCTCCTACGCATGTACTACACCTGCTCAAATTTAGGTGAGATTCTGAGCGCCACTTCTTCAGATGGCTTGACGTGGACACAGGAAGCCGGCGTGCGAATTGCAAACGGTTCGTGGGGCCACATCGCAAAACTGCCAGACGGCAAATTGAGGATGTTCTACGCCAAAATTGACGCAGATAGGTCTGCGCTCGCATTGAGCGCCATTTCGCAAGATGGATTGACTTGGACTGACGAATCCGGCGTTCGATTGAACCGTGGCCCAACGGGAGCAAGAGACAGTTTCCAAGCCTTCTGGGAGAGTCTCATTCCATTGCAAGACGGGAGTTACCGCCTCTACTACGCTGGTTCGGACGGCCAGAGCTTCTATTCAACTTTGAGCGCACACTGGTGCAGCGTCGGCATCGATAGTCCGCCTTCCGTAGTCGCAGGCCCCGATCGTACGATTACTCTTCCCACCAATAGCGTTGACCTGAAAGGGAGCGAGAGCGATGATCAACCTGCTGGCACAAACGTTCAATTCAACTGGTCAACAATCGAAGGACCGGCCTCGGTCGCCTTCTCCAATCCATCAAGTCTCAGCACTAATGCGCAGTTCACTGCGCCAGGACGGTATCGAATACGACTCACAGCTTTCGATACGAAGGAGTACGGCTACGACGATTTGACTGTCACGGTTCTGTCTACGAATTCGCCGACATTGCTGGCTGTGTCGCCGAATATGGCAGACGTTGGAAAAACCATGACGGTGACGGTAACAGGTTACGCTACGCATTTTTCGAGCGGGACCTCGAATGTGGATTTCGGGCCGGGCATAACGGTGAGTGGCATCTCCGTCACAAGCCCAACTGCCTTGAGCGCAACAATCCTTATAGATCCCGCGGCGATTCTCGGCTCGCACATAGCGACCGTGAGCACGGGCAGCGAGATCGTTTCTTTGCCCGATGCATTTATCGTAGGCGCGAGCAACTTCCTTGCTGCCATTTCGAGTCTTTCCCCTAATGTTGGTCTTCAAGGCGAAGAGAGCCTCGTTGTAAACCTTTCCGGCCAGAATACACATTTTGTTCAGGGCGTGACCATCGCCAGCTTCGGGTCAGGAATCACCGTGAGATCTTTGACGATCGGCTCAGTCTCCAGTGCGACAGCGATTCTAGATATTGATCCAAACGCGACCTTAGGTGCACGGGACGTGACGCTTACGACGGGAACGGAGCAGGCAATTCTGCTTAGTGGACTCACCGTGGCGTCAACGGCTCCGGCAATTTTGACCGTCAGTCCCAATGCGGGTCCACAAGGGGCAAGCGGCCCCGTAGCAGTTACGGCAAAAAACACTCACTTTGCGCAAGGTGTAACGGGTGTGGATTTCGGACCGGGTATTACCGTGTCAAACATTTCCGTCAGTTGTCCAACGTGTTTGACGGCAATCCTGGCTGTTGCGCCAAATGCGGCACTCGGTTCGCGCACGGTAACAGTTACGACCGGCAGTGAGATTGTCTCGCTTGCCAACGGCTTTACAGTAACAGCCGCCGGAACGACACCAATTCTGACGTCGATCACACCAATCAACGCGCAGCAGGGCCAGTCTCTTTCCGTTGTTATTGCAGGATTGAATACGCACTTTGCACAGGAAACAACCCAAGCCAGCTTTGGCGCTGGTGTCACAACGACGGGAGTGTCGGTCACGAGTGCGACTTCTTTGAGCGCGCAGATTCAGGTGGATGCGGCTGCGGCGGTGGGAACGCGTAGCGTGACCGTCACCACAGGAACAGAAGTCGAGTCAGTGGCAAACGTCTTTAACGTGATTGCCGCACTGTCCAACCTGTCGAGCATCAATCCCGGAGGAGGCCAACAAGGGCAGCAGGGTCTGTCGATTGCGCTTACCGGGGTGAATACGCATTGGGCGCAAGGAACGACCCAAGCGAATTTTGGCGCCGGGATTTCGATGGTTTCTTTGACCATCGCGAGCCCGACTTCCGCTACGGCGGTAATCAATATTGACAGCAACGCCACAATAGGATCGCGCACCGTTTCGATGATCACGGGCTCGGAGACTGTCGGTCTTGCAGGATTCATGGTGGTCTCACCATCGGTGGCGATCGCATCGCTCGATCCGGGTGGAACGTCGCAAGGTGCGATGAATTTTTCCGTCGCTATCGTGGGCTCGAATACCCATTGGGTACAAGGCACGACACAGGCGAGTTTTGGTGCGGGGATCACCGTGTCGTCGTTGGCGGTGGCCAACGCCACAAGCGCCACAGCCGTCATTACGGTCGATCCAAATGCCGCACTCGGACCGCGCACGGTCACGCTAACAACCGGAACGGAAATCGCTTCGTTTGTCAACGGATTCACGATTGTCGCCGGGGTGACCGGCATCACTTCGATTAGTCCCAGTAGTGCAGGTCAAGGCGTTCAAAATCTTTCGGTCGCTGTAACCGCGCAGTTCACGCATTGGGTGCAAGGCACGACGCAAGCCAGTTTTGGTGCGGGTGTGGCCGTTGCGTCTCTCACTATCACATCCGCTACGACCGCTACAGCGGTCGTAAGTGTGGATTCGTCTGCAGCCCTGGGCTCGCGCACCGTGACTTTCACAACGGGGACCGAAGTCGTGAGCGCAGCCGGAGGGTTCGCAATCACAACAGGCGTACCCAGTGTCACGCAAGTAAGTCCCGCCAGCGTACAACAAGGTCAACAAAACGTGTCTGTTGATATTACCGCGCAGAATACACACTTCGTGCAAGGAAACACGGTGGCCTCGTTCGGCACAGGTATTACCATCGCGTCGTTGACGGTGAATTCGCCGACGAGTGCGACAGCACTGATCAGTGTTGCCGCGGCCGCAAGCACAGGCGCGCGTAGCGTAGCGCTGACCACGGGAAGTGAAACGGCCGCGCTTGCGAATGGCTTCACAATCACCGCCGCGAGTGCCGTTCTTCTTTCCGTGAATCCGGCAACAGGCCAGCAAGGCCAACAAGGTTTCTCTGT
>JACZDD010115014.1_pt1 | contig 10549 bp, 13 predicted proteins | sample 8641771 | NCBI WGS metagenome assembly JACZDD01 (sample SAMN15324614, study PRJNA640507) | soil metagenome | isolation source: intercropping peanut in the second line | place: China: Luxin town, Laibin City, Guangxi Province | collected 2019-07-25 | depth 10cm m | reverse complement strand
GGTGAGCCTCCCCGCCTCCTCCCGGCCGCCCGCCCGCCGGGCGGCAGTTTCCAGCCGCGGCTCCGGTGCCGCCTGTTCCCCGCCCCAGCGCGGGCCATCTGGACGCGGATGCTGCATCTTTGAGTATCAGAGTAGGACCGTGCCGGCGATTCGCCCGGTCAGCGCGCGGAGGCCGTGTCCAGGCGTGGCTCCGCCGTGTTCGGGGCCGGCGAAGATCCCTTCAACCGCGCGGTGCGCCGGGCTACGCTCTCCTCGATGAGCGCACCCAGCAAGCCTGCCGAGATCGCTTTCCTCCGCCGTCTCCGTGCCGTGAGGCAGTTCACCTCAGACGCGCTGCCCGATCACGTGGTGGCCGACCTCCTCGACGTTGCTCGCTGGTCGGGCAGCGCCAGCAACCGCCAGCCGTGGGAGCTGATCCTGGTGAGCGACCGCGACAGCCTTCGGCAGCTTGCCGGCGACGAGGGCTTCGCCGGTCACGTCGCCGGTGCGGCGCTGGCAATCGTGCTCGTGATGTCAGGCGACCGTCCGGAGCACGACACCTTTGACGAAGGACGCTTGAGCGAGCGGCTGATGCTCGCCGCCCTGGCTCACGGCGTCGGTTCCTCCATCGGCTGGTTCAAGGGCGCCGGCCGCAACCAGGTCAAGGAGCTGCTCGGCATACCCGGCGACCGGCTGGTACGCACGGTCATCTCTTTCGGATACCCGACCGAGGCGGCTGCGAGGCGTGGCCGTCGCCGCAGGCCGATGGCCGAGATCGTGCACCGCGAGGGCTAGACCTGTGGGTCTTCGGGTAGCCGTGATCGGCGCCGGCGTGCTTGGTGCTTCGATCGCAGGTCCCCTGGCACGTCTCGGCCATACCGTCACCCTGATCGAAGCCGCGAACGTCGGTGCCGGCACCACCGCGACCAGCTTCGCCTGGATCAACGCAAACCAGAAGACGCCTCGCGATTACTTCGAGCTCAACTTGGCCGGCATGGCTGCGCACCGAAAGGCGCTCGCCGAGGGGAGAGCTGCGCCGTGGCTGCATCTCACCGGACATCTGCAGTGGGCGGCCGGCCCAGCTGGGCAGGCGGCCCTCGACGCCAAAGACGAGCGGCTGCGTGCGTGGGGCTACGCGGTCAAGCGGCTACGACCTGCCGATGTGCACGACCTGGAACCCGACTTGTTGCTCGAGGGTGTGGATGAGGTCAGCTACTACCGCGAGGAAGGCTACCTCCTGCCGAGGCTGTATCTCGCTCACCTGGTGCGAGTGTGTGAGGAGCTCGGCGTCAGGCTCCGCACCGGCTCGGCGGGCGTGGGCTTCGACGCCGCCGCCGGCCGGCTGCGAGCTGCCCGGACGACGTCGGGTGACGTGGTGGCCGCTGACGTGTTCGTGTGCTCCTGCGGCCGCTGGACGCCGGAGGTCGCGGCTCGAGCAGGTGTCTCGATCCCACTGGTGCCTGCAGAGACTGGATCCGCGGCCGTTGGCTTGCTGGCCACCGCAGCTCCGCGCGCGACCAGGCTCCGGCGCGTGGTCTCCTCACCGCAGCTCAACCTGCGCCCTGACGGTGACGGCCGGCTCCTCCTGCAGGCTCTGGACCTGGATGAGACCGTCCGCCCAGAGGCGCCACCAGGCATCGATTCGCCGCACAGCGCCGAGCTGCTGAGGCGGGCGGGGCTGCTGCTGCGCGACTTCGGCGGGGCCCACCTTGAATCGCTGCGCGTCGGCGTGCGTGCGCTGCCCGTCGACGCCCGCTCCGTGGTCGGCTGGGCTCCCGGGGTGGAGGGCCTGTACGTCGTCGTGACACACAGCGGCATCACACTCGCGCCCGTGCTGGGCGAGCTGGCCGCACGAGAGGTCGGCGGCGGCGCTGACGAGGCGCTCTTGCGCCCGTTCCGGCCTTCGCGGTTCGCGTCTGACGTGCTTCATGCAGGCGGTTCGGACTAATTCCCGGCATTAGGACCTTGCCGACCCCGCGTGATCGGGCCAATTCCCGGCACTATGCCGTATTTCAATACTGCCCAAGACTGCCAGTGCGCGCGAGGCGGCGCTCCGTGCGCGCGAACGTCCAGCGCCCCGCCAGCAGGGCCAACAGACCGAGGGCGGCGAGCGCAAGGTACTCGGACCAGCCCGGCAGCAGCAGCCGCGTGCCCAGCGCCTGGGACCGCAGGATGTCCAGCGCGTAGGTCGTGGGCAGGAGGAACGCGACCACCTTGACCAGTCCGGGCATGACCGCGATCGGGAACATCGTCCCCGAGGCGGCGCTGAAGACGAAGTTGGTCGAGTCGACGAAGAAGTTGGCCTCCTTCAGTAGCAGCACGGCCGACGCCACCAGGTAGGTCACTCCGACCAGGCCGATCTCGACCAGCATCAGCGCCGGGAGCGCTGCCAGAGCGGCACCGAAGAAACGGGCGCTGAAGAAGAGCGCCCCGATGCCGAGGAGGACTGCACCACCGACCACCTGGACGACCAGCCAGGCCAGCAGGTACCCGACCACGAACGTCTCGCGGCGCGTCGGCGTCAGCCATGCCGGCTCCAGCGTGCCCGACATCATCTCCAGCCGGAAGGCGAAAGCCGAGCCCCAGAAGGCGGCCGCAACCTGGCCGCCCATGAACGCGCCGAGGAACAGGAAGCCGCTGACGTCAGCCGTCCCCGCGCTCGCCTGGAAGCCGACCGCGCGGCCAGCAACCATGAAGGTCGAGCCGAGGAGGACGCTCGGGATCAGGAACTGGTACAGGGGCTGAGCCACCGTGTTGATGCCCTGGAGCGGGTAGCGGCGGAGCGTCCGCAGTTCCTTGCGAGCGATGGCGATCGCCGCCCGAACCTCACTCATCAGAACTGCACCAGGCTGCCGCCCCCACGCGCGTAGCGCTCGCTGCCACGGAAGGCCAGGGCTGCCATAAGGCAGAGCACGGCGCCTGAGCCGAGCAGGATCAGGAGGTCGGGGGCCATCTGGACCAGCGTCGCGCCGCGGAGGAGCACCAGGCGGAAGGCGCCGATGACATAGGTGGGCGGCAGCGTGTAAGCGACGTGCTGCGCCCACTGGGGCAGGATCACGATCGGGTATGTCATTCCACAGAACACGGTGAAGAGCCCGCGCACGACCTGGACCAGGCCGTTCACCTCGCGAAGTCGCAGCACCGCCGACGAGAAGAGCGCGCCGATCCCATAGATCGCGGGTGTCGACGCCAGCACTACGGCGAGCGCCCGCCCCACCTCGCCCGCGTCGAGCCTCACGCCGAACGCCAGGCGAAGCGCCAGGCCGACGACGAGGAGCATCCAGAGCGTGACGAGGAGGTAGGCAACGACCGGCCCGAAGAGTACGGCGGCCCGTGAGGCGGGGGTCAGGAACACCGCCTCCAGCTGGCCCTGCACCTGCTGCTGCCTGAGCGCCGTGCCTGGGCCCCAGAGCGACAGGCTCAGCCACATGTAGACCGACCAGCCCACGAAGATGAAGCCGGCCAGCTGGGCAGTTCCGGACCGCGAGACGAACGCCGCCAGCGCCCGTGGGTCCCCCCCGGCGTTTGCTTGCGCCTGGAGCACATAGACCGCTGGCAGCATGACCGGCCAGAAAAGCATGCCCGCCCAGAGCGCCGGGTAGCGCCGGATGACGCGCAGCTCTTTTCGCGCCGCCGCGCCCAGCGCTCGCAGGTCGGCAATGGCGGTCTTCATTCGCGCAGCGCCCGCCCCGTTAACTCGATGAATACATCCTCGAGGCTCACGGGCACCACCTCGACGTGGCGGATGCTGCAGCCCTCGGCGCGACTGACATCGAACGCCGCCGGGACGAAGTCGCGCGCCGAGTCGCAGTGGACGGTCACAGCCAGGAGCCCGTTTTCGCGTTCATGACGCACAACCTGGCCCCTCCGGGAGAGGCGGCTGATGAGGCCTGACTCGTCACCGTCGACCGAGACCTCCAGCCGCACGACCTGCTCCGCCAGGATCCTGCGCTTCAGCTCCAGTGGGGTGCCGAGCGCGGCGATCCGCCCTCCGTCGATGATGGCGATGCGGTCGCAGAGCTGATCTGCCTCCTCCATGTAGTGGGTGGTGAGCAAGACAGTCCGGCCTGCCGCGCGCAGCGCCTGTATCAGCTGCCTCATGTGGCGCGCCGCCTGGGGGTCGAGTCCCACGGTCGGCTCGTCCAGGAGCAGGAGCGGGGGGTCCGGCAGCAGCGCCCGGGCAAGGACCAGGCGCTGACGCAGACCCATGGAGAAGCGCTCGACGTAGTCGTCCGCACGATCAGCCAGCTCGACGGTCTCCAGGGCCTGGGCGATCCGCCGCGGCGCGTCCTGCGGCGGGACGTGATAGAGCGCCGCGAAGTACTCCAGGTTCTCCCGTGCGGTGAGCTTCCAGTAGACGCTGCGCTCGCCCGACAACACGCAGCCCAGACAAGCCCGCACCCGCCGCGGCTGGCGGCGAACGTCGATGCCGAGCACGCGAGCCTCACCCCTGGTCGGCTCCAGCAACGTGGCGAGCATTCGCATGGTCGTCGTCTTGCCCGCGCCATTGGGGCCGAGGATGCCGAAGACCTCGCCCGCATCGATGCGGAGGTCGATCCCGTCGACGGCAACGTGCGCCTGCCTCTCGTCCGGGTCCCGGCGCCGCCGCTGGAGCATCGTCCGGCGGCCGCGCGTGAAGACCTTGGTGAGGCCGAATGCCTCAACGGCGAGCATCGCGGGCCTCTACTGGCGGACCAGTTCTGTCCGAGCGCGCGCAGGCTCGACCCGGTCGGCCAGACTACGCAGGGTGGCCGCGACGGCGGCGCGGATGGGCCGTCGCGGAGCGCTCGCCAGACGGAGCGCCGCGTATCGCAGCGCCTCTTCCTTGCGGCTCTGCACGCTCAGTCTGGCGAGGATCTCGTCCATGCTCTCGTACCCATACTTTCCACTCATGATGACTAGAGTAGATACCAAGGGATATCAGAATGTCAAGATAAGGACTAAAAATATAAACACTCAGGGAGACTGGTCGGGTCTTAATCCCGATCGATGGGGCCATTCGCCGGCGACGGCACCTGTTGGCGACGGGTCAAACGTGCCGTCGCCGGCGGATGCACTCTCGAAAGACAGCTACGCTTCGGTCTGCCGGGACAGCGCCTCGGCCAACCGCACCGCACCCGCGACCGGAGGCTCGGTCAGCCTGACCACGGCCAGACCGGGCATCCGAAACGCGACCTCTTCCCGCACCGACCGCTCCATCGCCGCCTCGTGCAGCAGCAAACCGCCGCCCAGCACGATGTTGCCTCGGGACAGATCGAGCCTTGCAGCGACGGTGGTTGCGAGCCCGGCCAGCTCATGGCCTGCCGAGACCGCCAGCTCCGGCGCAGCCGCGAGCACGGCTCCTGCCAGCGCTGCCCACGCTCCCGGTTCGCGCCGCTCGTGGAACGCGTGTATCAGCTCGGCAGCGTCGCGGCATCCGGCGGCATCCAGCAACGTGCGGGCGACCGGACCCGGCGGTCGGTCAGCGTCATGGTCGGCAAGCACGCGCCGGATGCCCTCGCGCACCACCCAGTAGCCGCTGCCTTCGTCACCGAGCATGTGACCCCAGCCACCCGCGCGCGCTTCGTGCCCCGCGACCCGGCCATATGCGATCGAGCCGGTACCACCGACCAGCGCGATGCCGTCTTCGAGCCCGGCCGCCGCCAGCACCAGCCGGGCGGCATGTACAACCAGTACGGGGGCACCGGGCAGCAGCCGCCGGATACGGCGCTCGGCCCGCTCGCGCCCGGCCGGCGAGTCGGCGCCAGCCACGCCTGCGCAGACCGCCACCACGGCGTCACGTCCGGATGTGATAGAGAGCCGGTCGATCAGGTCGCGAAGCTCACGCTCGGCGGGTTCTTCGCCGACCGCCGCAGCATTGGCGGCGCCGGCCTCTGCCTCGACGAGCACGCGGCCGCCCTCGCACAGCCGTCCCCGGCTTCGGCTGCCGCCGACGTCGAGGCCGAGCACGAGCCTGGGCCGGCTCAACGCGTGACGGTCACCTTGCGCAGCCCACGCGGCCGGGCCGGGTCAACGCCAAGGCGAACGGCCATCCCAAGCGCCAACAGTTGGCCGGCAACCGCGAACGGGATCGGCGTGAGCACCTCAGGCAACCCTGTCCGCAGCCGGACGACCTCTTCTGCTTCGCCGGCTCTGCCGTCGCCGTCAGTCAGCACGACCACTCGTGCGCCCAGCGCGGTGAGGCGCCCGGCGAGCGCCCGCATGTCGCCAAGCGTCGGCCCTGCTGCCTCTATCAGGAGGGCGGGGAAGCCAGGTCTCACCATGGCGATCGGCCCATGCAGGAAGTCGGCGACGGACCGGCTTTCAGCGACCACCGAGCAGGTCTCCATCACCTTGAGCGCGATCTCATGCGCTGTGGCCAGGTTGAACCCGCGACCAAGGACCGCGAGGCGTGGCCCCAGGAGCACCCGGCCTGCCCGCTCTAGCGGTGGCTCCAGCTGGAGCACGCGTTCGATCGCGGGCGGTACTTCATCCAGCGCCGCAGCCAGCTGAGGATCGGGGTGCATGGCCTGCGAGAGCATGGCGAGCATGAGCAGGCTGGCCGTGTAGGTCTTGGACGCTGGCACGCTGTGCTCGCGGCCGGCCGCCAGATCGAGGACGTGCTCGGCTTCGGCCGCCAGGCGTGAGTTGGGCTCGTTGGTGATGACCACGGTGGGTGCGCCCTGCCGTCTGGCTTCGGCGACTACCTCGACCACGTCCTCCGAGCTGCCCGACTGTGAGATCGCCAGCACACCGAACCGGCGAAGCGTGGGTGGACGTCGATAAAGCGTGAACGCCGAGGGGGCCGCGAGCGCGACAGGAACGCGGTTTCGGATCTCGAACAGATACTTGGCGTACGTAGCCGCGTGGTCCGAGCTTCCGCGCGCCGCGATGACGAGGCCGGCCAGCCGGTGCCTGAGCAGCGCCGCCGCCGCCGCTCGCAGTGCTCCCGGCCCCTGGGCAAGCAGGCGTTCAGCTGCCTCCGGCTGCTCGTGGACCTCAGCCCGGAACCGGCTCACGCATGCCTCCGGTAAGCGAGCCGTCCGCCGATAAGCGTGGCCCGTACACACAGCGCTGTGTCGAGGACGACCAGGTCGGCAGGCAGCCCTTCGCCGATCCGACCGAGACCGGGCAGCCGGAGCGCTCTGGCCGGGGCGACAGACGCCATCGCCACCGCGCGCCGCAGACCGGCCAGTGACGCCGCCTGCCGGACGAGATGGTCCATGGTGGCTGCGCTGCCGGCCAGGGTGCCGTCCAGCAGCCTGGCGACGCGCCCATCGCTGATCACCTCCACGTCCCCCAGCCGGTAGCGCCCGGGTGGGCCTCCCGCCGCCGCGGTCTGGTCGGTCGTGAGAGCGATCCCGCCGCCGCCGCGGGCCCGGACGACCAGGTGCATGACGGCAGGGGCGACGTGCACCCCGTCGGCGACCAGGCCGACCGTCACCCGGCGGTCGAGAAGGAACGCTGACACAGCACCCGGCTCACGGTGGCGGATGGTCGGCATGGCGTTGAAGACGTGTGTGGCGAACCGGACGCCGGCCGCGACGGCCTGCTGCGCCTGTTCGAACGACGCCCCTGTGTGGCCGGCGCCTACCAGCACCCCAGCTCGGCTCAGACGCTGTGCAGCTTCCAACGCGCCGGGCAGCTCCGGCGCCAGCGTTACCAGCCGTGGCCCGGCTGCCAGAAGGGCTTCGACCCGCTCAGTGGTTGGCTCGGTCATGAGCCGCGCGTCATGCGCTCCTTTGAAACGGGGATTGAGGAATGGACCCTCGACGTGTGCCCCCAGGAGCCGGGCGCCTGGAGCAGCGGCTCGCCCCACCTCGCCGACAAAGGCCACGCCTTCCTCCAGCGGCCTCGTGATGATGGTTGGCAAAAATCCGGTAACGCCGAACTCGGGCAGGCGGCCCGAGATGGCAGACACCGCGTCGGCGCCGGCCGCCGAGTCGCAGCCGCCGAAGCCGTTGACCTGGAGGTCGATGAAGCCGGGCACGATGGTGTCGCCGGGCTCGGCCAGAGGTTCCGCCTGGCGGGCCGGGCGCAGCCCCGGCTGCAGCCAGTTTATGCGGCCGTCTTCGACAAGCAGGGTCGCGCAGGTAATGTCACGCGCGGGAGTCAGCACACGACCTTGAAGCAGGTACCGGCCACTCATCGGAGCGCCTGACGGCTGGCGCTCAGGCGGAGGACCAGGGTCCAGCGGTCACCGCGAATGACCGAATCGACAAGCTCGATGCGGCGACCCGTCGAGTCTGACGCCACGCGCTCGACGCGAAAGACCGGGCTGCCCTGCTCCACCTCGAGAGACGCCGCCTCGGCCGGCGTGATCTTGCTGACGTGATAGATCTCGGTCGCGTGGGCCGGCTTGACGCCGTAGACCCGCTCGAACACGTCGTACAGCGACTCCCGTCCAAAGTCGAACCGCTCGAGTCCAGGAAAAAGCAGGGTGGGGAGATGCGAAGTCTGGATCGCCACCGGCAGCCCGTCCGCGAGCCGGACCCGGCTGATGACCGACACGAGCGCGCCTGGCGAGAGGCCGAGCTTGGTGGCGATGCGACCGGAAGCCCGCTCGGTGCGCAGCGCCAGCATACGGGCGCTCGCGCGCCAACCCCGGGCGCGCATGTCCTGGGTGAACGATGTGAGCTGCGGTGGTCCCTGGACGATTGCGTGGTCACTCGACACGAAGGTGCCCTTGCCCTGAAGCCTTACCAGCAGGCCTTCGGCGACCAGGGTGGCGACAGCACGTCGCATGGTGATGCTGCTGACGCCGAACTCCTCACAGAGCTGGGCCTCAGATGGCAGGCGGTCGCCCTGCTTCCACACGTTTTGCGCGATGCGCGAGCGAAGGACCTCCGCGGTCTGGCTGTACAGTGTTCCAACGCTCATAACTCTGTATAAGGATATATAAGGATCGCGACCGGTCGAGCTGCCCTATCCCCGAGATGCCATGCACCGACGTGAGCTGGTGTTTATAAATCTCATTGCGGGTGATGCCGCCGACGCTCTTCGTCGTCTCGGGCATGCAGGGGGCTGGCAAGACAACGGTCGCCAGCCTGCTGGCGCGCCGCTTCCAGCGCGGGGCTCACGTGTCGGGCGACGCCGTGCAGCGCATGATCGTCTCCGGCAGCCAGTGGCCGGAGCAGCGTGAGATGTCTGAGGAGGCCCGCCGCCAGCTCCGGCTGCGGCTGCGACACATCTGCACGCTCGGCACATCTTTCCTGGCGGAGGGCTTCACGGCCGTTCTCGACGACATCGTGATCGGCCTCCGCGTCGACGATCTGCTGGAAGACCTCAAGGACCAACCGTTCATCTTCGTGATGCTCGCTCCCGAGCTGGATGTCGTGAAGCGGCGCGAGCTTGGCCGCGGCACCCGTCTGTGGCAGGCGTGGGCGTGGATGGACGACGAGATCCGAGAGCGCACGCGGCGGATTGGGCTCTGGATCGACAGCTCCGAGCAGACCGCGGAGGAGACCGTCGAAGAGATCCTGCGCCGCTGCTGGACCGAAGGTCTGGTCCAGCCGCGCTGAGACGCGCAAAATCGCGTTGGAGGTGGACCAGTTGTCGCAAGGCGGTGACGGTTGGGACGAGATGCGGCTGGCAGCAATGCTGCGCAGCGGTTGGCGCAGAGCCCAGGGCACGATGGCCAAGGCGCTCTCTGAGAGCGGCCTCAGCGGCCTCGAATATCACGTCCTGCTTGCGATCAGCGCGGTTGGCGAGACTGGGATCCGGCAGGTTGACCTGGCGCAGGAGCTCAGCGTCCCGGAGGGCAAGATCTCGGTCCTGGCCCGCGATCTCGGCGAGCGCAAGCTGATCGAGGCGGTGCGCTCGGAGCCGGACCGGCGCTACGTGCGGCTTCGGCTCAAGCCTGCAGGTCTGAAGGTGCTGCGGGCGGCGATGCGGTGCCAGCGCCAACACCTCGCGGAGCTTGTCCAGCAATTTCCGGACGAGGCTGTCGTGGAGATGATCGAGTTCGTCATCAAGAACTACCTGGGGCTCGACCCCACAGTCCGGCCACGCGAGCCAGCTGCGAAGCCGCAAGCGCAGACTCCGCGACCGGCGGAACCGCGGCCGGCGCAGGACGCCCACGCTCAGTCGGCCCGCCAGTGACCGCGCCTCTCGCCAACGGCTAGGCGCGGTCCAGATCAGGGGGTCGTTCACCACTGTTGCAAGCACAGTTCTGTTCGGCGCGGTGGCTACGACGGCGAGCTACTTTGCGGCGCGCATTCGGCCTACCCACGTTCGGTTCCGGCACTCGCATTCACCTCGTCCCTGCAGACTCGTCCCGCCCGAGTCCCGCCTGAACTGGATGACCAGCGCCGACGGCCTCGCCGGCGCCACGACGCTGCTCGTCGACTTGAGCCCGCCGCGCGGCCCAGAGGCCGCTCCGACCTCCCAGGGGCCGAACCCGGGCCGGCACCAGCAGCGGCCGCACCAGGAACGTGTCGAGCAGGAGGCCGGCGACGACGACCGCACCCAACTGCTGGACGAGGGGTACCTGGTTGCCCAGGAAGAGGAAGAAGGCCGCGGCCATGACCAGTCCCGCTGACGAGATCGCTCCACCCGTGAGCCCGACGGCGCGTGCGATGCCCGCCGCGCG
>JACZDD010005326.1_pt1 | contig 10555 bp, 8 predicted proteins | sample 8641771 | NCBI WGS metagenome assembly JACZDD01 (sample SAMN15324614, study PRJNA640507) | soil metagenome | isolation source: intercropping peanut in the second line | place: China: Luxin town, Laibin City, Guangxi Province | collected 2019-07-25 | depth 10cm m | reverse complement strand
CGCAACATTCGCGCCGCTTCTCGTGGATTACGTTCATGATCGTATCCGCAGAGGTGGAGCACGCCGTGCACCAACAGGATCGCCAGCTCATCGTCGATCGATCGTCGAGCCTCCCTTGCTTGGCGAACGGCGGTCGGTAGTGAAATCACGACATCACCAAGCATTGGGGATATAGGGCGTACGCCTCGAGGCATAACGGCCTCACGGATGGGAAAAGCCAGTACATCAGTAGGGCGATCATTTTTGCGGTACTCGCGGTTCAGCCGGCGCATACGGCTGTCTCCAGTCAATTCCAAGCTTAGTTCCGAGCAAGACTCTCCGACTACCGATAAGACACGTTCGGCTAAGTGGGCCAGTGTGCTTTGTCGGACAGTAAACCGCGTGAGGCTCACGCGAAGATAGACAGCCATCAATGCGAACTGCTGGTTAGACCAGGCGGCGACGAGCAGGCCTCGGGCGACTTGCGGGAATTGGGTGATGGGCGCTGGTGAGATGTGACTTGCCCACGAGCATGCCGGGAGTCGTCGCTATTTACCGGCTGATGACGATCATAGGCCTTGATAATGTCTTGAACCAGCCGATGCCGGACCACATCCTTTTCATCGAAGTACACGAACTCAATCCCCTCAATGTCTCGGAGAATTTCTTTCACTTGAATGAGGCCGGACACTCGATCGCTTGGTAAATCGACTTGTGTGATGTCGCCGGTAACGACAACTTTTGAATTGAACCCCAGCCGGGTGAGAAACATCTTCATCTGCTCTGCTGTAGCGTTTTGTGCTTCATCCAGGATAACAAAGGAATCGTTGAGCGTTCTTCCTCGCATGAAAGCCAGGGGCGCAATTTCAATATCTCCACGCTCGATCAAGCGATTCGCTCGTTCCATGTCCATCATATCAAACAGCGCATCATAGAGCGGTCGCAGATAAGGATTCACTTTCTCGTATATATCGCCGGGTAGGAAACCGAGTTTCTCCCCTGCCTCAACCGCCGGCCGCGCAAGAATAATCCGACTTACCTCTTTGTTTATCAGCGCGCTGACGGCCATCGCCATGGCTAGATAGGTCTTCCCCGTTCCAGCCGGGCCGATGGCGATGACAATGTCGTGCCGCTCGATCGCTTCAATGTAGGCCTTTTGGGTGGGCGACTTAGGCCCGACGAATCGTTTTTTTGTGACAATCATTGCCGACTGACCGAGGACATCCTTGAGCGAAGCCTCTGGGGTTCGGCGCAAGGCGCTGAGTGCATGAGTTACATCTTCAGCTTGGAGTGATAGCCCTTGGTTGGTAAGAGAGGCGAGCTCGATGAGAATACGTTCCGCCTGACGGACAGCCTCGGGAAGACCGTCCAGCGTCAGTTCTTCTCCACGGGCAGAGAGTCGGACACCCAACTCGTCTTCGATCAACTTGAGATGCCGGTCATGGTGACCGAACAGAATAGCGGTATTGGTGCCTTCTCGTAATTTAAGTTTACGCACGAGTTTGGGGTGATCTCCTCCTACATCGTGCTAGGATTGTAACAGACTAAGAAAAGCTGAGACAAGCGGATACAACGATCGGAAGTGATCAGGTTCCTGAAGACTTAGCAGGACCTGTGCTGGTCAAAGTTAAATCGAATTCCTGTGTGGCCATACCACCATGCCCGTCTTTGGCCACTACTTTGACATGGAAGATTCCTTTTTGATCGGATGGAACATGCCATAGGATATGACCGGATGTCTCACCGATCCTCATGCCGGTCGGGGCGGCTTCAAGAGAATAAGTTACCTGGTCGCCATCCAGATCCATAGCTTTCACAGCGTAGTTAAAACGGTCTTGCGCGTCTGAGATAGGAGGAGTAGAGACAATCTTGGGAGCACTATTCTCTAAAACAAGCGGTTCAGATTTCAAAGAATTCCCTGTAGCGGCAGGATCATGCGCTGTCACCTCAACGAGAATTCTATCTCGAGCCACAAATCCTGTCGTATCGAGAAAGGATTCTTCTCCTTCCTTGATCACGGTTTCATTACGGTACCATTTGTAGGTCAAGTCAACCCGATCATGGTCTGGATCGCTCGCTTCAACCGCAGCTTCAAGCCTATCCCCACTCCGCGCAGCCTGAGGTGTCAATGAAATAGTCGCCACCTTCGGTGAGGTATTCCCAACCAATACGCTCTTCGTTCGATATGGGTGCCCCTTATTCGCACCGTCTGAGGGGGCAATTTCCACAAAAACTGATTGCCCACGTCTTAACAGGTCGGTTGACAAGGTAGCGTGGGTTTGTCCGGCAAGAGGGGTGTTATCCACATACCATTGATATAAGAATGACACTCCCTCTCGCTCAGGATCTTGTGCATCGGCCTGAACATCTACAGGCCCGGTCAGTGAGATAGGGTCATTAAGGATCTTCGCAAAAGTAATGGTTGGGGGCTGGTTGCCCTTAGCCGAAGTCGATTCATTGGCCGTACCTGGAGAAGAAGCTGTATAGGACATGCTGAAGACTACTGCGCAGCTACCCAAAGCCAGGAATGAATATCGAATAATATTTGAAGATGACATGTGCACGTCGGTCACTATGGGTTCGTTGCAATCACGGAAGTCATGGCGAGAATATTCCCCGCCCATGACCGTTTAAACAACATTCCCATCACGGCATCCTAGTCGCGTTGATGCACCCAACTGACAAATCGACTATAGAAATCTCCTACGCTCGCAAGTTGAGTCGTTGTATTGCTGTTACTCATCTGAGACATAAGCGTAGCTCCCTCATTACCCACGTGGACCGAGAGGGCTGAGGCCATGCCAACGCCGAGTGAGACTTTTTTAGTGACATTGGTGTTGCTACCCGCCGTAGAAGTTCCTATCACAGGCGAAGTGGACGCGGTTCCTGTCTTGTAGAAGAGCGCATAAAGGAAGCTGGTCCCGTCCGCTCCACAGAAGTCAGCAGTCGGTGAGAATGTTGGAAAGAAAATTGTCCCTCCAAAGAGAGTTGGATTCACAACCGACCTTTCTGAAGAGTAGTTTGTAACCACTCCCGCATTGGTGATACTGAACGGCCCAGTTAGGGTGACACGCCATCCATCCTTTGAGGCCACTAACCCAATCATCGAGGTTGTCCCAGTTCCATTGAAGGTCGTGACGCTCGGATTGGTCGGATCGGTCACTTGATTGGTCGAGCCACTACATACGATACAGACCACAGCATTGGTCGCATCAACCAAATTATTCGTCCAACAGCTGGTCTGGCTGGCCTCATTGCAGATCCCATTCACAACAGAATCTTTCATCCCAAAAAGACGCTGAATGTTGTTGTCAACCTTGTCGGAATTGCCGATATAGCGGCCAGTTCCAAAAAAGACCCACACTTGGTTGCTATCATCGAGTGTCCAGGTTGGTGCAGCCGTCACTGGTCCCATTTCAACCGTTCCCAATACTGGATCAGTGAACGTATCGATCATTTCAGTCGGTGTACGATTTCCCCCGCTGGCAATGCCCCAACTTGTCGGCTTGCACGGGGCCGTTGCACAGTTCATGGCCAGGCGATACATCTTCCCTCTCCATGGAAGGGACCCATCGTTGAGTGTTTGCCCGGTATACAAGACGTCCGTCCTGAAATCGAGATTCTTATCCGCCGAAACCAATGGGCCCATGAATGCAGAAAGGACTCCAACCGGCATGCGCGTGACGTTGGCATTGCTCGTACCAGGTCCGGTAACCAGATCGACTGCGTAGAGAGCGGACGTCTGGCTGGGCGAGGCAGGAAGATCCGCTTGGTAGCCGTTCGGCCCAGACCCAAATACGACATACCACTTCTCATTCACCTGGCTGGTTATGGCATCTGCATTCGGGTTCATACGAACCACGGTTGGAGTGCTCGTTGTGAGACCCAAATCGATATCGGAAAAGGTCCATAAGAGCTTCGGACTGACTTCCGGGTTTGTCACATCCAGCACAAAGAATGCACTGTAGAATGTACGAGACACACCACTGATGTTAGTGGTCATGGGAGGGGCGCCAGTTCCTGCAGCGCATCGTCCGCAGCTTCCTCCCATACGAAATCCCCCGATTAAAATAGTACCCCATCCGCCGGGATGATCGGCATCCGGCGTGAAAATCCGAACATCGGCAATGGTCGGCTTCAAGTCGACGTAATAGACGTGGGTATAGTCGGGCCTGGCCAACCACTGCAGTTGGGGAAGCAATTGCATCGGAACAAATCCCCACAGCTCGGCTCCCAGATTTGGCCCGCTTGAGTTATTAGTAGGGTTCTTCGTGAACCAGCCATGCTCGATGGTTCCCGTAGTCGTAGGGTCATCTCCCTTGTGGTAGAACCCGCCGTTGAACGCATGGAGCATGCCGTCGTTCGCACCCAGATACATCACTTGCCGCCTGTTACGGTACTGCTGAAAGAATGCATTGTAGGTCGCATCTCCGTAGAGCAGGTCAAAGCGGGCTATCGGTGCAGCTACAATGGTCGGTGTTGAATGGATTGCATCCCCAAGCTTCCATACCTTAAAAGTTCCGCTACCGACCGGCACTTCCAACATCCTAGTACGAAGACCAGATATCTCATCACCTCGGATGAAGTTGATGAGGTTCGTCGCATTACTGCTGCCTGAACAGGCATCGCCCGCGTAGCGAAGATAGTCTCTGAGCGTGGCACAATTCGTGGTGCTGAAATCAATCTGTTCTGATGGATCCACCACTCCATTGTTGTTCGAATCGACCCAGGTTAGAATCTTCCGTGTGGTAGACGTCGTGTTGGCAAGTTCGGTTCCCGCCTCCCAGATAGGCTTGAGGTTTTTAAGATCGTCGCCGAGTATCGTTGGAGTCGTACTGTCGGCCACGCCATCGCCATTCAGGTCAGCGAATTTATCGACCAAGACTTTTTTGTAAGTCGGACTCAATGGATTATTGTCGAACCTCGTCGTAATGATTAGATCCGTCTTATAATCGAGCGCTCCGTCCTTCACTGTATCTTCTCTGAAGTTGCCAAAGCCGTCGACGAACAAACCATGTGCATAGCCGGTCCACTTGACATTGGCACCATTTTGCCCAACGTCGCTAGTGAAGAAATAGGCCTGATAAATCGATCCTTCACCGGTTGAAGACGATGACAAAACGGATACTGATGTACCTGATGCACTTTTTCGTATGATAGCCGTGATGGTGGCCATCAGGCGGTCTTGTAGATCATCCACATTTGCTGATTCGAAGTAGTTATCTGGAATTCCATCGGTGCCTGGTGCCCCAGTGGCATTGATAACCTTGTCCCATTCTGAAACTAAGTCTGGAAGGTTGTTATTATTGACGTCTTCAAACCCACCAAGCTGGGCAGCGTGCATCAATATCTCACGGCCAGCGATGTTTCCAAAGGCAAAGAAGGTATAGATCGAAGCGTTTTGGAAACCCTGCAAGCAATGGCCGGTCGTATTAATCACCGCAATTGTCCCGTCAGCGGTTCCGTTGCAGGGGCGAAGATCGGTGGTATGGGCCCAATAGGCCACATCGTCAAGATAGTGGTTCCCGCTACTGGCATAGTCGGTCTTATGTTCTCCCAAGAGTGTTCCCGCTGGAGTAGCTTGGTTCGTATTACAGGTCCCGTTGGGCGCATGAATGGTTGAGCTCCCATTGGTACAGTGCAGACCGTGTTTCCCATGAGCATAATCCTGCAATGCAGTAGGGATATTGGTATCCTGGGTCGGCTCCCCATCCGTGACGATGATGATAAAGGTCTTACAACATGCAACTTGGGTCGAAGTGGTGGCCCAAGCTGGCGTGTGATTGCTTCCGAAGAAATAAGGGTCACGTCCGCACGCGTTGGTAATATAGCCGGGAGGACAGACTTCCGTCCCCGTCAAAGCCGTGATCTCCTGCAAACCAATCGAGCCAACCCCAGTAGCCTGGAATGCGACACCGTTGGAGTTCCCACCGGCGTAGGCAATTGGATAGACGTACGACGACGTTAGATAGGTACTGTTGATCTGTGCGATGTAACGCACCGTTTCATAGAGTGATTCGGAGAGAGGTGTCCAGGTCGAGGGAAACGATTCTCCGACCGCATCGAGGATGGCAGCCGTGTTGGTGTTGAAGGTCTCTACCCCATTGTCATTGAAGTTGATTGACTGACGAGACCCAACGCCCACTAACATGCGAGCGCCGTCGCCGCTTGGTTTGAATTCGAAGAGGCCGAACCGTGCCGCCGATCCAATCTGTTGGATGACACCTGTCGGTTCAACACTATAGCCGATCTTCAATTGATACTTTCTTTGACTATAACTATCCCCACAATTTGAATCGAAACTGTTATCGTTATCGACACATAAATACGCTGCGTCGGTTCCGATATAGAGATTATTTGGCGTACCGCTTGTGTCAGCAGTTGGAATTCTTCCAACATAGGTATTGGCTCCTGTACCGCCATTATAGTTCACCAACGCGAGCTCCGTATTGACTCCTTGCGACTGAGCGATTACCGTTTTCAGATTCGGACTTCCATTCGCTGGACAGGTTCCGTCCGCAGCTCGAGCCACAAAGCAATCTCCACCGCTCATGGCCTTCTTAAGTGCATCAAACCGACGGAATGTTGCCCAATTCAAGAAGTTCCCATCCCACTGAGTACTAGGACAGGGTGTCGCCAGGATTGCTTTGATGGTGGCCGGTTCAAACCTTGTGTCGGTCGTATCGTAGGTATAGCAGGTCAGGTTATCAAAATAGCCAGACCAGTTGGTCGTGTTTGTGAATACCTTATCGATTGGAGAACCGGAAAAATCAACACAGTCACCATCATCGGTGCCATCGCAATTGCCTAAGTTGCTCATACTCCCAGAGTTGTCCAACACTAGGATGATGTTTGGTGCCACCTGATCACTGACAAAGGGAGGCACAGCGTAGTATTGATCCATCGTCTGAGTCCGCCCAATGCTGGGCCAGACCAGACAACCAACCAATACCAGCATAACGGTTCCACGAAGCGCAACGTTCCGGCTATTCATGGCACCCTCCCTCTTCTCCATCATCACGCTTACCACAGACTATTCCGGCAAGAGCAAAATCATTCGATCAATCTTGTCCTTTGAATCTTTCTGAAGGTGGTACTTTACTTCGATATCCACCCTCAGATGACTTGGCTTCAATTCATCACCGTGGCGGTCTAAGAGGACTGCGTCCGACGTCAAACTATAGGTTCTCTGGTCGATCTGAAACGTCGTTTCATAAATAGATGTGATGGTTCCGCTCTGGTATCCGACTGTCATCATCGGAGGCTGTTGATCCGCGCGAGTCGTCCCGGTAGTCTGACTGATCAATATTTCAATTCCCAAGACTAGCGCCAGTGCCACAGAGCGCTGATTGTTGTGTTTACTTATCTCTGTACTGATCATGGATCGGTCCTCCATTCACTTAATCAACTACAAATGAGTTCCTCTGCTAGAGGAAGCGCGACTGGCACGTATCACCAGACACGAGGCATTGATAGACGGCGATGACACGACTGGTCGCCCCCGTTGCCGCATTCACCGCCTGGCAGTCGATGCGGTAATAGCTATCAGTCGGTGGCGCCTGTGAGCTTCCTCCGGTATTTTGCGAACCTGCACGAATCTTGACGAACTGCTTATCGATATCGCCATTTACCACGTAGTTATTGACATTCATTGTGATGTTCGGCGCCGCACCGCCACCCCAAGCGACATCTGGATTGTTCGGGAGAAAATTAATTTCCTGTCCTAAGAACACCGCGTTGCCAGCTGGGACCGGTCCGGCAGGTGCCACCAACGTTGGAGGCACAGCGCCCGTCTCGATAGTTTGCTGGATGACCTTGACCCCCATTCCCACACACGATTCAGCCGCGTCTGTCCCTTCTTCCACCATACGCATAGCACCGGCCGTTGAATTTTCCAGACCGGTCATCGTGAGTGCCGCAACACCCAGAACCCCAGCCATGAGTGTGAGCATCATCACCGTCATGAACGATGTTCCTCGCTCGTCTAAGACTCTTTGATCGAGACTATTCAACCCACCAGGTGGCTTCATCGTTACGACCTCTGGTTTCTGAGTTCGACCGTCCGCGACAAGATCCGTCTCCTAAACTGGAAATAAGCTTGTTGTTGAGCCGGCGTATTGTTATCACCGAGGGCAAACACCCCGGTCGCATAGTTATGATCGCTGACTGTGGGAATCGCCGTGCTATGCACGACGATTTGGTTGGCCTCACCCATTCCTTGATCGGTTCTGGTTTGCCTTGCCACTATGTTGACCTGGACCATGCGGATCTTGTTTGGTGTCATCGCACTGCTCGGCGGGAGAAACCAATTGATATTGGTCAGAAAGTCGCCCTGATCGAATGAATTCGACCCATTCATATCATCAATAGCGCCATCTGGTACTCCAGCTCCAATGTTGATGTTGCAACCATCACAGGCATAGGCCAACTGTAGATCTTCTACCCCATCCATGATCGGCACGCAGGCGTTACCTGGATTGTTGCAGTTCGGCGGGCCACCGACTCCAGCCGGAGCTACGCCCCTGACCAAACACGGTGCATTCCCCTGACAAAGATTAAGTGGATCGGGCGGGGGAATGACTTGATAGGTGATGCATTGCAGCAAATAGACCTGTGTACCGGTCCCAAATGTTGCAGGCGCGGGAATTGCTGGATTCAGATTAAGTCCTGCAGGGGTGACTCCTCCCGCAGCTATGCGAGAACCTACAACTCCTCCAACCGTTACCGACATACCAGGAAGCGCGGCGGTGCCACCGGGAATCGCAGCACCCATGCCGGTCGTGGCGTTGTTGACCAAAGGCAGTGCGGCGATCGGTTGATTAGGTCCGCCAATAGTCCCAGGTGCAGTGGGAAAGAGCTGCCAGAGCGGGCCTACGGCGGTAATCGAATTGGTCATCGGTACGACCATTGAAATCGAATCCGGCCCAAAGTCTGCACCAAGCGCATTGTTATCAGCTGGGACCAGAGCCGCAGGTGTGCCATTCACCGCGCAGTTGCCGACCGGTCCCCCCACAAGGCCCGCCATGCCAAAGCCTGCCAGTTTCAAATCGGCGGTTATCATGTCGAGTCCAGTCCGTGCCGTGGTCTGCGTATTGACGACTTGATTGGTGATTCTTGCTGTCTTTTGCGTAACCGTAAGGGCTCCTAATCCCGCAGCAATGATCGCCGTGGACATCGCTGCTGCAATCATCACTTCTGTAATAGTAAACCCCTGCTTGTTGAGTATGCTTACGTTTGAAGAATTGATCATGTGGCACCTTGTTTCTCGGCTATGTCATATCATTCGGGAACGAGAGTCGTCTGAAAACTGACGGTCCTAAGCCGTTGACCTGCGCCCCGATCATTCCATTGCACTTGCACCACCACCTGCCTCGCCCCTAGTAGGGGGTTGGCCGGAATGCCGTTGGTGACCTGCACTAGTCCTTGTACATTGGTCAGATTCGATGCCAGCACCAGAGTACGCCATTGTGTGCAATCGCCTTGAATCACACGAACGATGTTGACGGGAGTGGACTTAGTGACACCCGTGGGCGGCGGAGCGGGGAGTGCAGCACAATTCCCTGGGCCGAGTGTCTGAAGATTATGGTAGGCCCACGCATACTGCCGATTGGCTTGAATGCGTTCCATCATGTCTGAAGCAATATTCGTCACGACGGACAGATCGTTCGCATCGACATTCTTGGTAAAGGCCATGCTTTGCATCGCCGCCATTCCCATCACACCGACACCTAAAATCGCGGCTGATACCAAGACTTCCACGAGCGTGAAACCTTGTTCATTTTTAAACTTCATCACATCACCTGCGCTCTACTGGTTCTGAATACAAGGATTGATTTGCCGGTTGCACCATGTGACTTTTCCGGACGGAGCCAACGAGATCGAATAGATCAAATTTGGGTCACGAACGCTTTGCAATTGAATCGTACTAGTTGCAAGAGGGGTCGTGCTTAGCCCTCTTGGCGTGAACCCGATCGGCGTAGCCGGCAACGGAAGAACAAAGTTCACGTTGAGCGGCAATGTTTCGATGCCCAAAGGGGCGGTGAATGTAACTTGGCTCTGGGCTCCCGGTACATTGACGGGTGCCGCCACAATCATCGCATTGCGGCTGATGGCCGCTGACCGAGCAAACACAAGTCGGTTATACAAACTTGTGGTTGCCTGATAGAGCTCGTGGCGAGCGTACATCATCGTAAAGTTTGGGACGGCCAGAGCAGCTGCAATCCCAATGATGACCGTGACGATCATGATCTCCAGCAATGTAAATCCCTGCTGGTCTTTCTTGGATCCTCGGATGACCATTTGTTTTTGATACAGCATGGCGTCTACTAATCGAGCAAGGGGCATGCCGTTCTAAATAGAGCATGTATTCCATATAACCTTTTGATTTGATGGTATTCACTCTCGGTAGAGATCAAGCAAAAGCGGCCACATTTCGCGCTCATGCACGACAATTTTCGGCGTGTGGGTTGTGCCGTTTTGTACAACAGACCGGCTATCTTTTATTGACAGAATGCGCACTCGTCACTAGGGTCCAAACTCAATTATTGAGTTGACAAGCCGTTGATGATTCAATGGT
>JACZDD010053337.1_pt1 | contig 10564 bp, 6 predicted proteins | sample 8641771 | NCBI WGS metagenome assembly JACZDD01 (sample SAMN15324614, study PRJNA640507) | soil metagenome | isolation source: intercropping peanut in the second line | place: China: Luxin town, Laibin City, Guangxi Province | collected 2019-07-25 | depth 10cm m | reverse complement strand
TGAGCCGCGCCGGACGTCCCCGTCCGGCTTGCTCTGTTTGCAACGCAATCGAGCAGGCCGACGAGGACGCGGACCAGGAGGTCCGCCCCACTAAACTAAGTGGCGTGGCATTGGGTTGGTTGTCAACCCGCCAAAGAAAATGCTGCTGCGTTACTCGATAACCTCGAAGTTACTAAGTGCATCTTCCTTAATGGCAATCCCAAGGCCCGGCACATCGTCGCGTAGATCGATGTAGCCGTTTTCTGCCACTGGTTCGCCGTCGAAAATGTACCAAAAAAGCTCATTGCCGATCTCCACGTCGAAGACCGGAAAATACTCCGCCATGGGCGAATTCAAGCTGGCCATCACGACATGGAAATTGTGCATCTGGCCGGCGTGCGGAATCACCGGAACGGAATAGGCTTCCGCCAGCGCTGCCACCTTACGCGCCTGCGTCAGGCCGCCCACACGGTTCGTGTCGAATTGTATGTAATCGACCGCTTTCGCTTCCAACAGCTGGCGGAAGCCATAAAGCGTGAATTCGTGCTCGCCGCCCGCGATAGGCGTCATGCCGAGCGCCTTCAAGTCCGCATAGCCGCCGATATCGTCCGGAATCACCGGCTCTTCCAGCCATCGAAGCTGAAACGGTGCGAGCAGCGGCAACATGCGGCGCGCGTAATCGAGCGTCCAGCCCATATAAGCATCCGCCATCAAATCGACGTCGTAGCCGACCGTATCTCGAATCGTGCGGAGAAGCGCGACGTTCTTCTCCATTCCCGCAGCGCCATCCGTAGGCCCCCAGCCGAATCGCATCTTCATCGCGCGATAACCCTGCTCCTGGTAGCTGCGCGCTTCCCGTTGCAGCGCGTCCGGCGCCTGGCTATAAAGCTTGCTCGCGTAGACCGGAATTTTTCGCTTCGTTCTTCCGCCAAGTAGGCGGAATACCGGCTGCCCACTCGCCTTGCCCATCAAATCCCAGAGCGCGATGTCCAGCGCGCTAATGGCAACCATCGTGATGCCCTTGCGGCCGAACGCCATCGTCTGCCGGTACATGCGCTGCCACAGATACTCGCAATCGAAAGGATTCTCGCCCTTCAGCAGCGGCGCGAGATACAAATCGATGGTCTGTTTCGCGAGCCGCGGCGCGAGTGCGGCGTTGCCGACCCCCACATGTCCGCTGTCTGTATACACTTCGACAATCAGCCAGCCATGAAACCGGAAGCTGGCCATTGAATCGTTCGGTAGATCCAGCAGGTCCATCGGGTTAGTACAGAAATGTGGCTGCGGGATGACGGTTTTCCCCTTCCATTCCACAACGCGAGTACGAATTTTGGTAATTTTCATGCAGGAACTCTCGAGAGCTTAGCGGCACGTGTTGTGCCGAGAATTAAAAGAAACGCAATTACGTGTAGAGTGCTGACGATGGCGAACAGTGTGGAATAGCCGTAACCATGATCGAGCAGACGGCCTGCAATTAATCCAAACACTACGCCGCCCATTGCGCCTCCAAACCCAACCAGTCCGGCCACTGAGCCCACCAGCTTATTCGGAAAAAGATCGGCCGGTAAAACCATCACCAGCGTCGACCAGGATTGTTGTCCGAAAAAGACCAAACTCAACAACGCGATCACAAGCTGCACGGGCACATAATTCACCAGCGCTACCGATGGCATCACAGCAGCGCTCAGGCCGAGAGCGAGTTTGCGGGAAAAATTCAACGAATGCCCGCGGCGGATCAGCCACCCGGAAAACCACCCTCCCGCCAAACACCCGAGGCCCGCTGCCGCGTAAGGAATCCAGGCAAAATATCCGACTTTTTTAACGTCGAACCCGCGCGCGTCGTATAGATATTTCGGAACCCAGAATAAATAGAAATACCAGGCCGCATCGCTCAAAAATTTTGCGCCTACCAGACCCCACACCTCGGAAAACGAGAAAAGACCAAACCAGGACGCCTCCACTCGCGCTACTTCTACGGTGGATGCCGGCGTCCGGTAGTCGCGCCACCACCATACCGCCCAGGCGAGCCCTGCCGCGCCCGCGAAAAAGAATATCCAGCGCCATGTAGCCAGCGACAACACCGCCGCGATGAATGGCGGAGCGACTACCGCCCCGAGTGCGGTGCCCCCATTCATAATGCCCATGGCGAGCGAGCGCTCGCTCGCCGGAAACCATTCGGCCACCGCTTTTGTTGCCGCGGGAAATCCTCCCCCTTCGCCCATGCCCAGCAGGAACCGGCTCAGCATCAACATGCCGAATCCCGTTGCCCAGCCGTGACTCGCGCAGGCAAACGACCACCAAAGCATAATCAGCAAAAACCCGCGCCGCGTCCCCAGCACATCCATCAATTTGCCGCCCAGCGCATACAGCACCGCATAGGAAACCAGAAACGCGGCCTGTAAATCGGCAAATCCCATGTTCGAAATCGGAATATCGCGCTGGATGGCAGTGATCGCCACCGGCAACGTCTGCCGGTCGAAGTAACTCAGCGTAATCGCGCAGGCCACCAGCGCCGCAATACGCCACCGGAACGCGTTGGCTACCAACTTATTTCCAGCAGCGAAAGCGCCTGCAATGGCAGGCTGAAGGGGATTTTGCTTTTACCGCCCGTACTCGCAAACCAAAGCGGAGAATCGAGAAGCTGCAAGTGCCCCGCCGATTCGAGCGTGGCGTATTGCTCTGCGTTCGGATGTTGCGGTGAGCGCATCTTCTTCCAAACCGTGTACGCGTTGCTGTGATCCTGATCGATGCGATAATGCCGCACCAGCACGTGCCGGGTATCTTTTGGCAAGCCATCCACTTCGAGATCCACCGCCGCCGCCTTGCCCGCTACATCCTCATCCTGATAGTTCCAGACCAGAACGGTTATCCCGTGCGCCGAGCGCGTTGCCAGCGCATCCACCGTGGGATGCTCGCGGACTCCCGCCGTCAGCATCGTGTCAAGCCCCACCGCGCCGTCGCTCTGCGCCTGAATCCGGTCGCCGCCCGTCAGTATGCCCAGCATGCGGAAGAAATTCAGTACCGGCTTATCGATTCCGTTGCTAGCTAAGGTCCGGAAACCGTCAAAATACGCCTGGTCCTCGAACTCGAAAGCCCATGTAAGGATTCCCTCGAGATTCACCTTGTGACGCTCTTGCAACTGCAGCATCCCGCTGTACGCGGCGGCTTCATACGCTGGATAAAGCGTGCCGTTGCGATACGCGTTCGGTGGATACACGCGCGCCGAGCAGGCGGCGCATCCTTCCGGGTCCGCTTCCGTCAAAATGATCGGTAAGTTGCGGAATTTAGCGAACGACTTGACGATCTTGAACCCTTCTTCTGTATCCGCCAGCTCTTTTGAGATACCCATACGAACATGGCCGTCGGTGACATCCGGACGCCCCTTGGCGTGATAACTGATGAAATCGAGTGGAGCGCCGCTTTTCTCGCAATGCTCCAGAAATTGTTTTAAAAACGCGGCGGCTCTCGGGCTGGCTGGGCCGGTAGTCGCGGGGCCTCCTACATGCGTCGTCGGGAGAGCGCGCTTGACCGCCGCCGCTGTCGCATCGTAGAGCTTATCGTATTCCTCGGGAGTACCGCGCCAGTAGCCGCCGTTCGGCTCATTCCATACCTCCCAGTTCCAGCCATCCACTTTGGCCTTGCCGTATTTGGTCACGGCGTGTTTGACTACCTGATAAACTAATTCGCTCCACTTATCGTAGTTATTGGGCGGATATGCCCAGCCCACGTAGTAATGATCGAACTTGTCGCCTGGTTTCCAGATCGGAACGTAGGGATCGGGATGAGTCGAGAGCGCTTTCGGCATGAACCCGATCTCGACAAGCGGATTGACCTCGGCTTGCGCATACGTATCCAGTATTCGATCGAGGATGGTCCAGTTGTACACTGGCTTTCCCGACGCGTCCTCTGTATACACATTGGTGGACCCCCACTTAAATGCGGGAGTCCCATCTCCGGTTGTCAGCAGAAAATGCGTCCGGATTTGCACCCGCTCGGAGCTAAGCGCCGATAGCTCCCGAATTAACTTGCGGCCGTTCGGCGCATAAGTATAGTTGGGCTCATCGTAGCCGAAAAGGTTCCAGTTCGATGGAAATGTCCCCAGTTTCTGGGAGGCGTTCACCCGGATATGCACCGGTTGTTGAGCCAGCAGAGAAGCGGAAAGAAGAAAGAGTACGAGTCGCATTAGAAATTAAATTTGAGCGCAAATTGTACTTGCCTGGGATTGTTTGCCGTTGTCGTGACGATGCCTCCGGCGGAAGTATCGGTCACCGTATTCGGTATTCCGAAGGTCGCGGTATTTGTAGCGTTAAAGAACTCAGCGCGAAATTGCAAAAGACTGGATTCGGTTACCGGGAATTCTTTGAACACGGATACATCGAAATTACGCAGCCATTGTGAGCGCAAAATATTTGCTCCACCATTGCCATACGTATTCGCCCCCGGAAGCGCAAATGCACTGGAGCCGCCGCTCGGGCAAGCCGGATTGGAGGATACGTAGAACCAGCAAGTCGGCGTCCCGACGATCACCGGCGCTCCTACGATATTGGGCCGTTGACTGCCCACGCCGGTGTTGGCGACATCCCGCGATATGGTCGGCGTGAACGGTTGGCCGCTGCGGAAAATCGTAATGCCTTGCACTCTCCAACCTCCCAAGAATCCCTGCGCCAGCGTTCCGGCATTGCTCAAAAACCGTTTTCCTCTACCTACCGGAAGCTCGTAACCCATGTTGAAAGCAATGTTCTGCGGGATGTCGAAGGACGAGAGCGCACGCTCGAAATAAAAATCGCCGCCCGCGGCCGGGGTGTCTTGAACACTGATGCTTTTTGAATACGTATAGGAAAACAGGAACCAGATTCCCGATCCGTAGCGCTTTTCCGCTTTCACCTGCAAGGCATGATAAATGGACGACATGTCCTGCGAAAAATAGTTGATGGCTCCGAATTGCGGGAAGGGACGCCTTGCTTGAATGGCGCCCGGTCCTGGGTCCGGATTATTGAAGGGATTCGTGCTGTTCAAATGCGTTCCGTGGTTACCCACGTAATTTACTTCGAGCACGGTATCCCGCGCCAGTTGCTGTTGAACGCCGATGTTCCAATGTTGGTCCGACCCTCGCTGCAAATGCGTGTACGTCGGATTCATACTGGGATTCACACCTAAGCTGCCAAGCGGCTGCCCCAGAAAGAAGTTCCCGAGCGTCCGGTTCGGAATGGTGTTGGCCGTGTTGAACACCGTCTCGCTTAACAGGAACGGCAGACTGTTTCGGTTCACCCGACCATCCGTATTTTCCATCTCGTAAAAAATCCCATAACCGGCTCGCAATACGGTGCGCTCTCCGAAAGGCCGCCAGGCGATCCCCAAGCGCGGCGCCCATTGATTCTTGTCCGGATATGTGATCGATAGCGGAAGCCCGGCTTGACTACTCGTTTGAATCAGGTTCCCGAATAATGCATACGTGGTGGGAGCGGCAAACTGCGAGCTCAAGTCTATCTTGTCGCTCTCACTCGCTACAATGATTGGCTTTGCCAGTGTACCGTCAAATGTTCCCAGTTGGTTCTTGTAGCCCCGCATCCAGGGCGAGTATTCGTAGCGCAGCCCAAGGTTGAGCGTCAACCGGTTGTTCACTTTGAAATCATCTTGCACGAAGAAATGCCAGTAGGTAGCGTCGCCTCCGAACCAATCGGCCGGATAGGCGCGTCCCGAAGATACGGGAAAACCAAGCATCCAATCGGCGAACGCGTCGCCCGTGCCTGCGGTACGCGCCGGATTTTGCGTGTTGATACCTGAAAAGCTCCAGGCTCCCTGATAGTTTGAGCTATCCGTGAATAGAGGATTCCAGTAACGAATTTCCGTTCCAAATTTGAATATGTGCCGGCCTTTTATCCAGGTAAGATTGTCGATTCCTTCGATAACTTTGAAGTACTGTGTTTTCGGTCGCTGATCGAATGAGGAGCCTGCCAGCGAAGTGTAACCGCTCCAGGCGAAGTCCGGAAAGGACCCTGCGATCCCCGGCCGCTGCAGCCCTTCGAAACCCGTAATGCCCGCCATCTGGTTGAAATTGGTGCCTTGTCCGAAGGCTTGTAAGTCAATCCATTGCGGTGTGTAACTGAAGCGAACTTCGTGAACCAGATTTGGACTAAAGCTGCTCGTAATACCGCCCACGACATTCTGGCCGCGCGTATGTAAATCCGCATAACCGAGCGCCGGATGAGCATTTGGATCCGATTGCCGGAAATCATCGAAGCTCCAACGTACAAATACCCGGTGCTGATCGTTAATCGTCCGGTCTCCACGAACCGTAAATTGATCGGTATCTAGAACCTGCGTCGGTGCAAATGCCGCCGTTCTTGTTCCGATATTTGGATTGGCAATATATTTATTGAAAAAAAGCGCTTGTGGGGAGAGCCTGTTGTCGGGAATTCTGTTTCCCGGAAATGCCGTGCGCGTCCCATTGGCAGTGGTCAGAGGATCATAAATCGTGTTGAGTCCAGGTGCGCTGAAATCGCCTTGCCTCATGGCCTGCGTCGGCACAATGTCGCTGAACACGAGTCCCTGGCGCTGCCGCATTCCCTCGTAATTCACAAAGAAAAAGGTCTTTTGCTTCCCGCCTAAAAAATCCGGTAGATGAACCGGCCCACCGAGCGCGCCGCCAAATTGATTTCGCTTTAATACCTGGCGGCCCGGAGAGAAAAAGTCGCGCGCGTCCAAATAGTCGTTCCGGATGAATTCAAATACCCCGCCGTGGAACTCGCTCCCTCCGGATTTCGAGCTCATGTTCATGATTCCGCCCGCCGATCCGAATTCCGCTGAATACGCATTTTGCTGCACGCTGAATTCCTGCAGAGCATCGATCGATGTCTGGATCATCGTGCCGCCCTGGTGGTGGTCGGTCACATCCACGCCATCTAACAAAAATGTAGTTTGCGACCCGCGTACGCCACTAATGGCCGTACCGGAAATATAATTCGCCCGAATGCGCAGTAAGTTGCCGCCTCCTGGAAGAGTAGCTGCTCCAGGAGTTAGTTTTGCCAAGTCATAGAAACTGCGCCCATTCAGCGGAAGGTTCACAATTTCGGTATTAGTGACCACCGTTCCGAGCGATGCGGATTCACTATTCAGCAACGGCGCCGCTGCGGTAACCTCCACCGTAGTCGCCGTGGAGCCGAGCTGCAGATGAACATCGGCGCGCGCCGATTGATTGACCTGCACCTGAACGTTCTGCACTACGGAAGTCTGAAAGCCGGTAGCGATCACGCTGACGGTATAAAGCCCAGGATTGAGCGGCGTCACCGTATAGGTCCCCTGATCGTTCGTCTTCACCGTAGTCACTTGCTTGGTTGCCGTGCTCGTGACTGTTACGGCAGCCTGCGGTACCGCCGCCTGGTTCGGGTCCGTCACCGTCCCTACGATGCGCCCGGACTCCTCCTGCGCAACGCAACACAAACAGCCCACAATCAAAAGCACAAGTAATCGCATCATGGCGTTTTCCCCTCGCAGAAAGATCAGACAACCTGATATTCAGGTGTTGTGAATATATATCAGCTGTGCGATAGTGTCAATACCGGAGATGCACGAATTAAAAGCTGTCGAACGCGTCACCCTGAGTGAGCAGGTTGCCATTCAGTTGGCGGCGATGATCGACGCGCAGCGTTGGAAAGTCGGCGAAAAGCTTCCCCCGGAAACCGAGCTCTGCGTTGCCTTGAATGTCGGCCGATCCACGTTACGCGAGGCGCTCAAATCGCTCGCCTTCATCGGTAAAGTAAGGATGCGCGCCGGCGACGGCACCTATGTCGCCGAGCCTTCCGGCGGTCTGCTGGATCGCATTCTCGCCAAAGGACTCCTGAAAACCGAAAAAGATCTGGCGGATGTATGTGAGACGCGCCTGATTCTGGAAACCGAACTTGCCGCCCTTGCTGCCGAACGCGCCGTCGCGGAAGATTTCGCCGTGCTCGAAGCGTTGATAACGAAAGGCGCGGCCCGCCTAAACGGCGATCGAAATTTGTACATTGAGGCGGACCTCGATTTTCATATAGCAGTGGCCAACTGTTCTAAGAACAAATTGCTCCCGCGTCTGCTGCTGGATATCCGCGGGCTGCTGGTCGAATGGATCACCAAATCGCAGGAGCTGCCGGGACTCCGCGAAAACGCCCACGAGCAGCACAAGCGCATTCTGCAAAGCATCCTCGACCACGATCCGGAAGCCGCGCGCGAGGAAATGCAAGCCCATTTGCGCACCTTCCAGCGCGCTTATACATTGCTCGGTAAAATTTCCTGACTATGAGACTCGTGCAATTAGTTCGCGGTGGCGAACGCGGCGTAGCGGTCGTAGATAACGGCCAACTCCAATTGTTGACCGCGCCCAGTATCTACGCACTCGCGCAGGAAGCTATCCGGAAAAACGAGCGGCTAGCCGCAATCGTTGCGAAGCACAGGGGACAAGAAACTCTCGCCTACGATCCGGTCTACGCGGGCGATTCCGATTGGCGCTTGCTTCCGTCCTTCGACCATCCGGATGATCCCGCTCACTGCATGGTAAGCGGCACCGGCCTGACCCACAAAGCGAGCGCCGAAAATCGCGCTGCCATGCACAAGCACACGGCCGAGCTCACCGATAGCATGCGCATGTACCAGATGGGGCTCGAAGGGGGCAATCCGCCCGCTGGCCAGATCGGCATCCAACCGGAATGGTTCTACAAAGGCGATGGTTCCATCGTGCGAGCCCATGGCGAGGACCTCGAAGTCCCGCCCTACGGCTGGGACGGCGGCGAGGAACCGGAAATTGCCGGAGCCTATATCGTCTCGCCGGACGGTGTTCCTTTTTGCGTAGGCCTCACCGTCGCTAACGAGTTTTCCGACCACCGCATGGAGAAAAAGAACTATCTCTACTTAGCTCCATCCAAACTGCGTAACTGCTCCATCGGCCCGGAACTTGTTGTGGGAGAGGACGCGTTCGACAGCGTTCCGGGAACCGTCAAAATCTTGCGTGGCGCTCAGTGCCTCTGGCAAAAAAGCATCCACAGCGGCCAGGTAAATATGTCGTACTCGGTCGCAAATCTCGAGCATCATCATTTCAAATACGCCGCCCACCGCCGCCCCGGCGACGCGCATATCCATTTTTTCGGTGCGGACGCATTCAGCTTCGGCGAAGGACTCGCGCTCGAGGACGGCGACACGATGGAAGTAGTGTTTCCACGCTTTGGACGTCCGCTGCGCAATCGCCTCACGATCCGCCCCGGACCCGAAAAACTAGTCTCCGTACTAAAGCTCTAACCGAACCGCGCACCCCAACCGAGCCGCGACCGAAGGGAGCGGTTGCACTTGCCAATCATCCTCTCCCGTCCAACACCATCACCCAATCCCGAAAAATCGGAAACTCTGGCGCTTTCCAGTTTCGTGAGCTATCCGCCTCGACTCTGCCGAGCGGTACGCGCGAGCCATCGCTCGGGTTGAACAGATAAACGCGCTTTGCGAAAGAAGGCACATTCCGAAATCGCAGCGCTTTCGTTCCGCTCGGGCTGAATGCGATGACCGCTTCGCCCGATATCTGCGCGGCGAACGGTTGCCAATAATCGTCAGGTGTCCAATGTGTCTCGAGCAGGTCGATGGCCGGTTGGAGGCGCTGCCAGGAATAACTCGTCAGGAGGCCTTTCGCGAGCCCGAGCTGTCCGGAACCGGGAAGCTGCGCTGCCACATTCCAGGGCGGGCCGCCCCAGGAGTGGCCGTGTGGAGAAAGGCCGTAAGGCCGCTCCGGTGTGTTCACTTGCCAGATTCCATTTGCTCCGTACGTATGTCCCGCCGCGCCGCTCAACAGGCAGGCCCAGAACATATACCGCTGCACTTCTTCGCGGCTCGCCTCCTGAATGCCTTCGTAACAAACTTCGCCGACCAGCGCCGGCATTTTCGGCTCCGAAGCGAGCGAACGGTTCAGCGCTTCGATCGTAGGACGGGCGCTGCGCCGATCGTTGTGACCCGTCTGCAGCATGTCGAAATCGAGAACTGACGGGTCCTCGACAGAGTCGCGCGCGCTTTGCGACGGATGCAGCGTAATCGGATGCCGCAGCGGGTCGATCGAACGAACATAGCGCGCGATTTCGGTCCAGCCGCGCTTTTGTATTTCGGCGTCGCGCTGCTTCGAATTGGACAAGTAAAACGGCATCGTTGCTTCGCCGGCCAGGCACCAAATCGCCGGGTAACATCCCCAGCGCGCTACCAGGTAGCGCCAGTGCCGCTTCATTTTTTCCAAACCCATCTGCGGCAGAAAATAACCCCAGCAGCCGACCACGCACGGGGAAATTCCGTTCTCCACCAGGTGTGCAATGCGCAAATCCGCCATGTCGAAATACGCCGGCCGGATCGTCGTGTAATCCTTCTCCCACGGGAATCCGGCTTCGTTTTCGCCGCGCGGATCGAACGCCGGCATATCGGGGTACAAACCGGCTACAATCTGCACGACCGTGAAGCCCTTTCGCACCCGATCGGCAGTCAACGCGCGAAAGCCATCCGGCCAGCTCAAGCGCCGGCATAATCCCATCCACCACGTATCGCCGAGCCAGAAGAATGGCGCGCCGTCCGCATGCGCGAAGTGCCG
>JACZDD010023879.1_pt1 | contig 10619 bp, 11 predicted proteins | sample 8641771 | NCBI WGS metagenome assembly JACZDD01 (sample SAMN15324614, study PRJNA640507) | soil metagenome | isolation source: intercropping peanut in the second line | place: China: Luxin town, Laibin City, Guangxi Province | collected 2019-07-25 | depth 10cm m | reverse complement strand
CGTCAGCAGAACCAACCTCCTTGGGTCTTACACCTAGGCGGCCGCGCGCGTCTCGGTCAGGAGCTCGATGAATGCCTGGACGACGGCCGGGTCGAACTGGGTTCCCGATCCTTTCCGGATCTCGCCGAGCGCGTGCTCGAGTGGTTGCGCGCGTCGGTAGGGGCGGTCATTGGTGATGGCGTCGAAGGTGTCGACAACCGAGAAGATGCGTGCTGCGAGGGGGATCGCTTCGCCGCGGAGCTGGTTCGGATAGCCGGTACCGTCCCAGCGTTCGTGGTGGGCGGCGGCGATGTTGGCAGCTGTGCCCTTTAGGTAGGGGATCTCGGCGAGGATCTGTCTGCCGAGGGTGACGTGGCGCTGGATGCGGCCCAGCTCGTCGGGGTCGAGACGATCTGGCTTGAGCAGGATCGCGTCGGGAACGCCGATCTTGCCGATGTCGTGGAGGAGGAAGCCGTATTCGAGTTCGGGATCGTCGGCGAGTTCGGGCGCGACGCGGTGGGCGAGACGGAGGGCGAGATCGGTGACGCGGCTGGCGTGCGCACCGGTATCGTCATCCCGGAGCTCTAGCGCGGCTGCGAGGGCGCGGACGGTGACGCGGTACGAGTCTTGTAGGGCCTCGAGCGCGGCGTGGTTCTTGATTGCGTAGCGGATTGCGCGGTCGAGGATGGCGGCGCTGATCTCGCCCTTGATCAGATAGTCGGCGGCGCCGATGCTCGCCGCTCGCTCGTCGATTTCGCGGTCGTCCATGCCGGTGAGCAGGATGACCGGCATGGTGCGGCGCTCTCCGATTAGGGCGCGAGCCAGGTCGATGCCGCTTTCGGCGCCTCCGAGGCGGTAGTCGACGAGGCAGACGTCGAACCTCGCGCGCCCGGCGGCATCGATCGCGGTTCCGTAGTCACGTGCCCAAACCAGCTCGTGCTGAGGCGGAGGTAGCTCTGCAAAGAGGTCTCGCGTGAACTCGTAGTCTTCCTCGTCGTCCTCGACCACGAGGACGTTCCGAACGGCGTTCCCGAGCTCAGGCATGGTTGCCGTTGGTGGTCGGAAGCGCGACGATCTCGAACCAGTACTGCGAGAAGACGGTCATCGCCTCGACGAGGCCGTCGAAGGTCACGGGCTTGGTGATGAAGGAGTTGACGCCGAGGGCGTAGCTGCGGACGATGTCCTCCTCGGTCTTGCTGGTGGTGAGGACGACGACCGGAATTTGCCGCAAGTCCGGGTCGCTCTTGATCTCCACCAGCACTTCACGACCGTCTTTCTTGGGCATGTTGAGGTCGAGAAGGATCAGCCCTGGGCGAGGTGCGGCGTCAGGGTCGGCGTAGGCGCCGCGCTGGAACAGGTAGTCCGTGACCTCTTCTCCGTTGGCGACGAAGCGGACGTCGTTGGCGAGCCGGCTCTCGGTGAGGGCGTCCTTCGTCATCAGCCGGTCTTCCTCGTCGTCGTCGGCGAGCAGGATCGTGATCGGGACGCGTTCGTTCTGCATCAGGCTGCCTCCTCGACGAGTTCGTTGACTTGTAGGGGAAGTGGGAGAGTGAGCGTGAACGTTGCACCTTTGCCGGGGGCGCCCGTTGCTGTGAGCTCGCCGCCGTGGCGCCAGGCGATCTTGCGAGCGATCGAGAGACCGATCCCGGTCCCGTCGTATTCGGAGCGGCTGTGGAGTCGCTCGAAGGCGGAGAAGATCCGTTCGGCGTATTTCGGCTCGAAGCCGATCCCGTTGTCTTCGATCGCGATCAGGCAGTGGCGTGCGTTTGCTGCCTCCCCGGCGAAGCGGGACGGTTCGCCCTCGGCAACCTCGGCACGGATACGGACGACCGGCGGAACGCCGTCGCGATGGAACTTGAGCGCATTGCTGAGGAGGTTCTGCAGCAGCTGTCCCATCTGCACCCGGTCGGCGAAGACGACCGGAAGCTCGCCAATCTCGACCTGGGCGTCGACCTCACGGATTCGTGCCTCCAGATCGTCGACGATCTCGCGCGCGAGAGCGGACAGGTCGACCGGCTCGAAGTCGCGCTGCCTGCTCGAGACTCGGGCGAAAGAGAGGAGATCGTCGATCAGCCGCTGCATCCGCTCCGCCGCGTCGTGCATCCGACCCAGATCGGATGCCGCCTCCTCGGGAAGGTCGTCGCCGACGCGTTTCGGCAGCCGCTGCGCATACATCCGGATCTTCCGTAGCGGCTCCTGGAGATCGTGCGAGGCAACAGAGGCGAACTGTTCCAACTCGCTGTTGGAGCGAGCGAGCTCCGCCGCACGCTGCTCGGCCACGGCCGTGCGTTCGGCGATTCGCTCCTCGAGGCTCTCGTTCAGCTCCTCGAGCTGCTGGTTCGCCTCGACCACGCGAGCGGTCCCGATCAACATGCGGCGCAGCAGGACGAGTGCTACGAGCGCGACGAACCCGAACGCCACGAGCGCCGCCGAGAGGATCCAGCTGTTCGACCCGGCTAGCGCGGGATACAACGCCGTCGTCGGCTCGCTCAGCAAGACGCGCCACCGAGAGCCGGCCAGCGGAGAGCTGGCCACGTAACGCTGTCTCCCGTCGGCGACGAAGGAGCCGCTGTGCGGAGCGACGAGCCCTCCCCGCAGTCTCGCGCCGACCTTGAGTTGACCGCTCGACTCGGCGACGACCTGGTTTTCTCCGTCCACGATGTACCCGACCTGTGCCGGGTTCGCCCCCGATTCGTGGAGGTAGGCGCTTAGGAAGCTGACGAGCAGCCTTGCATCGAACGCTTCCACTTCGATTCGCCGCCCGAAGGAGGTCGTGAACGGGAGCTCGAGCTGAATCACCGGGTTCGTCCGTCCGCGCACGTGCCGCAAGTTCGATAGCCAGAGGCGAGACGTCAGCGCATGCCGAAGCTCTGATCGAGAAACACCTGCACGCGACGGCGCGCCGGCGGATGCGGCCAATGTGTGGCCTGCCGAGTCGACCACGAGGGCGTACGCCAGATGGGAATGCTGTGCAAGGGACGTCAGGGCCGTAGCACTCGGCGCCTGCCCGCCGAACGCTTTCGACGCTGCCGTGCCGGCGGCTGTCGCGGTCGACTGAAAGAGGGAGGAGGTGAGCTCGGAGGTGATGTGCGCCTGCACCTGGAACGAGTGCTCGGCTTGGTGTCGACTGTCTGCCTGGGAACGAACGAACTCGTACGTGAATGCGCCGAACAACCCCGCGATGAAGAGAACGGCCACCACGAGCACCCACGGCCGGGGGCCGCCCATCCGTCTCAACCAGACCACCATCGAATGTGACAAAGCCGAACGCCGCACCATTAGCCGCCTCCACTGACAACAGGCATGTCCGCAGCACGATCTATCGACCGCCAGCGGCAGGGACTTAAGACCATTCGAGGCCGCTATCTCGGTGGGGAGACGGCGTTCGAGCGGTTGTGCCTCACCCTCAGGAGGCGCCTAGTGCGGGATCGCGGTGTGACGATCCCGTCGCCGCTAGCGTCAAGCCAATGGACGAGAGGCGCGACGATTCTGATGCGAGCGGGTGCCGCAGCGGCACAACTCCGGGAGTGGCCGGTATTCGCAACCCGAGCGCCCCGAGGCCCTCCCTGCCTTCTCCACCGAGCGGCAGCCGCACGTCGACTGGATGTCCTCGAGCGGGTGGATCAGCTTGCCTGGGGCGAGGAGTGAGAGTAGAAGCAGGGGCCTAAGGAGGTTTCGCCGCGTTGCCAAACCATCACACCGCACTGCGAGGCGCTTAGCCCGTCCGTCCGCTCCGACGGGTCAGGGGTTCTGTCGCTCGAACGTGACCCGCATGGGAAGCACGTCTAGGTTCCGTCACTGCTGGAGAGGGTTCGCATCCAATCGATGCTGCCGAGAACATGTTGGCGCGTAATCTCGGCCGCGGCGTCGGCATCGCGAGCGGCTAGGGCGGCTACGAGATCGCGGTGTTGTTCGACGGACTCTCCGTGGGGGCGCCAGTACTGCGGCCCGTTGGGGAACGCTCGCCAGAGAACGCGCATGAGCGAGAGCAGCAGCGGCGAGCGTGCGCATTCGTAGATGCGGAAGTGAAAGTCGCGGTTGGCGTGCTTCAGGGCCGCGTCCCCGTCCGAGCATTCGGCAAAGGCCTGCTCGAGCCGGCGGATCTCGTCGAGGTCGCTGTCGGTGACCTTGGCGGCCGCGAGCGAGGAGGCGAGGGCTTCGAGCGCGGCGAGGATTCGGAAGTTCTCCTCTTGCTCTTCGAGGTCGATGGTCGCGACACGCGAGCCCCGGTGGACGTCGTAGCTGACGAGTCCCTCGGATTCGAGCCTCCTCAGTGCCTCACGCACGGGCGTCGGACTGACCTCGAAGCGCTGTGCGATCTCGCGCTGGCGGAGGAGGGTGCCGGGCGCAAGCTCGCCGCGGGCGATCAGGTCGCGGAGGGCATCGGTGACGATATCTCCCTTGCTCGCATAGGCCCGCATCTTCAGGCCGCCGCCTCGCGTCCGAGGAAAAGCTCGCCGATGTCCTCGCGCGCGAGGAGTTTGTGCGCGGGCCCGGAGAGGGTCACGAGGCCGGCCACGAGGACGTAGCCCCAGTCGCCGATTGCCAGCGCCTCCTTTGCCTTCTGCTCGACGAGCAGCACCGCCGAGCCAGCGGCCGCGAGCGCCGCGACCTGCTCCTCGAGCACGGCGCGCGCGAGTGCGGGTGACAGGTTCGATGTCGGCTCGTCGAGGATCACGACGCTTGGCCGCAGCATGAGGACGCGAGCGATGGCGAGCATCTTCCGCTCGCCTCCGCTGAGCTTGCTGGCTCTTCTGCCGCGCATTGCGGCCAGAGCGGGGAAGACGTCGAGCACCTCACTTCGTCTCTGCTCTACCTCGGAGCGCCCGAGCAGGTAGCCACCCATGTCGAGGTTCTCCTCGACGGTGAGGGTGTCGAAGACGTCCTTGACCTGTGGCACGAAGCCGATGCCGCGGCGGGCGAGTTTGTCTCCGGGTAGGCCCGTTACGGGCTTGCCGGCGAGGGTGACCGTGCCGCTGAGCACCTCTACTTGTCCCGTGATCGCCTTGAGGAGGGTGCTCTTGCCGGCCCCGTTCGGCCCGACGATCGTGGCCACCTCGCCAGGGCCAACACCCACATCGACACCATGGACGATCGGCGCGCCCCCGTAGCCGGCGACGAGGCGCTCCACGACGAGGAGAGGCTCAGGCCGCTCAGCCGACAAGGTAGGCATCGAGCACCTCCTGGTTTTTCCGCAGCGACTCCATCGAGCCCTCGGAGATCACCTTGCCCTGCGCCATGACGATCACGCGGTCGCACAGCCGCTCTACCACGCCCAGCTCATGCTCGATCATGAGCAGGGTGAGGCCACTCTCGCCTAGTTCACGTAGGTGACCCTCGATCTTGCGCGCCAGAGTCGGGTTCACGCCGGCCATCGGCTCGTCGAGCAAGAGGAGCTTCGGTTTGGCCATCAGCGCGCGCATGATCTCGAGCAGGCGCTTCTGGCCGCCGCTGAGATTTCCCGCGTACTCGTCCTCTTTCTCCGCGAGTTCGAAGCGAGCCAGCAGCTCCCGTCCTTGCTCTACCAGCTCGCGCTCGTGCCTCTTCCAGGCGCGGCCACCCCGCACGAGCGAGCCCACGAGAGATTCGCCCGGATGGCACGGTGCGGCGACGAGCAGGTTCTCGAGCAGCGTCAGGCGGGCGAACTCGCTGGAGATCTGGAAGGTACGGATGAGGCCGAGGCGCGCGACCGTCCTCGGTGCTGCGCCGGTCACGTCCTGACCGTCGAAGATCACCGCACCCGAGGTCGGTTTGATTGCTCCGGCGATCACGCCCAGCGCAGTGGACTTCCCAGCACCATTCGGTCCGATCAACCCTGTAACGGTGCCGGCCTCGACCTCGAACGAGACACCGTCGACAGCGCGCACTCCGCCGAAGTTGCGGGCTATGTCCTGAACCTCGAGCAACTGCGACGTCATGCGTGAAGCTCGGGCTGGAGGCCGCGATCAGCCTCGGGAGTCTGCGTCTTCTGAAACCGGCGCCGGCGCTCGGGGACGACGCCGCGTGGCCAGAACCAGAGGAAGACAAGCGCGAGGACGCCGACCGCGATCCACTCGAGGGCGTCCGCAAAGCCGGGGTAGCCGATGTTCGGCAGGAAGCGCGTCGATTCGAGGAAGCCGATCGGGACGAGCAAGGCGCCGACGGCGACGCCGAGGTCGTTGCCCATTCCCCCGACGAGGATGGCGGTGAAGAAGACGAACGTTTCCGGATAGAGCCAGGCGCCGGGCGACCAGGCGCCGAGGAACTCGACGAAAACGGCTCCGCTCACGCCTGCGATCACGCCGCCGAGCACGAACGCCGTCATCTTCAGACCGAAGACGTTCTTTCCGAGTGCCGCCGCTGCATCTTCGTTGTCGCGCACCGCCCGCATGGTGCGACCGAGCGGCGACCCGGTCACTCTGCGCACGAACAAGTAGACGACGACGCAGAACCCCGCGGTAAGGCCGACATAGAACCACTGGTAGCCGAGAAGGCTCAGGTTCAGCGTGCCCTGGAGGGGCTTCGGGATCAGAGAGAGGCCGGCCGGGCCGTTGACGAGCCCGGTCGCGTTGCTGGCGATGTAGGTCGCAGTCAGCGAGACGACGAGCATCACCATCGCCTGGTAGTCGGTCCGCAGCCGTCGCATGCTGATCAGGCCGACGAGAACCGACAGGACGCCCCCGACTACACCGGCCGCGATGATCGGAAGCGGGAACGGTAGGTGCGCACCGCCGATGTACTGCTGGAAGCTCGCTGGAGTTTCCGGCCCCAGGGTCAGCACCGCGGCGGTGTAGGCACCGGCGGCCTGGAAGATGATGTAGGCGAAGTTGCTGATGCCGGCGACGCCGAACTGGAGGTTGAGACCCCAGACGGCCATGATGTCCACACCGAGGTAGACGAGCAGCGTCGAGAAGTAGAACTGCCAGGCTGCGCTCAGGCTGCCACCTCTTTCTGAGTGGCGACCTCCGACAGGATTCCCTGCGGTCGGAAGAGCAGGACGATCACGAGTACGGCGAAGGCGACGACCTCCTTGTAGGCGGGCGCGATCAAGCCTGCCGCTACTTCGCTCGAGAGTCCGATCGTGAGCGCACCGAGCATCGCCCCGTAGGGCTGGCCGACGCCGCCGAGCACAGCCGCCGCGACGATCGCGATCAAGAACTGGCCGCCGGTCGTCGAGGTGAAGCTCGTTACGTTCATCGCGAGAGCGACGCCTGCGATCCCGCAGAGCGCGCCTGAGATCAGCCAGGCGACGTCGACGACGCGGTCGGTCGCGATCCCGCAGCTGCGCGCGAGCGCTGGGTCGGAGGCGGTCGCGCGCATTGCCTTGCCGAGTTTCGTGAAGCGGAGCATCGCCCAGATCGCGACCATCGCGACCACTGCAATCGCCATGATCCCGAGTTGCGAGACGGTGAAGACCATGCTGCTCAGGTGGTACGAGCGGCCGGCGGAGAAGGAGAGGCTGAAGAAGCTGGACCCCCAGATCGCTTGCAGCGAGTTCTGGAGGATCAGGCTGACAGCGATTGTCACGATGATCATCCCGAACAGCTTCGTTCCGTGGCGGACGAACGGGGTGTAGATCACCCGGTTGAGAAGCATCGAGAAGAGCGCGCCGAAGGCGGCACAGCCGGCGACCGCGAGCCAGATTCCGCTGCCGTGCTTCGTCATCACGTAGGCGACGAATGCCGAGGCGGTCATCACGTCGCCGTAGGCGAGATTGAGAATGTTCGTCACGCCGAACTGCAACGTGAATCCGACGGCGGCGACCGGGAGGATCGACGCCGTGACGATCCCGAAGCCGAGCGAGGGAACGAGGAGGCTCACGTCGCTACTTGCTCAGGGCCGCGATCTGCTCGGCCGTGACCGTTCCGACGATCTTTACCTTCGAGCCGTTTGCGTGTGCGGCCTCGAAGGCGCCTGCCGAGTTGTGCCACTGGTCGAAGGCGATCTCACCGCCGGCCCCGACGTAGCGGATCTTCTTCCCTGCGGCAAGAGCTCGCTTTCCCTGCGCGTAGGAGTAGACGGTGGTCGAGCCCGGCGCCTTCTGCGTCAGCTTCACGATCCAGGGCGCGAAGGTGGCAGGCTTTACCGATTTTGCCGCCAGCATGGACAACGAGACGAGATTCACGCCGTCGTAGTAGGTCATCGTGTAGGGGTCGCTTGCCCACTGCTCCGGCTTCGGGACCTGCTTCGACGATGCCGTCAGGGCCTTGTCGAAGACGGTCCAGGCCGGGCCGCTGGTGGGGGCGTATGGCTGCATGCCGGTCACGTACTTCGCGAGATCTGCGGAACCGATCGCGCCGCCCACGGCCTTGAGCCAGTTGGCCTGGAGCGTGGTCTCGGTGCCGATCACCGGGAGCATTCCGTGTAGCTGCTTCAGTTCGCTGAGGAATGTGGCGTCCGTCTGCGGGTCGGCTTCGGTGAAGATCACCTGCGGCTTGGCCGCGAGCATCTTCGTGACCTCGGTGCGATAGGAGCTTTGGTCGAGGGCGAGTTTCTGGTTGGACACGATCGTGCCCCCGAGCTTCTGGAAGGCGCCCAATAGCGTCGGTACGTCCGACTGCGCTCCGATGTCGGCTCCGAAGACGGCTGCGGCGCGTGTGTAGCCCTTGTCGTGTGCCCACTGGGCGAGCGCGTAGCCCTTGACATCGTCGGCCGGGGTCAGGCGATAGAAGTAGGTGTACTTCGACTTGTCGAAGGCCGCCTCCCCCGTGTCGGCGAACATGGGGATCTTCGAGTTGTCGATGACTGGCACCGTCGCCTGCGCCTCATCCGCGCTGGGGCCGAGAACGCCGACGAGGTGGGAGGTGGTGGCGAGCATCTTGCTTGCAGCTGGAACCGCATCCGCCGGGTCACCGCGCGTGTCGACCGCGGTACACGTCATCTGGTTTCCGAGCACGCCACCTGCTTGGTTGATGAGCTTCACAGCCGGGATACAGCCGGCTGTCATCTCGGGGCCGAAGTCGGCGTCCGCGCCGCTGAAGGGGTTGAAGTTGGCGATCGTGAGCGTGCCGACCTTCTGCACCGCCGCCCCTGTAGTCGTACCAGTCGTCGCCGAACTCCCACCCTTGCCGCTTCCGCCGCAGCCGGCGCCGATGAGGACGACGATTCCCAGGGCCAGCGCGCGCGTCCGGAACATGGCACCACTCCCATCCTCGGGGATTGATCGGACTAGGTGGTATTTGATACACCATCTGCTCCAACCCGTCAATCTTTGACGCGAAAGGTGGGAGCTCGTCAAATGAGTACAAGCGCAGATGCTGCAGTTGCAGAGACCCTCATCCCAGGAGGTCATGGCGCCGCGTTTCCGGTCTCCAGCGGGCAGTTCCTCGAGATCGAGGACGTCGAGGGCCAGCAGGTCGCGGACTTCGTCGCCTTCGCGGCGCAAGACCGGCGCGAGTGGCTCTCGACGACTCACACCCGCTCCGCGACTCTCCGGCTCAGCCTTGAGATCGGAGACAAACTCGAGAGCAACTGGCGCAGGCCGATGTTCGAACTGATCCATGACGACGTCCGCAGTCACGACGTGATCACGTCGATGTGCGATGCACGCCGTTACGTCATCGACTACGGCGTCCAGGGACATCGAAGCTGTCGGACGAATTTCACCGAGGCGTACGGACCCTGGGGGATCCAGGAGTGGGAGATTCCGGACCCGTTCAACTTCTTCCAAAACGCACCGATCCACCCCGACAGGACCTTCGGAAACGAGGTCCCTCCCGGCAAGGCCGGCGACCGGCTCGTCCTCGCCGTGCTGATGGACGCCATCGTCGGCATCTCCGCCTGCCCGCAAGACCTCAACCCTTGCAACGGCTTCAACCCGTCACCGATCCGCGCCCGCGTGCTCGACACCTACAAGTCGTGATCGAGCGCCTGCGGCTCGCCGGGAAGCTACCCGAACCGATAAGCCACTACACGGACGCCGTTCGTGCAGACAACACAGTCTGGATCTCGGGTCTGCTGCCTCTTGACGCGAACGGCAACCTCGTCGGGGGCAACGATGCGGAAGCACAGGCTGAACAGGTGCTGGAGAATCTTGAGCTCGTCCTTGATGCCACCAAGGCGAGCTTCGCCGATGTGGTCAAGGTCGGTATCTACCTCCGACGGATCGGCGACCGCGAGGCCATCAACCACGCGCGGCAACGGCGATTCGGCGACGCCCGACCGGCGAGCACACTGGTCGAGGTAAGCGCTCTCGCGCACCCGGAAGCTCTACTTGAGATCGACGCTGTCGCGCACGTGCCGACCTCGTCCTGACCACGTCGTTGCTTCGCTAGGCCCGAGCCTGACGTCGCGTACGACGTCCCATCGGCGCTCGGGTAACCCGTTTCGGACTACCCGAAGCGCTGCACATCGGTTCGCCCGAGCAAAAGCCATCCAGGCAAGCGTGAGATCTCGCGCGGGGCTGGCCGGGCGATCTGGAAGTCGCGCGTCAGCCGGGGACGTCGGGCGAAGGCGGAAGACATCGAGTTCTCCGCGCTCCTCGGCGACGGCGTAGGAGGAGAGGAAGGCGACGCCGAGCCCTTCGTTAGCGAAAACCGCGGACCCGCTCCCGTTCGCCGCGCATCATCGGCTGCAGAGACACCTCGTGCGTCGTGCGTTGCTTGCGCCGCCGCATCGGGTGTCTCGTTCGCTAGGTCAACGGTGCGGCTGCGGACGCGGGT
>JACZDD010097880.1_pt1 | contig 10636 bp, 13 predicted proteins | sample 8641771 | NCBI WGS metagenome assembly JACZDD01 (sample SAMN15324614, study PRJNA640507) | soil metagenome | isolation source: intercropping peanut in the second line | place: China: Luxin town, Laibin City, Guangxi Province | collected 2019-07-25 | depth 10cm m | reverse complement strand
GTTGTCAGGCTGCGGAGAATATTAAGATTACCTCGTCGATGCGGTCCTTCAACATGAGGGTATGGCCGCTGAGTTCATAGTTTCGCACCTGCTGCATCGTGTTAAGATAGGTGACTTCCTGACTCATAATGGGGCCAACACAGGCGACTTGAGTGATGCTCTTGAACTTGAAGGTCAGACGCCCACCCGAGACGACATATGCCCCGTTGTAATAGTTGCAGCCACTCGATCCGATATATGTGCCGTCGCCCTGCTGGAATTGCAGCGTGATGGGCGCTGTTGGCACCAGAGCCCGGATCTTCCCGTCCGTGTGGAGTTGCGTGAGAACCCAGGAGGAACCACTCAGCCTGGATGACGAGTTGGATTCAGAGGTAACGGTGCTCGAGCCGCCAAGGATCCCAGAGAACGGGTTGGCGCATGCGCTCAAAGTTAGCAGGCATATGACCAGCGCCGCTACGATTACCAGACGAACACGCATAGGTCGCTCTCCAACAACCACGAACCAGGAAATGTCCATCACCATCGGACGTTCCAGCGCCGAACATTTTTCGTTCATACAGACCCGAATGCCGCTTGGAACAACACGATAGACAACTACAATCTGCCGTCGAAGGCACAGAGGTTCGTCAGCGCAAAGCGGCGCCACTGGCGTGTTTGTCGACTACGATCTCCCCGTCGCATGAGAAAGTCAGCGGCGAGAAGGTATGAGGCCCACGTAGCGCGAATCAGCGTACCCAGCAACGCGATATGTTCGGTTGGCAGCGGAGCGCGACTCACATACATTTTGAGAACATCGGCGATAATTTGCTGAGCCTGTGATGGCGAACTGCCTTCCAGACAAAATAGCGCCAGATAAATGCCCAGGTCAACAATGGGATAGCTGACGTCCATACAGCCAAAGTCGAGAATGCAATACTGACCACGGCCATCTTTGAGCACATGCTTACGCTGCATGTCCCCATGAATGATCCGCTTATGTACTCGGCCGAACTTGATGCTCGCTATCGCATCGGCCAACGGCGCCACCAACCTGCGCGTCTCATCGCTCACCAACGCCTGCTTGCGTGCAAATTCGCGGGGGAGGTTAAGCGTACCCCACGAATCATAGCTCGGAGTAATATCAAATGGCAGCTGGTGCAACGCCGCCAGAAATCTGGTAACGGCAAGCATATCATCGCGCTGCGGCGGATTAGTGATAAAATTCTCGCCCGCAAAGAACTCGATGACACATATGAGTGTCTCCTGGTGGCGCCCAGCCGCACGAAACAGACCCGCGCCGTTCAAGGTGTGGATGCGTGGAACAGGGAGGCGATGTCTCGCCAGCGTCATCTGCACACGTACATAATCCTCGATGACCGCAGACCCTTTGCTTTTGTTAAAGATCTTGGCAACGTATCGCCCTCGTTCGCACTCAAGCAGCACATTCAAATCGTCGTAGCCCTGCGTGATGAGTTGTGAGCGTTCAATCCGTCCCAGCTCGTACTGGCGCGCAATATCCTGCAGCACTTCATCCAGCGGCTGCGCAATATCCACTCGACTCAGTAGTTCCTGATACGCCTTGCGCATTAATAGCCTTACCCAGCCTGACGGTGCTTGCACGCTCGCCGCACACATCGATCTATGGAACGGACGCTATCCCCAACTCGTAAGTATTCTGGCCGCAGTGTAGCAAGACTCACCGCTTGCCACAAGATCTCAGAAAATCAGAACGAGCAGCGCAGTGAAACCCAAACCGGCGTTCCTGGGGCCACAGCAGGCCAGTGCCTTCCAAAATGAAGCTGTCGCCCGAGCGTACCAGTTTCGTCCGCCATATCCCGATGCCACCTTCGACATCCTCGTCAACCTTGCGATAGACGCGCCAAAACGCGTTCTGGATATCGGATGCGGCACCGGATTTGTCGCCCGTGAGCTGGCAGATCGAGTGACCCACGTAGACGCTATCGATATTTCACTGGCGATGATCGAGCAGGGCAAGCGCCTACCACGGGGCGACGCGCTGTCGCTCACATGGATCGTCGGCGCGGTGGAAACAGCGCCGCTCAATTCCCCCTATTGCCTGATCACCGCAGGAGACAGTCTGCACTGGATGGACTGGGCCACGGTGATGCCGCGCCTCGCCACGATGCTGACGCCGCATGGCTCGCTCGCGATTCTGGGCGTCGGCCAGCTACCGACACCCTGGGATGATCAATTATTGCCTATCATCCAACGTTACTCGACAGTAAGCGGGTATCATCCCTACGATCTCGTAATAGAATTGGAAACGCGCGACCTCTTTCGCATGTCTGGCCGACAAACGACCGCGCCAGTCCCGTTCGTACAATCGCTCGACGATTATATCGAGTCTTTCCACGGACGAGCTTCCTTCGTGCGGGAACGCATGGGACATGCCGCAGCATCGGCCTTTGACACTGCTGTCCGCGCGCTGGTGAGCCACTACGACATGGGCAGTGTCACACTGCAACTGGTGACGGAAATAGTCTGGGGTAAGCCTCTCCAGCCCGGCGAATGAGCTGCCGTTGCATCATCTATCGAGCTTACAGGGGCAGCTGGACCGCGCATGTAGGTCGAAGACGGTAATTTCGGGGCGACAGTTGATGCGTACGAACGGGCTTACCACGCCAACGCCACGGTTGGTATACTGGATCATGCCGCCGACCTGATAACGCCCACTCGGATACCTGCGCCCAAGGTCAGGCAGCAGCAGCGGGCCAATCAGCGGCGCGACAATCTGTCCCCCATGCGTGTGCCCCGAGAGTTGCAGCGCGAACCGGTCGGTAGCAGCGCTCACGTCGGCAAAGTCAGGCTCGTGCGCCAGCAGTATCGCGGCGCCATCAACTGGCAGCCGGGCAAGCAACAGATCGAGCCGGTCACATCCAGCGATGATGTCATCCACACCAGCGATATGCAGTTGCACGCCATCACGATGAAGCGTGCGGAAGTCGTTGGCGAGCTCGCAGACGCCACTGGCAGCCAATACATCGCGGAGCGCTTGCGCGCCTGACCAGTGGTCGTGATTGCCCAGCACGGCCACCACCCCATCGCGGGCCTTCAGGCGGGCTAGCCCACAGGCCAGTTCGCGCATATGGGAGACGGCGCGACGCGTTACGAAGTCCCCTGTAATCGCGATGAGGTCAGGAGATTGCTTGTTAACGAGACGAACAACATCATCCAGCCGGGCGGCGTTCATCCAGTCTCCCATGTGAAGATCGCTCAAGTGGACGACGCGATAGCCAGAGAATGCCGGGGCTAGGCCAGGAAGCGCCAGCGACACCTGCGCGAGCTCAACCCATCCGGGTTCGAGCATAATAGAGTAGGCCGCTCCAGCCAACACCGCCGCGCTGGCCCATGCGGTCCCTCGCCGAAGAAGCTGCTTTAATGTCACGCCCGCCCGCTCCGTCTCACTCCCCGTCCCATACCGCCTGCATGTCGTATGATACAGCCGCACGGCCGGTTTGCGCATCGGCCCAATGGCGGATATTCGGGAATCGACCTCAGAAACCGAGGCGACGCTCCTTCATACTCACGAAGCAATTGTGGCCCACGACGATATGGTCGAGCAGCTCAATATCCAGCAGTTCGCCCGCTTTGCGCAGTTGCTCAGTAGTACGCACGTCTTCGGGCGAAGGCGCGGGATCCCCCGATGGGTGGTTGTGGACGACGACAATCGCCGGGCAAGTGCGGCTAATGGCTGGCTTGAAGACCTCCGCCACGCGCACCACACTGCTGTTGACGGTACCCTGATAGACGACCTGCTGGGCCACGACGTAATTCTTGGTATCGAGGCAGAGTACGCGCAACTGCTCCTGAGCGAGATAGCCCATTTCGAGCATCATCAGGTTGGCGACATCGGTTGGACTGGTGATTTGCGAGCGCCCGCCCGGAGTCAGCGCGCTCAGCCGCCTGCCCAGTTCGAGCGCCGCCTTCAGCTGCGAGGTCTTCGCCTCTCCCATCCCGTGCTCCGCACTGAGCAAAGCGGCATCAACCGTTAGCAATCCGCCCAATCCGCCATGTTCGCGCAGAAGCCGCGCCGCGAGTTCGATGACATTTTCGCCCTGCGTACCCACCCGCAGAATGATCGCGAGAAGCTCCGCCGTTTGCAGCGTCGCGGCGCCGTACTTCAGCAATCGCTCGCGCGGACGCTCATCACTCGGCATGTCGCGAACAGTGACACGATACTGCACGTCTGGGTGATCCGAGCGTGCGACAGTCATAGAAGGCTCCTCCCCTGGCATAGCGGGAAATCGCAGGTATCGGGGGAAAATGGCGGTAGTTTGCCCATCGTACCAGAATCAGGCAAGCGCGACAAGCATGACAGCCGAATTAGATGGCCGCCTCTGGAGCGCTTCGTGCCTCACTTGGTCTGGTAACTACGTTCGCCGATGTCTACACCTATGTGCAGTTTGCCAAGACGTTTATCGACAGAGCCGAGGTGAACTGATCGCGCGGTCTGTCGACGACAACCGACGTCTCAGTTCGTCAACGCTAACGGTGCTTGGCAGTGCTATCAGCAAACGCAGCGATAGGTGGGCATGCGGCGGCAATAAGGCGGATGCGCTCCGCCAGCGCCAGCAACTCATCGCGCAGCTCCGGCGGTGAGAGCACAACCAGTTGGCAGCGCAACCCTGCAAGCAGGTGCGCTATCCAGGCGAGATCGTCTGCATAGCCGCGCATGATGACGCCGTCATCAGTTTGGTCCAAATTGGCTGTCGCCGGAGATATTCGTTGCGCCGCCACTTCTAGCGAAAGATCGAGCTGAACGCAATACTCCCACCGCCAGGGCACCTGCCCGATGGACCGCTCGACGGCTGCCAGGGCATCGATAGGTGGCGGAGTGAAGGTTTCGGCGAGTAGAGTGACGTTGATGATGTGATCGAGCCGAAACACACGCTGGTCCATCCGCAGATGGCAGTAGCCGACGAGATACCAGCGTCCGTACCGGCACACGACGTGATAAGGATTGACGATACGCGCCGTCACATCTCCGCTCCAGGAGCGGTACGTCATTTGCACCTGTTGATGCGACGCGACCGCGTATAGGATTGACTTCAGGTGCTTCACATCCACGGGTTCGCCCACATGCACAGGCGTATCGGCGAACGTCACCACGTGCTCCAGGCTTCGCAGCATATCGCGCGTATCCTGCGGCAGCGCCATCGAGAGCTTGTCGAGCGCACGCCGCGAGTCACTGCCCGCGATATCAACCTCGTGGCGACCGCCCCGAAGCAAGCCCCAGGCAGTCGAGAGCGCCTCGCGCTCGGTGAGCGCCAGCGGACGCTTGTACCCAGCGGGCAGATAATATCCGCCGTAGCGGCCGCGTTCCATCTCGATTGGGACGCCGCGGTCACGGAGTGTCATCACATAGCGTCGTATCGTGCGCTCGTTCACCTCTAACCGTCGAGCCAGTTCGTCACCACGTAGGCGACCATGCGCCTCTAGAAGCTCCAGCAAGGCAAGCACACGGGCCGTGGAATACGACATAATTTCCTCGTCTGGCGAGATTCGCCGATAACCGGACAGCATGTGTCCGGTAAGGACTGTACCCTGAGGGCAGTGGATATTTCCACTGCGTTCTCATGCATGAGGGAGCACCAATGGAACGGTTTTCTTTGGCGGATATTCAAAGCCTGCGTGTACAGGGCAACACACCCTATCATGAGTTCCTGCGCGTGCCAGCGATGAGCGCCGGGGTGTATGAGCTCGGTGTTGGCGAAGAGGACGGGCAGCAGCCCCACACCGAAGACGAGCTTTACTATATCGTATCGGGGAAGGCGACGCTGCTCGTCGGTGAGGAGAATGTGCTGGTAGAAGCGGGGTCGATGGTCTATGTGCCAGCGCGCGTCATACACCGCTTTCACACGATCACCGAGGCGCTAACCATTCTGGTGTTCTTCGCACCCGCGGAATACACCTTCCCTGACACGCCAGCGCCGCAGTCCTGAGACACGCGCATAGACATCTCGCGACGCATTCATGCATGAAACGAGTCGTTGCCAGTTGCACGAAAACAGAAACGGACGGGAAGGGACTCATGGCGATGGACACGAGCAGTATGGAAACAATTCGCGACGCCAGAGGGGATTCCGACTTCCTGATTGGAACCTGGAAGGGCCATCAACGGCGGCTGCGCGAGCGGCTGAAAGGCTCGCAATCGTGGGAGGAATTCGAGAGCGTCTCGGTCGTCACGAAGATGCTCGGCGGGCTTGGCAACTTCGATGAAGTCACGATGGAACGCGCGTCAGGCGAGATGCGGGGCTTTACGGTACGCCTCTTCAATCCCGAGACACAGCAGTGGAGCATCTACTGGGCGGACAGCGTCGGCGCGACTCTGGGAGCGCCCATGGTCGGCGAGTTCAAAGATGGACTCGGGGTGTTTTACGACTGCGAGCCGTTCGAGGGCAAGCGGATCTTCAGCCGCTTTCTCTGGATCCATGATTCGCCGGACACCTGCCGCTGGGAACAGGCGTTTTCGCAGGATGGCGGCGCTACCTGGGAGACCAACTGGACAATGGATTTCACCCGCCTGAGTTAGCCTGACCTGAGTTAGCCTGAAGTGAGGCGTCCCTGATGAGAGCGTTGGGGACGCCGCCGCTGATCCGCATCAGATTCACGCTTCCGGCCCTGAGCGTGGTGCGAGCCAGGCGTCAATCTGCGGCCAGGTGCGCTTGATCGCGCCACTGCCTGCCATCATGCCAATGTGGCCGCCTGGGATACGCAATAGCTCTTTGTCTTTACTGCCAATCTTCGCCATGACGCCCTCGGTCTGAGCGGGCGGCACGATATGGTCTTCGGTCGCGACGAGATTGAGGACATTGGCGGTGATATTTTCCAGATGCGCCGTTTCGCCACGTAGCGTCATCGTCCCCTGCATCAGGCGATTGTGGCGGTACATATCCACGATCAATTGCCGATAGGCTCCGCCAGCGATGGGGGTCAGGTCGGTAACCCACGTGTTCATCGCATGCCACGACTCGACGACTTTGGGGTCGTCGATGTTTTCCCACAGCTTGAGATAGTTGGTGATGTAGTTATCGACCGGCTTGAGCGCCTTGGCGCCGTAGTCCAGCATCTCGCCAGGCATATTGCCAAACGTCGCCAGTATCCGCTCGACATCGAGATGCTGCTCATCCACCCAGCGGATGAAGCCGGTACAGTTCTGGTCGGTGAAATCGAGCGGCGCGGTCAGCAGCAGCAGATTGCGCAGACCATCATCGGGTCGTAGTGCGGCATACATGGTGGTGATCAGCCCGCCAATGCACCAACCGAGCAGGCTAAACTCTTGCGCGCCGCTAAACGATTTCAACTTGCGCACCGCGCGTGGCAGGTAATTCAGTACGTAGTCGTCAAACTTCAGGTTGCGGTCCTCCAGCCCAGGGGTACCCCAGTCGAGCAGATAGACCTCGTAGCCCTTGCCGACCATATATTCAACGAAGCTCGCCCCTGGGCGCAGGTCAAGGATCGATGAACGATTCATCAAGGCAAAGACGAGCAGCAACGGGGTAGGATAGCGCTGCTCTGGTGGAACCACTGGAATATAGTGATAGAGCTTCGCTTTGTTGAGGGTCCAAATCGTCTCTTTCGGCGTCTGTGCGATGGGATATGGAGTGGTGAGCACCCGCTGCAGCGTGCGAAGCTGCTCCTCGACCAGTTGCAGATGCTTCTGCTTCGCCCCGTTCTTTGCGGCTGATGGGTGGGTAGGAGTTGCCATAGGACACGATTACTCCTTGGTGCGCGTGGTCGTTGAGGAACGGCCTGAGGCGCTGGCGGCGCGCGTGCGGCGCGGACGGCTGCTGCTTAGAGCGGTGGCAGGTGAGGCTGCCGGTTTTGACGTGGTTTTCGGTGCGATAGCCGCAGGAATCGCCTGAATTTGCGCGGTATTCGTGACGATCTGCTTCAGCATCCGCTGCATCTCATCGAAGCGGGCATCAAGGTCGTCCAGTCGCATCTCGATATTGGTCATGCGCTCGGCAAGACCGAGCACTTCGGCGCGTGAGGGCATATTGACCTGTCCGAGGACCTGCGCCATCGCCTGCTCAACGATCTTGCGCATTGGGACCGACGCGGCGAGGTAACTATCGAGAATCCGCCCCGTGGCCTCGGCGTATGCCTCGGTATTGACGAGCTCGATCATCGCCTTCGACCATGCCTCCAGCGACGCATTCTGCGTGGTCCGCCAGAAACTAAATGGGTCGAATGGATTGGGGATATCGTTGGGCTGACTCATCGAATGACCTCCGTGGCCGCGCACAGTCTACAGAGAGACGCTGTCATATCAGTATATACACCGGATGCGCGCAGCGCCATAGCCGACGTCATCGGCGTGCGCAAATTACTCCACCCATTCAGGCGGCATCGCGCGGCAATTGGTCACACCCTGGCCTTACAGACTGCCGAGATCGTGGCAATTCGCACAAGCCCTTGACCGCTCGCGACTCTCTTGACACAGATTGCATCTATATGTATAATGCACATAGATGCAATGAGACAAGGTCGATGAACATATGAGCACGAAGAAGTCCAAATCTCAGGAAACTGGGCATGAGAGCGATCCCACTGGCGCGGAGGCGACGGCGGGCGCAACACCGCGCAACTGGATGACCGCGGTGATCTTGCTGTTGCTGCGCGAGTGGAGTTCGTATGGCTACGACCTGATGGAGCGCATGGCGGCCTTTGGGTTCGTCGCGATGAATCCCGGATCGCTCTACCGGGTGTTGCGCCAACTGGAAAAAGACGGCATGGTCAGCTCCACCTGGGATACCAGCGGCCAGGGTCCAGCACGGCGGATGTATGCGATTACCGAGGCTGGCGAGGCGTATCTGAAGCTTTGGGCAAGCGGCATCGAGCACTACCGCACGATGATGAACACGTTCTTTCGGCTGTATACCGGACAGCCCGAAGATAGAAACAACTCGCGATAAGACCAGTGGCGGATGCACCGCCGGAAGGGATGAGATCACATGGAAAAGGGAGTCAATCAGGCTACGCTAGAGTGGACCGAGACGACCCGGCAGGCATTTCAGGCGGTCGCCAGCGGCATCGTCGCGGCACAGGAGCGCAACGTCCAGTTCGCGCAGACGGCCTTCGAGAATGGCGTCGCCCAGCTTCGCGCGCAGGAAGAGACCGCGCGCGGACTTTTCCAGACCATGGCCGAGCAGTCCGAGAAACAGCGGGCGGCGTTCCAGAAGGTCGCTCAGGAGTCGATCAACGCCTATCTTGATCTGCTCGCCGCGCCAATTGCCTTCTATCAGAAGGGGATCGATGTGACGCGCCAGGCGGCCCAAAAGGCCCGCTAACTCGGCGATAGCAGAGGAAACACGCAGACCGGGGCAACTCGCTCCGGTCTGTTTCTTTCTGTGCTGCGCTTGGTCGGCTCACATCATGAAGATGCCGCCGTTGACGTTGAGCGTCTGGCCAGTGATATAGTCGCCATCCACGATGAGAAAGCGGACGGCGCGGGCGATTTCCTTCGAGGCGCCGACGCGCCCCAGTGGAATGCGCTTGACTATCTGCTCCTTCACCTTCTCAGGCACGACGGTGTACATGTCAGTCTCGGTGAAGCCAGGACAGACGCAGTTGACTGTCACGTGGTACCTGGCCATTTCAATCGCCGCTGTCTTGGTGAAGCCGATGATGCCGGCCTTGGCAGCGCTATAGTTGGCCTGGCCAAAGTTGCCCATGTGGCCGACAAATGAGCTGATGTTGACGATCGTGCCGCTCTGCTGCTCCATGAAGTGGGGAAGGGCAGCCTTGGCGGTGTAGAAACAGCTGTTGAGGTTGTTCTGAATCACTCGATTCCAATCCTCAATCGAGAGATTCTTCATCGAGCGATCGATAGTGATGCCCGCGTTGTTGATGAGGGCATCGATGCGTCCGAACTTGGCCACCGTCTGCTCGATGAGTCGTGCCGCCTGCTCGGGATCAGAGACATCCGCCTGAATGGCGATGGCCTTTGATCCACCTTTGGTGATTGCGCTTACCACCTCTTCCGCCGGGCCACGACTGCTGCCATAATTGACGACGACGCGCGCGCCACCCGCGCCGAGTTCTTCAGCGATGGCCCGCCCGATGCCACGGCCCGCGCCTGTGACCAGTACAACCGCTCCCTCAAGAGTTGCCACGCCGTGCCTCCCTCTCATCAGGAGATTCCACCGCAGCCCACGTGCCACGGTGAGAGCGTCTACGAGACAGGTGCAGTATGCGACGCGGCAGGCACAGGGCGCAAGCGGCTACGGCAGGCAATCTTACTTATTGGACAGAGAACCGGTTGCGAGGCAAGCGCTCAGCACTTGATGACGGCATCGCCGGTCAGCACGAGAACGCCGTCAGCATTGACACAATCGGTGCGCAGCGTGACGAGCCGCTTCTCCTCGCGAATGCCGATCACCTCGACGCTCGCAGTGATAGTGTCGCCGATATAGACAGGCGCCAGGAACTTGAAGGTCTGCGAGGCATAGATGGAGCCGATGCCAGGGAGTTCGGTTCCCAGCAGGGCGGAGATCATACCTGCGGTGAGGAAGCCGTGGACGATACGCCGCCCGAAGCGCGACTTGGCGGCGTAGTCGTCGTCCAGGTGAATGGGATTGAGGTCGCCGCTCAACTCGGCGTATTCGACGACATCGGCTTCGGTAAAGGTGCG
>JACZDD010241937.1_pt1 | contig 10652 bp, 6 predicted proteins | sample 8641771 | NCBI WGS metagenome assembly JACZDD01 (sample SAMN15324614, study PRJNA640507) | soil metagenome | isolation source: intercropping peanut in the second line | place: China: Luxin town, Laibin City, Guangxi Province | collected 2019-07-25 | depth 10cm m | reverse complement strand
GTGGTGAGCCGCGCCGGCGCGCAGGGCATTGCGCAATTCATGCCTGAGACGGCGGCGAGTGTCGGGCTCAGCAATCCATTCGATCCGATCCAGGCGATCGCGGCCTCCGCACGTTTGCTCGGCGATCTTGTACAGCGGTTTGGAAATCTTGGGCTTGCCGCCGCCGCCTACAATGCCGGGCCGCGCCGCATCCAGGATTGGCTCGACAAAAAAGGCAAGCTTCCGGAAGAAACGCAGCACTACGTGAAAACGATCACAGGACGCCCCGCGGAAACCTGGAAGGGCCGTGTGAAGGCCAGGCTCGCCGCGGTGCTGCCGCGCGAGGCGCCGTGCCAGGAGCGAGTCACGGTTATTGCCGCGACGACGTCCGGCCCGTCGGCTCGCCGAATGGGTGCCGCGGAGAAGGCGCCGGTGCGCGTCGCCGAGCGCAAGAGCGCCAAAAGCGAGACCAGGCACGGGAAGACGCGCGACAAAGACGGGAAGGGGGCGATCCAGCTTGCCGCTGCGAGCAGGAAGAAAGACCAGATGCGGAAGGGCTCGCGTCGCTAATGGTATCCGGAGCCTCCGTGCGCGCTTGTCAAAATTCTTGATTTTGTGAGGCGCGCGGTTGCCTCTCAATTGCGCAACGCTGCGAGCATCTCGCTCCGTGGGGGACAGACCAGGAGGGACCGACAACACATATCAGTCCGCCATGATCCGCATAGCCGACCAAAGCGCCCTATTGTCGCGGATTTCCGTCTGAGGCACCCATTTGACGCGAAGGCCGGGAAATCGCCGCGCGTTACCACCCATTAACACGGCTTTTCGACGCCGATCCGCCCGACGCGCTTTAACCGCCAGATGATCGCGCGCGCTGCCCTCACTGGCTATTGAGGCATTTCGCCCGAATTTCTGCTAGAAAACCCTTGCACCTTATACGCTCAGTACCGGGTTTTCGATGGCTACACCGCATTCCACCGATCTGTTGTCGGACCTGCCCGAGCGGCTGGCGGATCTGCTTTTGGCCAATGCAAAACCGGTCAAGCTGGCGGCCGACGAAATTCTTTTTCTTGCGGGCGACCCAGGCGACGGCTGCTACCGCCTGGACGACGGCCTGGTGAAAGTCAGCATGGTCTCGCCGAAAGGCGCGGAACGCATTCTCGCAATTCTCGGGCCCGGCTCGATTGTCGGTGACATGGCGATGGTCGACGGCCGCCCACGCTCGGCGTCCGTCACGGCCCTCCGTGACTGCAAGCTCAGGTTCCTCAGCCGTCCTTCATTCGAGGCCGTGGCGACAAAGAATCCCGAGGTCTACAAGCACCTTCTGAACCTGGTGGCGACACGGTTGCGGGATACCGACCAGGTTGTAGCGGCCGGCTCGTTTCTTCCGGTGAAGGGCCGTGTGGCGCGCGCGCTTCTCGATCTGGCCAAGGCCTTTGGAAACGATGTCGGCGGCGGCCGAGTCGTCATCCGGCAGAAGCTCAGTCAGAGCGATGTCGCAGCGATGGCGGGAATCGCACGTGAGAATGTCAGCCGGATTCTCAACGAGTGGATGCGGTCAAAAATGGTGACCCGCCTGTCCGGCTATTACTGCCTTGAGAACATAGACAAGCTCGAAAAAGAAATAAGACTTTGATTTTTCGGGCCTTTCGGGATCGACAAAAAAGCGCCTATCTGTGACCCCGGTCACATCACCCCGGGATCTGCCGGCCTAGTGTCATGGTCATAGGGAGCGCGGTTGCTCCCCCTTCATTCAGGGCCGACGACCATGCGTAAGACCATCATTCTCGCCGCAGCCACTTTGCTCCTCGCCTGCGTGACGGTGGTGACGGGCGTTGCGCGCACCATCGAAGGCCCATCGACGACTTTGGCTAGCCTGGTGGTAAGTCCCCACACCATAGGCGGCCTGACGGCCAAGATTTGAACGCAATCTGACCGTCGTAAGGCCTGCCCCCACCCAAGGGGCAGGCCCCCCGTTTCACGATCCTCCAAACTTTCTAGCGGCCTCCAACAGGCCGCTTCTTTTTTGCACCAGACGGTTGCCTGTGCGGATGACCGCGTAGATCGGCGGCAGCGCCACGCTGCGGTTCGGTCCGAAGGGTGTCACCTGCACGCTGGAATTCTCGCGGCGGTAGTCTGCTGCGCTATCCCGCCAAGGCCTTGTGGCGCGGCTTCGCGATCACGTTGCCGACGAGATCGGCATAGGCCTCGATCGGCTGCGGCTTGCCGGTGAGATAGCCCTGCACCTCGTCACAACCTTCCTGCGCCAGGAACGACAGCTGGCTTTCGTTTTCCACGCCTTCGGCGAGCACCGGGATGCTGAGGCTGTGCCCGAGCGTGACGATGGCCCGAACGATGGCCATTGAATGATGGTTGTTCTCGAGGTCGCCGACGAAGACCCGGTCGACCTTGATCTTCTCGAACGGAAAGGCGTGCAGATACGACAACGAGGAATAGCCGGATCCAAAATCGTCGAGCGCGATATGGACGCCGAGCAGCTTGAGTTTGCGCAGGATCGATACGGCACGGGAGAAGTCGTCGATCAGAACACCTTCGGTGATCTCGAGCTCGAGCCGGTCGGGTTTAAGGCCGGTCTCGAGCAGGATCGAGTGCACGAGCTTGGCCAGATCGCCGTGATGGAACTGCACCGGCGAAATATTCACCGCAACCCTGAGCGGATTTGGCCACGAGGCCGCTTCCTTGCAGGCCTCGCGCAGAATCCACTCGCCGAGCGCAATGATCTGCGTACTTTGCTCGGCAATCGGGATGAAGGTCTCGGGCGATACCCAGCCGCGTTTGGGGCAGTGCCAGCGTGCAAGTGCCTCGAAACCGACGACTTCGCCGAAGGCGATGGTTTTTTGCGGTTGGTAGTGCAAGAGCAGGTCGCCACGCTCCGGGGCATTGCGCAAGTCGGTCTGCAGCTCGCGACGCTCGCGCAGGCGCGAGCCGAGCTTTTCCTCGAAAAAACGAACGGAGCCGCGCACTTCCGACTTCGCCTGATAGAGTGCGGCGTCCGCGTTGGCAATCAACGCCGTCGCGTCGGCGCCGTCGGCAGGATAGACAGCCACGCCCACGCTCAGACCGACCTGGATCTGGTGGCCGTCGACGTCGAAATTCTCCTTGAAGGCCTCGATCATGCGCTCGCCGAGAATGGCGGCTGCGCCTTCAGGCTCATCGCTGGCAAGAACGACGATGAATTCATCCCCGCCGATGCGGGCGAGGAACGCGCCTTCGGCGGCGGTCTGCAAGCGGCGGGCCGCCTCGCGCAGCAAGGCATCGCCGACCAGGTGACCATATGTGTCGTTGGCTTCTTTGAAGCGGTCGAGGTCGAGGCACATGATGGCGAAGCGCGTGCCGTTTTTCGACGCGCCGTCGAGCGTATCGAACAGGTGCTTGAGGAACGAGGTACGGTTCGGCAGACCGGTCAGCGAGTCGTTATGGGCGAGGTAGAATATATGCTGCTCGCTGCGGCGGCGCTCGGTAATGTCGTCGACCACGCTCAGGAGGTATTGCGCTTCGCCGCTGTCGTCGCGGATGGCAATCTTGCTGGCCTTGACCAATCGCAGGCCGTTGCTTGCCGTACTGATGTAGTGCTCGGGCGTGGAAACGACCTTGTCCCCCTGCAAGGTTTCCAGATCGGATTTGACAATCATGTCGGCGCGTTCGGGCGGAAACAGCTCGTGCGCAGTCTTGCCGATCAGGCGGCCGCGCGCGTCGCCGGTGAGTTCCTCGTAAGCCCGGTTGAACAGCAGGAAGCGCCCGGCTTGCGCATCCTCGCCCGTGCCATCGACACGACGAACCACAATCGGAACGGGAACGTGCTCGATGACGGCGTTAAGGAAGATCTTGGTCCGCCGCAACTCCGCCTCGGTCAGCTTTGTTTTTGTAACGTCATGGACGACGGTCAGCCGCGCGTTGTGCCCGTTGTAGGTGAGGGCACGTGAGTAGACCGCAATGTCGATCTTCGTTCCGTCGGCCTTGATATGCTGGCCCGTATTCTCGACGAATTGATCGTCGGACAGGCCGTGGATGAAGGCCCTGAAGCGCTCGCGGTCTTCGGCCGGCCGCAGGTCAGCGACCGACATGGTCATAAACTGCTCGCGGCTGAAGCCGTAGTGTGCAACCGCAGCCTCGTTAACGGCAAGGAAGCGCAGCGTCTCGCGGTCGATCACCCACATCGGCACGGGATTGCCTTCGAACAGCAGGCGGAAGGATTCCTCGCGGTGTTTGGCCTCGGTGATGTCCTGATGCGTTGCCACCCAGCCGCCATTGGTCATCGGCCGATGAACGACTGCAACGTAACGCCCGTCACGCAGCTTGTTGGTGGTCTGATAAGGCACCCGGCCTGCCACGTCGTTGAGGCGCATTTTGAGATAGGCCTCGGAATCCTTTGGGCCGTTTCCCTTGGCAATCGTGTACTCAAGGATGGCCTTGAAGGGGGTGCCGGGCTTGGTTAGTTCCTCGGTCAGCTCATAAATGTCCGCGTATTGCTCGTTGCAGATGATCAGGCGCTTCGAGGCGTCGAACATGCAGACGCCTTGTGAAATGTTGGCAAGCGCCGCATCCAGTTGTCCCTTCTGCTTCTTGATCGCGGTCTCGGCTTCGATCTTGTCGGTGATATCTTCGTGGGTCGCGACCCAGCCGCCGTCAGGCATCGGCTGATTGACGATCTGGATGATGCGCCCGGCCGGCGTCGGCACGTTCTGCTTGGTGAGCGTCCGCTTGGCGATCTGCGTTAGGATCTTGGAGTGATATTCCTCTGGATCACCTCCGAACGAGCCGCGCTCCTTGCGGTGCTTCAGCAGGTTGAGCAGGGACAATCCCGGTTTGACCACTTCGGGCGACAGCCCATAAATCTCGAGGAAGCGCGTGTTGACGACGACCAGCCGCGACATCGCGTCGAACATCACTAGGCCCTGCGACATATTATTGAGCGCAATGTCGAAGCGCAGGCTTTGACCACGCAATTGCTCGGCTCGATTGCGTTCCTCGCGGACCTGCTCGAGCGCCTGGTAATTGCGGAACAGGCGTGTGAACAGCAGTGCGAACGCCGCTATGACCGCAAGGATGAGCGCGGCGGCGCCGGCAAGATAAGGCGTTGCTCTCCGCCAGTGGGCGAGGATCGAGGATGTGGCGCGCGTTGCGCCGACGACGACGGGGTAGCCTTCGACACGGTGGCCGGCGATCAAGCGCGGGATGCCGTCGATAACGCCGTCGATCGAGCCGATGTTGTGGCCAGAGCTGGTAGCCAGCTTCAGCGCAAGCGCAGTTGGAAACACGCGGCCGACGTCCTCGTCCTTTTCAGGGTAGCGCGCCAGTAGCATGCCGTCGGTCCGGAACAGCGCGAAGCTGCTGTTCGGGTTCGGGCTGATGTCGCGGAAATAGTTCTGTAGATAGTGCACTTCGATCGCCGCCGAGATAACGCCAAGAAATTCGCCGTTCGGGCCGGAGATCTTGTGTGCGAGGTGTATGACTGAGGCGCCGGTTGCATAGTCACGGACCGGTTCGCCGAGAAAAGACCTGTCGTCCTGGTTGGCCTTGAGTGCCCTGAAGTAGTCTTCGTTCGCTACGTTGACGTCGGGTATCGGCCACTGGCGCGAGAAATTGATCAGCTGGCCTTTCGCATTGAAGATGGCAAGCGAGCCGACATAGGGCATGCCGCCCGCCTTGTCGCGAAGTTTGACGTGAACCGAATGACGCTTGTATTCGCGTTCGATCGTTTCGCTGTCGATGACCGGAAGCCCGGACAGATCGTCGTGGAAGCGACGTTCGACGGCCTGCACGGCGGTGAACGTCTGCTCGATCTGCTTTGCGACGATGAGCGCGGAGCTTGACAGAGCCTGCGCGTTTTCCGACATGGCCCGCATGCGCAGGTTGTAGGCGATCAAGCCTGCGCTACCGACGACGATCAGCGCGAGAGTGATAGCGCAGGCAACAATAAGCCGTACCGGCGTGAAGAAACTCAGCGCAGGCGTCACCGCCCCATCGCGCTGGTGCGCGTGCTGCGCGGATGCAAGTCTGGAAATCCACCGCACTTTGAAGCCATGTCCCGCTTACGAGAGACCCATCGCTCGCTATACGGCGTTGCTAATGCAAATAATTTAATCATTCCGTTTTCCATGCGGTTCCGTCGCGGGATTTATGACAACAAAGAATTCATTGGTTAATGCGTGCTTCCGGCACCGCGACAATTTTAGGAGTTGGGGCGCGCGCCTGCTGAAATTGGCGGAAGCTCAGGAAAAGCCGAATGGTGAATGCAGTCTTGCGCTGGGTTTCGTGGAAAGCCATCTGAGTGCCGTCAAAAAAAGAAGACGGCGGCACCCAACGTGCCTCCGTCTTTCAATGCAGGTCAGATGCTGTGACTGACGTTCGTCGACTAGGCAACGCAGACGTATTGCGACGAGGTCATGCCCAGCCGGCGCGCTGCGCCGCGCGCGAGATCGAGGCGCGCGCCCATTTTGTACGCGATCCCCCAGGGCCCGGTGTCGTTGATCCGAATGGTGATAGAGCGGCCGTTGTTCGGATTGGTCACCGTCAGCGTCGTGCCGATCGGCCACGTACGCGCTGCTGCGGTGTTGCCGTTTGGATCGAAACGTTCGCCGCTGGCCGTGCGCTTTCCGGACGAATAGTGGCTGGCGAGAACTTCTTGCCCGGCGCAGTTGCCGGACTTCTTGACGTACTTATGAACTGAGCCCCAGCCCGCCGCATGAGCCGCTCCGAACGTGAGAAGGCTCGCGAGAATCGCAATGCCAATAAACTTCATTGAATGTTGTCCCCTTCAATGATTTGCATTGGAACCACGGTAGGGCTGCGTAACGTGGCAGAAGCATGGCAAGAATGTGCGAACGGTAGATCGGTATAGTAGCCATGCAACGTTTGGTACCAATTTGCCGCGATTTTCGCCGGACATGCGCCCCAACCGTGGCAATTAAGGCCACGTTCGCGCCGTTGTTGATTCAAAAAATTCGGGACTCGCGCTTCGCAAATTTTCTTTGCGCTGACTTGGGCCCTCCCGGTGGGGAATAACTTCAACCGAACATCGGTCCTGTCGTTTAGAGTCTGCGCGCCGTTTGCTCGCTTCTCGAGCCCCGTGCAAAGCGAAGCGTCGGCTTTTGCGGCCGGGATGAGGGGAGGATATCGCGGGGCGCAAGCTCTGCTGCCAGTTGATCGCCGGAAGTCTCGCAGCTAGGTTTCCGGAACCGACCGGCCATTTGACGGTGATTCATCGTGACGGCAGAGGTCCCTGCGTACGTTGATCTTCCCACGACGCGCGCAGCAAGCGGCGCCAACGCTCTGACATGGCTGCGCGGGATCGGCGTGCGCCAGGTGCGTCTCATTACCGGCCTGGTGATGTTCGCCTACATCTTTTCGCACTTCTTCAACCACGCACTCGGCGTCATTTCCTACGACGCAATGGAAGCTTGGCTGTGGTACCACATGACGTTCTGGCGGAAGCCGCTTGTTAACGACACGCTCTACATTGCCGCCGTCGTCCATTTCTCGCTCGGACTGTGGGCGCTCTATCAGCGGCGGCACTTTCGCTACACCGGCGCCGAGCTGATCCAGCTTCTACTCGGCCTGAGCATTCCGCTCTGGCTCGCCGATCATCTCGGCGCGCAGCGCCTGACGGCCACGCTGTTCGATACGCCACCATTCAACTACGCCACGCCGCTTTTCGCCTATTGGGTCAGCGCGCCATACAACATCGCGATCCAGTTCATCTCGCTTACAGTCGCATGGACGCACGCCTGTATCGGTCTCTATTTCTGGCTGCGGATGAAGTCGTTCTTCGACTGGGCGGCGCCGTATCTTCTTGCCGTTGCCATCCTACTGCCGACGCTTGCCATGATCGGCGCGCACCACGGCGGGCGCGAAGTCGCGCAGCTCGCGGAAGACGCCGAGTGGCGGAAGGAAAATCTCAAGAGCGTTACGCCCCCGCAGGCGCGGGTCATCAAGAGTATCGTCCTTGTCTATTTTCCGCTGGGCTATGCCGCGGCGATCGCGCTCGTTTTTGCGGCGCGCGGCGTTCGCTCCTTGCGCGAGCGCCGGGGCGGTCTCATCGCGATTTCGTTTCCCGACCGGCAAGTGCGCGTGCCGAAGGGCGTGAGCGTCCTCGAAGCCTGCCTGCGTTTCAGCATTCCACATGCCAGTGTTTGTGGCGGCCGCGCGCGCTGCTCGACCTGCCGCATTCGCGTCCTCGGCGATGTCAGCGACCTGCCTCCGCCATCGGGGCGCGAAGCGTTTGTCCTTGATCGCGTCGGCGTCACCGCCAATCCATCGATCCGCCTCGCTTGCCAGCTGCGGCCGGATTCGGACATCGGTGTTATCCCGATACTGCCGTCGTCGATGAATGCGAATCTGCTGCGCAAGGGCCGCCGCATGAACATCGGCAAGGAACGCTATATCGTCAGCATGTTCGTCGACATGCGCGGCTCGACCAAGCTCGCCGAAGCACGGCTGCCGTTCGATGTCGTGTTCCTGATCAACCGTTTCCTCGCCGCCGTTTCGCAGGCCGCGCTTGATGCGGGCGGCCAGCCCAACCAGTTCATCGGCGACGGGACGCTGGCGTTGTTCGGCCTCGAGACAGCCCCTGAGACGGCGTGCCGTCAGGCGCTGCGCGCGGCCGCAAAGGTCGCCGCCAATGTCGAGCAGATGAACCGGCAACTGAAGGTCGACCTGCGCGAGCCGGTCCGGTTCGGCATCGGAATCCACGGCGGCGATGTGATTGTGGGCGACATCGGCTTCAAGGATCACACCGTCTTCACCGCGCTCGGCGACCCCGTGAATGTGGCGGCGCGACTGCAGGATCTGACCAAGTCGCTCGATTGCGCGGTCGTCATTTCGAAAGATGTATGCGCCACTGCGGGAATTCCTGCCGGTGCGCTGGAGCAGGCGGAAGTTGCGATCCGCGGACGCGACGAGCCGATGATCGTGTGCAAGGTCGACGATCCGGCGGTGTTGCCCGGCCTGGTCGATGCTGCGGCGCAGGCTTCAGCGGACCATAAGCATTCGGCCCACGCTGGCTAGGCTATTTCCGGTCGTCAAACGGCGATTTTATGGAGAGGCCGATCGAAGGTGTCGTCGGGTCTCTATAGAACGGAGTGGAATTATAAACACGATCAGATGAATCCGGTGTCCGCCCTGGACGCAGGTCAAGTGATGAGCCGGGCGGAATGATTGGGACGACCGGGACCTTAAAGTCCTCCAGCGGCACCTTGCGGACATAATCGTCCTCGCGAATGTTCTTATTGTCTTGCGCCTGGACGGCCTGGATGGTCAGGGCCGCGAACGCCGCCGCCAGAGACAAAACCACGAGGTGAGATGCCTTCATCGCCGCCTCCCGTAGGGCCGGCCTCTCAAGCCGACCACTCGGAAGTCTAGCACTGGGTGCTTCAGCCGTATATGCACGGGGAAGACGAGCGCGCAGGCTAGACCCGCTCCACGAAACTATCCACCACGCGCTTTTCGCCGGCCTTGTCGAAGGCAATAGTGAGCTTGTTGCCATCCACCGCCACCACGTTGCCGTTGCCGAATTTCTGATGAAAAACGCGCTCACCGACCGCGAATGTTGACACGGTGCCGGTGGATTTGGCAATCAACTCGCCCTCAATGACCAGCGGTTTGCGTTTCGCCTCGCGCTTTGCGCTGCCCCGTTTGATCTTTTCCGGCGCGGCCTGCTCGAATTCGTCGCCGCTCTCGTCAAAAACGCCATCCGGCACGTAGCGCGGCTGGCCGTTGTCGTAGAAGCCACCGCGACCTTTGCGTGCCTGCGCGCGCTGCCAGCCCGGCGTGGTGTAGCCCGAGCCGAAAGCATTCATCTCGTCGAAGCGCGAGGCGCCATAGCCCGACATGCCGAAGCCGCCACCCGCGGCTTCCTTCACCTCCACATGGGCTTCAGGAAGCTCGTCGAGAAAGCGCGAAGGCACGGTCGAGGTCCACATGCCGTGGATCCGGCGGTTGGTGGCGAAATAGACTTTCGCAAGCTTGCGCGCGCGCGTGAGGCCGACGTGGGCGAGGCGGCGCTCTTCCTCGAGCCCCGCCCGGCCGCTTTCATCCAAAGAGCGTTGGTGCGGAAAAAGGCCTTCCTCCCAGCCGGGCAGGAAGACGCAGTCGAACTCGAGCCCCTTCGCCGAGTGCAGCGTCATTATATTGACGGCCTGCTCGGCCTCGTTGCCTTCACGGTCCATCACCAGCGAGATGTGCTCGAGGAAGCCCTGCAGGTTCTCGAACTCCTCCATCGACCGCACCAGCTCTTTCAGGTTTTCCAGCCGGCCAGCGGCGTCGGCGGAACGGTCCTTCTGCCACATGTCGGTGTAGCCGCTCTCGTCGAGCACGATCTCGGCGAGCTCGGTGTGCGGCATTGAATCCTTGCGTAGGCGCCAACTTTCGAAAGCTGCCATCAGGTCGCGCAGCGCCTGGCGCGGTTTCGGCTTCATCTCGTCCGTGGCGGAGAGTGCGCTCGCAGCCTCGGTGAGCGGGATGCGCTTCTTGCGCGCGTAGTCGTGCAGCATCTGCAGCGTGGCGTCGCCCAGCCCACGCTTGGGCACGTTGACGATGCGCTCGAAAGCGAGATCGTCGGCCGGTTGCGCGATCACGCGCAGATAAGCGAGGGCGTCGCGAATCTCGGCGCGCTCGTAGAAGCGTGGCCCGCCGATCACGCGATAGGGCAGGCC
>JACZDD010231215.1_pt1 | contig 10675 bp, 8 predicted proteins | sample 8641771 | NCBI WGS metagenome assembly JACZDD01 (sample SAMN15324614, study PRJNA640507) | soil metagenome | isolation source: intercropping peanut in the second line | place: China: Luxin town, Laibin City, Guangxi Province | collected 2019-07-25 | depth 10cm m | reverse complement strand
ATCGTGGAGAACTTACCGCGGCGTGTGGCGACCCTTGGCGATCTGGCTGCAGCCGGCGATTGGTCCGCGTTGAATGCGCGGCTGGCGAATCAGTTGGATCATACAGACGATGTGGCCGAAATTCTCATGCGCGAGGCCGACCTCGAGTTGTCGCAGGTTCGGAAACAAGCTTTCGAAGACATCAGCCATGCCGAACACCAGGCCGCAAACACCCTGGCGGCTTCTGCCATTTTGAGCTTCTTAATCGCCGTCGCACTCGGTGTCATCGTTACGCGCAGCATCACCCGGCCGCTGTCCATGCTGAGCGCCGGCACGCGTCTACTGGCGCAAGGCGATTTCAAACATCGAGTTGCGCTATCTGGCACGAATGAACTCGCCGATCTCGCTGCTGTCTTTAACCGAACCGCCGCCAGGCTTGACGAACTCTACGACCAATTACGAGCCAGCGAAGCGCGTTTTCGCTCCCTGATTGAAAATGCCTCGGATCTCATCCTCCTAACGGATGAAACCGGCAAATTGCTCTATGCGAGCCCGTCATCGTCTACCGTACTGGGCTACGCGCCCGGCCAGCTCATCGGCCGCTCGTTTCGTGAATTTTCTCTGCGCGAGGAAGACCCAATAGCCGACCAGATTTTTTCCGCTTCTGATCCCGCCCCCAACGCCCATCGTTTCGAGCTGCATGTCAAACATAGTGATGGCTCGCTACGGGTCTTAGAGGGCGTAGCGGCCAATCTGCTCGGTAACGCTGCCGTCGGCGGCATTCTCATCAACGCACGCGATATGTCGGAGCGCCGCAAAGCCGAACGCGCGCTCGAAAGCAGCAACGAAGCCTTACGGCGCGCAAATGATGATCTGAGCGTGTTTGCCTACTGCGCCAGCCACGATCTGCAAGAACCCCTCCGAAATGTATCTCTTTACTGTCAAATGCTCCAAAGGCGGTATTCCGGCCGTCTGGACGGTCAAGCCGACGAATTCCTGCAGCACGTGATTGAAGGCTCGGCGCGAATGTCCGATCTAATAAAGGACCTTCTTACATATATGGATGTATCGAGGCTCAGAGCGCACTCTACTCCTGCTCCTGTCCCCGTAGCATCTGCCATCGTTCAAGCGCTATCGAACTTGGGAACCGGCGTCCGTTTGGCTCGGGCTACTGTAACTTATGAAGACTTGCCGGCCGTTCCTGTTGAGGCTGTGCATCTGCAACAACTATTTCAGAATTTGATTAGCAACGCGATCAAATATCGAGGTATAGAAGCGCCGTGCGTCCGGATTTCCGCCAAAGCCCAAAATGGCTATTGGTGCTTCTCTGTAAAAGATAATGGCATCGGAATCAGTCCACAATACGTCCAATCCATTTTCAAGCTTTTTAAGAGATTACATGGCCGCGGCGAATACCCCGGCACGGGCGTCGGCTTGGCTATCTGCCAGAAAATCGTCGAGCGCAATGGCGGGCGCATCTGGGTGGAATCACAACCTGGAGCCGGCAGCGATTTTCAATTTACTCTTCCTCAATGTTGACCACAATAAAGGACGATATGACCGGGAAACGTTCCATGGTTTTTCTCGTTGAAGACAACCCGGCTGATGTTTTCTTTGTCCGAACAGCGCTCGAATCCCAAGGCGTCCGCAGCTCTCTCGTGGTCGCGCCGGACGGCGAGAAGGCCATTGCATTTGTCGAGACTACGGACACCGATCCGGAAGCGCCTTGTCCCCAAGTCATACTCCTCGACCTGAACCTTCCCCGCACCAGCGGGATGGAGGTCTTGCGGCGTCTCAAAACCAGCCCTCGGTTTGCGGAGGTGCCGGTGATTGTAGTCACTTCTTCCGACGCCTCTATGGATCGGGCGGAAGCGGCGAATCTCGGAGTGGATGCCTACTTTGTTAAGCCGCAAAACCTCGATGAATATATGAAGCTTGGCTCTGTCGTCAAGGCAATACTTTAAAGGTCGGCTGCTAGTTCGCGTTACGACGGAACACATCTGGACGAACCGGTGGGTGCCGCTTTTACGCTATCTGCTACCAGCCGTTTCGTGTTCTCCAACTCTTGCCCTGTGAGTGTCAGACGGGGAGGGCGAACGCGCGCACTGCCCATCCCAACTTCTTCCTGAACCAACTTAATGAGCTGCACAAATTTCGGCACAACGTCTAGCCGTAACAAAGGAAGAAACCAACGGTACAATTCGAACGCCTCCGCTTTTTTGCCTTGTGACGCCAGCTCGAATAGATCCACTGATTCCTTTGGGAACGCATTTACGAGACCGGCGATCCATCCAACTGCCCCAGCGTAAACCGCTTCTACGATCGCGTCGTCTACGCCGCACAAAATCTGCAAACGGTCGCCGGCGATTGCCCGTAGGGCCGAGACGCGCCGCACGTCGGCGCTGGATTCCTTAATCGCCTGCAAATTCGGATGCCGGTTCAGAAGCTCATGAACCTGCTCCGGAAGAAAATCCGTCTTATAGGCGATCGGATTGTTGTAAAGCATGACAGACAAACCGGTCGCTGAAATAACTGCACTGACGTGCGACTGCATCTCACGCCAGTCGCCGACATATACATATGGCGGCAGCACCATCAGGCCGTGGCATCCTATTTTCTCCGCCGAACGCGCAGCAGCGACTGCCTCTGCTGTGCTGAGCGACGAGATGCCCGCTACTACGTAAGCACGCTCGCCGACTGCGTTTAGACATGTTTCGAGTACTCGATCTTTCTCCGCCAAGCTCAAGGTGGCTCCTTCGCCCAGCGAGCCGGCTGCTACCAGACCCTTGCATCCGTTATCCACCAGCCATTTGCAGTGCTCCGCCAGAAAGCCGTGATCTACCGATAGGTCTTCATTAAAAGGCGTTGTGATTGCCGGAAAAACACCTTGCCACTCGATCTTCTTATTCATCGTGTTATCGAACTCTCCTGTTGAAACTCTTTTCTAGTGACGAGGCTGCCTGCACGCGCTGGCAAGATAGGCGGTCGAACAGAATCCGTTCTCCACCCAAAGAGAAACTCCGTTGCCGCTCCACAGATGCGCGCCTGACAAGGCCCCATTCCGCAGCGCGTATGCAGCTTGGCCGCGCGGAACGATGACATCTGCTGCAGTTTCTCGTATGGCACGTCCTCACATCGGCAGATGATTGTTCCGGGGCGGGGAAGCGCCCGGAGTTCCTCACGCAGCCTGAAGGCGCGGTCTAATGCACCTGCGAAGCGCTTGGCATGATTCCTTTTGCCGAAAAGGCGGCTTGCCCGCGTCGTCTCACCGCATGCCGCGTACCCCGCGATCTCTCCTTCCAGTAATGACAAATCCACTCCGCCGATCCCAGTGCACTCGCCGGCTGCAAACACGCCGTCGACCGAAGTCCGTTGCCACTCATCTACTTCAATTGCGTTAGCTCGCAACCTGCAGCCCAGTAAGGACGCCAGTTCCGTGTTGGAATAAAGCCCGTATCCGATTCCGGCGTAGTCACAATCTTCTATCCAGCTTTTGCGTCCCTGACGCAAGCGAATGCCTCGGAGACGGCCTTCTCCTTCCGCTGCTTCCACCCAGCAGTCACGCAAGTATGGCACGTTGTGAAGCGACAGCTTGAGTGCGGCCGCCTGCCTCATCTTTTGGGGATAACGAACCATGTGAAACGCGAAGGAAGAGACAGCCTTTGTCGTCGCCTGCTCGGCGATTAGCTTAACGCGCGCTCCAGCCTCGCGCAGATACGCCGCCACAGCCAGCAAAAGCGGTCCACTCCCAGCTATAACAACGGCCTTTCCCCGAATTTGCAGTCCTGATTTAACTAGAGCCTGTAGCCCGCCAGCCCCCATTACGCCCGGAAGAGTCCAACCTGGAAACGGAAGATAGAGCTCTCGTGCGCCTGTAGCCAAAATTAGCTTGTCAAAAGCGACCTCGAACGCTTTTTGGGAATCTTCGAGCAATAGCATGCGTTCACCAGTTCCGGGAGCGACTACTTGCGTGCCCCAGAACGTCTGGATTCTGGCAGGCCCGCGCGTGTGCGAGTTTTGAACCCCCCGCCAAATCTGTCCTCCCGCGCTCCAGTTGTCATCCACCATGGCAACACGCGCGCCGCTTTCTTGAGCGCGTGTGGCTGCAGCTATTCCGGCGGGCCCGGCGCCAATTACCAGCACGTCTACCTCGCTCATGAAGTGCGGATAACCATTCCATCCCGGACAAGTATCTGGCAGCTTCTAGAATTCGCCTGACCGTCGATTGTCACCCGGCATTCGAAGCAGATGCCCATGCCGCAAAGCGCCGCCCTTGGCTGGCCTGACGCCGACATGCGAAAACGGAATTCGCCAGCCTGAAAAAGAGCAGCCGCCACGCTCATTCCTGCTGCCGCCGGCAGCTTGCTGCCATTCACTTCGATGGTGACGTTCTCAGGCATGCACTGCAAAGCTCCTGCTAGGTTCATAGGGCGACCGTGGGATTGCCGAAGCTCTGCCCAAAATCTCATCCGCCAATAGACGCGCCGTGGCCAGCGACGTCGAAATGCCCAGCCCTTCATGACCGGTTGCCAGGTATATGCGTCGATACCCTGGACGGGCGCCAATCAAAGGCAGATTATCTGGCGTAGCAGCGCGAAATCCTGTCCACACCCGGATTGTGGAGAGGTCTGCGATAGCCGGCATGTATTCAATCGCTCGCGCTAGCATGTTGCTCAGCATTGGTCCTTCCGCCGCCGCGTCCTCTACTCCGAACTGCCGCGACGATCCAATCAAAATCTGCCCGGTTACTCTGGGCTGCACGTTGAAGGCGACCGAGTCGGCGATTGTCGAATGGGCATTTTTCAAATAGCCTAATTCAATCAATTGGTGCCGAACAAAGCCTGGGTAGCGATCCGTAATCGCCAAATGCCCTTTACGTGGCTGTAAATCGATTTCCGGAGCCAGACGCACCGCCGCAGCCCCTGTCGCGATCACCGTCAGCCCGGCAGTTAGAAAAGTATTGTCTTCTAGCCGGACTCCGCTCTCTGAAACTTCTGTGACCTGCTTGCCGAAAAAGATATTTCCACTCAAGGCGATCGCTCGTTTTATCAAATAGCTGGCGGCACATGGCGGATAACAAACGCTATCGGCAGGTAGTAACAGCCCTCCGGCGAGTCCGGCGCGAAGATTCGGTTCAGCGTCAGCCAATTGCTTGCTATCCAGAATTTCAACGGGAATGTTCCGGTTCTGATAAAACTGGAATTTTCGCTCTACTTCGCGTAGCTCTTCCTCATCGGCAGCAACCCACAACGCACCGCACGCCAGGTATTCCGCATCCGCCGGAAGCTCTCGTGCAAGTTCGCGCCACAGCGATTGTGAATAAGAAGTTAGTGCAAATTGAGCGTCCGAGTCGTCCATGACGGCAAGGTGGCCCATGCCCGCTGCCGTCGCGCCACCGCCCGCATAGCCGTTCTGTTCGCAGATTGCTACGCGCAAGCCGGGTTCGGCGAGTTCCTTCGCGCAGGCCGCGCCGATTATGCCCGCTCCGACTACTATTGCATCGAATGAACTACTTCCTCTCGTATCCAATCTGTTCTCTTCAGCCGAGCTTTGCGTCGACTAGGAAAAGCCGGCGGCTTCCGGTCTCGATAATGACAGTATCGTTATGCAAACCGCCGATGCGCGCCGGAAGGCCATTGACGGTGGCGCTTTGTAGCCGGTTCGCGACGGGCAAACGGAACTTGACATGTAGCTCGCGCGGCGTGCCTGCCTTCGCCAATTCTACTCGCGCACTGCTGCCGGATATTCTGAAATTAACTCGCCCCCAACGCGTTGGGGCTTGTTCGATCCGGATCTCGTTACCGGAGGCGACCCATTCGCGCGGCAGACCTTTTCCGAAATAGAGCCGGTCTTCATCCGAATCTTCCAGCACCAGCATCCAACGCACTAGCAGCGGAATCGTTTGCTGTGCCGGTATGCAAAATATGGCCGTGCCTCCATTGATGCCCGCTACCTCGCCCGCCGTCCAACTCCCGCGGCTATGATCGTGAAACCGATGTGAGTACAGGAACAACAGATATTCCTCCACCCGATCGAGGCGCAATAGCATCTGCGCGTAACCATAGGAAATAAAGCCCAACGTGGCGCGGTCGTTCGGCCGGGGTCTCCCCACATTTGCAACCACTCCTAATGTCGTGGCGCCATAAGCCCGCATGCAATCAATAACCAGATTGGCGATCTCGTGCGACAGTACATTAGCTTGCAGCAGCTCCGAAGTGTGCCCAGTTAAGGAATCTTCCGTGCGCGTAGCGACAGGTTTGGGAGCAGTCTCAAGAGCGGCGGTGGCGCCCGCCAATTGTTGGAGAAACTGCCGTCTCTGCATTTAGGTTTGATTGTATACAATCTAGGATACAAAATATGGCTGCAAAAGCTCTTCTTGCCATCTGCTTTTCTGCGGGTTTGTGCTGGGCTCAGGGTACTCGTGCCGACTACGACCGCGCCCTCAAACTCCGCGAGACCTTCCAGAATCTTTCGGCAGACGTTCCTGATCCGGGTTCTTGGATCGCCGATTCCACGCATTTCGTTTATCGAAAATCGCTGAGCGGAGGCCGCCACGAATTCTTGCTCGTCGATGCTGCTACCGCCGCCAAGCGGCCCGCCTTCGACCACGCAAAGCTCGCCGAGTCCCTGTCCAAAGCCTCAGGTGTCGCCTATACTCCGGAAAAGCTGCCATTCACATCCGTCAAGTTCATCGATGGCGGCAAAGCTATCGAATATGCCGCGGGCGACTTTCAATGGAAGACCGATCTCTCCGGCTACGCAACGCAAAAACTCGGCCCCGCTCCGCGCCGGAACAATGGCGTAGGCCGGCCCCCACATCCGCCCGTTTCAGAGAGCTTCAATAAGCCCGTCGCTTCGCCCGACGGTAAATGGGAAGCCTTAATACTGAACTACAATTTATTTCTTCGTGCAAAAGGCGCCAAAGATTCCAGAGCGCTCAGCTTCGACGGTTCGGAAGGAAATTACTACGATCTCCGCTCCATCGCCTGGTCGCCCGATTCGCGAAAGATCGCCGACTTTCGCGTGAAACCCGGCCAGCATCGCACTATCACACTGGAAGATTCCGCGCCCGCCGATCAGGTGCAGCCGAAATACATAACTATTGAGTACGCGAAGCCCGGCGACACTGTGGATATCGAACAGCCGGTTCTTTTCACCGTCACGGACCGGAAGGAACACTCCATCGATAACTCGCTGTTCCCCAATCCGTTCGCGCTTACGCGGCCTGTCTGGTGGAAAGATAGCCGGGGCTTCACTTTCGAATACAATCAGCGCGGCCATCAGGTGTACCGCATTATCGAAGTGAACGCCGAAACCAGCAAGGCGCGCGCCATTATAGATGAAGAAGCCGCAACATTCTTCTGCTACTCGGGAAAGAAATACCGTCACGATGTGAATGACGGTAAAGAGATCGTCTGGATGTCGGAGCGCGACGGCTGGAATCATCTTTACCTCTACAACGGCACAACAGGCAAAGTAAAAAACCAGATCACTAAAGGGCAATGGGTAGTCCGCGGTGTTGAAAAGGTCGACGATGAACACCGTCAGATCTGGTTCCGTGCGAGCGGTATGTATTTGGGCAAAGATCCGTACTTCAATCACTACTTCCGCATTAACTTTGATGGCAGCGGGCTGACACCGCTCACCCAAGCCGACGCCAACCACATCGTGTCTTTCTCGCCCGACATGAAATATTACGTCGATCAGTGGTCGCGTGTGGACTTGCCCACGATCTCGGAATTGCACAGCACGGCCGACGGCAAAAAGATCGCCGATCTGGAACGAGGCAAGTCGGAAGCACCCGCGCCGGAATCCTTTCACGCTCCCGGCCGCGATGGAAAAACTGAGATTTGGGGCGTCATTTTTCGGCCCACTCACTTCGATCCATCCAAAAAATACCCGGTTATCGAGAATATCTACGCCGGTCCACAGGATTCTTTTGTGCCGAAATCGTTCTCGGCATACAATCCCATGCAGTCCCTCGCCGAACTAGGCTTTATCGTTGTCCAGATCGATGGCATGGGCACTTCCAACCGTTCCAAAGCCTTCCACGATGTGTGCTGGAAGAATCTTCAGGATGCGGGGTTTCCCGATCGCATTCTCTGGCACAAAGCGGTGGCCGCGAAGTATCCGTACTATGACATAAGCCGCGTGGGTATCTACGGCATGTCGGCAGGCGGCCAGAATGCGCTCGGAGCCCTTCTCTTTCACCCGGAGTTCTATAAGGTTGCGGTCGCTTCTTCCGGTTGCCATGACAATCGCATGGACAAAATCTGGTGGAACGAACAATGGATGGGTTGGCCGCTCGGTCCCGAGTATGTGGCGGCCTCGAATGTCGAGAACGCGTCGCGCCTGAAAGGTAAGCTATTGTTGACGGTCGGCGAACTAGATGACAACGTAGACCCCGCCTCTACTTACCAGGTCATCAACGCGCTCATAAAAGCCGGCAAAACTTTCGACTTTTTACTGGTTCCCGGAATGAAGCATTCGCCCGGCGGCCCTTACGGGGAGCGCAAACGCTATGACTTCTTCGTTCACAATCTCCTCCGTATCGAGGCTCCCGATTGGAACGAATCGGATGGACCGGTCCTTACGACTCAGGCCACGCTCCAATAAATCGAATATCGCTCTCCGAACAGCCGATGAAACGGTATCAGCGTGACGTCTTTCGCCTGTCCATGGGTTCGAAACGTGAGCGCCTCGCCCGTTACCGGCTGCACCCAGGTGTTTACATCCGAGCCGGATGCTCGGAACGCCGGCACATCCATTGGATGCTTTCGGACGCTCGGGCCCAGCGGGCCAACAGTCATTTCTTTCGTTAAGCCCTCCGCGCCTAATTTCCCGGCCAGCACGAGTGGACCATATAGAATCGCTTGCGTCGCTGGCTCGTCCGGCATAGCCTCTATACGCAGGTGCATCGGCAATTCCATCGTGACTCGGTCGCCATTCTTCCACCTCCGCGCAAGCGTAAAATAGCTGCCCGGACTCGGCGTCGCGTCCACGAGTTTTCCGTTTATCTTCACCGAAGCGCCGGAACCTACCCAACTGGGAACGCGCAGATGCAGCGGCATAGTCACCGGCGCTGCGGCGCTGATGGTGAGCGTCGTTGCGGCCGTTTCAGGGAAACTTGTCTCCTGACGAATCTTGAGGCCTTTCTCGCTCCAATTCAGTTCGGATGGAATGAGAAGGTTGACGTACAATCCTTCCGCATCATAAAAGTAAATGCTGTCATTCAGCTTGGAAAATTCTTCGACGCCCGTGCCTGTGCAGCACCAGAACGAGTCGTTCTCCGTATTGAATGTCTTCCATGCCCCAGGGGCGAGCGACAAGTAGTATTGTGTGGCGCCGTTTTCACGATCGATGGCGGCCACTCGATGATTCCACAAAGTGCGTTCGTAATAGTCGAAGTAGCGTGGATCTGCCGTCCATTGATACAGGTGCCGGGTCAGCTTCAGCATGTTATAGGCGCAGCAGTCCTCGGTCGTGTTCGACCCGCGCTTCAACTCGGCTCCCAGCCGCTGCGGTTCCACCAGCCAGGCCTCGCCATTGCTCGTTCCGCCGGTCACATACGTGCGCGCCGTCGTCACATCCCACCAGAAAAAGTCGGCCACATCATGAAAACGCTTGTCGCCCGAAATTTCATAACGCCGTGCCGCGCCGATCACTTGGGGAATATGCGTATTCACGTGCAGTCCGCGCAACTCATCCCGGCGCAGCGCGAGCGGATTGAAGAATTTCTTTTTGGTGAACCGGTCTCCGGCAATCGCATATCGATCCTCGCCGGTCAACTGAGCGAGATTATAGAGCACCTCATTCATGCCGCCGTACTCGGTGTTGAGAATGTCTTGCATGTGTGGTTCCGGTATCGGCGCGCTCCAATGATCAGCCCAATCGGCCATGCCCTTCAAAACTTCTAGAGCCTGCGTGTTTTCGCAATGCTCGTGCATGTCGTACAGGCCCGCCATGATCTTGTGGACCGTATAGAACGGGGCCCATACCTTCTGTCGGGCGTTCACCCGGTCAAAATATTCCGTTGGGAAGGCGCTCAAATATCCGCCGCCCAGCTTCTGTTGGCACTTGGCAAGCTCGGCGACTAATCCGTCGCCTTTCGCTTTAATCGCTTTATCGCCGGTGGACGAATACATCAGCGCACAGGCGGAAAGATAATGGCCCACAAAATGTCCGCGCAGTTCGCAATCCGGCTTTTCCCATCCACCCAGAGGTTGCGCGGAAGAAGCAAGGCCCGCGTTTATACGGAAATTGTGCAGCAGCCGATCGGAATCCAAGCGCTTCAGGTAGCCATAATTTGCCTGTTGGCAATCGGCAAACACGCTCGGCAGTAGCCGCACTTGCGACATTCGGAATGCATGTACCTTCGCCGGCACGGGCTTCCGCGTGAACTCGATTGTTTCTTCAAAAGGCGGTGTTTCCGGCGGCAGGCCACGCCTCGGGGGTGTGCTCGTGTTCTGCGTCGGCTGCGGAGCCGGGGGTGTCGCTTGCTTTGCGGCTAATACCCCTGTCGCAACTGTGGCGGCGAATCCGCGGCGGCTCAAGAGCCCGGCCCCTCGCTTACACTTGGCGTTCGATTTTTTCATATTTTTACCTCAAAACACTAAATTGGCACGAAATTCGATTACACGGGCCTAGGTCGGTCCGCCTGTCGCCTGCCCAAACGTCAAACTCTGAACGTTCAAGT
>JACZDD010091151.1_pt1 | contig 10708 bp, 6 predicted proteins | sample 8641771 | NCBI WGS metagenome assembly JACZDD01 (sample SAMN15324614, study PRJNA640507) | soil metagenome | isolation source: intercropping peanut in the second line | place: China: Luxin town, Laibin City, Guangxi Province | collected 2019-07-25 | depth 10cm m | reverse complement strand
TGGTACCACCCGCACATCCGCGAGGACTACGGCCAGGAGATGGGCCTGTACGGGAACATCGTCGTTGCGCCCGCCGACCCGGAGTACTGGCCGCCCGTGAACCGCGAGCTCGCGCTCGTGCTCGACGACGTCCTGATCGAGGACGGGCGCATCGCGCCCTTCAGCACGACCGAGACGAACTACGTCGCGATGGGCCGCTTCGGCAACGTCTTCCTGGTCAATGGGGAACCCGATTCGTCGCTGGCGGCGCAGCAGGGAGAAGTCGTGCGTCTCTACCTGACGAACACGGCGAACACCCGCGTGTTCAACGTCGGCATTCCGGGGGCTCGGATGAAGCGCGTCGGCGGGGACAGCGGCCGCTACGAGCGGGAGGAGTTCGTCGACGGACTCATCCTGGCGCCCTCCGAGCGTGTCGTGGTCGACGTGCTCTTCGAGGAGACGGGCGAGCTGACGCTCGAGCACCGGACGCCGGATCGCACCTACCCGCTCGCCACGGTGAGGGTCGCCGACGAGCAAGCGGTGCCGTCGCTCACGCACGAGTTCGAAGAGCTGCGCGTGAACGCCGACATGCTCGCCGAACGCGCTCGGTTCGCCGCCTACCTCGAGGCCGATCCGGAGAAGACGCTCGCGTTCGTCGCCGAGATGAACATGGGCGAGCCGGAGCTGCCGCCGGGGACCACGCTCGCGTACACATGCCCGATGCACGCAGAGGTGATCAGTGCTGAGCCGGGCCGCTGTCCGAAGTGCGGCATGACGCTGCTGGCGACCGCCGTCGTACCAATCGCCTACGCCTGCCCGATGCATCCCGAGGTCAGAGCCGATCAGCCGGAGCGGTGCCCGAAATGCGGCATGAAGCTCGTGCCCGCGCAGCTGGTGCAGCAGCAATCCGCCGCGGAGCACCACCACCATCACCACACGGCCCCCGAACACGATGACGCTTCGGGCGGAATCGAGTGGGAGGACGACATGGTCGACGTCAACCGCATAACCACGCCGTCGAACACGCGCTGGAAGCTGATCGACCGCACGACAGGCGCGGAGGGAGCAGGAATCGAGTGGCGTTTCCGTGTCGGCGAACGCGTGAAGATCCGCCTCCTCAACGAGATGGACTCGGATCATCCAATGCACCATCCGTTCCATATCCACGGCGCCGGCCGCTTCCTCATCCTCTCCCGCGACGGAATCCCGGAGCCGAACCTCGTCTGGAAAGACACCGTGCTCGTGCCGACGGGTCAGGTCGTCGACGTACTGCTGGACGTCACCAACCCCGGCCGATGGATGGCGCACTGCCACATCGCTGAACACCACGAGAGCGGGATGATGTTCACCTTCAGCGTCGACCCGTAACGCGGCCGTCCGAACCAACTCTTGCGTCGAGGCCGCCGCGTTCTTCGGTGGCGTCCTCGGCCTCCCGACCAATCGAGAGGAGAGCTCCGATGACCACAGCGACCGCCGAGTCCACTACGAGCCTCCAGATGGCGGCGGCGCCTTCTGCGAGGGGCCACATCGGGGTGGTTGTGCTCGGTGCCATTGCATCGGGGGCGCTGCTCGGTCTCCTGCTCGTGCTCGTGGTCTTCGGCGGCGGGCCGGAGTACGAGATCACAGGTGCAGCGTTGCTTGCCCTTGGCGCAGGCTTCCTCCTGCTCGCTGTGGTGTCGGGCCGATACACCGATGAGCCACAGCGGTGGGCTCTTCACCCGGGTGTCGGGTCGGCTGTCGCAGGCGCTGCGCTCTTGGTTCTCTCACCCGGCGATCACGACCTCGCGCTCGCGGGGTGGGTGTGGCCCGCGTTGCTGGCCGTTCTTGTCGGCTGGTCGTTCCACGGCGCCCGCCACGCGCTCCACAACTGGTCGCGCCGCGCGCTGCTCTATCCGGCGCTGTTCGTGCTCCTGCTCGTCGCGGCCGGTGGGGTCTTCGAGACCGTCCTCGAGGCGACCTCCTCGAACCCACCGATTGGCGGTCGCACCTATCTCGTCAACGGCCACCGCCTCTACCTGAACTGCGCCGGCACGGGCTCGCCGACGGTCGTGCTCTTCAACGGCCAGGGGGAGCGCACGCCCACCTGGGCGTTGGTGCAGAACAACGTCTCCTCCTCGACCCGCGTCTGCGCCTTCGACCGGGCCGGCGAAGGCTGGAGCGGTGGGACCCCAGGGGCCCAGGACGGACGCCAGCTCTCGTCCGACGTGCACGCCCTGCTTCGCGCCGCGCACGTTCAAGGCCCCTACGTGCTCGCCGGACACTCCACCGGCGGCATCTACGCCCTGCTCTACGCGGCGCACTATCCGCGAGACGTTGCCGGTGTCGCGTTGATCGACGCGGCGACGCCGTATCAGTTCCAGCTTCCGGACTACCCGGGCTTCTACTCGATGTGGCGGCGAGCTTCGGCGCTATTCCCGTCGCTCGCGCGTGCCGGGATCGGGCAGCCGACCCTGGCCACGGGGTTCTCAACCCTTCCCACGCGCGAACGGAATGCCGCGCGGGCCTTTGCCGCGTCGCCGCGCGAGCTGAGAGCGGACCGTGCCGACTTCGCGCGGCTGCCCGGACTCTTCGACGAGGCGCAGGCGGTCACGAGCCTCGGCACACGGCCACTTGCAGTCGTAACCGCGAGCGTCGGCCAGCAGCCCGGATGGGCAGGGGCGCAAGAGCGGCTCGCCAAGCTATCGACGAACAGCACGCAGCGGACGGTCCTGGGCGCCACACACGAAGGACTGCTCGGCGACGAGGGCTATGCGTGGATCACGAGTCGCGCGATCACACAGATCGTTCGAGACGCGCGGTCAGGGCAGCGCTAACCGCTCGAGCCGACGTCGGATGACACTGGCCCGAGGCGCCGCAACGCCTCGGGCCGGTTCTCTGAAGGCGATGTGGGGAGTCGATCTCCCGCTCCAGGTCGTGCCTGCGCCGCACGCCGTCGTCGTTCTTGTTCCGCAGCAGCGACGCGATCAGATCGAAGCCGCCCCCGAACGATGCATCCGGCGCGACGTCGAGCGGCACCGGACCCGAAGCTCCAGGGTCACACGGCAGACCGAGCCCACGAGGCAGCACGCTCGTCCCCCGGCCGGCAGCACCCCGACCGGCAACCGGTCGCCGACCCCGTTCACGACCTCGTTCGCCCGTTCGATCGCCGCCCAGCCGAGTCGAATCCCTGCTCGACCGCCAGGCCGCCGAGCCGCTCCGCGTCGCCCGGCCCGAGCGTGTGCATGGCGACCGGCACGCGCCGGCCCATCCGAGCAGCCTACGACGCTTTGCAGGAGCGCCGCCCTGCCTGCATGATCTCGGGGGAGGACGCGATGGCAGTGTCAATCGGCCCCGGGGAGAGCAGGCGCTTCGCTCCGGTGATGGCGCCGACGTTCGGCGGTATGCGGTGACAACCGTTGTCGGCGACGAGCCGGTCGGCCAGGGGCCGTCGCTCGCCGACCTGATCGCGACGCGCGACTGGACGGACACGCCGGTCGGGCCGATGGACGGCTGGCCGCCGAGCCTGCGCACCGCTCTGAGCATCTGTCTCGAGTCGCGCTTCCCGATTCTGATCTGGTGGGGACCGGAGCTCGTAATGCTCTACAACGACGCGTATTCGCCGCTAATCGGCAGCAAGCACCCGGCGGCGCTCGGCCAGCGTGGCGCGGACTGCTTCCCGGAGATCTGGGAGATCATCGGGCCGATGCTCGCCGGCGTCCGCGAGCAGGGCATGTCGACCTGGTCGAACGACCAGCTGCTGCTCCTCGAGCGGCGCGGCTTTCCGGAGGAGTGCTACTTCACGTTCTCGTACAGCCCGATCAGGAACGAGGCGGGGGCGATCGAGGGCGTGTTCACGGCAGTCGCCGAGACCACCAGCCACGTTATCGGAGCGAGACGGCTGCGGATCCTGCGCGAGCTGACAACGGCAACGACCGAGGCGCGCACGCCGTCCGAGGTGTGCACGCGCGCGGCCGCAGTGCTGCGCGGCAGCATCTCGGTGGCGTTCTCGCTCGCCTACCTCTTCGATGCAGACAGTTCGGTCGCTCGACTCGCTGCGACCTCGGATCTCGAACTTCGGGCGAGCGTGGCGCCAAGGCTCGTCACCCTCGCCGGCGACGGCAGCGAACAACCCTGGCCGCTGTCGACGGTCGCGGGCGACGACGAGACGCGGCTGCTCGACGACGTGGGTGTCCGCGTCGGTGGAGACACCGCCGCCGGCCTCGCGAGCCGAGCGGCGGTCTTCCCCCTGCGCCAGGGCACGGCGGACCCGGTCGGCGCACTCGTCCTCGGCTTGAACGAACGCCGCCCGATCGACGAGGACTACCTCGCGTTCCTGAAGCTCGTCGCGCGACAGGTGGGGACGGCGATCGCGGATGCGCAGCGGGCCGAGGCAGAGCGGCAGCGGATCGAGACGCTTGCCGAGCTCGACCGGGCGAAGACCCTCTTCTTCACGAACGCAAGCCACGAGCTGCGGACCCCGCTGACGCTCATCCTGTCCCCGCTCGAGGAGCTCCTGGCCGCGACGACTCCCACCGACGAGCAGCGGGAGCAGCTCGAGTTGATCCGGCGGAACGCCCTCAGGCTGCTGCGGCTCGTGAACACGCTGCTCGACTTCTCGCGCGCCGAATCGGGACGGATCGACGCGCTCTTCCAGCCGACCGACCTCGCTGCGGTCACGACCGATCTCGCGAGTGCCTTCCGCTCGGCGATCGAGGCAGCGGGCCTGCGCCTCGTCGTCGACTGCCCCACGCTCGACGAGCCGACCTGGGTCGACCGCGAAGCGTGGGAGAAGATCGTGCTGAACCTTCTCTCCAACGCGCTCAAGTTCACGTTGACCGGCGAGGTCGCCGTCACGCTGCGCCGCAAGGGCGGCGAGGTCGTGTTGCAGGTGCGCGACAGCGGGGTCGGCGTCCCGGCGAGCGAGCTGCCGCACCTGTTCGAGCGCTTCCACCGGATTCGTGACGTCGCCGCGCGTAGCCACGAGGGGAGCGGGATCGGGCTCGCGCTCGTCGACGAGCTCACCCGACTGCACGGCGGCACCGTCGACGTCGAGAGTGCGCCCGGGACTGGCTCGACCTTCACCGTCCGGCTACCGCGCGGCACGGCCCACCTGCCGGCCGAGCAGGTCGGCGGCCCCGAAGGGACTGCGGCCCGCAGTCTCGGCGCGGCCCCATACCTCGAGGAGGCGCTGCGCTGGTTGCCCGACGAGGCACGCCCGGAGACCCCGACCGGGGCGGAGCTTCTCCGCGACGACCTCCCGCGGGAGTCACCTGCGTCCCGGGGCGCGGGCGCCCGCATCCTGATCGCCGACGACAACGCGGACATGCGCGCCTACCTGGCTCGGCTGCTGCGCCGGTACTGGCAGGTCGAGGCGGTCGCCGACGGCGAAGCGGCGCTGGAAAGCGCGTGGCACGCGCCGCCTGACCTCGTTCTGAGCGACGTGATGATGCCGCGCCTCGACGGATTCGGGCTCTTGCGCGCGCTGCGCGCGGATGCCCGCACGAAGAGCGTTCCGGTTGTGCTCGTCTCGGCTCGTGCCGGCGCCGAGAGTGCGATCGAGGGGCTCGAAGGCGGTGCCGACGACTACCTGGTCAAGCCGTTCTCGGCGCGAGAGCTGGTCGCGCGCGTGCGGGCGAACCTCGAGCTGTCGCGCCTGCGCGTCGACATGGCGCAGCTGGAGGCGACCGCTGCCGAGCGCGCGCGCGCCGAGCGCGTGTTGATGACGCTACCCGAAGGCGTCTTCCTGGTCGACGCGACCGGCACCGTCGATCTCTGGAACCCGGCCGCCTCCCGGATCACCGGCCTCGCAGTCGACAGCGTGGTCGGCGCGAAGCTCGAGCATGCCCTTCCCGACTGGTCGGCGGCCGAAGCACAGCTCGCCGCACGATCCGGACGGGCGACAACCTGCGCGCTCGAGCTCGGCGGCCGGGAGCTGTGGCTCTCACTGGTCGCGAGCCCGTACGGCGACGGAATGCTGTACGCGTTCCGCGACGCGACCGAAACGGCGCGTCTGGAGGAGATGCGCCGCGACATGATCACGACCGTCTCGCATGAGCTGCGAACGCCTGTCAGTTCTATCTACGGTGCGGTCACGTCGCTGGCGCGCGACGATCTCCCCCTCGCCGAGGAAACACGCGAGCAGCTGATCGGGATGCTCGGAACGGAGACCGAACGCCTCTCCAGGATCGTCAACGACCTTCTCACCGCCAGCTCGCTCGGCGGCGACGAGGTGCGCCGGATGCCCGCAGACTGCGACGTGGCCGCTCTCGTCGAGCGCGTCGTCGACGGCGCGCGGCCACGTTGCCCGCAGAACCTGCGTGTGCTTGCGCGGCTCCCACCGCGAGACGACCCGTTCCCGCTCGACGAGGAGCGCGTCGAGCAGATCCTCGATGCGCTCCTCGACAACGCAATCCGCTACAGCCCCGAAGGCGGAGAGATCGAGGTGGCCGTCGACCACCTCGACGGCAGCATCCGCTTCACCGTGCGGGACACCGGGATCGGCATCGAACCCCACCACCATCCTCGGATCGGCGAGAAGTTCTACCGCGCCGATCCAGAGCTCCGACAGGGCGCTCCCGGCCTCGGGCTCGGCCTGTACATCTGCAACCAGCTCGCCACACTGATCAATGGGCGCCTCTGGTTCGAGTCCAGCGCCGGCGTGGGCTCGACCTTCTTCCTCGAGCTCCCGGCTCCGACCGGTTCAGAAGAACGCGGTTCCTAGGGCTCCATCGACTGGGGCGTGCCGAACCCGGCGCAGCGCCGTACACGGCGCTTGTCAGTACTCCTTGTGTGCCGTCTCGCGACTTGCGCTGCCGGTCCGGCGCGCGTGGATGAGTCGGTGCTGCACGTTTAGTCGATGTTGTGTCGCTGCGCCCAGAGCGCAGCTTGGTAGCGGTCGGTGACTCCGAGCCGCTCGAAGATGTTCGACAGGTGCGACTTGACCGTCTTCTCGCTGATCGAGAGCTCGAGCGCGATTCGCTTGTTGGGCAGCCCGCGTGCGACCAGCGCGAGGACCTCGCGCTCGCGCGCTGACAGCTCCGGCTCGCTTCGTTGTTCGCTTCGCGTCGCGAGTACCTCGCGCGCCGCCTTCGGCGCGATCGGCGCTTCGCCGCGCGCGGCGGCGCGGATGCCGCGGATCAGCTCGTCCGGATCTGCGTCCTTGAGCAAGTAGCCGGACGCGCCCGCGTCGAGGGCGGCCAAGACCTGATCGCGGTCGGAGAAGGACGTCAGAACGACGACGCTGACCGCCCCGTCGTGCGCGGCGTCGATCTGCTCCGTCGCCTCGACGCCGCCGAGCACCGGCATCGACAGATCCATCAACACGACATCAGGCCGCAACCGGTCGCATGCTTCGACCGCCTCGGCGCCGTTTGACGCTGTGCCGACGACCTCGATGTCGTCCACGTTGGCGAGCAGGCGCTCGAGACCGACCCGGACGACGGGATGGTCCTCGGCGAGCAACAGCCTGATCACCTCGGCACCTCGATCATCACCCGCGTACCCTGCTGCGGCTCTGATTCGACGCGCAGCTCACCGTGGGCGTCTCGTGCCAGGTCGGCCAGCAGCCGGAGCCCGAAATGCCCTTCCGCTCTCGCCTCGGCCGGTAGACCGACTCCATCGTCCTCGACCGTCAGGCAGACGCGACCGTCGGTCTCGACCCGGACGCACACGCGCGTCGCCTGCGCGTGCTTGACGACATTTCGCAACGCCTCTTGCGCGGTCCGGTAGAAGAGCGTTTCGACGTCCTTCGGCAACTCAAGGTCTGTCGGGATCTCGAGTGTCGCCGCGATCCCGTGCGGTGCGAGCGGCGCGACGAGGTCGCGCAGCGCTGCCTCGAGACCCGCGCGGTGCAGATCCGGTGGGTAGATGTCAACGAGCAGCGTGCGCAGCTCCTTGATCGTGCGGCGCGTGCCCTCGGCCGCTTCACGCATTACCGCAGCTACCTCCGGACCCGCCGCGTCGGCGGTTGCCGTCAAGCTGTAGGAGACGCCGGCGAGATCCTGTACCGCCCCGTCATGCAAGTCACGCGCGATCCGCCGCCGTTCCGCTTCCGACGCCTCGATGGCGCGACGCAGCAACCGTTCCCGCTCCGCCTGGCCCTGCTGCAGCCGCCGCGCCGCCCGCCAGGCAAGCGGAATCTGGACCAACCAGAGCAGCGCCAGCGCACCCAAGATCGCCGGCGCAAACGACAGCCACAAACCGCGGCCACTTGCCGCCACCGAGCTGTACCGCTCGTAATCCTCGTACAAGAGCTTTCTGCCCGTGGTGTCGTGGATCGGCAGATACACCTCGAGGAGCTTGCCGAACCGCCGCTCGAAGCGGTTTTCCGGCCGCCGCAGGTCGCTGATATCAGCCTCGGTCTTCCCCGCGAGCATCGCAGCGCGCTCGTCCGCGCCGAGCGCATACCTCGACCCAATCAGCCGGTGCTGGTCGGAATAGACGATCCGTCCATCCGGCAGCCAGATCTTCACCCGCACGACACTCCCAGCCCCGACGATTCGCCGCACAGTCACGTCCATCTGCCTGATCGCCGCCGGGTCGCCCCGCTCCAACGACGGCGTCACATCCTGCTCCACCACACCCCGGCCGGCCAACGTCGCCAGTTCCTTCGCGTGCCGAATCGCCTCGCCGCGGCCGATGTGCTCGAGCAGGTAGACGCCCGCGCCCGCCAACAACACCAACGCCGCGAAGCCGCTCAACGCATACCGACCGACCGCCCAGCCAAGACCCGCACGCGGACCAGCTGCCGGGAAAACGCGCATCTCCCGCCAATTACTCATCGCCGCCGCAGCCGGATTCGACACCCCACCCAGCCTGCTCCCAGGCGGCCGGACACGCAATCGGACGTTGGTCGTACGACCGACAGCCGGCCCCGCCCGCAATCGCAGTATCCGCCTTCGTCGAGCATCGCACGCTCGCCCTACCCGCAGCGGCAGCCGATGAGCCGCGCCGCCCGCCCTCCACCTCTTCGCGTCGTACGACGATCGTCCACTTGTGATCCCGACCCCGCTGAAGCGACCGTGCGGTGGTCGTTCGATGAAGGAGACCAATGATGCAGATCGACAAGCTCGCCGCCGCCACGAGCATCGTCTTCTCGGTCGCCATTGCAGCGCCTCTGGTTGCGCTCGCGAGCAACGGCTCCGACGATCCCGCCGGGCAGCATCGCGACGGACGCGACGTTGGCGCCAGAGCTGCCGCGATCGATACGAACGCGTCAGTGAGCGGTGCGCTCACACTTCGCGGGAGCGTCGGCCCCGCCTTCGCGATCGCGCTCACGAGAAACGGCCAGAAGGTGAGGAGCCTGCGCACAGGCACCTACCGCTTCGTGATCGCCGACCGCGCGTCCATTCACAACTTCGTGCTCGAGAAGGAGCGCGGCGGCCATTTCGAACGGGAACTGACCGACGTCGGCGACGTCGGCACGAAGACCGTCACGATCAAGCTCACCCGCGGTAGCTGGAAGTACGACTGCGAAGCGCACGAGTCGGTGATGTTCGGCTCCTTCACCGTCCGGTAACGCCCGCACCCCCGGTTTCCCCTCTCGAGTCGGTTCGGGCTCCTTGGCAGTGAGGCGTGAGGCGGAGCGAGGTCGTACGACCAATGTCCCCTGGCGCGCCGGACCTGCGTCGTCGGAGACTCGCCGGCAGAGCCACCGACCCAAAGGAGACGTGCCATGAACCGACAGTCACGTTCGACAGGAACGGCCAGCCTGCCTCGCACAGGCATGTTGCACCGAGCGCTACTGGGCACGGTGCCGCTCGTTGCCGTGCTGTTGCTCCTGGGCGCTGGATCGGCGACGGCCGCCGCGCCGAGCGTGCCGGTGCCGCTCTCACCTGCGAACGGCGCGAGCGTCCTGGTGCCGTTCACGATCTCCTGGTCTGCGGTCAGCGACCCGGCCGGCATCGTCGCCTACAACTGGGAGGTCAGCCCCTCCTCGACCTTCTCGACCGTGATCCAGAACGGCTCGACCTCGGGCGCCACGCAGGCGACGGTGAGCGGGCTCGCGAACGGCACTTACTTCTGGCACGTGCAGGCGGTGAACGGCAACATCGAGCAGAGCGCCTGGTCGCCGACACAGAGCTTCACCGTGAAAGGCGCAACGGCGGCCACGCCCGGAACGCCGACGCTGAATCCGCCGACGGGCGGCACGAACCAGTTCCACCCGTACGAGACGTTCACCATGACCTGGAGTGCGGTACCCGGGGCGGCGAGCTACGTCTTCGACGCCTCGAAGGACCCCTCGTTCCCGGTCGCCTCCGGAATCCACGTCGCCAACATCACGGGCACGTCGCACACGCTCGAGCTCGCCGACGACGGGATCGGGAACTGGCAGGCGCGCGTCTACGCGGTCGACGCGAACGGGATCCGCGGCGTCCCCTCGAAGACGCAGAGCTTCAGCATCTCGTACAGCGCGCCGCTGCCGCCGCCGCCGACGCCGCTCGCCCCGACCGGCGGCACGACGGTCACTCTCCCGGTCACGCTCTCCTGGACCGACGTTCCGAACCCGCAGCCGCAGGGTTACGAGGTGCAGATCGCGACCGACTCCGGCTTCAAGAACATCGAGGACGACATCCCGCTGATCACGCCGCCGAGCCGCGAGGAGCTCTCGCTCACGTCCGGGACGAAGTTCTGGCGCGTGCGCTCCTTCCAGGGTGACAACAGCCCGACGACCTCGGCCGTGACCGCGTGGTCGAAGACCGCGTCGTTCGTCGTCGCGGCGGGACCCGCGGCCGTCACCGGCATCGACCTC
>JACZDD010165361.1_pt1 | contig 10715 bp, 7 predicted proteins | sample 8641771 | NCBI WGS metagenome assembly JACZDD01 (sample SAMN15324614, study PRJNA640507) | soil metagenome | isolation source: intercropping peanut in the second line | place: China: Luxin town, Laibin City, Guangxi Province | collected 2019-07-25 | depth 10cm m | reverse complement strand
CCAGTTTTTTTTCGACAAACCGTCCCCCACGAATCTCGACCCATGCACATCGGCGTCCCGAAAGAGATCAAAAGGAATGAAAACCGCGTGGCGCTGGTGCCGGCGGGCGCGGAGCCCCTGGTCGCCCACGGTCACAAGGTGCTCGACGAGAAATCGGCGGGTGAAGGCAGCGGCTTTGCGGACGACCTGTACGCGAAGGCGGGCGCGTCGATCGCGCCGGACGCCGACTCGGTCTGGAAGCAGGCCGACATGATCATGAAGGTGAAGGAGCCGATCGAGGTGGAGTGGAAGCGGATGCGGAAGGGGCAGACGATCTTCACGTACTTCCATTTCGCGGCGGACGAGCGGCTGACGCGCGCGCACATGGCGAGCGGCGCGACGTGCATCGCGTACGAGACGGTGCAGCTGCCTAACGGAGAGCTGCCGCTCTTGACGCCCATGTCCGAGGTCGCGGGCCGCATGGCGGTGCAGGAGGGCGCGCGGTACCTCGAGAAGCTGCACGGCGGACGCGGCGTGTTGTTGGGCGGCGTGCCCGGCGTGCCGCCCGGCAAGGTGGTGATCCTGGGCGGCGGCGTCGTTGGCACGAACGCGGCGAAGATGGCGGCCGGGTTAGGCGCCAAGGTCACGATTCTCGACATCTCGCTCGAGCGGCTGCGGTACCTCTCCGACGTGATGCCGGCCAACGTGACGCTCGTGTACTCCAACCGGCACACGATTCTCGAGCAGATTGCGACGGCCGATCTCGTGGTGGGCGCGGTGCTCGTCACCGGCGCCAAGGCGCCGCGGCTCGTCCGTCGCGAAGATTTGAAGATCATGCAGCCCGGCTCGGTGATCGTGGATGTCGCGATCGACCAAGGTGGCTCGGTCGAGACGATTCACGCGACGACGCACGAGAATCCGGTGTACGAGGTGGACGGCGTGATCCACTACGGCGTGGCGAACATGCCGGGCGGCGTGCCGCGCACGTCGACGCTGGCGCTGACTAACGCAACCTTCCCGTACGCGCTGCAGCTGGCGAACAAGGGATGGAAGCGCGCGCTGTGCGAGAACGCGTCGCTGGCCAAGGGCCTGAACGTCGTGGACGGCAAGGTGGTCTATCCCGCCGTCGCCGAGGCGTTCGGTCTGGACTACACGCCGGTGGAACACGCGTTGGCGTGACGCCGCCGTGCATCCTGTGCTACCACAAGGTCGACAGGCGCGCTGAGTTAGGCGTTACGCGCCTGTCGCCCCGGCGGTTCGCGAAGCAGATCGAGCGGCTCGCGCGTCGCGGATGCGTTCCCCTCTCCCTGGACCAGCTGCGCGCCCGCCTAACGGGCGCGTGCCCATCCGCTCCGCACGAAATCGCGATCACGTTCGACGATGGCTACCGGGCGCTGCGCGACCACGCGTTCCCGGTGCTCGCCGCGCACGGCTTCACTGCCATCTGCTTCGTGGTCACCGACTACGCGGGGAAGCTCAACCGGTGGGACGTCGCCTACGGAGGCCGCCGGTTCGCGCATCTGGCGTGGCGCGACATGCGCCGCTGGCAATCGCGCGGCGTCGAGTTCGCGTCGCACACGGCCACCCACCCGCGCCTCACGTGGCTGGCCGAGCACGAGGTGGGGCGGGAGCTCGCGCAATCACGAGTCAATCTGCGCGCGGCGCTCGATGTCGACTCGCGGGCGCTGAGCTGGCCATTCGGCGCACATTCGCCACGCGAACAGGACATCGCCCAAGGCGAAGGTTACGACCTTGGGTTCACGATCGGCGGAGCAGGGAGGTGGGCCGGCGATCTCTTCGCCGTTCCACGACACCCGGTCTACATGTGGTCGCCGCCAATACCCGGGGTTGGATATCTGGCGACCGCAGACGCCTTCGTCGGAATGATCGCTAACCGGTGCGCCGTCGGCACGTCGATCATTCAACGTCGTGCCGGGGTCCATTCATGCCAGCAGGCTACCGCTCGGTGGTCGGAGCCGGTTGTCGACTAGCGTCGCCGGCCCCGGCGGCTCCTCGCCGACAGGATGCCCGACCATATGCGCACAGTAGCCTGCCGGTATGCAGCGTGACTGTGCACGTGCGCCGCACGGCGGCGAAGTGCTCGTGACAGCTCAGCGTTGGATATCTGTCGCGCGTGACAAGCCCCCCGGCGGGCCTAACGGTCATCCTCGACGCCATTGGCCAGAGCATTGCCCGCGGGCCTGCAGCCGACGCGCTCGCGACACGTTGCGAAATGGAAGGCTGGGAAGCAGAGTACCTGGCCCTTTCGACGTCGTGCGCTGTTGCTTGAGCAGGCGTGCGTCAGTCTCTCGAATCGCTCGCAGAGGCTCACGTTAGAGGACGCCCTGGCCACAACCTTTCCCGCATCGCTATTGTCTAAGTGGCAGACAACTGACTTATGAACTGCTAGAGTGTTAGGCGCAAACTGGAGGGGGACAATGCGCGTCACAGACTTCCTGGCAGATATCAGCCGCGAAACACGCGTTGCGGCGCGATCACTGGGCAGATCGCCGGCCTTCTCACTGGTTGCTCTCCTCACGCTGATCCTGGGTATTGGATCTGCCACCGCGATCTACACTGTTCTCGATGCCGTCGCCCTCCACCCGTTGCCGTACCCACGAGCCGATCGGCTATTGTCGGTAATGCATCGTGTTCGTGCGCCAGGGACCGGAGAGGCGACGTGGGGACTGTCGGTGGCCGGGTACTTCTACTTCCGCTCAGCCAATCACACGCTCGACGATTTAGGCGTGTACCTCACAAACTCCGCTGTCGTGACGAGTGCATCGGGCGCAGAGGAAGTACGGACCGCCCAGATCAGCGCCCCGGTTTTCAGTATTTTGGGCGCGCACTCGGTGCTCGGTCGCCTGATCGGCTCTGCCGATGATCGCCCTGGGGCGCCGCTCGAGGTAGTGCTTAGCTACGAGTACTGGCGACGCCACTTTGGAGCGAATCCGGCGGTGCTAGGGCATTCGCTGCGCATTGGCAACGTCATCGCCACAATCATCGGTGTGACGGCACCCGGCTTCACTCTCCCCCGACCGGGCGCGTTTGCATCGACGACGGATCTCGCCTCGTTTGGCGTGGACATTTGTTTGCCACTGCAACTCGATCCCACCGACAAGCAAGACAATTCCCACGCGTACGCGGGGCTGGCACGGCTCAGGCCCGGCGTCTCGGTTGCTGCGGCGCAGAGCGACCTCTCGGCACTGGTGACGCAGATGCCGGCCCGATTACCTGATGCGTACACATCGCGTTTTCTACAGGAGTACGATCTGCGGATCGCAGCTGTTCGCCTTCGCGATGCTGTCGTCGGCCCAAAGCTAACGCGAATTCTGTGGCTCACCTTTGGTGCTGTGCTCGTCGTTCTTGTTATCGCTGGCGTCAATGTCACGAATCTCTTCCTTGTGCGGTGGGTCGCCAAGCGCCGAGAAGCTGCAATCCGCCGCGCGCTGGGTGCGAGTCAGGGACGTATGGTGATCCACGCCTTGTCGGAGAGCCTCGTCCTCACGCTGATCGGTGGCATTCTCGGCCTTGTTGTAGCTGCACTGGCGTTGCCCATCGTCCTTAGACTCGCGCCGACGGACATCCCGCGGCTCTCCTCGGTTCGACTCAGTGCGACATCGGGCGCGTTCAGCGCACTCCTCTCGATAATGCTCGGACTCGCGTTTGGTGCCATTTCAATCCGTGGTCGACGCGGTGATGAAGGCGCGATTCGCGGCGGCGAACGAACGGTTTCGGCGTCGAAACAAGAACGGATGGCGCAGAAGGCGCTACTCGTTGGACAGATCGCGCTGGCGTTCGTGCTGCTAACCGCGTCGGGGCTCATCTTGCGGAGCGTCGTGAATCTTCGCGCCGTGCGTCCAGGGCTCGATCCTCGTAGCGTCCTCACCTTTGAGATCGTCCTCCCGAACTGGGAGTTAACCAACGCGGAGCAGGCCGCCGCCTTCAACCAGGAACTCCAGACTCGGCTATCCGCCGTCCCCGGCGTCGAGCGCGTCGGAGCTTCTACGATGCTCCCGTTTCGCGATTATGGAAGTGGCTGCACGGGCGTGGGCCCTGAACCCCAGTACGTCAGGGACACGGGTGAGGAACCTCCGTGCGTTTCCACTCCCTCGGTGACGCCCGGATTCTTTGAAGCGTTAGGCATTCAGGTCCGGGGCCGCACTCCGACGTGGGACGATGTCGATCCGTTCCGGCGTCACGCTACGGTCGCCGTCGTGACCGCCGCACTCGCGAGTCGCTTGTGGCCGGGTGAAGACGCCGTTGGGAAGGGAATATTCGTCGGTAATCGATCACGCGGGTACTATCGTGTGATTGGTGTGATTCCGGAGATTCGCGCCCATGGACTCGATCAGTCGCCGAGCGAAGCCGTCATGATTCCGGAACCCGAATGGTACGAGAATCTCGTCATTAAGGTAAAGAGCGGAGATCCGCTCGCCTTCATGCCGACGCTGCGACGCACGATCGTCGACATGAGTCCGAACATAGCGATTGCCAACCCGCAATTGATGACAACGGTAGTCGCGCGCTCGATGGCGCGCACATCATTTGTCGCAGTGCTTCTAACGATTGCGGGCGCGATGGCGCTCCTCCTCAGTGCCGTCGGGATCTACGGCGTCATCTCCTACACGGTCGCGCAGCGCCGCGCGGAAATAGGGATGCGGATGGCATTGGGTGCTGGCTCGCGGCGGGTCGCTATGCTTGTTGTTGGACAGTCGATCCGTCTAGCGCTTGCCGGCATTACGATCGGCGTAATCGCCTCGGTCGCCGTCACGGGCGTCATGCGAGCCGTCCTGTTCGAGATCAGCCCGACTGACGCGACAGTGCTCGTCGGTTCTGCACTTATCCTCGCCATCAGCTCGCTGGTCGCTAGCCTTGTACCTACGCGCCGCGCGACCGCCATCGACCCTATCTCGGCGCTCCGTGGTCCGTAGGAAGCGGCGCGTTCAATGTCCTTGTTCGTTGCCACTGGCGTACGCGACGACGGCGACGGGCATTTTCGCGGGACCGCTGCAGCTACGCGAAGCAATCGACTGATCTAGTTGTGTACGAAATGCCGCACGAAAGCAGTGCGCACATTAGCTATGGCCTTGACCGTATCGTCACCGGCTACGCTGATAAGCTGGCGTTAGATATAGGTCGATAGCCAAGCGCATCATCTTTCTGGTTACTCATTGCGAGCTCTGAGCAAGGCGGTCTGGACACATCGATATCAGCTTGGCGCCCAACGTCCGCGTCAGCTAAATCCACCAAGAATCGCGGTCCTGGTGCTCGTAACCGAAGAAAAAACAGTCCTATTCCCGCGGACCCTGTCGCGTAGTCTGTAGTTAGTCTCGAGTGCCAACGGCCTGGGAATGCCAAACCACCATCCCGTTCCACGGCGTACCAAAGAGCTGTCTCTGCCATCGTAGCGGCCCGTTGCCAATAGTCTTGACGACCGGTTAGTAGAAACATGTCCAACATGAACTCCCCAATGCCGGCGATTCCGTCAAGCTGACTTGGCAGAACCGTCCATCTCACATTCACACTCTCGGCGATGGACTCCGCAGCGGTGCGGAAATATTGTTGCCCCGTGGCGCAAGAAATCCTGATCGCTGACACACCGACACCGGCCGCCCCGTGAGCCCAGTAAGGTAGACGAACCTTTCCGCCCACTTGGTGAGGCCATGCCCAACCACGTGGAGTTTCCATCCGGTTCTGCAGGTCGAATGACAACGCGCGTGATGCGCATTCGACAACGTCCGGTTTCCCGAGCGCCAGGCCAGCTCGAAGCAAGAACAGGGCGATCCCGCTCGCTCCATAGCCATAGCCCAGGTGGATCTCGCCATCCATCGAGTGCGCCCAGCACAGCATCCCGCCCTCTGAACGAGCCGTGCTGATCAGATATTCACATGCTTCACCTACCTTTGCCAAATAGTAGGGATCTCCTGTGGCCTGGTAAAAATACAAGCTCACCAGTCCCCAGCCGGCGGCGCCAAAGAACATCGTCGGATCGGCAAAGCGCAACCGCGACGCATATGATAGCTCAAGAATCTCGCGAGCCCGTTCACCCATGCCAAGCCGATGAAATTGATAGGCCACGCCTGCGGTTCCTAACAAGAGTCCAGGTGGGTACCCATCAATACCAATCAACCGCGTTTCAAGCCACTTATAGACTTCCTTGGGGATTTCGCCGAGCGCGCTCTGCACGAATTCTGCGACGCCGCAAGCGCCGTACGCGATGCTTAGGGGATTTGTCGCAAATACTCGATAATGCGCCGGCCATAGCCGATCGCTCCGCGTCGCATCTGTTGTACTCAGAATGTGTCGCGCGATGCCTTCAATAGCTGCCGTGAGCCTGTCCGAACTGCACGGCCTAAGTCCTTCACTCATAGACAGTCACCTCGGCGGAGGCGAAGCATCTCAACTACCGTCCCGCACACAAAGTCTCGCTTGCCGGCTGGCCTTCCTTCCGTTAGGCGTTGCATAGGAAGTGGGCCGCGTTCGGCGTAAATGCGTATAACGTCGTTAGGTCGAATTCAACTAAGTGCGGCCGTCTCTCGCGGCGAAGTTTGGCGACCAGTGCAGCATCGCTTGAATCGCGAACTTTCGCAAAGTGCAGGTTCTCACCTGACTCTCCGCTGGGCTAAACCCCAATACTTGCCGAGCGCGTCCAACCGGTGCCCGCAATGGCGGACACGTCCTTCGTGTCTCCAAATGGACAGCTCGGCGTACCTAGCCTCAACTCATAATCGAAGTGATCCGACCAATCCCGCTCTTCGTGCATAATCACGATGAGCGTTCGCCCTTCGGTGACGCGGAAGATCGCCTCAAGCACCGCGTCCCTGCTGCCTATGTCGACGTTCGCCAGCGGTTCATCGAGTATGTAGTACCGAGCGTCCTTCATCAGCGCCATGAGAACTTGAGCCTTACGCTGTTCGCCTTGCGACAGGGAGCGTGGGTCTCGATCAGTCAAGTGTGAGAGGCCAAACTGTTCCGTTAGCAGTGTGAACTGATGCCTCCTATCCGGCGACATCGTCGTCAACTGTACATTGTCCTTGAGGGTTCCTGGAATAAACGCGGCTGGATGTAAGACCGCACTCATCTCGTGAATGCTTGGCACAATGGCTTGGCCACTGGTGACTGGAAGCAGCCCTAGAAGCGTGCGCACCAAGGTCGATTTCCCGCTACCATTGGAGCCCGTAACTAGAATCCGCTGCCCGTCGTGGATACCTAAACTGAATCGATCTAGTACAGGTATCCCGCCGTATCCCACACACACGCCATGCAGCTCGACGTGGCCCCCCACAGCCCGAGCTATGTCATCTCCCCGCATCTTTTCGAGGTCTTTTGCACGTTCCATCAGCGACTCAAGCTGACCAATGTTCGGAATCTCGCGTGCCAATCCTGTGACTGCATCGACAACACGCCAATAGGCGCTAAGAAACGCCAACAGTCCGCCGATCGTGAGCACTCGAGTCAACACAGCTAGACCGGCACCTAGGAGTACAGCCGCCTCCGCATACATCAGCAAAGCCGCGTTCGCATTCTGATACCGCGCTGTAGAACGCGTCCTGTCATATAGCGCAGTCCGATGCCGGCCCAAGCCGTCGCGCAGTCTCGCCGTTACTGTCGCGAGAAGATCGAAAATTTTTACTGTGGAATAGGCTTCGATCGCGCGACCTATGTCATCCTTGACTGTCGCTTCCAACTCTGTCGCCCTCGTCGACTCACCTACGATTCTGCGGTGTGAGCGCCGCGCGAGCCAAATCACTGGTGGCAGCACAACAGCTACAATCAACGTGACTTGCCAAGTGAGCCAAATGGCAACCGTAACGGCTCCTACGACAGTAATCAGTGCACTCACAACACGATTCGCGGTATCTACGAGCTGCTCGGTCATCCGTTGCGGTTCATCAAACACCCTTGCCACGAAGTACGTTCGATCGCGCTTTAGAATTTCCCCATGCCGGAGACTGTAAAAAGTCTCGACCGCTCTTTCGGTTGCCTCTATCGCCAATTCGTTCTTCACACGTTGACGCGTAAGCGTGGCAACGTACCCGAGTGCTCGCATGGCGGTGCCGACAACAATCATCAGTGCGGCCGCGATTGCGAACAGACGCATGTCGCGGGCGATCAAGCTATCAAACAGGACCTTCTGGACCAATGGTTGGCCCGCGCCCGACAGTATGGCGGTAACTATGCTAACCGTTAGCACAAGTGATACCGACGCCCGCTTCTGTCGAAGTATCTTAAGTGCAGTTGTGATTCCTTCCTGAGATGTCATCGGGCAAAACACCGGCGCAATTGTAGTAGCTACAAGGTTGCTAACGCACGGCGTGCATCACTCGCGCGTCCTTCAGAGAGGGCGAGTATCGCATCAGCCACCCCTGTCGGTACGCCCAGCGAAAGCAGTTGAGCCACGAGGAACGGGAGTGCCTCCGACTCTATTGAAAGGTGAGCTGGTCCTCCAAAGAACATGGCCAGTAAGACAACAGCCAACGCATATAGATCGTCGATAGGTTCGATCTCGACATCCATTGTCGCCCGCCCCGGCCGTCGGTAACCGGGAGTGTACCAGCCAGACGAAAAACGGCGCCATGCCGGATCATCGTCGGCCGTCGTCGCGCCTTCCAAGTCGATCAGTCGGACGTCCATCCCAACAGGATCAACAAGCACATTCCCCTGCGACAGATCACCTATAATGATCCCGCGGTCATGCACCTCTTCGACAATGTCGAGGAGTCGACGAGCAATTTGTGCAAACGACGGGATGAACGAATCCAGAGCGCCAGCGCCGTCTATGTATGGCAGCACGAGGTTCGTATCTGTTGCAATAAATTCTCGTAGTGGGATCGCTTCGAGCCTCTCTTCTGCAAGAAAGCGATGCTCCCAGTCGCTAAAGACCGCAATTGGCTTCCGGCAGCATCCAACGGCCTTCAATCGGTCGAGGACGGCGTACTCGCGGTTCAAGAGGGCTGTGGAGTCAATCACGTAGTCGTTGATGATGACTGTATTGACGTGCGGCCGCGCCTCTTTGAGGATCACTCGACTGCCGGAGATAGTGTCAGTCGCTTCATAGACGCCGCCCTTGTTGGATATGCCACGCATGGTATCCACTTCGAACCGATCGCCGACCAATCGTGACGGCCGAAGCGGCACCTCCTGCAAGCCGCCAAACGGATCACTGACCCAAGACGGCATGCTAAAGTATGGGTAGCGATAGTCTCGAACCTTCAATCCCCCGGGGTCTTCAATTACAGGGTAGTGCACTCCATCGACCGCTAGCTCTCGCTGCGGTGTGAGTCCACCGTAGCGATAGTAGATAACGCGGCTGTCCTTGTACCGGCGATCCGACAAGATGTACGGGCCAGACCAATCACCTCCCGAAGTCAATTGATACAATTGTTCGATGTGATCTTCGTAATCCCGCCGACCAGTCGGGTAGATAGTCATGAACTTTCCAGACGCGCCCCGATCGTATGCCTTCGAATTCAAAAGGCGAAAAATTCCTGGACCGGCAGCACACTTAAATATTGTGCCGCGCTCTACGCAGGCCCCGGCAATCAGCGAGAGGAGAGCGCAGGCTTGACCGGGGATGCTGGAAACGTGGATCTTGAAACCCTGGTCTGGCAGGTGAACGCCAGGATGGGATGCGTAGAGCCATACCGATTCTCGCTGCAGCCGCCACGCTGGCGGCACTATGTTCTGTAAGCACTCAAGGTATTCGCGGCCTGCATCATAGCGATCTATCGTTTCGTAGTACTCTGCATGCGCGTGTACAAAAAGTAGATCGTCTGACATTGCCGCACTCTGCTTAAGCGATGGGCGTGGGCTGCTCTCGTCAGGATCACGAGCACCAAGTGAATGGAATTTCCATGTTTCTCGCTTCGCGAACCGGCGGGTAGCGACGGTGGAAATCGCCGTCGCCGCCCGCCAGCCTGCTGATCACTGCGTGCTCGATTGGGACACGGTCGATGAGCTTGTGCTCGTGGTGCTGTCGTGACAGCAAACGCTGCACGTGCTCGAGTCTTCCTCTCCGCCTAGTGCCGAACCGCCGAGCCGTTGAAGCGCCAGAATGCTGTCCATGGTACGCCTCCAATGAAAGGTGAATTGGCGCGGACTAACATGGCCCCAGGACTTCGGTGCATGGCTCACGTACCTAGACGCCTAACGCTCCCATGACGAGCCAAGCGCTTCGAATCGTCTTGTGGTCCGCGCAGCACACCGAGGATGCGACCGCCATGTCGCGCCAGCCTAACTTTATCGACAAGTACCTCTTTGCAAGCGCGCTACGTCTTCATCCTCTGTCTGATGCGAAGTGTCCTTGGCTTCGACCTAGGTTGGAGGCGCTTTCGGATGCCAATGATTCAGGGATCTGTGATCGATTCGGAGCTAACGGGTGCGCCCGAGTGTGCTGAGAAGTTTGGTCGAGCAAGGACAGCCTGCGACTCTGCGCCCTCGCGGATGTGGTCGCGCATGTTGTGCATGTATCGCCCAGGCGACATCCCGGCACAGCGCTCGAAAGCACGGTAGAACGTCTGCAGGTGACGATACCCCACGTGCTGCGCGGCATCAGAGATGCTGCATCGATGCTCCGCAACCAGGATGATCACAGCCTGTAACCGGAGCGAGTGAATGTACTGTCCTATGGAGCGTCCGACTTCATACTTGAATCGACATGACTCGTTGTGATCGTGGAGGCCGCTGCGACACTTAACCGCAGCGGCACTCAACTCGGGGTCAAAGAGTCCGTG
>JACZDD010027851.1_pt1 | contig 10745 bp, 4 predicted proteins | sample 8641771 | NCBI WGS metagenome assembly JACZDD01 (sample SAMN15324614, study PRJNA640507) | soil metagenome | isolation source: intercropping peanut in the second line | place: China: Luxin town, Laibin City, Guangxi Province | collected 2019-07-25 | depth 10cm m | reverse complement strand
GTAGCTCAGGGGTAGAGCACGACCTTGCCAAGGTCGGGGTCGAGGGTTCGAATCCCTTCGCCCGCTCCAATCGTCGCTCCGTCAGGCAGCGACAAGTTCCAACTTATCGCTTCAATAGCCCGCCGCCAGCGACCCGCGCGTGCGCCGGTCGGCTGCGCCGATATACCCGTCCGGCGTTATTTCGATTGAGTTCGTTGAGCTGTAGGACGGCGTGGGCGCGATATTGTGACCGCGTTTTGCCAGGGCCTCCAACACCTCTGGCGCGAAGCCAGGCTCGACGTAAACCTCGTCAGGCTGCCACTGGTGGTGCAGACGGGGCGCGCTGACGGCCTGGTCGATCGGCATATGGAAGTCGATTGCATTCACGATGATCTGCAGCACGGCAGTAATGATCCGGCTGCCGCCCGGCGAGCCGGTGATCAGAAACGGCTTTCCGTTCTTGAGCACGATAGTCGGTGTCATCGACGAAAGCGGGCGTTTGCCTGGTCCGGGGAGGTTTGCGTCGTAACCGACCAGACCGTAGGCGTTGGCTGTGCCTGGCTTCGACGTGAAATCGTCAAGCTCATTGTTGAGCAGTACGCCGGTGCCCTCGGCGACGAGACCAAGTCCATACGAGAAATTCAGCGTGTAAGTGTTCGACACGGCGTTGCCGTCGCGGTCAATGACCGAAAAATGCGTGGTGTTACGGCCTTCGAAATCAGCAGGCTTGCCAGCGCGAATGTCGGCAGAGGGTGTCGCACGTTCGCCGATCTGCGCGCGCAGGGACGCCGCATATTTTTTTGACGTGAGTCCGGTAACCGGCATTTTGACCGCGGCCGGATCGCCCATGAAGACAGCACGGTCGGCATAGGCGCGCTTCATCGCCTCGATCATATCGTGAAGCGACTCGTCCTGGCTGAGCTTGGCAAGATCATAGCCTTCAAGAATATTGAGCATCTCGATGAGATGTACGCCACCGGACGAAGGCGGCGGCATCGATACGATATCGTAACCGCGATAAGTGCCGTGCACTGGCGCGCGCTGGATAGCGCGGTAGTTCTTCAGGTCGTCCAGGGTCATGATGCCGCCGGCCTTGCGAATTGCGCTTGCGAGCTTTTCCGCAACCGGGCCCTCGTAAAATCCCTTTGGGCCGTCGCGTGCGATGGCGCGGAGCGTCGTCGCGAGATCAGGCTGCAGCAGGTCCTGTCCGGGCGCCAGCACAGTGCCATCGCTGTTGAGAAAAACCGGGGCGCTCGAATGCCAACGCGCGATACGCTGCTGTGCCAGAGGAAGCGTGTCGGCGATATCATCGACGACGTCGACGCCGTTGCGTGCGAGTGTGATTGCCGGTTCGATCAGGTCGGCAAGCGACAGTTTGCCGGAACCGTATTTTTCGTGAGCGAGCGCGAGGCCGGCGACGGTCCCGGGTACGCCAACCGACAGCGCGCTGTCGCGCGATTTCTTCGGGTCGGGTTCGCCGTTGGCGTCGAGAAACATCGTCTCAGTTGCCGCAGCGGGCGCCGTTTCGCGATAATCGATGGTGACATTCTGGCCGGTCTTACCGAGGTGGATCACCATGAAACCGCCGCCGCCGATATTGCCTGCGCGCGGATAGGTGACCGCAAGCGCAAAGCCGACCGCAACCGCTGCATCGATGGCGTTGCCACCACGGTCGAGAATTTCGACGCCGATGCGCGCGGCGCGGCTTTCCTGCGCGACCACGACGCCATTACGGGCATGGATCGACTGTGCCGGCGGGATTTCGGGCGCGCGCGAGACCGGCGCGACCTGGGCCGAGGCCGCAGCACCGAGGGCCAAAGAAACCAGAAAGGAAATGGTCAGAACGGAACGAAACATGTCACGGTGCCTATAGAATCGTGATGCATGGGACAAGCCCGTGCATCATGATGGAAAGGCTTTACCGCGCTTGGCCGTGATAGGCAGTGTTCGGCCGCATATCAGTCGCTGGTGCGGCGCGGTTCGGCATGTTGAAGAAGCCGGCGACCGCCGAGATGACCCAGATATGGCGGTCAGTAAATCCGACGCGCCGCAGCCGCTCGCGGTCCCCTTCCTCGACGCTCCAGGGCGAGGCCGTGAGTTTGACCGCAAAATCGAGCATTGCCCGCTGGCGCTTGTTCAGCCGCGCCACACGATAATTCATGACAAGATGTTCGCCGAGCAGGGGATTGGCGGAGTATTGCCTGACCGCGGCGCCATGCGCAGTGAGGCAGTAGTAGCAGCGATTCTGCGAGGACACGGCCACCGCGATCATCTCGCGCTCGAGCTTGGAGAGGCCGGAGTCCCCGAGCATCAGGTCGTTGTACATGGCAACAAAAGTTTCGAGCTTCGCCACGTCGAACGCATAAGCGAGCAGGACATTCGGCACGAAGCCGAGCTTGACCTGGCATTTCTTGAAATAGGCGGCCATAGCGGGCGACAGCTTCGCTGGCACGAGGTTGAGCGCGATCACCGGGACATCGTCCGCAACCGCCACAGGAGGGGGCTTCACGGCTGGCTTCGCAGGGCCTGGCTTGGGAGGCGCAGCTTTGCCGCCCTTGATGGCGCGCAGCATCGGCACATCTTTGCTCGCCTTCGCGAGAATCGTCTTTCCTGCGGCTTTTGCCGATTTATTGGTCTTATTATTGGTATTGGGCATTTCCACGTCCCTGAAGTTCGATCTGACCCCGCCCAAGCCTACAATGTTATGCGCATGCGCGATATGACCCGTAGGACACCCTTTCGCCTTTTGTTTCAGGCGGTTAATGGCGGCAACTAAGCCTGCTTTCGTACGTCTGTCACCACCTCGTCACGAATTCTCTTGTTACTCTCGACGCGCCCGCAAAGAACGTGAGAACTTTGATCAGCCTCGACCGATTCCCTCATTGCGCACCATGCCGAAACTTGGCGACCCGGTTTTCGGACAAGATCCTGCTGCAATGCTAAGCGCACGAGGTTCCATGCTGGCTTCTGGCAGTAGCGAGAGAACCGCCGCTCGCGCCACCATCGATGAGGCCGGTGCCGCGCTTGCGCGGCGCCGTGGCGAGATTCCGCCAGGTTTCATCGAGCAGCTTTACGGCCGTGTGGTACCCGAAGACGTGGCGCGATACGGACCAGACGATCTCGCAACGCTCGCTGCGCGTGCCTACGACTTCATGGCGGAACGCAAGCCAGGCACGCCGAAAATCCGCTGCGAGACGCTCAAGCTCCAACATTCGGCCGATCGCAATTCGGTGACGGTAGTCGAGATCGTTAATGACGACATGCCGTTCTTGGTCGATTCGGTGATGGGCGAGATCACCGAGCGCAGACTCGATGTCCGCCTCGTCGCGCACCCGATGTTCGGCGTTCGCCGCTCAGACAATAGGCTCACCGGCATCGATGCGCCGGACGCCGCCAATGTGCGCGAGAGCTTCATTCTTGTTCATTTGTCGTCAATTGCGGACGACGCCTGCGTCGAGCTCGTGCGCGCGCTGGAAATCGTGCTCGGCGAGGTACGCCTCGCAGTGCAGGACTGGCGCCCGATGCGTGACCGGGTCACCTCGATCGTTACCGAACTCAAGACCACTCCGCCGCCGCTGCCCGTCGACGAAATTGCCGAGGCCATCCAATTCCTGCAATGGTTGCTTGCCGACAATTTCACATTCCTGGGTGTCCGCGATTACAAGGTTGACGGGCAGACGCTGAATCCGGATTTCGAAACCGCGCTTGGCGTCATGCGATCGCGTGAACTCCGCGTGCTCAGGCGTGGCAACGAATTGCTCGAATCCACACCCGAGATCATGGCTTTTATGAAGGAGCCGCGGCTGCTGATCATTGCCAAGGCCAATGTGCATGGGCGCGTTCACCGGCGCGTCTACCTCGACTACGTCGGCGTGAAACGTTTCGACTCTTCGGGCAACCTCGTCGGCGAACACCGCATCATTGGACTATTCACCTCGACGGCCTATACGCGCGGCGCCCACGGCATTCCGTACCTGCGGCGGAAAATCGCTGCGGTGGAACAGCGTGCCGGCTTCGATCCGGCCAGTCATTCCGGCAAGGCGCTGGCCAATGTGCTGGAGCACTATCCGCGCGATGAGCTATTCCAAATTGATGAAGACACACTCTACAGCTTCGCGCTCGCCATTCTTCAGCTTGATGAGCGTCCACGCGTGCGTGTGCTGGCGCGGCGCGACCGATTTGACCGCTTTGTCTCGGTGCTGGTGTATGTGCCACGCGAGCGCTACGACAGCCATATCCGCGCAAAAATCGGGGCCTATCTGGCGGGCGTTTTCATCGGGCGTGTTTCGGCGTTCTATCCGTTCTTTCCGGAGGAAGGCCCGTTGGTGCGCGTCCACTTCATCATCGGCCGTCGCGGCGGCGCGCCGCCGGTGGTGGAGCGCGCGACGCTTGAGCAGGAAGTCGAATCGATCATCAGGACTTGGGGCGACGGTCTCAACGACGCTCTGGCGCTGGTCAATCCACCCGACAAAGTGCGTGCACTTTTCGGCCGTTACCGCGATGCTTTCTCGGAGGGCTTTCATGAAGCCTACGCTCCGGCGGTCGCGGCCGGCGACATTCGTATCGTCGAAGGCCTTTCGGAAGAGCGCCCGCTAGGCGTCGATTTTCATCATCGGCTCGAAGAAGACCAACGTAGCGTTGGTCTTAAAGTGTGGAGTTTCGCACGGCCGCTGCCGCTGTCGGAACGCGTCCCGGTTCTGGAAAATATGGGCTTCCGTGTCGTGGACGAGCGCACCTACCACATTGAGCCTAAGGAACGTGCCGGCGTCTGGTTTCACGACATGCTGCTCACGCGTGCGGACGGCGGGACGATTGACCTCGATGCTGGCAAATCAAGGCTTGAAGCTGCGTTTTTAATGGTGATGCGCGGGGTGGCTGAAAACGATGGCTACAATGCGCTCGCGCTGCACGGAGGACTTGCCTGGCGAGACGTTGCACTCATTCGCACGCTGTCGCGCTTCCTGCGCCAGGTTCGCGTGCCCTATTCGCAGGACTATATGTGGGCGACTCTTGTGAAGCATTCCGGCATTGCAGCCGGCGTTGTTGAATTGTTTCACGCTCGCTTTGACCCGCAAGCTGAATCAGGCCGAAGCGAAAAGCAGAGTACGATTGCCACGCGCCTTGAGGAGGAGCTTCAGAAAGTCGAGAGTCTTGATGAGGACCGCATCCTGCGTCGCTTCATCAATGCGGTGCAGTCTGCGATCCGCACGAATTTCTATCAGACCGGCAAAGACGGCCGGCCGAAACCGCTGATCTCGGTCAAGTTCGAAAGCCGAAAGATCACCGACCTGCCGTTGCCGCGCCCGCTCTACGAAATTTTTGTTTATTCGCCGCGCGTTGAAGGCGTTCACATGCGATTTGGCAAGGTGGCGCGCGGGGGCATCCGCTGGTCGGACCGGCCACAAGACTTCCGCACGGAAATTCTCGGACTGGTGAAGGCGCAACAGGTCAAGAATGCGGTCATCGTTCCGGTCGGCGCGAAAGGTGGCTTCGTGCCGAAGCTGATGCCAAAAGGCGCTACGCGTGACGTTGTGCAGGCGGAGGGAGTCGCCACTTACAAGCTTTTCATCTCGTCGCTGCTCGACATTACCGACAATATCGGGCCCGACGGAAAGATCATTCGGCCTGCGGATGTGGTTCGCCACGAAGGCGACGACCCATATCTAGTTGTCGCCGCCGACAAGGGCACCGCGACATTTTCCGACATCGCCAACGCAATTTCGGCCGAGCACGACTATTGGCTAGGCGACGCCTTCGCGTCGGGCGGCTCGGCCGGTTACGACCACAAGGCCATGGGCATCACCGCGCGCGGCGCCTGGGAGGCCGTGAAGCGCCATTTCCGCGAGATGGACGTCGACATCGGCAAGACGCCGTTCAACGTGGTCGGTGTCGGCGACATGTCGGGCGACGTCTTCGGCAACGGCATGCTGCGCGAGGACACAATCCGGCTGTTGGCCGCGTTCGATCACCGCGACATCTTCATCGACCCGGACCCTGATCCGAAAAAGAGCTTTGCCGAGCGCAAGCGGCTGTTCGCGCTGCCGCGGTCAAGCTGGCAGGACTTCGACAAAGCACTGATTTCCAGAGGCGGCGGCGTTTATCCGCGGGCGTCGAAGGAAATTCGGCTGAGCGCTGAAGCGCGCAAGATCTTCGGCGTTGGAGAGTCTGTAACGCCGCAGGAGCTGATGAAGGCCATCCTGCGCGCGCAGGTCGATCTTCTGTTCTTTGGCGGCATTGGCACATACGTACGTGCGTCGAATGAAAGCGACGAGGCGGCTGGCGATCGGGCAAATGACGCAATCCGCGTCACGGGTAGCGATCTCAACTGCAAGGTGATCGGCGAGGGCGCTAACCTCGGCATGACGCAGCGCGGCCGCACCGAGGCGGCGCAACGCGGAATCAGGCTCAATACAGATGCAATCGACAATTCTGCCGGCGTGAACACGTCCGACGTCGAGGTCAATATCAAGATCGCGCTCAGCGCCCCGGTGCGCTCCGGTTTGCTCTCGATGGACCAGCGCAATACCTTCCTCGCAGACATGACCGACGAAGTGGCGCGGCTGGTGTTGCGTAACAACTATCAGCAGACGCTCGCGCTTTCCCTGGCGCAACGCCGCGGTCTCGAGGATCTGGGCTTCCAGCAGCGCCTGATGCAGACGCTGGAACAGCGCGGCGAGCTCGACCGGGCGGTCGAATTTCTGCCCGACGACATGACGCTGGGCGAGCGCCGCAAGCGTAACACGGGGCTCACGCGTCCCGAACTTGCTGTGTTGCTCGCCTATGCCAAGCTTTCCCTTTACGGCGAGTTGCTTGATAGCATGGTGCCCGACGATCCCTATCTCGGACGTGAGCTCAACCGCTATTTTCCGAAAGAAATGTCAGAACGCTATGACGACGCCTTGCATGCTCATCGACTGCGGCGCGAGATCATCGCCACGCAACTGACGAATTCGATGATCAATCGTGGCGGTGCGACGCTGATCGTGCGTATTGCCGATCAGACGGGGGCGGCGTCATCGTCGATCGCCGCCGCCTTTGCTGCGGTCCGGAACAGCTACGACCTGATCGAACTTAACGGCGAGATCGATGCGCTCGACAATAAGGTGTCGGGCAAGGTCCAGCTCGACCTTTATGCGACCGTGCAGAGCCTGTTGCTCGACCGGCTGGTCTGGTTCCTGCGCAACGTGGACCTGTCGCAGGGACTTGAGAAAATCATCGGCCACTATCGCGACGGCATCGCCCAGGTCGAAAAGTCCCTTGATAAGGCGCTGTCCAAGGCGGCGGTGTCCGTGCGGGATATCCGCATCGCGGACCTGAACAAAGCGGGAGTACCGGAGGCGCTGGCGCGTCGCGTTGCCAATTTGTCGGTGCTGAAGGCGGCGCCCGACATTGCCTTGGTTGCCGACCGTGCTGGCAAGCCTGTCGGCGAAGTCACCGAGACGTATTTTGCAACGGAAGCCTTCTTCCAGCTCGATAGTGTCGCAAGCGCCGTGCCCAATATTGTTGTGTTGGATTACTTCGACCGACTTGCGCTCGACCGCGCGCTCGATTCGATCGGCGATGCCGAGCGCCGCCTTACAGCGGCGATGGTCGCCAACGGGCACGCCGGTGCCGACGCGGTGGATGAGTGGGTGCGTCCGCGGCAGGCCGAGGTCGAGCGTATCCGCTCGGCGATCCACCAGATCGCCGGGTCAGGCCTCACGCTTTCCAAGCTGTCGGTGGCTGCGAGCCTGCTGGGCGATCTGGCGCGCCGGTAGGCATTAATGTCTGAAATGCCGCGTGCCGGTGAATACCATCGCGACGTTATGTGCATCGGCGGCCTCGATTACTTTCGCATCGTTTACCGAGCCGCCGGGTTGGATCACCGCGGTCGCACCGGCTTCAATCGCGACCAGCAGACCGTCTGGAAATGGAAAGAACGCGTCGGACGCAACAACCGAGCCCTTGGTGAGCGGCATCGGGAGCTTAAGCTCTTTCGCGGCATCTTCCGCTTTGCGCGCAGCGATACGTGCGGCATCGACGCGGCTCATCTGTCCGGCGCCGATTCCGACAGTCGCACGGCTTTTCGCGTAGACGATCGTATTCGACTTCACGTGCTTGGCGACGCGAAAGGCAAAGCGCAGGTCGGCGAGCTCGGCGTCGCTCGGCTGACGCTTTGTCACGATGTGGAGCTGCATCTCGTCCACAACCGCATTGTCGCGTGACTGCACGAGCAGGCCGCCGGCCACGGATTTTACGGTCAGCCCTCTGGCGCGCGGATCGGGCAGGCCGCCCGCGACGAGCAACCGCAGGTTCTTTTTCGCCCCGACGATCTTGATCGCTTCTTCGGTCGCGTCCGGCGCGATGATGACTTCGGTGAAAATCTCGGTGATCGCCTTCGCAGCATCGACATCAAGCTTGCGGTTAAGAGCAACGATGCCACCGAATGCCGACGTGGGATCACAGGCCAGTGCCTTTCGGTACGCGTCGAGCAAATCACGTCCTTCCGCCACGCCGCAGGGATTGGCGTGTTTGACGATCACGCAAGCGGCGGTGCGGCCTGGATCGAACTCGGCAGCGCATTCGTAAGCGGCATCGGTATCGTTGATGTTGTTGTAGGAAAGTTGCTTGCCCTGCAATTGGCGCGCCGTGGCGACGCCGAAGCGTTGGCCGGGCGAGCGATAGAATGCCGCGGTTTGGTGGGGGTTTTCGCCGTAGCGCAACGCTTCCGCCAATTTGCCGCCGAAGGCCCGGTAGCCGGGTGCGTCGTCGTGCAACGTCTCTGCGAACCAGTTTGAAATCGCGGCGTCATAGGCGGCGGTACGCGCATAGGCTTTTGCCGCGAGTTTCTGCCGCAATTCGAATGACAGCATGCCGCTCTGCGCGGCCAATTCGCCAAGCACCTTTTCGTAGTCGGCGGGATCGACCAAAACGGCAACGTCGACATGATTCTTGGCGGCTGCGCGAATCATTGCGGGTCCGCCGATGTCGATATTCTCGATGCAATCGTCGAACGATGCGCCCTTCTCGACTGTCGATTCGAATGGATAGAGATTGACCACGAGCAGATCGATCGGCTTGATCTTATGCTGCTCCAACGCCGCCGCATGTTCCTTGTTACCGCGGATCGCAAGCAGTCCGCCATGAACCTTCGGGTGCAAAGTCTTGACGCGGCCATCCATCATTTCGGGAAAGCCGGTCAGTTCGGCGACATCGATTACGGCGAGCCCGGCATCCTTGAGAGCCTTGGCCGTGCCGCCCGTCGAAATCAGCTCAACGCCGAAGCCCACCAGCGTGGTCGCAAATGCAACCAGACCGGTCTTATCAGAGACCGAAAGCAAAGCGCGGGTTACGCGTCGCGGGTGGCCTGCCATGAGGGACGAGCTAGCACATCAAGTGGCCCGAAGTGTATTCAGCCGTAATGCATGCTAGCACTGCATCCACAAGCATCGATTCTATAGCGGCAATTCCGGCTCGTGAGCGCGGTCGGGACGTGCGCCCGGGCTGGCGGGCGGCGTGTGGCGGAAGCTCCAGCGCACATTGCCCTGCTCACCCACACGGCCATAAATGACAATTTGGACCGTTCGGCGGGGGCCGTCTGAGCTCGCCAGGAACACGCTTTCCTCGATTTCAACCGAGTCGGCTAAAGTTGCGAAGGTCCATACTTCGCGATCCTGCAAAAGCAGGATGACGCCTCGCCCGTCGGCGAGGCGGCTCGCCTTGATTGCGGGGTGCAGATGAAACCGGATGCCAAATTCGGCGCCCGGGCCTGAAGAGACCGCCTGCCCGTCCGTCGTCGTGAAGCTGTCCTCTCCATCGAGCACCCGGCCATCTGCGCTCAGCCGGATGGCGCGGTGGTGAATGACGTCGCAGTCGCTTGCGTAGCCGTCGTGGGAGGCGCGCAGCACTGTGCCACTGGGATCGCGCTCGACATGCACATCGTGTGGCCCGCCTACAATCGGCGTGCCGCCCAACAGCCGCCGGGCTGCGATGGATTCGAGAAAATGGCACGACGATTGGTCGTTGATCGTCACGGTCGAGTGCGCCGGCGTCGCACGCGCGACCTGACGCCAATTCTCTTTGTTGACCGCCGGCAATCCGCAATTGATGACCAGCCGGTGCTGCTTCCACGACATTTCGAACGACAAGCAGCCGGCATGCGCCTCCTGGCTCACGGCGACCGGCGGAGCTTTTCCCGAGTCCATGAGGAGCGCGGTCTGTCCGGCTTCGATGCGCTGATAGCCTGAATGCGGAGCATTCGAGACGGGCGTGCCCCGCGCGTCGTCATAGGCGAGAACGGTGGCGAGCAGATCGACCGGCGTGGGTCCCATGCCATTGAACTGCGCAAAGTTTCCGTCGCCGTGGCGGAAGAAGCGTAGCATGGGCATGACTCGGTCGATGGCATTGTTGAGTGCTTGCGGCGGTTGCAACTGACGCGCCGAGAACAACTGACGCAACGGCAACAGGTCGGCCAGCAACTCAATCAGGGTGCCGGGATTTCGGCTGATATGGCCGCCATCCGGCAGAATTTGCGTACGCAATTCGTCGATCAGACGGCGCACATTGGAACGCAGATGTCCCGATTGGCCCTGCATGCAAAGCGTCGCATAAGTCAGAGCGATCACGGCCTGCAGCCGCGGCAGGCCGTCACGCGTTTCATTGAGCGTGCGGCGCAGATAGCGTACCTGCCGCGACAGGCTGCGGATAAAGCGTCTATAAAACCTCGCGTCGGCATCCTGTAAAATAAAAGGTGCCTGACTGAGCCAACAGATCAGGCGGCGCGAGAG
>JACZDD010287180.1_pt1 | contig 10763 bp, 7 predicted proteins | sample 8641771 | NCBI WGS metagenome assembly JACZDD01 (sample SAMN15324614, study PRJNA640507) | soil metagenome | isolation source: intercropping peanut in the second line | place: China: Luxin town, Laibin City, Guangxi Province | collected 2019-07-25 | depth 10cm m | reverse complement strand
CGCGCGCGTTCCGCCGGTTTATCCGCCGCCATTTCCCCAGCCTGACCATCATGCTGCTGGCAGTGATGCTGGTCGGGACGTTTCTGTTTCCATTTATCGTGATCACGGTGCCGAGCGGTCAGGTCGGCGTCCTCTGGAAACGGTTCAACAGCTACGATCTTTACTGCTGGTGCTTCGTCGGTCGAGGCACGATCGTCGATCCGCGCGAGCTGCGCGACGAAGGCCTGCATGTCATCTGGCCGTGGGACAAACTCTTTCTCTACAATCTGCGGCTTCAATCAAGGACGCAGAACTACAATGCCATCAGCAAGGATGGCGTGAGCGTCAATGCTCAGATCAACATGCGCTACCAGCTGCTGCACAATTACGTCGGCGTGCTGCATAAGTTCATTGGACCGAATTATCTTTATTCGGTGGTGGACCCGGAAATCGGCAGCCGGGCGCGCGAAGTGATCTCGCAGTATACGGCTCAGGAAGTCTACACGTCTCGCGAGCAAATCCAGGAAAAGATCAGGCAGGAAGCGCAAAAGAGTCTGGCGAGTCATCTCAACAGCTTGGTGCAGCCCGAGGCGATGGAGCAGCCCGACCCCAAGCATTACAACGACTTCTTGCAGAACTCGATCCAGATTCTTGACACGTTGGTACTTGGAATCGACTTGCCGCCACCGATCGTTGCCGCGATCAACCGGCAGACACAGCAGTTCTACGAGATTCAGGAATACAAATATCGTGTCGAGCGCGAAGCTCAGGAATCGACGCGTAAGCAGATAGAGGCGAATGGAATTGCCGCGTTCCAGCGGACGGTCAGCCAGGGAATTTCGGACTCCTACCTGCGCTGGCGCGGGATCGAGGCGACGCTTGCGCTTGCACAATCCCCGAATTCAAAAATTGTCGTGATCGGAAGCGGGAAGGATGGCCTCCCGATCATCCTTGGAAACGTGGACAGTCCGCCGGCCGCGCAACCGAAGCCCGAGGACGGCGCGTCGGTTCCGGGGAAAAGCTCTGCGATTCCTTCCGTCGGCGGTGTCCCCGCCGATCCTAAGCCGACCATGGGAGAGCCGCCGGCGCTTGCAGGCAAGGATGATCAGCCGGGCTCAAATGCCCAGTTCGATCTTTCCCGCCTCAAAGCGATCCTTCCGTCCATCCCGGAATGGTTGAATCCCACGACCGGATCGCGCCCGACCGAGAGTGCGCCGCCGCGCCAACAGTAGAAGGCTATTCGGATTGCCTTTCATGAGTGAAATCAATTGTAATGATGTGGGTGTCGACAAAGTGAGTGTTTGCCGGGGGATCGGGACGTGAGCGACTCTGCGCGGTCAACTCAACCAACTTCGGCGAGGTCTCGCACCTATCGCCTTTTTATGACACGGGAAGGTCGTTATTTGCTGGTGACCGCGTTGATGGGCGGGATCATCGGCTATCTCCTCGGCCTGAATTCAGCCTACCTCGAAATGGCCGCGGGCAAACTGGCGCTCCAGCAGAGTCGGGCTGAAAATCAGAAGATGAAAAGCGAGATGGCCGGCGAGAGCGTCAAAGCCAGCGCCATGGAAAGCGGTATTGCGAAACTTCAGGCAACATTGGACGAACTGGTTCCGTCGGAAAATACCTACAACATCAAATCAAATCAGTCTCTGATCGTGGGCGGGGGGCGTCTTACCGTTGGACTGATCGGCGCACCGACTAACGACAGCGTGACCCTCAATGTCAATGGGAAGCCCCAATCGCTCCGCACCGGAGATGTCTTGAACGTTGCCGCCGATGGCCAGACCAACTGTCAGGTACGCGTGCAGTCGTTTGATATGTTCAAGGCCGTCGTAACGGCAACCTGCGGCCGCTAAGCGGCCTGAAATCCGAAATTTGAGCGGAAATGGCGCCTTCCCCTACAGGGAAAGCGGCCGTCCGTGCCCGTCAAGCAGCGGATCCTCGAAGCGTAGAGGCCGAAAATCCGTTAGCATCGTTTGCAACCGATTCGCCATACGCCCGCAAGGAGCAGGGGAGCCATGAGGCAGATCATCACGGTTGCAACGATGAAAGGCGGCAGTGGTAAGAGCACGGTGGCAAGTTGCCTTGCTATTCATTGGCAGCTTGCGGGTCGCAATCCTGCGGTCATTGATGCCGATCCGCAGCGCTCGATTGCACGTTTGGCAGCGCGCGAACGCGCGCTGGGCGGCGTTGAAGTCGTCGAAGATTCTTCGGTAGACGCCTGGAGAACAGCCCGGAAAATTGCCGGCAACGGCCGTCAGGTCGTGATTGATACGGCGGGGTTCCGCTCCCAGGCGACGTTGGCCTGTATTGCCGCGGCGGATTTTCTTCTCGTTCCCGTCAAGGCGTCGCCACTGGACATCGATCGCATGCTGGACACGCTCAATTCCCTGATCGAGGCTTCGGGTGGCCGGCGGCCGTTGTACCGGTGCGTTCTCACCCAAACGACGCGAGACTCGGTCATCGCGAAACATGTACGTTCTGAATTGATGGAGGCCGGATTTCCGGTGCTCAAAACCGAAATGAACAACCGGGTCATCTATGCCGAGTCGGCGCTATGGGGTGCAACGCCGACCCTGATAGAGCCGGCGGGAGCAGCGGCGCGTGAAATCGCCGCAATCGCGGCCGAGATTGACACTCTGAGCGGCCTGCAAGCAGCGGCGTGAGTGATGAACAAGAAGAAGCTCCCGAAGGCAATTCGACCTACTGCAAAGAAATCGGCCACCGAGACAGCCCGCGCATCGCACGCCATTACGCCCGCTTCAGGTAAGGTCTCATCGCCTCCTCGCTCAAAAACGGGGACCGCCGCGGCGGACGGCGATCGGCGGTTTCGTGCGACAAAAGTCGTCGAACGATTTTCGTTCTGGTCCGGCGTCGCGGGTTTGCTTCCGGTCCCCTTCGTCGACCTTGCCGCCGTCGCTGCAGTGCAGATCCAGATGCTTCGGCTGATCTCGCGGATTTACGACGTGCCTTTCTCGGAAAATCGGGGAAAGGCTTTGATCGCCGGTCTATTCGGTACCGTCATTCCCGTAAGTACGGGTGTTGGAATGGCAAGCATGGTGAAGAGCATCCCAATCGCCGGAACGGCGGTCGGGGCGCTTGTAACGCCTGCGCTCGCCGTGGCCGCGACCTACGCGATCGGCATGGAGTTCATCCAACACTCCGCCGCGGGCGGAACGTTGCTTGACTTTGAGCCGCCGAACTATCGCGAGTTTATTTCACGGGAAATGCAGTCGCATCTCGGGCGGTCATCGAAAACAAAACCGGCGCGCTCAGAGCCGACCTGAATCAAATCGTCTGCAGTCTTAGCGCCAAGGCGGCGCTATATCGGCCTTTTGCCGCCGGTCTTTGTGGCCTTTTCGGCATCCCACCACCACACGGCCGGGAATGCGGACATACCGTATTTCGGCATCGTTTCCGGGTGACTGAATCGATTCCACCGTGCGGTTCGCAGTTTCGAGTAGCTCCATTGCGGCACAACGTAGTGGTTCCACAACAGCACTCGATCGAGTGCCCTGGCGGCGGCCACGAGGTCTTCTCGAGTCTTCGCGTAGATGACTTTCTCGATCATCGCGTCGACGGCCGGATTCTTGATGCCCATGACATTGTCCCACCCCACCTGATCAGCCGCGGCTGAACCCCAGTACCCGCGCTGCTCATTACCGGGCATGAGGGATTGTCCCCACCCGAATGTAATAATGTCGAAGTCCCAGGAGCGGAGCCTGTTCTCGTACTGCGCCTGATCGACCGTGCGCACCGATACAGTAATGCCAACTTTTTCGAGCGAAGGCTTGTAAAACAGATAGACACGCTCAAACAGTGGCGCGTTGGTCAAAAGCTCGACCTCAAACGGGGCGCCTGACTTGGTATTGACGATTTGCTGATTGCGGACCTCGTAGCCAGCTTCCTTGAACAGACGCAGCGCCTCGCGAAGGTTGTTGCGAACCGCCGTTGGATTGCCGTTAACCGGATTGCTGTACGGGGTGGTGAATACTTGTGCGGGCACCTTGTCGCGCACGCTTTCCAGCAATTCGAGCTCGCGTCCGCTGGGGACGCCCGTTCCGGAAAGCTCGGATATTCCCTCGAAATAACTTGAAGTGCGGGTGTATTGCCCGAAGAAGATCTTCTTGTTCATCTCCTCGAAATCGAATGCGTAATTGAAAGCCAGCCGCACGCGTGGATCCTTGAACTTGTCGCGGCGCAAATTGAAAGCGAAGGCCTGCATCAGGCCGATGCTGTTGATGGGGAATTCCTCGAGGATAACGCGTTTTTCGGTGACGGCCGAAAAGTCGTAGGCCGTCGCCCAGTTTTTGGCGCTGTTTTCTGTGCGCCAGTCGACCAGATCTCCTTTGAATGCTTCGATTGCTATCGTCGCATCACGAAAATACTCGTATCGCAAATTGTCGAAGTTATCTCGGCCGGTATTGACGTTGAGATTTTTCCCCCAATAGTCCTGCACGCGTTCGTAGGTGATGTTGCGGCCGGCGGAAAATTCCTTGATGCGGTACGGGCCACTGCCGAGCGGCGGGTCGAGCGTCGTTTCACCGATCGAACGTTTCTTGCCTTCACTGTCAGTTCCTTCCCACCAGTGCTTTGGCAGGACGGTGAGTTGACCGACGACTTGCGGCAATTCGCGGTTTCCAGTGCCGTCAAAATGGAAGGTGACTTCGCGTTCACCGGTCTTTTCAGCTTTGGTGACCTGGCGGTAGCTTGCAGCGGCCTGCGGGCTGAGCTTCTTGAATGCGTCGAATGAAAAGATGACGTCGTCGGGCGTGACCGGCTTGCCATCATTCCATTTTGCATTGGAGCGCAGTCGGTATGTCACCGAAGAAAAATCGTCTGGATAGGTAACAGCTTCGGCCAGAAGGCCATAGGAGCTCGCAACTTCGTCAAGCGCCGACACCATGAGTGTGTCGTAGAGAGATTCAATGCCGCTCACCAACGTACCCTTCGCGCCACCAACGACGAGGTTGAAGTTGTCGAAACTTCCGAGCGCGATCTGCGACGCGGTGCCGCCTTTCGGGGCGTTCGGGTTCACGTATTCGAAATGCCTGAATCCGGCGGAATACTTCAGGTTCGAAAGTTTCGAGAGACCGTGCCGCCAGGTCGCCGGCTCGCGCGCCTGCGCGGCGGAAATTTGCAGTGCATTTTTGAGGGCTGGCGGCCCTCCGGCGAGCACGAGGAGGGCGGTCTTCATCAAGGATCGGCGGTCCATTGGCACTCCAGGTACTTGGCTCGCACAAGACGGCATTATGCGCGAACCGTACGGACTTTGAAGCCATCCGGGTCAGCGCCGATGGGTCGGCATCGCAGGCGCCCTTGTTCAGAGCTAGTACCGCGCGATTGCCGGCCAGTGACGGAACTATAACGCCTGAAAAACAACAAGGCGCCGAATAAAATCCGGCGCCTCGTCGGAGGTTCAGATCATCGATGGCCCCCCGAGGGACCTATCTCACAATCGTCAGCCTGGGCAGACCGAGAGACCGGTGCAAGCGCCAAGGGTGTAGTTCACCTGTTCGCTTCCCGCAGCCGCTTCCAGCGCCTCGTCGGAGACTTCAAAAGCCAGTACGTCTTCTTCCTTTGTCATGGCACAATTCCTTTCGTTTGCCAGCGGCGCCGGCAGTGAGAAGGTCGATTAGAAACCGGAACGCCCCCCCAGCGCCATGGCCTATGATCCGATGCAGAATTTGCAAAGTCAATTGGGGAAAAGCCTATCCCTGCAGTTACTTATGACCGTTCCAGGACGAAATTTCCCGAGCGATGATCTCGGCTGGTTGCAGGTCAAAGCAGTTAGCGTCCTGCAGTTGCTATCCGTCCACCCTTGTCGGCTCCCCTCCGTGCAAATTTCCGCGCCAATTCAAACGCCTTGGCCCGTGTTCTGCGATGCAGCAATGGTCTAGCTTACCGAAAAATCCGGCGCCCGCCCGGTTATAATCCTCGGGCACCGTGTGAGGCTGCATGGAATCCTTCTACGACCGCCTGATCAATCGTGCAGCAACGATCGACGAGCTTCTTTCAGACGACTTCGAAGCCATATCCGCGGACAAGGATCATGCGGGACTCGGCCAGCGCCGTTTGGCCGCCTGGTGCCAATCTGCCGCAGGTGGCGATCGGTCGCTCTTTGAGCGCAGGATCAGACGTGATGGGCAGGATTCCGCCGGCGTTCTTGCGCGGCTGACGGCTGTCCGGCGAAAGCCGGCGGCGCCGGTACCGCAATGGGCGGTAGACGCCAGCTGGATTCTTCCCGCGCTTGAAAGAGCAAGCAAGTCCGTAGCCGTGACGTCCGGTCAAACCGAGCCGGTGGCGTTCGAGCACCTTTTGGCCGGGTTAGTTGAAAGCGCTGAAGCGCTGCTGCCCTCAGGACTCGGAGACAAAACGAAGGCAAACCTGAAGTCATCCGCGTATGATTGTCTGCGGCGCGCGCTTCTCACCGAACTTTCCGAGCTGGTCGCCCCGGCGTTTTACGAACGCTTCGCAGCGATGCGAAATGAGGCGGAAGCCGCAGGACGTCGGCAGGATTCTCGGACGTCACTCTACGAAAAATTCGTTGCTGAGATGAAGGCCGGCGGCTTTCAGCAACTCTTCGAGGAGAAGCCGGTGCTCCTGCGGCTGGTCAGCACGATCGTCCGGCAGTGGATCGAGACCTCTCGCGAATTCATCCAACGGCTTGATGCCGACCTGCCGTCAATTCGCAGTGCGGTACAGGTCGGGGGACAGGGTGGAGTTGTTCAGATTGACGGCGGCTTCTCCGATCCGCACAACGGAGGCCGCTCGGTAAAGATCGTCACTTTCGCAGACGGCTCGAAGGTCGTTTACAAGCCGAAAGATCTGCGGGTCGATGTTGCGTGGCAGGACCTGATCGACCGTTTGAACCGCGCGTCGCCCCCCGTCGAACTGAGAACGGCGCGCGCGCTTGCACGCGACGGCTACGGGTGGGCTGCATGCGTCGAACATGCCGGATGTGCCGCATCCGACGAGTTCAGGGCCTTTTTCAGGCGCGTAGGGGCCTGGCTCGCGCTCTTTCACTGCTTTGCTGCCAACGACATGCATCAGGAAAACATTGTTGCCGCCGGAAACCATCCGGTGCCGATCGACCTGGAAACCATCCTTCAGTCGTCCAGCAGCGACCAGAAACCCTCAGAGCCGGAAGATGCTGCATTCGATGCCGCCACGGAAAAGCTCGCCAGCTCGGTAATGGCGACGGGGCTGCTTCCGGCCTATGGCCGCGGTCCCGACGGCAAGGTTTTTGCAATGGGCGGCGTGACGGCGGACTGGAATACAAAAATCAAAATCAGGGGGGAGAGCATCAATTCTGACGACATGCGCCCCACGCGGTGGAAAGACGTTGCCACAAGCAATCCCAACCTGCCGCACGTGAACGGACATTACGCGAAATTTTCCGATCACATTGAGGAGCTGATTGCGGGCTTTGAGGCTTATGCGCGATTTCTTTTGGAAAAGGAAATGAGCGCCGCACTATTCGACGGGTTTTCCGGCCTTACTGTCCGAAAAGTTGTCCGGGCGACACGGTTCTACGCCATGTTGCTCCAGCGATTGAAAAATCACAAAACAATGGATGATGGCGCGGTGTGGTCGGCGCAGGCGGACTTCGTGGCGCGCCTCGCCGATTGGGATGCCGCCGACGATCCGCTATGGCCGGTCCAGCGCGCTGAAAGAGCTGCGCTTCTGACATTGAATATTCCGCACTTTGTCTCGGCGACGGACGGCCGCGAGCTGAAGGATGCGGCGGGCTTTCAGATGCGCTTGTTATCAACCGACGGCCTTACCCGCGCGCGGACGCGTTTCTCCCACCTTGATCGCGGCGAGATCGATTGGCAGGTCAAGGTTATCAAGATCAACACAAACTCACTTGTGGCCGCCGGGCGTCCACCGATATCGCCCGCGCGACGGCAGCTACCGGAATTGCGCGGACCGGCGCCCTCGGATCAGACATTCCGCGCTGAGGCCCAGCGGGTCGCCGATGAATTGGCGGCTTATGCAATCCAGCGCGGTCGGGCAGCCGCCTGGATCGGACTCGATTGGCTTGGCGATGCCGAGGTCTTCCAACTCGTAACGTTGGGGCTCGATTTGTATAACGGCACCGCGGGCCTTTCTCTGTTTCTGTCCGCACATGCTGCTGTCACGAAACAATCGGTGCCGCATGAGCTGGCGCTCGCTGGCGTTGCCCGGCTTCGAAAGCAGATCAAATCCCGGAATGCCGCCAGAATTGCGCGCTCTCTTGGTCTTGGCGGTGCGACGGGTCTCGGCTCGGTCGTCTATGCCTTGACGGTGATGTCGCAAAATTTGCGCGACCCCGCTTTAGGTGACGATGCCCACCGCGCTTCCGAGCTTATGACAGACGAGTTGATCGCGGCAGATAAGCGTCTGGATGTGATTGGGGGAAGTGCGGGTGCCATCCTTTGCCTGCTTCGTTTGTATCGTGACGAACGCTCCGAGGCGGCGCTTCGCCGCGCTGTCAAGTGCGGCGAGCATTTGCTCGCACAAAGCCGGGTAGGGGAGCCGGGGCGCCGCAGTTGGGTGGGGCAGGGCCTCGGCGAACGCGCGCTGAACGGAATGTCGCATGGTGCGGCCGGATTTGCCTATGCGCTGGCCTCTTTGTCGGCCGCCTCCGGGCGCGAAGATTTTGCTGCTGCTGCGCGGGAGTGCGTCGATTTTGAGAATTTCAGCTTCAACGCCCAGCGTGGCAATTGGCCCGATTTGCGTGTCGAAGGTGGGGAAGCCTGGCCCTGCCAATGGTGTCACGGAGCGCCCGGCATTGGCCTTGGAAGGATCGGTATGGCGCGTCTGTCAGGAACAAGCGGCGCGACCTTGAAGGCCGATGTTCAAGGTGCGGTCGACGGCACACAAGCTGCGTGGCCCTCATCCCTCGATACGTTATGTTGCGGGACGCTGGGCAGCGTTGAATTCTTGTGCGAGGCGGGCGATCTGCTCGGACGCAACGATCTTCAAGAACTTGCGAAACGTGAGTTGGCCAGCGTGCTGCAATACGCAGGTGATGAGGGCGACTACCGTTGGAACAGCGGGGAGCGTCGATTCAATTTGGGCCTTTTCCGCGGTATGGCCGGGGTCGGCTACACCGCCTTGCGGCAGGTCGAGCCGTCATTGCCTAACGTGCTCATTTTTGAGTAGTCCGGCCCTCTGTCCTAACTGGTGAGAATTCCGGGAGATCAAACGTCGCTGCGTGCCGGGTTGTGCCAGGAATGACGGTCCCTGAGCCGAGGCGCGGCCCTTGCCGTGGTGCGTTTGCCGCGCGACTATGGCGCCAACGAGAAGATGTTCAAATTCGATACTTGGTAAGGGAGGAGCTATGAGTACAACCCCGAAATTTGCAGCACTGATTGCAGCGCTTGCGCTTGGCGTCGTGGCAGGAGTTGCCGACGCAAAGGACAAGGTGAAGGTCGGTTTCATCGGTCCCCTGACCGGTGGCGTGTCCGTCAACGGACTCGGCGGGCGAAACTCTGCTGACCTGGCGGTCCGCCTGCGCAATGCCGATCCAAAATCAAAATATGAATACGAAATGGTCGTGCTTGACGACGAGTGCAAACCGAACGTCGCGGTCCAGGTCGCCACCAAAATGGCGGCCGACAAGGACATCATCGCAGGAGCCACCCACTATTGCTCAGCTGCGGCGATCGCCACGGTCGACGTCTATCACAAGTTCGGTTTTCCGGTGATTGTATGGGGTGCCGTGCTCCCGGACATTACGTATCGAAATAAGTACGAGGAGATTCATCGTGTCAACGGGACGATGATCAATCAGAACGACGCTAACGCGGACCTCGTCTCAAAGCTTGGCTACAAAACTGTGGCAGTCATCCACGACACCACCGATTACGGCAAGGGCCACAATGAGTATTTCAGCAAAGCGCTCGCCAAAATCGGCAAGGCTCAGATCGTCGGCACGTTCGGTGTCACCGCTGATCAGCAGGACTTCACGGCCGAGCTCACCAAGATCAAGGCGCTCAACCCGGACGTCATCTATTTCGGCGGCCTGACGCCGATCGGCGTGCGCATCCGCTCGCAGATGGACAAGCTCGGCATCAAGGCCGTGTTCGACGCCACATCCGGCATCGTGTCGGACGCCTACATCCAGGGCCTGGGTCCGCTCGCAGAGGGCACGTTGGCCTTCCGCGAGGGCGCGCCGACCGAAAAGCTTCCCGGCGGCAAGTTCTTCATGGAGAAGTACAACGCGCAGAAATATGACAATCCGCCGGAAGCATACGGTGCATTTGCCTATGCAGCGATGGACATGATCCTGGACACGATCGAAAAGGTCGGGCCTGATCGCAAGAAGGTCATTGCGGAATTGGCCAACGTGAAGGATCGGGACTCGATCGTCGGAAAGATCACGTTCGACGATCACGGGCAGAATACGGTGCCCCTTATCACCAAATACGTTATCCAGGACGGCAAGTTCGTCGAGTGGGACGACAGCGAGTATGCCAGCGGCAAGCGCAAGCTGCCGGGGCAGAAATAGGCTCATACAAGCGGGGCCGCGGCGGACGCGGCCCCGGTTCCTCTAACGCCTCGCAAGATCGCCGGACATGGACGCGGGCCTGCTCGCTCAGTACGTCATGAATGGGCTGATGCTCGGCATGATGTATGCGCTGGTGGCGGTCGGATTCACGCTTTTCTTCGGCGTGCTCGATGTCATCAAATTTTCCCATGGCGATGTGTTGACCGTCGGCGCCCTTACGGCGCTCGCGACCTATGTCGGGCTGCACATGCTCGGGTTCAATTCCAATTCGACCGAGCTCGTT
>JACZDD010149322.1_pt1 | contig 10780 bp, 13 predicted proteins | sample 8641771 | NCBI WGS metagenome assembly JACZDD01 (sample SAMN15324614, study PRJNA640507) | soil metagenome | isolation source: intercropping peanut in the second line | place: China: Luxin town, Laibin City, Guangxi Province | collected 2019-07-25 | depth 10cm m | reverse complement strand
GCGATGCCGCGGATCAGCTCGACCAGCTCCATCAGCGGCACCGGATTCATGAAATGGATCCCGATGAAATGCTCGGGACGGTCGGTAGATGAGGCGAGCCGCGTGATCGAGATCGACGACGTGTTGGTCGCGAGGATCGCGTCGGTCTTCAGCGACGGGCAAAGCTCGCCGAAGATCTTGCGCTTGACATCTTCCTTTTCGGTTGCAGTTTCGATGACCAGATCGCAACCCGAGAATGCGTCGTATTTCTCCGCCGGCTTGATGCGTGCGAGCGCGTTCTTGCGGTCGTCCTCGCTGATCGCCTTCTTGCTGACCTGGCGCGCCATGTTGCCGTTGATGGTCGCCATCCCGGCTTTGATACGGTCCGCTGACAGGTCATTGAGGAGGACGGAATAGCCGGCGAGCGCGCACACGTGCGCTATTCCGTTGCCCATCTGGCCCGCGCCGATTACTCCGATAGTCTGAATTTTGACCATGTCCTTGTCCGATCGATGCGAAGTCCCGGCTCTTGGCCTCGAATTCGGTAACCCTCGCGTTTGATTGCACTTTTACGACGTAGGACCGCACGATGCCATTGGCGGAACAACAAAATTAAAACGTAGTCAACGCTTGACCTTGTCGAGTTCCGCCGCCAGCTCCGGCAGCGCCTGATACAGATCCGCCACCAGGCCGTAGTCGGCGACCTGGAAGATCGGCGCCTCCTCGTCCTTATTGATAGCAACAATCACCTTGGAGTCTTTCATCCCGGCGAGATGCTGAATTGCGCCGGAAATTCCGACCGCGATGTAAAGCTCGGGCGCCACAACTTTGCCGGTCTGCCCGACTTGCCAGTCGTTTGGCGCATAGCCGGCATCAACTGCGGCGCGCGATGCGCCAACCGCAGCTCCCAATTTGTCGGCAACGGGCTCGATATATTTGGTGAAGTTATCCCGGCTCTGCATGGCACGCCCGCCGGAAATGATGATCTTGGCCGACGTCAGTTCCGGCCGGTCAGACTTCGACAATTGCTCGCCCGAAAAAGTCGAGAGGCCCGGGTCCGCGGCCACGCTGGCGTTTTCGATGCTTGCAGAGCCGCCGGCGCCGGCGGCCTGAAACGTCGAGGTGCGCACGGTGATGACTTTCTTCGCGTCGGATGACTTTACCGTTTGAATTGCGTTGCCCGCATAGATCGGCCGCTCGAAGGTATCGGGGGAAACCACCTTCGTGATGTCCGAAATCTGCATGACGTCGAGTAGCGCGGCGACGCGCGGCATGATGTTCTTTCCGGTCGTTGTCGCGGGCGCAACGATGGCGTCGTAACTGCCGGCAAGCGACACGATCAGCGCGGCAACCGGCTCGGCGAGCTGATGCTCATAAGGCGCGGCGTCCGCCACCAGCACTTTCTTGACGCCGTCGAGTTTTGACGCCGCCTCCGCCGCCGCCTTGCAATCTTTGCCGGCGACGAGCACGTGGACGTCACCGCCGATAGCCTTGGCCGCGGTGAGTGCCTTGTTGGTAGCGTCCTTGAGCGTTTTGTTGTCGTGCTCGGCGACGAGAAGCGTGGTCATCTAGAGTACCCCCGCCTCGTCCTTGAGCTTTGCGATCAGATCGGCAACCGAAGCAACCTTCACGCCCGACTTGCGGCCCGGCGGTTCACTCGTCTTGACCACCTGAAGGCGCGGCTTGATGTCGACGCCATAGGCATCCGGCGTCTTTTCGTCGATCGGCTTCTTCTTCGCCTTCATGATATTCGGAAGCGACGCGTAACGCGGCTCGTTCAGCCGCAGATCGGTCGTGATGATCGCCGGCATTTTCAGCTTTACGGTCTGCAGACCGCCGTCGACCTCGCGCGTCACGCTGATGGCATCGCCCTCGATCGCAAGCTTCGAAGCGAACGTGCCCTGCGCCCAGTTCAGCAGCGCCGCGAGCATCTGCCCGGTCTGATTGCTGTCATCGTCGATCGCCTGCTTGCCCATGATAACAAGGCCGGGCTTTTCCGCGTCGACGATAGCCTTGAGAAGTTTTGCAACCGCCAGCGGCTCGACGACAGCATCTGTCTTCACCAGGATTCCGCGGTCGGCGCCCATCGCAAGTGCAGTGCGGATGGTTTCCGATGCCTGCGCCGGGCCGATCGAGACTGCGACAATCTCGGTTGCCTTGCCGGCCTCTTTCAGACGAATGGCCTCTTCGACGGCGATTTCGTCAAAGGGATTCATCGACATCTTGATGTTGGCGAGTTCGACGCCGGAGCCGTCCGGCTTGACGCGAATTTTGACGTTGAAATCGACCACCCGTTTCACGGGCACCAGAATTTTCATGACTCCCCATCCCGGGCGGGCACTGGAACAAGCGGGGCGGAAGCTAAAGGCGGTGCCGTTGGGCTGTCAACGTTTGTGCTGCGCCGCAGTAAAACTAACGGTTCTGGCCCGGGACCCATAATATGTCGCCGGCACCCTTGTTATTGGCGTAGCGCCCGGCGACGAACAGGTAGTCCGACAGCCGGTTTACATATTTCAGCGAGGGTTCCGACACGCCCTCGCCGGGCTTGTCCTTAAGTGCAACCATAATGCGCTCGGCGCGGCGGCAAACGGTCCGCGCAAGATGCAGATAGGCCGAGGCGGGACTCCCGCCGGGCAGAATGAACGACTTCAGTGGCGCGAGATCCGCGTTCAACCGGTCGATCTCCGCCTCAAGCCAAGCGACCTGCGCATCGGTCACCGTGAGCCGGGCGCCACCGGGCCCCTTCTCGGCGAGACAGAGATCGGCCTCGACATCGAAGAGATCGTTCTGAATGCGACCGAGCGCGGCATCCAGCGCCTTATCGCCCGCGACATGCAAGCGGACGAGGCCGATTACGGCATTGACCTCGTCGACCGTGCCGTAAGCCTCGACCCGCAAGTCGTATTTCTTACGTCGGGCGCCGGTGCCGAGCGAGGTCGTGCCGTCGTCGCCGGTCCTTGTATATATGCGGTTGAGCACAACCATATCGAGCTCGCGAAGCCTTTCTCCCAGCCGCGGATTCGGGTTAGGCTATCTTAGCCTTTTTTTCAAAAAGGGGTGACGTCCATGCGTTTACTGACGATCGCAATTATGGCCGCTTTCGTGGCCCTGCCGGCTGCCGCGCCTGCCCAGGCTTGCGAAGCAGGCCTGCATTCAGCCAAGGCCGCGACCGCCGACTACTCTGCAGCCAAGAAGAAAAAGAAGACCGCGAAAAAGAAAGAAAAAGAAGAGTACATGCGCGCTGCGCCGATGAAGTAGGCGCCGCCTCCTCATCTTCTCCAACTAACGGCCGAGGGCCCAGATCGTCGCCATGATCACGATGATGGCGACGAACTGAAGCAGCACGCGCAGTCGCATCAGCTTCTGCGAGCGGTTGGGCGAACCGCCACGCATCATGTTGATCAGGCCGAGCAGCAGCACGATCGCCACCGCCACGATGGCTGCCGGCACGAGATAATGGGACATGAAATTCGACATGGGCTGCGCCTTCTAACATCCGCGCACTGATCCGGCCATGCGCCATAAGTTTTGACTCGCCTATAAGTTGTATATCCACTAACGTCCCCAATAAATTGAGTGGGCCGGGTGGTGCATGAGGACTGGCGTTGCGGGCGCTGCGAGTATCTGCGGTGACGACTCTGGTTCCTCATCACCGCTCTTGAAATTTCGGCAGCAAGAACTCGCTGCACGCGCCCAGCGGCGGGCATTCGCACTCAGCGCAAGCATAGAGGATGTGCTTGTCGCCGCGGCCGATCGTGCTTCGGATCGCCTCAGGCGTGAACGGCCGATATTTTCAGCGGCCACGCTCAACAAGCTTGCTTGCTTTATTCCGGCGCTCTTCGGAGTTGGCGCACTCGTGGCGTTGCTCACACCGGTGAGCGCGATCGTGCTTTGCACACTTGCGGTGCTGCCGGCAGCGTTCCGGATTCTGGTGGTCGTGTCGCCGGCTCAGCGGCCATCCCTTTCCGTTGCCGTCACAGCAGACGACGAGGTGCCTATTTACACCGTCATCGCTCCTCTTCACCGCGAAGCGCGCGTGGTGGACCAATTGCTGTCGGCCATCGAACGGCTCGACTATCCAGCCGAGAAACTCGATGTGATCGTTATCGTCGAGGCAGACGAGCCGGCAACCCGCGCTGCAATCACGCGACGCAAACATCGTCTGCCGATAACGGTGGTTCCAGCGCCACCTGCCGGGCCGCGCACGAAGCCCAAAGCGCTCAATATTGCACTGGAGCTCGCGCGCGGCTTATTCGTCGCGATCTACGATGCAGAGGACCGGCCGGAATCCCGTCAGCTTCGCCGTGCACTCGAAGCATTTCGATCTGCCGGAGACGCGCTTGCATGCGTGCAGGCACGGCTCTGCATCGACACCGACAGGACCTGGCTTGCCCGCTATTTTACCGCCGAATATGCCGGCCACTTCGACGTCTTTCTTCCTAAGCTTGCCGAACTCGGCTTACCGCTGCCACTCGGTGGTTCCTCAAATCATTTCCGGACCGCGGCGCTGCGTGAGGTGGGCGGCTGGGACCCCTACAACGTCACTGAGGACGCCGACCTCGGCATGCGCCTTGCACGCCTCGGCTACCGGTGCGGAGTGATCGAGTCCACGACCTTTGAAGAGGCACCCGCAACGGCCCGGCGCTGGCTTGGCCAGCGGTCACGCTGGCTCAAGGGCTGGATGCAGACCTTCCTGGTCCACATGCGCCAACCGCAACGGCTGTTTCATGAACTTGGGCCACGCGGTTTCGTGACCTTTATGTTTGTGGTTGGCGGGAATGCTTTTGTCCCATTGATACATCCGATCTTCGTCATCGGACTGTGTTGGAGAGCAGCCTTCAGCGCGGAAGGCTCGATTGACGCTGCGGTGTGCGGCATATCGGTCGCAGCCGGCTATGGGCCGTCAGTAGCCCTCGCTTGGCGCGGATTGTCCGTCCGTGGCGTGCCGTCCAAGCTCCGCATTCTGGCGTGGACGCCCTTGCACTGGCTGTTGCTGTCAGTAGCAGCGTGGAGGGCGGCGATCGAATTGATCCATGCGCCTTCCCGCTGGAACAAGACTGAACACGGTCTCGACCCGCCGCCGGGCATCGCGTCCACGCTTGTCGAGTTGAGCCGGCGCGTCGCCGGCATGAAAAGGCGCGGCGAGCTCCCGCAAATATGGATCGACGCTACATGTAACGTCGCAGGTCGGCGGCGGCTTCCTCGGGCTTCCGCTTGAGGCTGAACGGCGCAACGAAACGGCCCTGCTTGTCCATAAGGTAGACAAGTGCAGTGTGATCCATGCTGTAGTCGCCGTTCTGGGTCGGAACCTTTTTGGCGTATACGCGATAGGCTTTCTCCGCCGCATCGATGGCCGCCCCGTCGCCTGTCGCACCGCGCAGGTGCGGGTCGAAGCTCGACAGATAGTCCTTCATCACGGCGGGCGTGTCGCGTTCCGGATCAACTGTGACAAACAACGCGCCGGTGCGATCCGCATCCTTGCCGAGCGCGCGCAGAACCTCGGACACGTCAAAAAGCGTGGTCGGGCAAACGTCAGGGCAATGGGTGTAGCCGAAGAATATAAGGTGCGGTTTTCCCTTTAGGTCCGCATCCGTGATCGGATTTCCGTTCTGATCCGTGAGCTTGAACGGTCCGCCGATCGCAGAGGCGGCCGGACCGCCGCCGCCAAAGTTCCCGGTGGCGTAAAGGAACACTCCGGAGAAAATCACCAGACCGGTCAGAAAGGCTGCGAAAATGAGGACAATCTGCGACGTTCGTGCCGTCATCGGCTCTCAACTTGCATCAGAAGCACGCGAGCCAGCCAGCACGCACCATCTCGAAGAATACGGCGGTACCGTAGTAAGCCCATAGGCCCAGCGCTGCGGCAACCAGTGCGCCACCGAAAACTGCCACAAACAGAAGTGACCGCGACATAGGTGCGTTGGCTACGATCGCCGGCATACCGGTCTCCAGCTCGAGTTCCTTCACATAGGCTCGCCGGCCGCCCAAGGCAATGCGGCTTCACGGCCCCTTCCGCGATTTAACTACCTTGCTGCCTGTAAAGCAGCGCCGCTAAAGCCGCCGTTCGCGGCGACGTTGACTCCATATGTTAAAGCCGCGATGAGTGATAGACTTTCCTGAATATGGATTCTCACCCCCGAATGGAGAGCTTAATGCGCAACGCTTTGGCGATCGCCTTGGCGATCTCAATGTCGACGGCCGTCACCGCCTGGGCTCAGAATGCGCCCGCCCCTGCACCGGCCCCAGCGGCAGCACCGCCTCCGGCCGCTGCGCCGGCGAAATCAACTTGCACCAACCCGAACGCACTCGGCGTCGCGCGCGTGGTTGAAATCGACACCACAGGCGGCCCTGGTTTCGGGTTTGAGCACTTCAAGGCCTATGACTTCCTGCGTGACAAAGAAGTCGTCCTCACTTTCGACGACGGTCCGTGGCCAGGCCACACGCCAGCCGTTTTGAAGGCGCTCGCCGATCAATGCACCAAGGCACTCTTTTTCCCGATCGGAAAACACGCCGGGTGGCATCCTGAAATCATGAAGCAGGTGGCTGCTGCCGGGCATACAGTCGGGTCGCACACCTGGTCGCACAAGGATCTGTCCAAGCTGAGCCAGCAGGAAGGGATCGACGAAATCGAGAAGGGCATCGCGGCAGTCAGTATCGCGCTTGGCAACAAGCCGACCGCCCCGTTCTTCCGTTTCCCCGCCTTGCGGCATCCGCCTGAGCTTCTGAAATATGTTGGCGAGCGCAATATCGGTGTCTTCTCGACCGACATGGACTCGTTCGACTTCAAAATGCGCAAGCCCGACCAGGTCGTCAATTCGGTGATGAAAAAGCTCGAGAAGCACGGCAAAGGCATCATTCTAATGCACGACTTCCAGCAGGCGACCGCCCATGCCGCGCCGGACCTCCTGAAGAAACTGAAGGACAGCGGCTACAAGGTTGTGCAGGTGGTCGGTAAGACCCCTCTCCAGCCGAAGAAGGAATACGTCGACATGGTGCTTAAGGAGATCGGCGGCGGAATGGAGAGCGCGCGTCCGATGTCCAGCGTCATCAAGGATATCAGCAACTAGCTGAACGAAGCTGCTTTCAGGCCGGCCGCGCTATTCGCGCGACCGGCTTTTTTTGTCGCATGCGCCAAGGACCCCTGCGCTGTGCTAACCTGTCGGTGGCGGAATTTGCCGGCTTAGGGGGTCGCACATGAATGTATTGATCATCGCCTTCGGCACGCTTATTGCGATTTGGGTCCTGGTTCTGGTTGGCTCGCCCTTTTTCGGCCCAAGGGACCATTAGGCGGCCGCTTCAGGGCACGGCCCGCCCCGAGAATGCCGTGAAAATCGACGACGCGGCGGTTGCATGGTCGTAGGCAATGCGTGTCGCAACCATGAAAAGCGTCGTCGCGAGCACCAACTGAAGCGCCCGCTCGGGAATACGGATCGCGAAATAGCTGCCGACGAAAATGCCCGGCAGCGAGCCCGCGAGCAGCGAGCCGATAATCGCCCAGTTGACCGAGCCCATCATCCAGTGTCCGAGGCCGGCAATCAGAGTCAGCGGGACTGCATGTGCGATGTCCGAGCCGACGATCCTGGCCATCGGCATTTGCGGATAAAGCATCACGAGCGCGATGACGCCTAATGCACCGGCGCCCACTGAAGAAATCGAAACAAGGCAGCCAAGCACGGCGCCAACCACGATAGTGCTGACAGCTGTCCTGTGTGGATCGAGTTCGGCAACGCGCGCGCGATAGATGGCAACGATCGAAGTTCCGAACACAAGCACGAACGCTGTCGCAAATAGGGCCACGCTGAGCACCAGCGTGATCAAATTGCGTGCGGCGTCGCCGCTGAGATTGAAATGCGATAATGCTGCGAGCGTGAGTATGGTTGCAGGAATGCTCCCCGTCGCAAGCCGGCCGACCACGCGCCAATCGATGCTGCGGGCAAAGCCATGGACCAGGCTGCCGCCGGTCTTGGTGGCCGCGGCATAAAGCAGGTCGGTTCCGACCGCGGTCGCGGGGTGGACGCCGAACAGCATGATCAGGATCGGCGTCATCAATGCGCCGCCACCGGCGCCCGTCATGCCAACCAGCAGGCCGACGGCGAAGCCCGACAGCGAGTACAGCGGTTCAATCATCGGAATGACCTCGTCGCGACAGGCTTGCCGCCAATCTAAGCACGACCAGGCTTGGCAGTCATCGTGACGAAATGGTGGAACGCCCGGGCCTGCATGGCTGTTCCGCACAGTTTTCTGAAATGTGCGATATGGCACCGCAACAAAAAAATACCTATTTCGTTCGGTAACAAGGCCTGTCCTGGGACAAGCCAGCCAATTATCCACCGGACCGCGCAACGTGCCCGATATCGTCACGCTTACGATCAACCCGGCTATCGACATTTTCGTCAACGTGGGGCGCGTCGAACCGAGGCGGAAAATGCGCTGCTCGGCGCCGAAACGTGATCCCGGCGGCGGCGGTATTAATGTAGCCCGGGTCGCTCACCGCCTCGGCGGCCGGGTGACCGCGATCTTTCCGACTGGCGGTGCCATCGGGAAACTCCTTCACCGGCTCGTCGACCGCGAGGGCATCGACAGCATCGTAACGCCGTCGCACGTCGAGACGCGCGAGAACTTTACGGCCTACGAGGAATCGACCGGGGAGCAATATCGCTTCGTCTTGCCCGGATCGAAGCTGCATCGCGCGGAGTGGGAAACGGTTTTGGAGAAGCTGACAACGCTTCCGCAGCGGCCAAAATTTATCGTCGCGAGCGGCAGTGTCCCGCCCGGTGTCCCTGACGATTTCTTCGCGCGCGTTGCCCGCCACGCCAAGGCCTTGGGCGCGCAGAGCGTCATCGACACATCGGGAGCGGCTTTGAAAGCGGCGCTGACGGAAGGCGTTTCGCTGATCAAGCCGAACCTGGTCGAACTCTCTGACCTCGTCGGTGCTTCGCTCGGCAGTGATGAGGCACGGTTGCATGCATGCCGTAAGCTGATCGAGGGTGGACGCGTGAAGATCGTCGCGTTGACCCTCGGCGAAGATGGGGCACTGCTGGTGACTGCGGATCAGGCCTTTCGCGCCGAACCGATGAGCATTGAACCCGTCAGCACGGTGGGCGCCGGCGACAGTTTTGTCGGAGGCCTGGTTGCGGCGCTCGCATCAGGCGAGCCGTTGGCACAAGCATTTCGGGTTGCTGTCGCTGCGGCATCTGCCGCCGTGATGTCGCCTGGCACCGAGCTTTGCCGCGAAGAGGACGTGCAGCGCCTGCTGCCTCAGGTCAAGATCAGCGAGCTTGCGCGCGCCAACGCTTGAACGACGAATCTAGCGACGCTCAGACTTCGTGGCGCGCCTTGACCGTCGCCGGCACACGCATTTCATCCTGCATCGCTCCGAGCATGCCCATCCAGACAATCAGCGGGAAATAGAATAACAACGGCATTTTTTGTATCTCGCGTTTCGGTTCAACAAACATAAACGCGAGAAAGCCAACGCCCGTTCCGCCGATCACGCCACCGTGTTTTCGTGCACTCAATCTAGTAGTCTGTTGCGCTGATGAAACGCGATTGGAAGTCGCCTTGGACAAGTGTCAGCACGTCGAACGACGTTTCGAACAGCGAATTATTCGAAATCGGTATGCCACGGCGAGTTGGACCAGGGTCCAACGCATCAAATTACACCTTGAAAATCTCAGCGTACCGCTTCTTGACCGCCTCCCCGTCCGCCAGGATTCCTTCCGGATCTTCCTTCATCAAGTTGATGTCGGCGAGCTTGCGAATTCCCGGCTTTTCCACGGTCTGCGAATGCGCCGAATATTGGCGAGCGTCGTCAACGATCAGCTGCTGAGCCTCGCGCGAGTGCATCCAGTTCTGGAACAGGCGTGCGGCGTTCGGATTAGGAGCTGCTTTGAAGACCGCACTTGGACCTGTCGCAAGCGGCGTGCCCTCGTCCGGGTAAACAATGTCGACCGGTTGACCCGCCTCTTTGTAACGGATGACAAGGTAGCCGGCGCCGTCCACCATCACCGCACGTTCGCCGAGTGAGATTCGCTTCGGCGTATCCGTCGCCGACTGGACCTGCATGACATTCTGCGCCGCCAGTTTCACGAAATAGTCCCACCCCAGATCACGCGCGACCTCGAATGTCGAATTCATGATCGTGCCGCTATAGGCCGGATGTGCCTTGACCAGTTTGCCCTTCCATTTGGGATCGAGCAGATCCTTGAAGCTCTTCGGCGCTTCTTCTTTCTTTACCAGGTTGGTGTTGTAGGCGATCGGCGAAATCAGGATGCGTGTCACGACATTCAACCCGTCGGGGTCGTAGTAGCGCTTGTCGTAGTGTTTCACGACTTCTTCCGGCAGGTACGGCGCGAGCCAACCATTGCGCTTCCAGATGATGCAATGCGCCTGGTCGGACGTGTTGACGACGTCGACGCTATGAATGTTGGACGAATATTCCTGGGCGATGCGGGTAAAAACGCGCTCGGCGCCCGACCGCTCGACACGCGCGGCAATGCCCGGATACTTCGCTTCGAAAGCCTTGCCGAGGCGTTCAGCGAACTGCAGATCCATGGCCGTATAAAAAGTGACCTTGCCTTCTTTTTTTGCCGCCTCGATCAAAGCCGGCGTGATCGCTTCCGCTGCAGGCGCGGCGGCGACCCGCACGGCAAAAGCGCTGAGTCCAAGCGCTCCGGCACCTTTGAGCACATCACGTTTTGTGAACTTTCTGATCATGGCGTCCTCCATCTCGCCTCGGCCAGTTTCTTATTCGATCACGTCATCGCGCCGGCGAATACAGGCATAGTATCAATCGAAGGTC
>JACZDD010014750.1_pt1 | contig 10807 bp, 11 predicted proteins | sample 8641771 | NCBI WGS metagenome assembly JACZDD01 (sample SAMN15324614, study PRJNA640507) | soil metagenome | isolation source: intercropping peanut in the second line | place: China: Luxin town, Laibin City, Guangxi Province | collected 2019-07-25 | depth 10cm m | reverse complement strand
TTGACAAGGACGCCGCCGAGGCGGATCAACCCCGCCAGCCGGGCGAAGAAGTCAGCCTGCTCTCCTGGTGAGAGCCAGTGCAGGGCCGTTGTGGACAGTGCGGCGTCAACAGTCCCCCAGCTCCGCGCCGCCTCGACCCATGAATCGCTGCGTAGGTCCGCCTCCATCCATTGGATAGAGCCTCCGCGGTCGCCCACCGCCTCGCGGCCGAGCTCCAGGAGGAACGGGTCGGCGTCAATTGCCACCACGCGCGCTCCAGGCAGCCAGTCCACTACGCGCACTGCCAGCGAGCCAGGCCCGGAGCCCAGGTCGAGCACGCATGGCGTCGTGCCCACCAGCTCTCGGACCAGCCCGATCATCACCCGAAAGCGCTCCTCGCGTTGGGGCAGGTAGTAGCCCTGCTGAGCCTCCCACCGTCGCAGCCACGATGCCCAGTCAACCGCCACCTCCACAGATTGTGCGGCTCCGCAGCTCGCGACGCCTGCAGAACCTGGATGTGGCACCGCGAGATCGGCATTGCGACTACACCGGGCGCCAGCGGGACCCATCGGAGCCTCACGATAGGTTCTTGTGCCGGAAATCGGCCCTAGTCCGCCGTCACACCAGCGCAGGCTCCTCGACCTTCAGGTGCTGTTCGAACCACTCCAGGACCGCCCGCATGTGCCTGACGCGGTGCCAGGGCTTGCCCTGCACCACCATCGCGTGCGGCTCACCGTGGAAGACGACGAGGTCAACCTCCTTGCCCATCTTGCGCAGGCGCACGAAGACCTGCTCGGCCTGCTCGGCCGGCGTACGCAGGTCACCGGTACCGGCGATCAGCCGGAGTGGGGTCGTGACGCCGTCCAGGTACGTGACAGGGGACAGCCGATCGTAGAGTCCCGGGTCCTCCCAGGGCTCGGCGCCCATCTCGGCGCCCCCGAAGTCCCAGCCGATGTCCGCCGAGCCGTAGAAGCCGTGCAACGCAGCCACCGGGCGCGCCGACACCGCGGCCTTGAAACGGTCGGTGTGTGTGATCACCCACAGCGTGCTGAAGCCGCCGTAGCTGGCTCCGCCAACGCCCAGCCGCTCTGGGTCGGCAAAGCCATCCTCGACGGCGCGGTCGACCAGCGCCATGAAATAGGGAAAGTCCCTCTCACCCCAGGCGCCAATCACGGACGTCGCGAACTCCTCCGCGTAGCTCTGGCTGCCCGGAGGGTTGCAGAAGACGACGGCGTTGCCTGCGCCGGCCAGCAACTGGAACACGAATGGGAAGCTCCAGCCGTAGGCTGCGTGCGGTCCCCCGTGGATATACAGCAGAGTCGGCAGCCGCTCGGCCCCGGTGGCGCCCGGCGGGAGCAGCGCCCAGGCGTCGACCTCGCGGCCCTCATGACGGAAATCGAAGCCGCGCACGGCCCCCACCGCGACCTCCTTCATCCACGGGTTGGGGTCGAACAGCACCCGCTCCCCGGAGCCGTCCAGGTCGGCCACCCGCAGCGACGTCGGATCGTCGAACGACGTCGAGACGAAGGCCATGCTGCCGCCTGCCACCGACAGCCCCGTGACCACCCGCTTGCCTCCGATTACACGCTCCGGCTCCCCGTCGGATGCGGCGCGGTAGACGTGGACCGATCCCTGGTCCGAGACCTCGAAGTAAACGCGCCGGTCCAGCCATATCGGATCAGCCGCTTCACGTACAGGCGACGTGTCCGCGAGCACTGCTGACGCGCTCGTGCGGTCGAGATCGCGCGTGACGCACCGGTCGTCGATCCAGAGCCGGACATGCTCGCCGAACGGGTTGTCAGTGTCCGTGCGCAGGGTGGCCAGGCTTCCGTCGGACGCGGACGCGAAGCCGGTCATCGCCTTCTCATAGCGGGTCACCCGCTCGACAGCGCCGCCGGATGCGGCCACGGCGTACACCTCGATCACGTTGCTCAGATCGGAATCCGGCTCGCGATTGCCCAGGAAGGCTATTCGGTCGTCGTCTATCCAGCGTGGACGCACGACGTCTGTATCGCCGTCTGTGATCATGCGCAGGCCTGAGCCGTCGCCGGCGTCGGCGATCCACAGCTGGCGGGCTTCGTCGTCGAGGACCCCCCGCCCGTCAAGGCGGTAGCGGAACCGGCGGACGAAGCGCACTCGCTCCTGGTATCGCTGCCTGGCCTCTTCGACGGTGGCGGGCGGTTCGCGGTCAGGGTCGGGCGGATATTCCGGGCCGCCGGTAAGACACACTCGATCGCCACGGGAGCTCCACGCGTAGTCGGCGATGCCGCGTGGCAGCTGGGCTATACGCTTCGGCTCGCCACCGTGCATGTCGAGGACGTAGAGGTCCCTGGCCCAGTCGCGCTCGCGCGCTCCCAGGAACGCGAGGCGGCGGCCATCGGGCGACCAGCGCGGGGCACTGTCGCGCGGACCGAGCGTGAGCCGCCGCGGCTCGCTCGAGTCGTCGCAGGCGACCAACCAGACGCTGGTCGCTTGCCGGTCGGCCTTCTCGTCCTGCTCGGTCAGTACCAGCGCCACATGGCTCCCGTCGGGCGAGAGCTGCGGGTCGGAGATCATACGGAAGCGGAGAATGTCCCGCTCCCCCAGGCTCTGAAGAGTCACGAACGAGAAGGCTACGCCCTGGCGAGGGCCGCTTTCAGCAGCCCGGCGAACACCGGGTGCGGATGCCCCGGCACCGACCGCAGCTGCGGCTGGAAGAGTGTGGCCAGGAAGAAGGGATGGTCCGTCCGCTCGACGGCGCGCACCTCGCCCGTATCGTCGACCGCGGCTACGCGCATGCCGTGCTCGTCCGCGATGTGCTGCATCTCCGGCGCCAGCCCGTAGCTGCACGTCGTGTGCTCGACTGCGTGCAGCGAGCCGCACAGCGCGGCGAGCTGTGAGCCGCGGGTCAGCTTGACGGTGATCGTGCGGCCCTGAAGCGAGCACGCCAGGAGCGAGATGACGGCAGTGCCGCCCGTCCCGTACTCGGCATGGGCCGCGTCCGGGATCCCGGCCAGGTTGCGGGCGTGCTCAACGAGCACGTGCTGGAATCCGCCTCAGGTGGCGACCAGTGGAATCCCCCTCCCGCGGGCGGAGCGCACGACCTCGAGCACTCCTTCGGGGTTGCGGTATGGACTCCCAGGCCCGATCACGACCGCGGTGCCCGGATCAGCCACGACGCTGCGGTCTATCGTCTCGGTCGGCACCACGCGGACCTCGACGTGGCCGCCTTGGCCCTCCAATGCGTGCCGGAGGCCGGACAGGGAGGCGGAGGGGTCCTGATGCCCGGGCGCCAGGTCCATCAGCACAGAGATGACCGGTGGGCGCACCCACAGACGCTAGCAGAAATGGTGTCTGCGGTACTGTTTGGCCGTGCGTCATTGAGTGTGACTCCGCCGTAGGGCACGGTCGCCACCTCGCTCCTTTCTCGTCCAGATGTCCCAAACGATCCAGGAGGAGACAGGAGTTGAACGATCACTTCGCGCTTCCGGACGAGGTCCGGGCAAACGTGATGCACGTGTTCGGCGACGCAGGGCGCGATTGGCTTGAACAGCTGCCAGGGGTCGCAGGCGAACTCGTAGGGCGCTGGCGCCTCAGTCCGAGTGGCAGAGCCTACCGCGGCGGCACTCACGCCCTTGTCCTGCCCGTCACGTGCGCCGGCGGCGCTCACGCCGTGCTCAAGGTTCCAGTCGTGGACGACGAGAACCGTCTCGAGGCCGCCGCCCTGTGCTGCTACGGCGGCGACGGTGCGGTCCGGCTCTATGCGGCCGATCCGGCCAGCGGCGCGCTGCTGCTGGAGCGGGCCGAACCGGGCACGCCTCTCGCCGACCATCCCCAACGGGACACCGCGATCGACATCATTTGCGAGCTGCTTCGCCGCCTCCGCCGCCCACCTGGTGCAGCCCACCAGTTCCCGCTGGTCCTGGATCTGGTGAGCCGATGGTCAGAGGACTGGACGGCGGTCTACGATCGACATGAGCGCCCATTCTCGGATGAGCTCCTCGGCCAGGCTCTGATGCTCGCGCGCGAGTTCGGCACACCGGACGGCGACGAGGTGCTGGTCAACCGGGATCCACATCTCGGGAACGTGCTGGCAGCCGGACGCGAACCGTGGCTGCTCATCGACCCGAAGCCCCTGGTCGGTGAGCGGGCGTTCGACGGAGGCTACCTGCTGCTCGACCTGCTGGGCAGTGAACCGACGCCCGAGGCGGCGACCTGCATGGCAGACCGCGTTGCAGAAGGTCTCGGGGTAGCCGCCCCGCGGGTTCGGGCCTGGGCACTCGTGCGCGCGGTCGCGAGCGCGATGTGGTCGCTGGACGATGGCGACGATCCCCGTCAGGACATTGCGACCGCCGCGCTGCTGGGTTCACTCCGATGAGGACGGCGACGGCCGGGGTTACGCTACTGGACATGGGCGCGAGCGCAGGAGGTAGACGATGGCAGCGAACCTGAACGATTTGAGGCGGCAGCTGCTTGAGACGGCAGCTAGGGCCAACTCGAGCGGCCTGCTCTCCATGTCGGGTCACGGCAACCTGAGCCTCAGGGTGCCAGGAAAGGACGAGATGCTCTTCACGGCGGGTGGCAGCCTTCGCGACCTGCCTCCGCATGCGATCGTCCGGATCGGGCTCGATGGAACACTCCTGGAAGGCGAGCTGCCGCCCGTTGCCAACGCGGTGGTGCACATGCACACGGCGGTCTACCAGGACCTCGACGACGTCGGCTGCGTACTCCACACTCACTCGCCCTACGCGACAGCTTTTGCGGTAGCGAGGCGGGAGATCGAATGCTGGACCGAGGCGATGGCGATATTCGGCCTGTGCGCCGGTGTGCCGGTTGCAGCCTATGGGCCTCGCGGCTCGGAAATAGCGGTCGCGAACATCCGCGCGCTGCTGGCACCCGAGACGCGCGCCGTGCTGCTGGCCAATCACGGCGTGCTGGCGTTCCACAGCTCCGCCGCAGAGACCGTCGGCGTGAACGTGGTGCTGGAGGAGGCGGCACAGTCGGCGATCTATGCGGCCGGCATCGGCGGGGCGACCGTGATTCCGCCGGAGATGATCGAAGCGTCTTTCATGCGGGCCGCCGACTTCGCACTCAGTGGCCCGGCCCGCGCGTAACTGAACCCGGAGCCGACCTCATCAGCTTCAGCGGAGGGCCGCTATCGCCACGCGCAGCCGATCGGCTTGGCTGATGACGGTGGTGCCGCTGCTGTCCCAGCCACCGGGGCGGTCCTGCCAGGTCGCATCAGGCCCGTAGAGGAAGTAGTAGTCGTAGATGGCGCCGTAAAGGTAGCCGCGACCGTTGGCGTAGTAACGGCCCGCATAGCGCTGGTCATCCCAGAAGTTGGTCACGCGCGGGTCGTTCATGACCGGCTGCCACCGGTCGCGAGAGTCGTCGGGCAGCATGCTGAACCAGATGACGTACACGGCCAGCTTGCGGTCCGGGTACCTGCTGAGCATGGTGTCCTGCACCGCACGGGCGCCGGCGTTGCAGATTGCTCAGGTGGGCGAGAACAGCAGCACGAGCCGCGGAGTGCCCTGATCCTGATTGAAGCGCTGTTTCAGCTCGTCGAGGCTGTGCAGACCGATCAGCTTGGTGACCGATGGCGGAGCCGAGGGCGTTGTCGCAGCCGGAGCGGCGGACGGGCTGGCCTCTGCCACAGCCGGAGCGGCGGGCTGGGTCCCTGCCGCGCCGGAGGTCGCTCGGCCGCATGCGAAGAGCGCCGTGACGAGAGCCAGAGCGAGAACCCCGCGCAGCTTCATACCTAGCCGGCTGCAGCGGCCGCCTGGCCGATGCGGCCGATGTTGTCGTCGAACATCGCCTTGAGCCCACGCGCCTGACGGTCGTAATCGTCGGCGTCCGGCCAGGCGGTGCGGGGATCGAGCACGTCCGCCGGCACCTCCGGCACAGCGCCAGGCACGTGAACGCCGAAGATCGGATCGCGCCGCGCCGAGACCTCACGCATCCGGCCCTCAACCACCGCCCGCACGATCGCCCTCGTGTGGGCGATGGAGATGCGGTGGCCCACACCGTGGGGACCACCCACGAGGCCGGTGTTGAGCATCCAGACCTGTGCACCATGGCGCTTCACGCGCTCGATGAGCATGTCAGCGTAGGTGTCGGGCGGCAGCACCAGGAACGGCGCTGCGAAGCAGGTGCTGAACGTGGCCTCCGGCTGGGTCACGCCGCGCTCCGTACCGGCGACCTTGGCGGTGTAGCCCGAGAGGAAGAAGAACCGGATCTGCTCCTCGTCCAGCCGTGCCACCGGCGGCAGCACGCCGAACGCGTCATAGGAAAGGAACAGCACGTTGCTGGGGTGCCCGCCGCGACCCGAGAGGTCGGCCGCAGGGATCAGGTCGACCGGGTAGGCGGAGCGCGTGTTCTCGGTCAGGCTCTCGTCGTCGTAGTCGGGCTCACGGGTGTCGGGATCGAACGTGACGTTCTCCAGGATCGTGCCGAAGTGGTTGGTCGCTGCGTAGATCTCAGGCTCCGCCTCTTGCGAGATGCGAATGGTCTTGGCGTAGCAGCCGCCCTCGAAGTTGAAGACGCCGTCGTCACTCCATCCGTGCTCGTCGTCTCCGATCAGCCGCCGGGTCGGGTCCGAGGAGAGGGTGGTCTTGCCGGTGCCGGAGAGTCCGAAGAACAGGGCTACGTTGCCGTCAGCGCCCGCGTTGGCCGAGCAGTGCATGGGCATGGCTGCGCTCTCGGGCATCAGGTAGTTGAGAGCGGTGAAGATCGACTTCTTGATCTCGCCCGCGTAGCGGGTGCCACCGATGATGACCATCCGGCTCGCGAAGTTGACCAGGATGAACGTCTCCGAGCGGGTGCCATCTCGGAGGGGATCGGCGGTGACCGAGGGCAGTGACATCACTGTAAAGTCCGGCTCGAATCCACGCCGCTCGTCTGGAGCAGGCCGGATGAAGAGGTTGTTGGCAAACAGGCTGTGCCAGGCCAGTTCGGTGACGATCCGAACGCGGAGCCGGTAGCGCGGGTCGGCGCAGGCGAAGACGTCCTGCACGTAGACCTGGTGGCTGGCAATATAGTCGAGCATCTTGGCCAGCAGACCGTCGAACTTGTCGGGGGCGATCTGCTGGTTGCCGGGGTACCACCAGACCTTGTCCTGGGAGCTCGGCTCGCGAACGAAGAACTTGTCCTGCGGCGACCGCCCGGTGTGCAGTCCTGTTACGGCGGTCAGGGCGCCGCTGGAGACGATCGAGGCCTCGCCGTTGCGAATGGCGTGTTCGTACAGCTCGGCTGGCGAGAGATTGTGCCAGCTGCGAATTGTCTGAGTGATGCCCACATGATCGAGGACGGGTTGTTCTACCAGCTGCATCACGCTCCTCGATCATACTTGCCGATCGGTTGGTCGGGTGGTTGGTGGGCTCGATTCGGGCCAACGTGGGTCTTCCGCTTCGTACGATACGCTACGATGTGAATCGTAATGCCACGTCCCAGGCTGCCGAGCGCAGACCAGGCCATCGTGCAGGCCACACGGGCGCTGCTGCTCGAGCGTGGGTATGGCGGCGTCAGCATCGAGGCCGTTGCGGCACGCGCCGGCGTGGCCAAGACGACCGTCTACCGCCGCTGGCCGTCCAAGGCAGAGCTGGTCTTCGAGGCGGCGATCCACCACTCCCGACTGGGGCCCGCCCCAGACACGGGGAGCCTGGTGGGCGACCTGACAGCGGTGGCCGTGATCATCGTGCGGAGCCTGGCCCGGACGGTGGCTGCCGCGGCGCTGACGGGGCTGATCGCGGACCTCGATCAGGACAGGGCTCTCCACGACCGGGTTATCGCTCGTTTCATCGGAGCCGAGCAAGCATGGATCGCGACCATTGTGCGCCGCGCAGCCGGGCGCGGTGAGGTTGGCGACAGCGTCCGTCCCGACCTTGTGCTGGACCTGCTGCTCGGCCCGGTGGTCTCACGGACGTTCCTCACCGGCCGGTCCGCTGGGCGCGACTTCGGCGAGCGGGTGGCGATGATCGTTGCGCGCGGGCTGGCCAGAGATGTCAATCGGGAGGAGAACCAGTGACGGCAACGCTGCTCGGACGGCTGATGCCCGCGGCCGACCACCAGGAACTTCACACGATCCGGTTGCCGGCGCCACCGGACCAGGTGTGGGCGGCGCTACAGGCGGTCACCTATCGCGACCTGCCCCTGATGCGGTTGCTGATGGGCGTTCGCGGGCTGCCCTCCCGCTTGGGACGCGGCGGGGGTGGCGGCCTGCCGCTGGACGAACCGCTGCTGGCCCTGTTTCGCAGGATGGGCTTCGTCACCGTCGTCGAGGAGCCCGGCGCGGCTCTGGCGATGGGCACCGCAGCACAGTTCTGGAGACTCTCGCCGGCACCGGCTCCAACTATTCGAAATGGCGCAGATCTGCTCGCTTTCAGCTCGCCCGGCTACGCAAAGGCGGTGATGAGCTTCGAGATCGCGCCGGACGGTGCGGGCTCGCGGCTGCTCACAGAGACCCGGGTCCAGGCGACGGACGCCGCTGCCCGGCGCAGTTTCCGCCTCTACTGGCTGGTGATCCGGGCGGGCAGCGGGTTGATCAGGCGCAGCATCCTGCGCGCGGTTCAGCGCCGATGCGTGGCGGCTGCCACGTGACGCACAGCCCACCGCCGTTCTTGGGCCTGGCTCGGGCTGAAATGGCTCCGGTGCGGCGAGGGAGCCGCCATCGCGCTGGCGGCTCCCTCGTGATTGCGCTTACCTAACGCCGAGGGCGGCGTCGATGACGCCAGTACCCATCAGGTGGTTGGAGACGCCGTCCGTGCCGTAGGCGATGTCGTAGTTGAACTGGGCCGAGCCCGGATCGTTTGAGACTGGTGGAGTCGCGTTGGGATCGGCAAAGGAAGTGACGGACCGCTGCAGCAGTCGTACCAGCGCATCGGCCGTCATGCCCGGGTGGGCAGCCAGAGCGAGCGCCGCCACGCCGGCCACCTGCGGCGTGGCCATCGACGTGCCCTGGATGAATGCGTAGCAGCTGGTGCAGCCGACGCCGAAGGCGCCAAAGTCGCCTGGGTTGTCCAATGCCGCCGACGATGACGTGCCCAGCCGGCTGCAGTTAGCAATGAGGCAGTCGAAGTTGGGCACGTTGAAGTTACGCGCACCACCAGGCGCGGAAACGGCGATCTTCTCGCCGTAGTTGCTGTAGTAGGTGAGCTGATCGCTCAGACCGACACCGTACTGGCCGAACTTCGTCTGTCCGGCGGAGCCCGCTGCCGTGATCCGGTTCAATGCCCCCACCGCGACCGCGCTGTGCGCACCTCCCGGCACTTCGAACAGGCCCGTCATGTCGTTGAGTGGGCTGGGCCCCAGCACGCCGCCAAAGGCGAGCCCTGGGCCGACCATGCGGCCGCTCTCCTGCATGAGCGAGTGGTCGTTGCCGGCGGCGGCGACGGTTACCGTGCCGTGGTCGCGCATGAAGTCGACGAGCTGGCTGTTGGCCCGCTGGAGGGCCCGCCCTCGCTTGACTGCGTGCGGGTCGCTGCAGTACGGCGACCGTGGCACGACGCGGTCGGCGCAGACGTAGCCGCCCAGCGACATGCTGACGACTGACGCGCCGATCTGGGTGGCGTAGAACATGCCGCTGAACACCCAGCTGAATCTGCCGGCTCCGCAAGCGCCCAGCACCCTCACATTGACGAGCGTCGTGTTGGGAGCGATACCGGTCATGAGCCGTCCGTTGCGACCGGCGACGTGCGTTGCGGTCCAGGTCCCGTGCCCGTTGAAGTCCTCGATGCTGCTGAAGGTGTCCTTGTCCGCTGGGCAGAACTTGGAGGGCTGCACGAAGGACTTGCTCTCAGCAACGTCGTAGTTCGGGCCGACCTCCTCGTGCCTGGAGTTCAAGCCGGTGTCAAGGACGGCCACCTTCACACTGGGCGAGCCCATCGTTGTATTCCAGGCCTCGGGTACGTGGATCCTGGCCAGGTCCCACTGGAGTCCGCAGGCAGTCGTGGTGCTGGCGCAGCTGGAGCCGCCGCCCCCTTCAATACCCTCGGCCACCTCCACGCTGTCCTGGGGGATCTGCAGTGTCAGGCTGTCGTCAGCCACGTCTGTGACACCCGGCAACGCCTCCAGCCCCGCCGGATTGCTGCTGCTGACGATCATGATCCCGGCCGCGCCCAGGTCCGAGAGGATCTGATGACCATTGGCCGACAGAGCATCCCGATCGACCTGGGACGCCGAGCGATACACGACTATGTAGGTATTGCTCGGGCCCGCGCCGGCCGGTGCGGCGGCCGGGAACTGTGCGACGAGCCCCATGACGGCAGCCGCCGCGGCGGCAGCCAGACGGGACACGCCGAGGAACCTGTTGTGCATGAACCCTCCTCCTCTCCACTACAGTCCGGCGGGGTGGGCCGGTTTGAGTGCACGATAGCCGCCCCAGCCTGCTGCGTCAATGGTTCGCAGGCGCCCCCTCCCCCGGCTTCGCCGGGTACTCCCCCGGCTGCGCGGGGGGAGAGTTTGTCGGTCAGCTGGCCTGGCGGCTTCGCTGCCGGCGCTGCTTGCCGGAGACGTAGTCGACCAGGAGGTATTCGCCCAGCCTCTCGGGTGAGACGAAGAAGGCCCGGCCCTTGTTGATGCGCGTCATCTGGTTGACGAACTCGGTCAGGTAAGGTCCGCGCTCCAGCATGAAGGTGTTGATCACGATCCGGTCGCGGGTGCAGCGCCGAACCTCGCGCAGGGTCTCCTGGATGGTGCGAAAGGATGGCGGATAGGCGAAAAAGGGATGGCCCCTCTCGTCCAGGTGGGCGGTTGGCTCGCCGTCGGTGACCATGATGACCTGGCGGTTGCCTCGGTGTTTGGCCAGCAGCGAGCGCGCGACCTGGAAGCCGTGCTGCATGTTGGTGCCGTA
>JACZDD010060573.1_pt1 | contig 10819 bp, 7 predicted proteins | sample 8641771 | NCBI WGS metagenome assembly JACZDD01 (sample SAMN15324614, study PRJNA640507) | soil metagenome | isolation source: intercropping peanut in the second line | place: China: Luxin town, Laibin City, Guangxi Province | collected 2019-07-25 | depth 10cm m | reverse complement strand
GTTGCCGGGAAACGGCATCCGGTCTCCCGTCTTTTGTCCGGGCCCGCAAGGCTTCGCCGGGTCGGTGCCGCACGTCGTCAGCGGGTCGTAAATGTTGGTTTTGAGGGTAGCCAAGTAGGCGCTTAAATCGCCCGTTCGCTGGGTTGGCGTTGGAACCGTTTGCACCGAGGATTGCCCTTGCCGCAGACGGAATCCCTCGTAATCGACAAAAAAGAATGTCTTGTCTTTGCCGTTATATAGCTTGGGAATGATAACCGGACCGCCCAGGTTGAATCCGAACTGGTTCTGCGTGAAGGCCGGGCGCGGCGCGCCGGCTGTGTTATTGAAAAACGTGTTCGCGTTCAATTCTTTGTTGCGCAGGAATTCCCAGGCACTGCCGTGAGGTCGATTGGTTCCGGATTTGGTCGTTAAATTGACCACGCCGCCCGCAAAGCGCCCGTACTCGGGCGACAGATTATTGGTGGCGACCTTGAATTCCTGCAGCGAATCCTGCGTCGGGACAAGCGCTGTGATGTTGATATAGCCGCCGTTCACCGGCGAGCCGTCGAGCCATGTCGTGCTCTGATTCGCCATGCCGCCGCCGATTTGATAATTGCCCCAGGCGAACGGGTTCTGACCGTTCGGATTTGCCAGCGAGCCGCCTTGCGGCACGACAGACGGAACCAGCGCCACCAGGTTTAGCGGATTGCGGCCGTTGAGCGGCAGTTCGGTCGTTTTGCGCTCATCTACGACTTGTCCTAGCGAGGAGCTTTCCGGCTGCAGCAGCGGCGTTTGCGCCGTGACCTCGATGGTCTGGCTGACATCACCGATTTGCAGCGCGATATCGATTTTCGAAGTGCTCTGTGTTTCGACCGTGACAGGCGAACGAAGAACGCGCTTGAAGCCGGGCTTTTGCACTTCAACGCTGTATTGGCCCGGCGTCACATTAACGAATTGATATAACCCTTCCGCATTAGTAGGCTGGGTGCGCTTAGCACGCGTACCGAGATTCATTAGCACGACATCCGTACCGGGAACCGCCGAACCCGACGCATCAGTGATCGTACCGACGACGGTACCGAATGTTGTTTGCGCGCTGGTAATTGTGACAGTAAAAAGTAGACCAGTGAATACAATGGCCCACGAATAGAAACGCAGAAATATTCCGCTCATAACTCCCCGGGATGATTATGTATCAAACTTTACAAACTGATGTCAAGAGATATGCTGAAAAGACAAGCGATGAAATTTGCGCTCTGCCTGTGCGCGCTGACGCAAGCGCTGCTCGCGCACGACATCATTACGACTAATTTGACTTACACGCGCGATATCTCGCGGATCGTCGCGCGCCATTGTTTGTCGTGTCATGACGCGCAATCTACGATTCCACTGACGACTTATGAACAAGTCCGGCCGTGGGCTGTCGGCATCAAGGAGCAGGTGCTGTCACGCGCGATGCCGCCATGGGGCGCTGTCAAAGGGTTCGGCAATTTTGAGTCGGACGAAAGTCTTGGCCAGGAAGACATTATGACCATCGCCGCCTGGGTGATCGGCGGCGCGCCCAAAGGCGATGCCGCGCTGCTGCCCAAGCTGAACGCGCCGCCTGTGGCCGCGAAAGAAGCCGCCGGACGCTCTCTTACCGCAACGACGAAGTTGTTGCTGGACGCGAGCGTGCGCGCTGTAGCCATCCGGCCGGAGCCCTCGCAACCCGTTGCCTCGGCGCGTATCGTCGCAACTCTGCCCAACGGCCGCGTGGAACCGCTGGTCTGGCTCTATCGGTTCGATCCGAAGTGGCAGCGCACATTTGTGTTTCGCGAGCCGCTGAATCTGCCGAAAGGAACGTTGATCGAGTCGTCGGCACCGCTACGGTTTCGGCTCGATACGGCTAATTGATTTCAATAGCCGATCGCTGGAATTGCTGATTTCGAGAACGGCCCGCTCAAACGCTTCCTGGTTCACCTTGGATGGCTTGTGAAACCCGCTGATCTTCCGCACATACTGCAATGCTGCGTTGCTCAGTTCTTCCGGCGTGGCCGGCTCTCCGGGCCTTCGTAGTACTTTAATGCTTCTGCACATTGTTCTCTATCATTATGAGTCTTATCGAATTGCTTGACGAATCGCTGCAAGGCCGCAAAGAGGTGATCGGCCTGGAATTCGGCGGTCGCGCCTACACGTTCGGCGAAATCGATTCACGTAGCAATCGTCTTGCGCAGTTTCTCATTCGCCAAGGCTTCGAGCCTGGCGATCGATTGTGCGTCTATCTGGCCAATTGCGTGGAGATGATCGATCTCTATTTGGCCTGCGCCAAAGCCGGAATTATTTTCGTTCCGATCAACATTCTTTACCGCGAGCGCGAAATTTCGCACATCCTGCGCGATTCCGAGCCGCGCGCGCTAGTGTCCGACGAGCCGACCTTCCACGGCTGGACACGCAACGATCTTCACGCGGGCATGCAAACGAGTCCGGATAAGCGGCCGGCGTTACGCATCGCCGGAGACTCTTCCGTAGGCATTATCTACACATCCGGTACAACCGGAACGTCCAAGGGCGCGCTGCTGAGTCATGACAACTTCGCAGCGAATACCAGGAACCTCGTCACCGCGTGGCAATTTACTTCGAACGATCGCCTGTTGCTCACTCTGCCGCTGTTTCACGTACACGGCTTAGGCAACGGCGTTCACTGCTGGCTCGCCAGCGGGTGCCGTATGCGGTTGCTCGAACGTTTTCAGCACCAAGCGATACGGGACACGTTTTTGGATTTCCGGCCGACCGTGTTCTTTGGCGTTCCCACGATGTATGTGCGGCTTCTCGATTTCGATGCAAGCAGCGCGCGCGAAATCGGAGCGTTTATGCGACTGTTCGTTTCCGGGTCCGCTCCCCTGCCCGCCGCTGTGCTCGAACAGTTTCGAGACTTATTCGGCCACACCATTCTCGAACGCTACGGCATGAGCGAAACGCTCATGAACATGAGCAATCCGTATCTAGGCGAGCGCCGCGCCGGAACCGTGGGATTTCCGCTCCCAGGCGTGGACGCTCGCCTCCTGAATGCAGAAGGCTTAGCCGTGGCGGACAGCGAAACCGGCGAGCTGTACCTACGCGGTCCGAACGTGTTTTCCGGTTATTGGCGGCGCGAAGACGCCACGCGCGCCGCCTTCGTCGATGGATTCTTTCGTACCGGCGACCTGGCGACGCGTTCCGCTGACGGTTATTACACCTTGTGCGGCCGCAAGAGCGATCTGATTATTTCCGGTGGCTTTAACATTTATCCACGCGAGATTGAAGAATTTCTTCAAACACTACCCGAAATCGCCGAAGCCGCTGTCGTGGGCGCCGCCGACCCATTGCGCGGCGAAGTGCCCGTCGCTTACGTGGTACCGCAATCGCCGCTCAATGAGGCAGCGATCCTGGCGCGCTGCCGCGACGCCATGGCGTCCTTCAAAGTCCCTCGAAAGATTATGGAGGTCGAAAAGCTGCCCCGCAATGCACTAGGCAAAATCCAGAAGCACTTACTCTAGACTTTGCGCAGCTTGCTCACTCGGCCTACTTCCACCCACTCGACCACATAGATATTGCCGGCGTGATCGAAACAGGCTCCGTGCGGGCAGACAAACTTACCCGGCGTGAAGTGATCGCGGGTCATCTTACGAGTTTTCATGTACTCGCTGTGGGAGTCATCGCCTAGTTCGGTAATGATCTTGTTGTCCTTATCCATCAAGGTGACGCGCGCGAACAGGTCCGGAACCACTACATCGCCGTTTTTGAAAATATCGAAGTAGCAAGGCGCATTAGTTCCATAGAGGAAATCGATGTGCTTGCCGTCGGGCGTAAAGCGTTGAATACGCTTGTTGGTACGATCTGCAACCATCAGGATGGGCTCCGGACCGCGCGTGTCGGCGTGAATCCCATGTGGGCAGAGAAGTTGACCGGCCTCCTTGCCGGGACCGCCGAAAGTCCGTATATATTTACCCTGGCTGTCATATTGGTTGATGTAACTTGAGCCATAGCCGTCGCCGATGTAGATATCCCCGTTGGGTGTAATAGCAAGGTTCGTCGGACTATATTTGATCTGCTTGGTGTACGGTTCGGCTTCTTTGGGATAGCCCAGCGTAAATACTTCTTCGCCATCGAGCGTGGTCTTCACCATCAGGCCGCGCTTGGTGTCGCAGAGATAGAGAAACTCCTGCTTGCCTTCCTTGCGGATATGAAGGCCGTGCGCGCCGCCCTTGAACTCTTTGCCCCAGCTTTTGACGAATTTACCCTTGTGATCAAAGACCACCATGCTGTCGGGCTTTTCACTCGTCGAGTAAACGGTGTGATGGATGTAGATATGCCCGTGCGAATCCTCGCAGACTCCATGCGTGTTGCCGTATTGAATATCGGCTGGGAGTTCTCCCCAGTTATGTGTCACTTCGTAAGTGTGTTCGCCTTCTCCCAAAATCGGTTTTTTGCTACCCGATTTGTTAGTGGCCCCGAGGATGAGCGGAGCGGCGAGTCCAGTCAGAAACGTACGGCGCGGTGTATTAGTATCCATGAGTGTTAAGCCAGAATTTTTTTAGTTACGTTACCTGCTACGTCCGTCAGTCGGAAATGACGGCCTTGGAATTTATAGGTTAGCCGGGTATGGTCGATACCGAGGCAATGAAGAATCGTCGCCTGCACATCGTGGATAGGCGTGGGATCGGAGATGGCGTTATAAGAATAGTCATCGGTTTCGCCGAGCGTAAAACCGGGTTTGATGCCGCCGCCGGCAAACCACATGGTGAAGCACCGGGGATGGTGATCACGGCCATAGTTGGTGGCGGTGAGATGACCCTGGCAATACACGGTACGGCCGAATTCCCCGCCCCAGACGATTAGCGTGTCTTTGAGTAAGCCGCGCTGCTTGAGATCGGTCACGAGCGCCGCCGAGGCCTGATCCGTTCCTTTACATTGCAGCGCAAGGTCGCGCGGAAGATCGTTGTGCTGGTCCCAGCCGCGATGATAGAGCTGGATAAAACGGACGCCACGCTCGGCGAGCCGGCGCGCCATCAGACAATTGGCCGCGTAGGTACCCGGTTTGCGAGAATCTTCGCCATAGAGCGCAAAGGTGCTCTCCGGCTCTTTCGAAAGATCGGTGAGATCGGGAACGGAAGACTGCATGCGATACGCCATCTCATATTGCGAGATGCGGGCGGTAATCTCCGGATCGCCATACGATTTTTCGGTGATGTGATTCAGCTCGCTGAGCGAATCGAGCATAGCGCGGCGACATTCCTGATCGAGCCCTTCCGGGTTCGCCAGGAAGAGAACCGGATCACCAGAGGCGCGGAAACGAACACCCTGATATTTTGACGGCAGAAATCCGTTTGACCAAAGGCGCGTAAATAAAGGCTGATCGCGGTTCAATGCGTTCGCCTGCGAAATCAGGACCACGAAAGCGGGCAGATTATGGTTTTCGCTGCCAAGACCGTAGCTGACCCAGGCGCCCATGCTCGGCCGCCCCGGCTGGACGAAACCGGTTTGGATGAAGGTAATGGCCGGATCGTGATTGATGGCATCGGTGTTGACCGTCTTCACGATGCTGATATCGTCGACAACCTTGGCGGTATGCGGCAGCAATTCGCTGATCCAGGTTCCGTTTTCGCCATGGCGTGCAAATTTGAAAATGGAAGGCGCCACGGGCAGAGAATTCTGGCCGGATGTCATTCCGGTAATGCGCTGGCCCTGACGAACGGAATCGGGAAGCTCGCTTCCGGAGAGCGCGGCCAGTTTGGGCTTGTAGTCGAATAAGTCGATCTGCGACGGAGCGCCGGATTGATGCAGATAAATGACGCGCTTGGCGGTGGGCGCGAAATGCGGGAGGTCGGGCAGGCCGCCGTTGGCGGTGCTATCGGCGAAAAGTTTGGGGTTGAGCAGCGAAGCGAGCGCGGCAACGCCGATGCCATTCGCAGTTTTACCGAAAAGCTGGCGGCGCGTCAGGATCAATTCGCGTTCGCGTACCGGATCGTTAGGCGGGATCAATTTTACTCCTTCAGTTCTTAGTAACCGACTCATCCATGTTGAGGACGGTGCTCGAAACAAGCATCCAGGCGGCGAGGTCCGCCGGGTCGAGCTTGGGATCGGGTTTGGATTCGCCAACAGAGATCAGCCTTTCGGCAGCTTTCTTGTCGGCCAGGTAATGAGCGTGCTCCTTTTGATAAAGCTTGCTCAAAATATCGAATTCCTGTTGCGACGGCTCGCGGTCGTCGACGAGATGGAAAACATAACGGACGCGGTCAGCTTCGGTCGCCCCCGCTTCGTGCATGTCGCGCTGAGCGAGAACGCGCGAAGCTTCGAGATACGTGGGATCGTTCATGAGCACCAGGGCCTGAAGCGGCGTATTGGTCACCGTTCTGCGAGCGGTGCATTTTTCACGATCCGGCGCATCGAAGGTGTTCAGGCCGGGGTACGGGACAGTGCGTTTGACAAACGTGTAGAGGCTGCGGCGATACAGATCGGGGCCATGGCTTTGTTCGTATTTCTGCTTGGAGAAGTTGCCGCCGAATGCCATTTCTTCCCACAAACCTTTGGGTTGATATGGCGAAACGCTCGGGCCGCCGATCTTGTCGGTCATCAGACCGCTTAGAAAGAGCGCGTTATCGCGAATCATCTCCGCAGGCAGACGGAAACGCGGTCCGCGGGCAAGCAGCTTGTTGTCTGGATCCTTCTCCAGCAGCTCCGGCGATATTTTCGAAGCCTGCCGATAGACCGCCGACGTCACGATCAAGCGCTGCATCGCCTTCACATCCCATTTCGAACGAATAAACTCGGTAGCCAGCCAATCGAGCAATTGCTGATTACTGGGCGGATCACCCTGCGAACCGAAATCTTCGCTGGTCTTGACGATGCCGATGCCGAAATACATCTGCCAGAAATGATTGACGGCAACACGAGCCGTCAACGGGTTCGACGGATCGACAATCCATTTGGCGAGCGTCAAGCGATTGCGCGGCGCGCCGGCCGGCAATGGCGGAAGAATGGCGGGCGTGTTCGGCGATACTTTTTCGGTCTTGTTGCGGTAATCGCCGCGCTTCAGGATGAACGTGTCGCGAGGCTTGTCCATCTCAGACATGATCATCGTGGACGGAATCTCGCTGTTGAGCTGTTCCAGTCCGCGGTTCAGGGTGCGGTAATCGCGGTCGAACTGCCGCTCGCCGGGATTGGCAACTTGAGCCAGAAAGTAATTCCGCAACCAACTTTTTTGATCTTCGGAGCGATGGTCCGCACTCACCGCCAGCACATCGTGCAAAGGGTTGGTATGGCCAATTGCCAGCGCTTCATTGGCATACAGGCGGCGCTGATACAGGCGGAGGCCGCTAAGCTGGCCTTTAAACGCCGTGCCCCATTCCTTGTTGCCGATTTGCAAGTCTCCACCCGCAAATGAGGCGGTCACTGCATTATTGCGCAGAATATCAATGGGCGCCCCCTGGCCATTCACATAGACTTGAATGCCTTTGGCGCTCCCGGAGCCGTCGTAAGTAACAAGGATGTGGCTCCAGCTCTCGAGTTCCGCGCCACGCAGGCTCTTGACTTCGAAACCGGATTCGGGGCCGTTGTCGCGGAGCCGAACAAGAATGTCGCAGTTCTTCTTATTGCAATAGTCGATTGCGATTTCATAGCCGGGGCCGGATTTCGGGGAAACGGCATATTTTTGCAGAACCGACATACCGGACGGCCCATCGGGCTTAATCCAGAACGCCACAGAAAACGGCTTGTTGGCCGCAAACGCGCCGGCGTTTCCGAACGAAACGTGCGGCTCCTCATCCAGATCGGCAGCGCGGCCGACACGTCCGTCGGTAAACGTCAATTTGCCGGTCAGGACTTTTGCCGGCGCGCCGGAATGCAGGCGATCTTCCAGTGAATCGGCAAGCGGATATTCGGCGATCAGGCCGTTTGTTACATCCGCCACGGATGTTTCGCGCTGTTCCTGCTCCCAAGCTAGCTGGACAGTAGCAATTTTGGCATCTTGCTGCTTGATTGCTTCAAGTAATGCCGCTTTGGCCTCTTTTTGCTGCTCATTCGGCAATTGCAGGAACGGCGCGGCGTTACCTTTTTGCCCGTCGAGTCCTTTTTCAGGAATGCCGTTGAAAAACGCGCCAAAGCTGTAAAAATCTTTTTGGGTCAGCGGATCATATTTATGATCGTGGCAGCGCGCGCAACCAAGCGTCGTTCCAAGCCAGGTCGTCGAGGTGGCTTCGATGCGATCGACAATATATTCGTTCTGATACTCCTCCGGAATCGCACCGCCTTCGAAATTGATCATGTGGTTGCGGTTGAATCCGGTGGCTATGATCTGCGATTGCGTGGGATGGGGCAGCATGTCGCCTGCGATCTGGTCGATAGTGAACTGATCGTAGGGCATGTTGTCGTTGAAGGCTTTGATGATCCAATCGCGCCACGGCCACATTTCACGGCCGCTATCGATGTGATAACCGTGCGTATCGGAGTAGCGCGCCAGATCGAGCCACGGCGTGGCCATCCGCTCGCCGTAATGAGGTGAGGCCAGCAGCCGGTCCACTACCTTTTCATATGCTTTGGGCGAGCGATCTGCGAGAAATGCTTTCAACTCCGCCGGAGATGGAGGCAAGCCGGTAAGATCGAACGTGACACGGCGAAGTAAAGTGGCCTTGTCGGCTTCCGGCGAAGGGCTTAGATTCTCTTGCTCCAATTTTGCAAGGACGAATCGATCGATGGGCGTGCGCACCCAGGTGGTCTGTTTCACCGCAGGTAACTCCGGACGAACAGGCGGCACGTAGGCCCAGTGGGTTTCCCACTTTGCGCCCGAGTCGATCCAATTCTTAATCGTTTCGATTTGCTTGGGAGTCAGCTTGCGGCCGCTCGATACCGGAGGCATGCGCATCGCTTCGTTCGGATTGCTGATGCGCAGGTACATTTTGCTGTGGGCCGAATCACCGGGTACGATAACGCCCGGTTTGCCGAATGCGCCTTCCTTGGTGTCAAAGTGGATACCGAGCATGCGGTGCTTTTCATCGGGCCCATGACACGTGAAGCAATTGTCGGAAAGGATCGGTCGAACTTGGCGGTCGAAATCGACGGCAGGTGCGGCTTGCAAGAGAGATCCAGCGCTCGATACGAGCGCGACGGAGACAAGAACGCGTGAAACCATTATTAAGAGCTTTGCAAAGAGTATATCGAAAAAAGCGTGCTTCGCAGTACACAGCGATAAGATTGTTGGCAGTGCTAGAACCTAGGCATTACACCACTCGCAGGCGGTTCTTACGAGCGACAGCGTGTGGGGTGGCTAAGAACCCGTTAAATTCCCAGGTTTGGTGGAACTGAGCATGGCGGCGCACGGCCATGTGGACGCGATCATTATTGAGCCGGGATTTCTGGCACGCAACTGGTGGTTCCTGCGGCGGGCCTTTATAGCCGCTTATCAAGATAACTGCTTCAGTATTGCCAAAGGAGCAGCCTATTCTTTTCTTCTTTCGCTGTTCCCCGTGTTAACCACACTGACAGCGCTGTTAATTCGCGCGAATGCACAATCCGTAGTGCATGTGATCGCTACGTTCGTGCAGCAGATTCTGCCGCCGGGTACGGAGAACGTGGTGTTGTCGCGATTGCAAGAAACAGCCGGCCGCGGCATTTCGTTACCTGCGGCATCGATCCTTCTTTCGCTCTGGGCGGGATCGGGCGCGATGATCAGCCTGATGGAGGGATTCCAGGCCGCTTATAGAATTCCTTCCGGCCGCCCATTTTTGAAGCAGCGCGGGATGTCCATCTTTCTAGTCGTAATCGCCGCCCTTCCCGCAGTGGCCTCTTCGTCGCTGATCATTTTCGGAGATCGGATGGAGGCCGGATTCATTCATTGGTTGGGTGTTTCCGATATCAGTACTCCGGTTGAGATTGGATGGCGGATTGGCCGGTATGCACTGGCTTTTGCGACAACGACTTTCGTGACCGGATTGCTGTACTACTTCGGCCCCAATCACAGACCGGAACCACAATATATGCAGCGCGCGATGGCATCGCGATTCATGCGCGTGTGGCCTGGCGCGCTGGTTGCCACGACACTGTGGTTACTAGCCACAGCGGGGTTTGCCTTATACGTCCGCCATTTTGCAAACTACAACATTTTTTACGGAACGATTCGGACGGTGGTGGTGCTTCTCGTTTGGCTGTACTTGATCGCTTGCATCGCACTGCTCGGGTGTGAATTCAACGCAGAGCGTGAACGAGTGGCGGCAGTGGCCATTCCAGATTAAGCGCGCCACCACTTATACTGAGGTGTGCCGTTCACGCTGGGAATCGACTACCAACCGCGCGGGGACCAAGCCACCGCCATCGAACAGCTCACGCGCGGAACTTTCGACGGGGAAAATCATCAAACGCTGCTGGGAGTCACCGGGTCGGGCAAGACGTTCACGATGGCCAAGCTGATCGAAGCTTGCAACCGCCCGGCGCTGGTTCTGGCGCACAACAAGACGCTGGCCGCGCAGTTGTATCACGAATTCAAGACGTTTTTTCCGCACGCAGCCGTCGAATATTTCGTCAGCTATTACGACTACTATCAACCCGAAGCCTACATACCTTCGGGAGATATCTATATTGAAAAAGAGGCCACGATCAACGATGAGCTGGATAAGTTGCGGCTATCGGCGACTCGTTCTCTGTTCGAGCGCCGCGACTGCGTGATTGTGGCAAGCGTGAGCTGTATTTATGGACTGGGTTCTCCCGAGGCATATTACGGCATGTTGCTCATGCTCGAGAAGGGCCAGCATATCGGCCGCAAAGAGCTGACCCAGCGGCTGGTGGAAATCCTATACGAACGAAACGATCATGACTTCCGGCGCGGGACATT
>JACZDD010061505.1_pt1 | contig 10834 bp, 10 predicted proteins | sample 8641771 | NCBI WGS metagenome assembly JACZDD01 (sample SAMN15324614, study PRJNA640507) | soil metagenome | isolation source: intercropping peanut in the second line | place: China: Luxin town, Laibin City, Guangxi Province | collected 2019-07-25 | depth 10cm m | reverse complement strand
GAAATTGCCCGCAAAATTGCCATGATTGTGCAGGCCAATCTCGTCCCGCCGCAGATGACCATCCGCTTTCACGTTGGCACAGTTCCCTATTATCTGCCAACCGAGGAGGCGACCACGCTGGCCATCGTGCTGAATGAGCTTATTGCCAATGCTATCGAACACGGCTTCGAGGGACGCGAGCGTGGCGAGATTCGCATAAGCGCCGCGCGTGAGAGTGATCGGTTGGTGGTACGGGTCGCGGATGACGGCGCTGGGCTGCCCGAGGACACGTCACGGGCGACTGAGGGACTGGGGCTTCAACTGGTGCGTGGCCTGGTAGAAACCGGGCTACGTGGCACATTCACACTCTCGCAGAGCACAGGTGATCCCGATATTGGTGAACGTACCGATGGATCGACTGATCCGGTCCTGGCGGCAGTGTCCCCATCGAGGGAAGGATACGCTGCTATTGCGGAACGAAGCTGGGCGATTGCCGAGTTTTCTATTGCGGCGGCGTTGCTCGATACGGTCGAGCCTGCCAGCGCCTCATCGCGCCAGATTGACGCGGGCAATCGCTAGCTCTCACCGACGGACGCGCCAGTAGTCTCATTGCTCATAGTATCGGACGTTACCTGGCGCGTCTTGCGCCCACGCATTGCCCCTGGCCGCCCGCCAAGCCAGCCCATCAGCGCGGCAATTCCCAGCGGGATAGTTACCGTCACAAAGAGCGCCATCGCCTGCATGCCAAAGCCGCCGGGCATGTTTGCATCCTGGGTGAGCACATTGGTGGAGCTACCCGGAGCGTAGATCGTAATCAAGACGCCGTAGATGGCGAATGTCACCATTCCGGCAACCGCGCCCATCCCGGCATTGAGTGTCTCACGTCCGGTAAAGAAGCCCGCGGCGGAAAAGGCGAACAGCAACAGAAAGAGACTTCCACAGCCGAGCGTCAATTTGCCAGGGCTATCGAGCGAGGCGGGACCATTGCCAAATACTGCCACACCAAGCATCGTCAGCCCAATGCCTAACAAGAGGTACGAGGCCACTCCGAACAGAGCGCCCCACTTTATCGCAGCACCCATTGCTCACCTATTTTTCCGGGTATCCCGCCGTTCAACCTGCGACGCGCATGTGATCGCGCCATCTGTGTGATTATAGTGCTCCACAACACGGTCGCCGCCACATCGCCGCCTTTTTTCGACCGTAGCGAAATAGCCTCGACTCACCTCTATGCTGGCGCTCGTCGCGCTTTCGATATACTATGCACTACGATGGCGCGACGATGATGCGCGCCTCGAACAGTGATGTTCATCGCCATTCCGAGGGGGAAACCCCTGGAGGGCCGTTGTGCGGCGAAAGTCGCAGGGCGGGATTCGCCGCCGCGAGGACATATGCGCTACTACCAGAACATTCTCGAAACTATCGGACGCACGCCCCTGATTCGCCTGAACCGGGTAACTCAAGACCTCTCGGCGACAGTGCTGGCAAAAGTCGAATTCTTCAATCCAGGCGGCAGTGTCAAAGACCGCATCGGCCTCTCCCTGGTGGAGGCATGCGAGCAGTCCGGTAAGCTCAAACCGGGCGGGACCATCATCGAGCCGACCAGCGGCAACACCGGTACAGGCCTGGCGCTGGCCGCGGCGATCAAAGGCTACCATCTCATCTGCGTGATGACCGATAAAGTGGCTGAGGAAAAGCGCAGCCTGCTCCGCGCGCTGGGCGCTGAAGTGGTAATCTGCCCCAACAGTGTTCCCTCCGATTCACCGGAGAGCTACCGCAATGTCGCGGCGCGGCTCGCCCGCGAGATTCCGGGCGCGTGCAGCCCCGACCAATACTCTAATCCCGCTAACCCACTCTCGCATTACCGCACCACCGGGCCAGAAATCTGGGACGACACCGACGGCAAGGTAACCGCTTTTGTGGCGGGTGTCGGCACCGCTGGAACGATTATCGGCACGGCGCGCTACCTCAAAGAGCGCGACCCAAAGATCCAGATCATCGGCGCTGATCCAGCGGGCTCAATCTATTCCCATGATGAGCTCCGCCCCTACAAGGTCGAGGGGATTGGCCAGGACGCGTATCCGGCCAACTGGGATGAGTCGGTCGTTGACAGGGTCATTCGTGTGGACGACCGCACCTCGTTCCACATCGCGCGGCGCCTTGCCCGCGAGGAAGGGATGCTCTGCGGTGGGTCGGCTGGCACGGCGGTGGCCGCGGCGCTGGAATATGCGAAGGACCGCGGGCCAGATGATCTCATCGTCGTGTTGCTGCCAGATACTGGCCGTGGCTATCTCTCGAAGCAATATAACGAGACGTGGCTGCGCGAGAACGGTTTCCTCGAAGTCCCGGCGCAACCAACGCTCGCGGATGTGTTGGCATTCCGTCGCCAGGCAGAGCCTGCGCTGCCCGCCGTGATTGGGGTGGCCCCAGGCGATCCCGTGACCTCAGCCATCGAGCGATTCCACCGGTATGGCATCTCGCAGCTTCCCGTGATCGAAGGCGGCAAGGTCGTCGGGTCGCTCACCGAAACGTCGCTGTTGCAGCGGCTGGCGGCTGGCGAACCATTGGAGGGGCGCGTGGTCGCCGACTGGCAAGATGCGCCACTGCCCGCAATGGCCGAGAGCGCCACCGTCCGCGAGGCCTATACACTCTTCGCTGGCGGTCAGACCGCAATCGCGGTGACCGGAGCCGATGGGCTCAACGGCGTCGTCTCCAAGAGCGACCTGATGGAATTCTGGGCGCGCAACGCATAGGGTACAACGCTATGCCGCTCTATGCCCCTATACCAAGGAGGATCCTATGTCCGCTTCATCCGACGCAAGATCGGCGCTCGTGCTCCGACCCGGGCAAACCGTGCCGGGTATCACGCTGCCGGACGCCACTGGCGCTATCATCCGTCTCAGGGCGTTTAGACAGCGCCGACCTGCCTTGCTCGCGCTACTGCACAGCACGACATGCTCCGATTGCCGTGCCTGGTTGTCAACGCTATCGGACGCGCGTGAGGAACTCGAATACCTCACAGTGCAACCGCTGCTCATCTTCCCTGAGGACTCCACCGCGCTGGCCACCCTCCAACATGAACTCGATATCCCTGGAAGACTCCTGTCTGATCCAAGCAAAACAACACGCGGCAGCTATTTGCGCATCGAGGGGCCTCCAGCGTCCGAGTGTGTAGCGCTGATTGCGATTGGCCGCTACAATGACCTCCTCGATGCATGGGTTGCCGACGAACCGTCGCATTGGCCGTCACTGGCCGAGCTCATGGCCACCTTCGCATTTGCCGAGCAGGAAGATTGCGCGTGTGGTCTGCCCATCTGGCCGAGTGCGTAGCGAGTGCGTAAAAGGTTTTGCGAGCGCCACGCATATCCATCTCAGCTAGTCTCAGCGCGTCTTGTGTGAGATTGCTCACACCAGGTACGTAATAATTTGCAAGTCCGTTGAAATGCGTAACGGACTCAAGGCGTGCTGACGTTCATAGCATGTGTTGCGTATGCGTAGCGTCGGCCAGAGCGGATTCGTAGGAGGCTCGCCAGAATGCTCAGACAGCGCAATCTCTGGTATCTCCTGGCGGTTGGATTGCTGCTGATGGTGACGGCACTATCAGCCTGCGGACCCACCGCCAGCACGTCCACAAGCGGCCCAAAACAGGGCGGCAGCATTATCGACGGTGTGCAGGAAGAAACCAATAGCCTTATGCCTGCACAGTCAACCGAGACATTCGCGGATCTTGTTGACGCGGCAATCTGGGCATCGCTGGTCTACACGAATGACCAGTTCCAGTTATCTCCCGGGCTGCTCACAGAAGTCCCAAGCACCACCAATGGCGGCATTGTCGTTTCTGGTAGCACAGAGACCTACAACCTTCATCTGCGTCCGAATCTGAAATGGTCAGATGGCCAGCCGCTCACCTCGGCCGACGTGGCCTTCACCATCAAAACCTTTTCGGATCCCGGCTATGGGGACAAGCAAGGCTTCCCGGCGCAAGATATTGCTAGCGTCGACACGCCTGATGCCAGCACGGTCGTCATCCATCTCAACAAGATCAATGTCGCCTTCCTGACATTGGCCTTGACCGACCCGCTGATCTTCACCCCGCTGCCGCAGCACATCTATCAGAACACCGCTCCGGCTGACATCGCCAAGGTCTTTACACCTACGGTGACCAGCGGCCCATTCACGGTCGCTGACGCTGACCACGTCAAAGGCGACCACATCACCGTCAAGCGGAACAAGAACTACTTCCAGGAAGGCAAACCGTATCTGGACCAGGTCACGTTCAAGTTCTTCCCTGACGCCGAGACGCAGGTCAAAGCGCTCCAGGCCGGTCAGATCGACACCGCCTACTTCCTGCCGGTGACCGATGTTGAGACCCTGAAGAACATCCCTGGTTACAACCTCTTCACGCCGAAGTCTTCGCCGAATTACGAGGCGTGGTACTTCAACATGAGCAACCCGACGCTGGCCGACCCGAAGGTGCGCCAGGCGCTGGCGATGAGCTTCGATGTCAAGTCCGAGATCACGACCATCCAGAAGGGCAATGCTATCCCAACCTGTGATGACGCGACCGGCACCTTCGCCCACGAGCCAAACCTTGTCAGTGCCGATGGCTACTGCCCGTATGGCCCGAACGCGTCTGCTAAGGTCGATCCTGCCGGAGCCAAGGCTCTCCTGGAGAGCGATGGCTACACCATGGGTAGCGATGGCTACTACACCAAGGGCGGCAAGCGACTCGAACTGCGCATCTCCACCACGGCTGGCCGCCAGTATCGCCTCGACTCCGAGCAGTTGGCGCAGGCCGCCTGGAAGAATATTGGCGTCAAGATCGATGTCAACAACTTCCCGTCGTCTGACTTCTTCGGCCCGATCCTGTTCCCATCCGATCACAAGTATGACAAGGCCAATGACCAGTGGGATATCGCCGAGTTCGAGAACTCGATCGGCGTCGACCCAGACAATCACCTGATCTGGACCTCGACACAGGTGCCATCCCAAGGTGGCCAGAACCTCACGTACTACAACAATCCGCAGGTGGATCAGTGGGAGGCTCAGCAGCTTCAGGCAGTTGACCAGACGCAGCGCAAGCAGCTCTTCCATCAAATTCATGAGCAGATTCTGAAGGACATCCCAACGTTCTACCTGTACTCACCGCTAGATCTGTCTGAGTACAAGGCGACACTGCACAACTACAAGCCAGACAGCATTGGGCCGTCTGAGACATGGAACATCTGGGACTGGTACCTGAGCTAGGAGCAATCCTGGTGTCACGCTAACCAGCACTCCAACCACGGCACAGCGATTCCTTCACCGGAGTCGCTGTGCTCTACCTAGCGCCTTTATCAGCGTCCACTCGTCCGCCGCGATTCGGCGGCGAATCGTAAATTCCGGCGCCTGGTATCGTCTATGCAACAGCGCAGGATAGAAAATCCGCGCAACGTTGATATACCCAGGGTGCGTCGCCGCGTGATTTGTGGTCTAATGTAGCGGACTACCCATAGCGATCCAGGAGGAGCCAACATGAGGCGCTATGTCATTCGCCGCCTGATCCAGGCCGTATTCATCCTCTTCTTGCTGTCGATTGGGTTATTCGCGCTCATTCACGCTATCCCTGGTGGGCCTGAGCGGGTCTTTCTCTCACCTCACCAAACAGAGGCCGCGCGTAAAGCGATCATCCATAATCTTGGATTGGACGAGCCGCTCCCCATCCAGTATTGGAATTGGCTCACGGGGGCTTTACGCGGTAATTTCGGCATTTCGTTTACCGATAATCAGCCAGTCTTGAGCGATATCTTCGCCCGATTCCCGGCAACGCTGGAATTGTTTGTCGCATCACTCAGTTTTGCGCTCGTTGTCTCGATTATCTTTGGAGTGGTCGCCGCTGTTCGCCAGTACTCCATTACCGACTACACGCTGACGATTCTCTCGTACCTGGGAATCTCACTGCCAGTGTTCTGGTTCGCGCTGATTCTGCAGACCATCTTCGGCGTTCAACTGCGTGTCCTTCCGGTGTTTGGTCAAAGTTCGCCAGTCACGACTGGGTTTAGCGCTTTCGACCATATCCAAGATTACGCGGTACACTTGATCTTACCTGCCATCGTCCTTTCCATCTTGTTTATTGCTGGCTGGAGTCGCTATCTGCGCTCGAGCATGTTGGATACGGTAAAACAAGATTACGTCCGCACCGCGCGCGCCAAAGGGCTGAGTTCCAGGGTGATCTTCTTTCGTCACGCGCTGCGCAATGCGTTGATCCCCTTTATTACCGTGGTGGCCATTGACTTTGGCGGTATCGCCAGCGGCGCAGTTATCACGGAGACAGTGTTCGCATGGCCTGGCATCGGGTATCTCTTCTACGACGCGTTGAATGACCGTGATTACCCGGTACTCATGGCCATGTTGCTGCTCGCGGCGTTCTTCGTCATCATGTTCAACCTGATTGCGGACATTCTTTACGGCGTTGTGGATCCTCGCATCCGCTACTCGTGATCGTGATCGAAAGGACGTAGCGCCATGGAAATCCTCCAGCAACCAGATGCTTCCCAGCAATCGGGGATCGCTGCCATCGAGTTGACGCCTGATCTGGTACGCAAGCGTCGCGGCCAGTTGCGCATCATCTTCGATCGCTTTGTGCGCAACCGTGCCGCCGTCGCAGGGGTAATCGTCTTATCGATTATCATTCTGATGGCAATCTTTGCTCCGGTCATCACGCACCAAACGGCCACGTATGACCCCGCGAACTCGATTCCAGATCACCCAAAGCCGTCGGATCTTCTGGCTGGTCCATCGTGGGCGCACCCTATGGGAACGGATGAGCTAGGCCGCGATTTCTTTGCGCGGATGCTCTTTGGCGCGCAGGTGTCTCTCCTGGTCGGATTCTCCTCAATGCTCGTCGCGATTGTCATCGGCGCCTCACTAGGGGCCATCGCTGGATATTACGGCGGCTGGGCTGACAACGTCCTCATGCGTGTCGTCGATGCGATGCTGGCGCTGCCCTACCTGCTCTTGCTGTTTGTGCTGTCCATCATCTTCTCCAATGGCTCGGTTGGCACGGTCACATTCATCATTGCGATCCTGGCGTGGCCTGCCACCGCCCGCATTGTACGCGGAGAGTTTCTGGCGCTCAAACACCAGGAATTTCTGATGGCGACACGGACGCTGGGAGCGGGGGACCTGCGGCTTATCTTGCGCCACATTCTGCCGAACGCCGCCGGACCCATCATCGTCAACGCGACCCTCCTGGTTGGCCTCAACATCATCAACGAATCGGTCCTCAGCTTCTTCGGCTTCGGGCTAACGCCACCGCAGTCAAGCTGGGGCGTGTTGCTGGGGCAATCTCAGACGTTCTTTAACGCAGCGCCGCGGATGCTCTACCTTCCGGGCTTCGCGATTCTAATTACGGTACTTTGTTTCAACCTGATCGGTGATGGCCTGCGTGATGCGCTTGATCCGCATTTGACACAACGCTGACGCATGCGTTTGGGCATCGCCTTCGATAGAGACACGTACGGTTGGAGAGGAGAGGCTCATTGGCTCCGATTCTTGAAGTGAAGGGCCTTAAAACCCAATTCCGCACGCGAGATGGCACGGTCAAGGCAGTCAATGGCGTGAGCTTCGACCTTGACGAGGGTGAAACGATCGGCATCGTTGGCGAGAGCGGCTCTGGCAAGAGTGTCACGTCGCTCTCGATCCTTCGTCTATTGCCCACCCCACCGGCCGAAATCGTCGAGGGCGAAATCCTCTTCGACGGCAAGGATCTGGCTGATATGGACGAGCGCGACCTGCGTAAGATCCGCGGCAGCCAAATATCCATGATCTTCCAGGATCCGATCTCCAGCCTCAATCCTGTCATGCGTATCGGCCAACAGTTGCTAGAGCCCATCAACCTTCATTTGGGGCTAAAAGGCGAAGTGGCCTATCGCCGAGCCATCGAATTACTGCGCGCGGTTGGAATTCCCGACCCCGAGCGGCGCATTCGTGGCTACCCACACGAGTTCAGTGGCGGCATGCGGCAGCGCGTCATGATCGCCATCGCCATCGCGGCGAACCCCAAACTGCTCATTGCCGATGAGCCAACGACAGCGCTCGATGTGACGGTCCAGGCGCAGATACTGGACTTGATTGGCCAGCTCCGCAAAGAATTGCATACCTCGGTGATCCTCATCACCCACGATCTGGGTGTGGTCGCCGGCATCGCGGACCGCATTCTGGTGATGTACGCCGGCCATATCGTCGAGCGCGCGCCAACCGATGAGCTCTTCGCGAATCCCCGCCATCCATATACCCTCGGCCTGCTCGCCTCCGTCCCCCGGCTTGACGATGTCGGCGTCAACGAACTCCAGACTATTCCCGGCGCCCCACCGGATATGCTCAATCCGCCTCAAGGGTGTCCATTCCAGCCGCGCTGTCCCTTCGCCATCGACAAGTGCAAGACATTCCCACCAGACGTCACCGTAGGTCGAGAGCACAAATCCGCCTGCTGGGTGGACGTGACGGCGCCTGCGGAGATCGAGCGCGCCAAGCAGCGTGGGTATATTCCGTTGCGTCCGGTCGGTGGCAGTTTCATCGGCGAGACACAAGGCTCTGTGCAATTGGGCGCCAGTGGCGAGGAGCGAGGTAACTGATGGAAACATCCGCCGCGACGAACCCAACATCATCAGCGACACCACCGGCTGGTGATATCTTAAAGGTTGATAACCTGGTGATGCACTTTCCGATCACACAGGGTATCATCTTCCAGCGCCAAATTGGCGCCGTGCGGGCCGTGGATGGTGTCTCATTCACCATCAAGCATGGTGAGACACTTGGCCTGGTGGGTGAGAGTGGGTCGGGCAAATCAACCATTGGGCGCTGTCTGGTGCGTCTCTATCAGCCAACGAGCGGACAGATGCTCCTCGCTGGGGATGATCTGGGTGGCGCGCAAGGCAGTGCCTTGCGCACAATCCGCCAGCGGGTGCAGATGATCTTCCAAGATCCCTATGCCTCGCTCGATCCACGCATGACGGTTGGGGCGCTGATTAGCGAACCCATGGTGATTTACAAGACCGGCTCGCGAACGGACATCCGCACACGCACCGAAGAGCTATTGCGGAAAGTTGGCTTGAATCCGCAGTTCGTGGATCGCTATCCCCATGAGTTCAGCGGTGGCCAGCGCCAGCGCATCGCGATTGCCCGCGCCATCAGCATCGAGCCGCGGTTCATCGTCGCCGATGAACCGGTCAGCGCCCTCGACGTCTCGATCCGCGCGCAGGTGATCAATTTGATGCAGCGTCTCCAGCGCGAGATGGGGCTAACCTACCTCTTCATCACGCATGACATGAGCGTGGTGCGCCATGTCGCCAGCCGTATCGCCGTCATGTATCTGGGCAAGCTGATGGAGATCTCGGACCGAACGGACCTCTTCGTCAATCCGCTGCATCCCTATACTATGGCGCTGCTCTCGGCCGTCCCGATCCCCGATCCGCGCGTCGAGCGCCAGCGCAAACGCATCATCCTCAAAGGCGACCTGCCCAGCCCGATCAACATTCCCAAGGGCTGTCGCTTCCATACACGCTGCCCCATTGCCCAGGATATCTGCCGCGAGGTTGAACCACCGCTCGAAGATAAGACGGGCCGCGGCCACTTCGCCGCATGCCATTTCTCGGACCGCGTCGCCTCACTGGCAACGACTGGGAGTTTGGAAGAGCGGGGTACGCTATAGTCGGTTGCGAGACTCCTACCTCGCGCCTACGACGCGTTGAGGAAGGCGCGCTTGGCCGCAAGCAGCGCGCCCAACTCGCGGTTGGTAAGTAGCCGCACATCTCCGCGCGCCAGGATGTTCTGTGCATCACGCGCGGTGACATCGAAGTGCTCGCGATAGCTGCCTGGATACTGCACCCAACGCTCGCGGAACCCAAGCGGCACGGCAAATGCTCGCAATTCGCGCGAACCCTCGGGGCCAGGGATATCCGACAACAGGTGATACATACGATCTCCGCGGCGGACTCCCGCGGGGAGCCAGTCACGGGTCGCGCGCGCCGCGTGCAGTACGATTGCCATGGTGGTCGCGCCTAATAGCTCAGCAGGGCAAAGACATCGTGTCCTGGGAGGCGTGATCGCCCCTGCAACGCCGAGAGCTCGATCAGAAACGCCAATGAGATGACACGCGCACCCAGGCTTTCAACCAGCCGGACCGTTCCCTCGGTCGTGCCGCCGGTAGCGAGCAGGTCATCCACGATCAGCACACGCTGTCCGGAGCGCAGGCCGTCGGTGTGAATCTCCAGCACATTCGCGCCATATTCCAGGTCATATTGGATGGAAATGGTATCAGCGGGCAATTTTCCCTTCTTGCGCACCGGCACGAACCCCACGCCCAGTAGATAGGCCAGTGGCGTCCCAAAGATGAAGCCACGCGACTCAATGCCAACCACCGCATCGATACCCGCGCCGCGATAGCGCTCGGCGAGCTTGTCGATGGAGAATTGGAGCGCCCGCGCATCTTGAAGCAGCGGCGTAATATCGCGAAATAGGATACCGGGCTGCGGATAATCAGGGATATCACGGATGTACCCCTTCAGCCAGGCGGTCTGCTCAGCATCAAGGGGCGCGGCGGAAGCTGGTGTAGACGTGGACGATGATGGCGGCATCGGCTCTGACATATGTGTACAGTCCTCTCAAAGGTGACCAAGCTCTATGATCAGCAGAGCCAGCACGGCATCGCGACACACTGGCCGCAGCCAGTATACCATGCGCTATGTGAGGGCGCAGAGAGCCTGCTACAGCCCATGCAAAGCACGCTGGCCGCTTGACAGCTGGGATATTCCGTTAGTATAGTGACGTGACTACCCTGTAGCGCGCCACTGCGTTCCGGTAGGTATCGGCGCTG
>JACZDD010079404.1_pt1 | contig 10840 bp, 7 predicted proteins | sample 8641771 | NCBI WGS metagenome assembly JACZDD01 (sample SAMN15324614, study PRJNA640507) | soil metagenome | isolation source: intercropping peanut in the second line | place: China: Luxin town, Laibin City, Guangxi Province | collected 2019-07-25 | depth 10cm m | reverse complement strand
GCTGCGCCGTTCGAAGATTCAGTCGGAGTCGGATGTTACCGGATCGATCTGCACCCCTCCGCGGGTGGAACAAATTACATCGATATCAGCTCGCTGCCGTTTCAGATTCCGTTAGGCGCACTCATTCCGAAGCGCGTCGAAAATCTGCTGGCGGCCTGCAAAAATATCGGTACAACCCACATCACCAACGGCTGCTATCGCCTGCACCCGGTGGAATGGAATATCGGCGAAGCCGCGGGAGCGATCGCCGCGCAAGCAATCCGTACGAACCAGTCGCCGCGCGCCATTCACGCCAATAAGAAGCTGCTGGAAGATTTTCAGGCCAACTTGCGAAAACAGGGATTCGAGCTCTCCTGGCCCAAAACACACCCTGTTTAACAGCAACTTAGAAAGATTATTTCATCAATTTGTTGATGCGCTCCCAGGCCTGTAAACGCGCCTTGCCGTTGGCTTCGCTGGCATCCGGCGCTTCACCGGCCCGCATGAAGCCATGGCCGGCGCCCTCGTACGTCACCGGATCGTAAGTTTTACCGAGTTCTTTCATATCAGCCTGGGCGCCGGGAACGGTAGCGCCTATGCGCGCATCGTTGCCGGCGTAGAAGCCGTACACCGGCGCTTTGATGCGGCTCATCGCATCCTTTGCGGGCGGCGGTCCATAGAAGACAAACGCCGCTGCCAGGTCGGGACGATTCGTCGCAAACCGAAAGCTCTGTCCGCCGCCCCAGCAAAAGCCCACGACATACAGCTTCTGCGTAGCGGACGGCAGTTTGAGAGCGTAGTCGGCGACTGCATTCAGATCGGCAGTAATTTGATCCGCGTTCAGGCCACTAACCGCTTTCGTCGCTTCGCCTTGCGGGAAGCTGCCGGTGCCCTTGCCGCTGGGACCCGCGCCGGAGAGCAGATCCGGGGCGATCGCAATGTAACCCGCAGCCGCGAACTCGTCCGCGACCTCCTGCACCCAATCGGTCATGCCAAAAATCTCGTGAATGACCAGAATGACCGGCGTTTTGTCCTTCGACTCCGGATAAGCAACGAACGTCTCAACAGACCGGCCGTCGTGCTTAACCGTAACCCACTCGCGATGACGAGGCGATTTTTCCAGACGCTGGCGAGCCCAGTCCTGAGCGGGGAGCGACAGGGCGACAAGTACAAACAGGGCGGCGAATTTTGTCATTTCACTGTTGTACTACTGTGGCGAGCGGCCGGTTAAGGCGGTTTCGCGCAAATTGTGAAAAAAAGACCCAGAAAAAGTGAGAATTTGGTGGTATATGGATGAGACTCGTTTCGCTACGCATTCACTTAATACAGTGAATGACCTACCGCTCGCTCTTCCGAATGTTCTCTTCCGATCTGGCCATTGATTTGGGCACGGCGAACACCCTAGTCTACATTGCCGGAAAGGGAATCGTGCTCGACGAGCCGTCCATTGTGGCCGTCAACCGGCAGACCGGAGAAATCGTCGGATGCGGCGCCGAAGCGCGAGAAATGCTCGGCCGGACGCCGGCCAATGTTACCGCCATCAAGCCGCTGCGAGACGGCGTGATCGCGGATTTCAAAATGGCCGAGCACATGCTCACTTACTTCATTAAGAAGGCGCACAAGCGCAAGAAGCTGGTGCACCCGAGAATCGTCATCGGCGTTCCGAGCGAGACTACGGAAGTAGAAAAGCGCGCCGTGCTCGATTCCACGTACCGCGCCAAGGCGAGTGAAGTGCATCTGGTGGAACAGGCCATGGTCGCCGCATTGGGTGCTGGGCTGCCGATTACGGAACCGAGCGGCAATATGGTGGTCGATATCGGCGGCGGTACTACCGACATTGCCATCATCTCGTTGTCCGGCATCGTCTACTCGCGATCGCTGCGCACGGCCGGCAATCAGATGGATGATGCGGTTGCCGAATACGTAAAGCGCAAGCATGGGCTGCTGATCGGTGAGCGCACTGCGGAAAAAGTCAAGATGGAGATCGGCTCTGCCTATCGTCTCGATAAGCCACTCACCCTGTGCGTCAAAGGCCGCGACCTGGTGCATGGATTACCGAAAGCCATTACGCTCCAGGACGACGAAATACGGGAAGCGCTGTCGGATTGCGTTGGGGCCATTGTCGGCGCTGTGCGCACGGCACTCGAAAACACACCGCCCGAATTGAGCGGCGACATCAGCGAACGCGGCATCATTCTCACCGGCGGCGGATCGCTGCTCAAAAACCTGGACGAGCGCATTCGCGTGGAGACGGGCATGCCCGTGCTATTGGCCGACGAGCCGCTGGCTTCCGTCGTCCTAGGTACCGGCAAGATGCTCGAGGATTTCAAACTCCTGCGCAAGATGTCCTTGAACTAGAAAAATCTTGGGTTGTTAACCCGCCTTTAGTAGGGAGGACCTCCCGGTCCGCGGCCGACATCCTCATCGGCCTCTCAATTGCGTTGCAAGCGGACAGTCGTGTACCATGAGCCTGTTACACGGAAGGGAGCCGGACGTGTCCCGTTTTCAGCGAATATTCTGCGGGCTGTTCTTGTTTCCGCTGTCTTTGATTTCCCAGGAAATCCACTCCCATCCTCCGCCTGAAAAACTCGGCGCCGTATCGTTTCCAATCTCCTGCGCGCCAGGAGTGCAGAACGAATTCAACCGCGCTGTCGCCTTACTGCACTCCTTCGCCTATGCCGCAGCCGACACCGCTTTCCGCAGCGTGGCAAAACGCGACCCGCATTGTGCGATGGCGCATTGGGGAATCGCCATGGCGCAGTTCCATCAGCTTTGGGATCCGCCGCTGTCGGCGTCCGCCGCCCCCGTCGGCGAACTGGAAATCCAACGAGCCCAGACTCTCGGCGCTAGGTTGGACCGCGAGCGTAGATTCATAGATGCGCTGGCGCTTATTTATCAACGCGACTCCACCATCCCGTATGCTACGCGGATATCTCGATACGAGCACGCCATGTGTGATTCGCCCGCGCAAGAGCGGAACGACACGGAAACAGTGGTGTTCTGCGCTCTCGCGCTTCTCTCCAATGCATCTCCGTTTGATAAATCGCACGTCAGGCAGAAAAGGGCTGCCGCATTACTCGAGCCGCTTTCTTTGAAATACCCGCAGCATCCAGGAATAACGCACTACCTGATCCATGCTTACGATAATGCGGAACTCGCGCCCAAGGGATTGGCCGCGGCAAGAATGTATGCGAAGATTGCGCCTTCCGCTCCGCATGCTTTACACATGCCGTCGCATATCTTCACGCGCCTCGGCTTGTGGCCCGATTCCATCGCCTCCAATCTTGCGGCGCGAAAAGCCGCGCACGAGCAAGGCGATACAGGAGAAGAATTGCATGCGATGGACTATCTCGTCTACGCATATCTGCAAGGCGGCCGTGATTCGGAAGCGGCTCAGGTACTGCAGCAACTGCACGAAATGCAAAAGCTCAATGGTGCAGATTTCAAGATCGGCTACGCTGCAACTGCTATACCCGTTCGTTATGCCGTGGAACGAAATCAATGGGACGAGGCTGCAAGCATCCGAGCCCCCAGCGGATCTCCGCCGCACGTTACCGCAATTGCTGTCTGGGCTCGGGGTCTCGGACTTGCTCGGACCGGGCGTATTGCTGAGGCTCGCGCCGAAACTGCCACGTTGCGGATGCTGGAGGAACAACTCCGCAACTCCGGCAATCGCTATTGGGCCGCCCAGATTAGCATCCTGAACGGTGAGTTGATGGCCTGGACCGCCGAAGCAGCCAACCAACATGACGAAGCGCTCGCCCTGATGAGCCGAGCCGCAGACGAGGAGGACGCCATGGAAAAGCTTCCCGTAACGCCGGGCCCGATTCTTCCGGCACGCGAACAGCTCGGTTACCTATTACTGGTGCAGCGTCAGCCATGTCGGGCGCACAAAGAATTTGAAACCTCACTGCTTTTGGCTCCGCGACGCCATCGAGCTTTGGCAGGCGCTTCGCATGCCGCTGAACTCTGCGGCCAAAGTAGAAAAGCTCCGGCCGCGCTTCCTTAAGTTGTCGGCTGGCTACGAGGGCGGCCCGGTTCGAGCTAAGAGCGCTTTGAATCGAGCGTCGCTACGTAGCTCATCGAACCGAGGATCCACGCCCAGAAATGCAGCCCGGGGACAGCGCTCCTCGACTGCTTGGGACAGTAATGCAAGCGCTTGGTCCCTGTCAGCAATGCCTAACTCTGCCAGCGCCAGATCATAAGACGATACATATCTGTGTTTAGCGGCGCTTCGAAGCTCGCTCAAAGCTTTTTGCGCCTCATTCCTCTGGCCGGTGACGCCGTAGGCGTGCGCCAAAGAGGCCAGGTAAACAGGGCTGCCGCCGGACAGCCTCACCGCCTTCTCCAGTTCCAGGATGGCTTCCGGATACCTGTGCTTCTGCTCGAGTGCATGCCCCAGTACCCAATGCACGGGCACAAAGTCAGGATCCATCTGCATCGCATTTCCGTACTGCTCTATCGCGCGGTCGTATTGCCGGGCAAAGAAGTATCGCGACCCCACCCAGGTATTAATAATGTTGGACAGTGGATCCAGTTCCCGAGCGTGTTCCGATTCCGCAATCGCTTCGGCATGCCGCCCGGCAAGTGATAAAAACTCGGCATACCAGTGGTGACCGTTTGCATAGTTCGGATTCAAGTTGATTGCCCGGCGGAATTCTCGTTCAGCATTAGCCCAGTCGCGATCGTAGTAAAAGGTGACGAACGCCAATGTCGTATGTGTCTCTGCAAGTGAGTCATCCAGAGCCAGTGCCTTCATTACTGCAGCTTTAGCATGCGGAAAAGTCTGGCTTGGCGACATATAGGCATACCAACCGAGGGGCACCCAGCAGTCCGCAAGACCGTCATAGGCGAGCGCGTATTTGGGATCTTTTTCAATCGCCTGCTGGAAATACCCAATGGCTCTCTTCAGATCCGTTTCGGTCCTCTTGTTCCAGAAGAATCTCCCCTTGGAATAGCTCAGGTAAGCTTCCGGGTCCGTAGTGTGCCGCCGCGCAAAGTGCGCGCGCTCCGGTCTGGTCAAGGTTACCCGAATTTCATCGGCAATTCGTTGCGCGACTTCACTCTGCAACGTAAGTATGTCTTCCAGCCGCCGATCGTAAGTGGCGCCCCATAGCCGTCGTTCGTTGGCTGCCTGCACCAGTTCCACCGTGATGCGAACCCGGTTACCAGACCGCAGGACCGATCCCTCGACTACCGCATCCACCTTCATCTGCCGCGCAATTGCGGGAAGAGGCTCGCTGCTTTTCCGGTAATACATGGATGAGGTTCTCGAGAGGACCCGCAGAGCGCTGATGCCCTCCAGATCTTCTCGAAGCAAGTCGGCCATGCCCTCAACGAAATACTCTTGTTCGGGATCTTCGGATAAATTCGCTAGTGGCAGTACCGCCAAAGATCGGATCGGACCATAACTCGTCTGAGTCCGCAGATGCTCGTGCCAGCTGGCCAGTACACCTGCTATCGCCGCGACCAGCACAAGCATGGCCATCATGATTGGCCACACAAGAATGTTGCGCCGGCGTGTCGCCTGTTTGCTCTCGGTCTCAGGCGCACTGGCATCAATCTGGGTTGCCGCCGTGGGTGCCGCCTCATGGACCTGTTCCCTGACAGGAGCGATGAAGCGGTATCCGGTACGAGCAAGAGTCTCGATAAATCGCGGCGAATCGGCTGAGTCGCCCAAAGCCTGGCGGAGCCTCTTGACCGCCGCATTCATGCTGTGCTCGTAATCTACATAGGTGCCTGCCGGCCAGAGCCGTTTCTGCAGATCCTCACGAGTGATCACTTCGCCGGGGCGCTCCAGGAGCATACGGAGAATGCTGATCGGCTGTCCTCCGAGCTTGATCCGTAGACCATGCTTCCGCAACTCTCCGGCATCAGCATGGAATTCGAACGGCCCAAACGAAAAAACTCGGTCAGATGCGCTCGACTCCGGCCTGCCAATGGCGGTCAACATTTCAGTTGAGGTATGATTCTACACCAATTCGAGCCCTGTCACCTCGCGCTGAAAACGTAGCTTATTCAGCGAGATGCGATGTCACCTAGCTTTCGCCTGTCTTGCCATTGCAGTTACTCGCCTAAAACCGGCAGCCTATTCGCACGCGCTTACGCCCTCAACAACAAGCGCGCAACACAGGAAAGGAAGAACCAAAGATGATCACGATCAAAACGAAGAAACCACCGGCCACCGGAGTCCCTCTACGCCTTTTTGTCGCAACATCGGCACTGGTATTGGCAGGCGCCGGGTTGTTGGCAGCTAACGAAGTTACCGAATGGAACCACATCATGCTGGAAGCCACACTTAAGGCGACTCCAACCGTCCCGGCGACTCCGGCGCCCGTTTCGACACGGAGTACAGCCATAGTGCAGGCGGCGGTTTTCGACGCGGTGAACGGCATCGATCCGCAATACATGCCAATCTTTGTTCGACATTTGGGTCCTCGCCATGCCTCCAAACGGGCCGCGGCCGTGCAAGCTGCCTATGCCATTTTGATTCGCCTCTATCCCACACAGTCCGACATACTCGATGAGCAGCGCTCGGCGTCGTTAAACGAAATCGATCGTGCTTGGGGCGCGGACTCTAAGGAATCGATTGAAAAAGGAATTAAATGGGGCCAGACAGTCGCCGACGAGATCTGGGCCTGGCGCAGCAAGGATGGCTTCGCGGATGTGCCGCCGCCGTTTACGGGCGGAATTGCTCCCGGCCAATGGCGGCCCACTCCGCCCAGCAACGCTCCGGGACTTGCGCCGCAACTCGCCCACGTGACTCCTTGGGTCATCCAATCACCCGTTCAGTTCCGGCCATCCGCGCCGCCTGCGTTGGACAGCTTCGAATATGCAACAGACTTCAACGAGACAAAGCTCATGGGAAGCGGCTCTAGCGCTACCCGTACACAGGATCAAACCGAGTTTGCGCTCTTCTGGCAAGCCGGAAATCCGCCAGACTTTTGGGATCCCGTCGCGATTTCGCTTGCAGAGAAGCATCAATTCAGCTTGCTGCGGACCGCCCGGCTGCTCGCGCAAGTAAATCTCGCCATGTCCGATGCCATGATCGGCTGTTGGGATGCGAAATACACTTATTCATTTTGGCGGCCGATTACAGCAATCAGGATGGCAGATGCAGATAACAATCCCGACACGATTGCCGATCCAAATTGGACGCCGCTCATCCCTACGCCGCCCTTCCCGGAATACCCATCGGCACATTCCTGCGCCAGCGGTGCAGCCGTCGCAGTGCTTTCCCATTATTTCGGAGAGGACATTCCGATCACGATCACCAACGATGCACTGCCTGGCCAGACTCGGAACTACTGGAGTTTCTCTGCGGCTCTCGACGAGATCGTGGATGCGCGCGTGTTCGGTGGCATCCATTTTCGAAATTCCTGCAAAGTCGGGCAGGAGCTCGGTGGCAACGTTGCCGCGTATGTAGTAAAACACTCTTTGCAACGAATCGATGGCCGTCATTGGCGCGAACGAGAGTGATCGGCTGGCAGGAAACTCTCTTGTTGGGGGGCTTCGGCTTTACACCAAGCCCGCGCCGAAGCTCGTATGCGGCATCCCCAGCCGGAAGCGCAAACGATCGTACTCGATCAGTGGAGCAAAAACCTCGGGCTCCTGAAATGGCCAAACCGCTACGCGCGGCGCATTCGATCCGGAGCGCTCGAGAATCCCGTTGACCGCCCGGCGCGCCGCTTCATTCGCGCCTTCCATCGTTGCCAAATCGGTATAGGTCTTCACATAATCGGACGCCAGGAAAAAATTTGGAATCTCAGTCACGGCATCCGGCCGGTACGCTAAAGATCCGGAGGTATTGATCAGCAGCGGCTCGAGATTGGTCACTGCCGTCGGGTTGGGGAACTGAACATCCGGATCGAGAAACCACGTGATGATATTGTCGTCGCGCGCGATTTCCCTTCCGCCAATGTTCAAGTGAACCTTTACCTGCGCCCAGACTTCATTCTTGATTTCTTCCGCCGTGCATTTGTTTGCCGGCTTGCCGTAGAGGATTCCGGGCTGCTCCCATTCGGAAATATCGAGCGAAAGAATCCCGCCGAGGCTGCCGTCTCCATAATTGCCGATGGGCGCCTGCCGCCAGAATTGCCGCTGTGATATGGACGTCAGGGCCCAAGGGGAATCCGCATAGATGGTGTGGCCGAATTCCTGGGGTATGTCCTGTTTCAGGAAAAACTGGATGCCGTTCATCCAAGCCACGCGAAGCTTATTCAAATTGGCAATCGATGGCGCGGCGGTCTTCAGCTCATCCGTTACTAAGCCGGCCATCACTTCCACAGGCATGGCCGCGATGTAGTAATCCGCCACAATATCCCGCGGTTCGCCGTTTACCTCGATCGTCACTGCCGTCACGCCCGCCGTACTGGCGCGAATTCGCGTGACCGCAGCCCCGCTCACAAAGGTAACGCCGCGCTGGCGTAAATAATTGAGCCAGGGATCGAGCCAGACTTCGTTTGTCGGACCGGCCAGCAGGCGATCGAATCCGCCCCAGCTCAGGATCCCGAATAGAAGCTGCAGCAGGATATAACCGACGGTGCGCGTGCTGCTTTCTTTCGCACGCATAGCAACCAACGACCGTGTGAGTCCTTGTGCGAGCAACGTCTGATACTCACTCGAACGCGCCTGAGCGCCGATGAAGTCCCACCACGAGATTGTTTCGTACTCGGCAAGCCGCCGCTCCGGGCAACTGGTCAGCAGCGTAAGCAGCCGGTCTGCAAAATACAAAACTTCCGGCTCGGGCACCCCGATGCCGCTAAAGACGGTCCGCAGCGCAACCATCCAATCGTCGATATTCTGCGGCTTGCGCCCCGCAAGCACAATCCCTGGCTTCGCCGCGCGCAGCACATCGATTCTCGTCGCATGGACCAGATTGTTGAAGACACTTACGTTGCCCGGAAATGGAATGCGCTCCATGGTATCCGGAACGTGTTTATAGAACGCCGGGAAGAAACGAAAACCATGCTCACCGGGTAAATCTTTACGCCCGCTGATGCCCGTGTGAGGAACGGGAATGCTGCGAGCTTTGCCGCCGAAGACGGCGTTTTTCTCGTAGACGGTCACGTTAAAGCCGCGTTCCATGAGTTCGTGCGCGGCGCTCAGGCCCGCGACTCCGCCGCCTAAAACGGCCACCTGGTTTGGCATGATTCATTACTTTAATGCATGATTGGGTACGATTTGAACAGTGCGAGTCGAATACGCGAGCCAGCGGAAAATACGGGAACGCAATAAGGTCGCTTACCGTTTCGCGCATTGGCCGATTTGGATCTGGGTCTTTTTCATTGCGCCCGGACCATTGACGTTCGAGCTGTTTGCCCACGGTGGCAGTGCGCGCACCTTGCGCTGGCTGTTGCTGGTGGTCGCCGGCACCGGCATCGCAGGTCTTTTCGGGCAGCTTCCCGGCGTGGAGCCGCGGCCGTATATCTTGCGGTTTTCCGAGGACAAGCCGAATCCGCTGTATCGCCGCATTTGCTACACCTTCGCCTGGAACGCCCTGCTGAATTTCGCCGCCTTGAATCTCGCGGGCGTTTTGATCGCGGCCATTACCGGGCGCTGGTATTTGAAGCAGATTTATCATTATGGATACCTGCCGGCATTTCTGATCGTGATGGCTTTAGGCTTCGCGGGTTTGCTGCCGAGAGTGAAATCTTCTACTAAAGGCGAAGGAACGGAACGCCGCTACTTCTACGGCGCGGTCTGGGCCGTGACCACCGCGCAAACTCTTCTGTTAGTTCTATGGAAGACCCTGCCGCGCGGTCATGGCGGCGATGTACTTAAGCTGCTGATCTTTCTCGTCTCTTTGATTGCGATTGCCACCGTGGCTACGTTCGGACTGTTACCAAGGACTCGTCCGATCCTGCCCGGCGAAATGATCGTGGCTGATTAAGCCGATGAGATGTCTTCTCGTCCTTCTTACGATTTCTCTATCTATGTTTAGTGCTGCAGTAGATCGCGCGGGATTGGAGCGGATGGCCGCACAGTTCGCACCAGCCCCATTGCGCGTGGACACGAACCGGCTCAGTCCGGGCGATCGCCAGGCGTTGGTGAAACTCATTGAGGCCGGCCATGTAATAGACGATATTTTTCTGGAGCAGCTTTGGAGCGGCAACAAAGCGCTCGAGAAAAAACTCATGACGGATCGTTCGCCGCTCGGCCAGGCGCGCCTGGAGTTATTCCAGCTCTATAAAGGACCCTGGTCGGATTTAGATAATCATCGCGCCTTTCTGCCGGATGTGCCGGAACGCAAGCCGCTCGGGGCCAATTTCTATCCGGAAGATATGACTCGCGAAGAGTTCGAGCGTTGGGCGCCGGAAAGCGCAAAGGGATTTTTCAGTGTCATTCGCCGGGACCCAAAGACCCGCAAACTCGCAGTGGTTCCTTACAGCCACGTCTATCGGCCCGATCTCGAGCGCGCGGCGAAGTTGCTGCGCGAAGCCGCGGCATTAACGGACAATGCTTCACTCAAGCATTTCCTCGAAACCCGCGCGACCGCTTTTTTAGACGACGATTATTACGCAAGCGATATCGCCTGGATGGATTTGGATGCGCCCATCGATATCACCATTGGCCCGTACGAAACGTACAACGACGAGCTTTTTGGTTACAAAGCTTCTTTCGAAGCCTACGTTTGCCTGAAAGACGAAGCCGAAACCGCTAAACTCGACAATTTCACGCGGCATCTCCAGGAAGTCGAAAACAATCTGCCCATCGATGCCGTATATCGCAATCCGAAGCTCGCCGCCAGCATGCCGATTCGTGTCGTGAACGAGTTAATGTCCGCAGGCGACGGCAATCACGGCGTGCAGACCGCCGCCTACAATCTTCCAAACGACGAGCGCGTGATTCTCAAAAAGGG
>JACZDD010142291.1_pt1 | contig 10938 bp, 11 predicted proteins | sample 8641771 | NCBI WGS metagenome assembly JACZDD01 (sample SAMN15324614, study PRJNA640507) | soil metagenome | isolation source: intercropping peanut in the second line | place: China: Luxin town, Laibin City, Guangxi Province | collected 2019-07-25 | depth 10cm m | reverse complement strand
GTATGCAACATACTATAGTCCCAACCGGTATTCTGGGAGCGGGAACGTGGCAAATTTCTGGTTATTGAATCTCCGGCAGGCAAAGTTTTTGGAGGTATCACAGCACCCAAGGGCTGTCTGTAAATGGCGGGCGCCACTTTGCGACCCGAGTTCACGGGAACCGCGCGCCTCTTGGCCGGCCTTTGCGGGTCGGTCCGTTGAGATGGCTGAGCTCGCGGGTCGACGGCATCCGCATGTCAGCGGTTTGTTCGTCGCGCGCCAGGTTTTCTATTATCGAAAGCAATAACTTGCGTGTACGGCCGATGTCAGCCGAACGGACGTGGCGAACGGCGATCCGGTTCACCTCCTCGGCCAGCGGCACGAGTTTCTTGCGCAAGCCGCGGCCCTTCGGAGTCAGGAAGACGTAGACCTTCTTACGGTCGTTGGGCCGCCTGCGCCGGACGACGTAACCAAGACGCTCCATCGCTTTCACCGCGGAAAACGTGGTCGGCTCCATCACGCCGGCCTGCTCACTGAGTTCGCGCTGTGTCAGCCCGTCGGATTCCCAGAGAATGCGCAGGAACGTCCAATGCCCGAACGATACGCCATATTCGCCAAGCCGCATCTGCAAAGCACGCACCAGCGCGCGCGTTGCGTCCTTTACGAGATGCGCGAGGCGGTCGTCCGGCACGGCCTCGCGCCAATGCCGAAGGATGACCTGCGTGCTTGATGGAGACTTGCTCATTTGAGATGCACGTCGGCGCCGTCTCGCGCCGATTGCAGCATGGCCAGCAGAGCCTCGACCGTCGCCATTCCCCACGCGGCGTCGTGTAGAGGCGCCTTGCCGTGCACGACAGCCTGGTAGAGCTCGTCGATGACTTCGGCACGCGGCACGCCGGGCGAGGGGATCGCGTCGAGCCGGGCCGATCCGTCCTGATAGATCATGACACCGTTCGAAACCGGGCGCAGATCGGCGCGCTCGCAGCTCACAAGAAGAGTGCCGAAGTGCTGATGCGCGGCTGTCTCGCCGGGTGGACGGAAATCGGCGCCCCCATAGTTGCGGGCATCCTTATATTTCGTCTCTTCGCTCTGCGTTTTGAACTGCGGGCGTGATCGCCCGGCATAAGGCGTCTTCTTTTGCCCCATTTCGCCGATCCAGCCTTCGAACTCGTCTGAATCGAAATGGCCAAAACCGCTATAGGTGAGGGAGGCGAAGACGCCGTTACCGAATGTAAGAAGTGTTGCATAGGCACCTTCCGTTGGCCTGTTCGTATCCCACGATCCAGTCAGCGCGCGTACGCTCTTAACGGGCGCACCCGCGATCAAACGCACGATGTCGACCTGATGCGCCGCCTGGTTGAAGATCGCGCCGCCACCTTTCGATGTCTCGAGCTCTTCCGGGCGGCGCGGACGATAAAGATAGTCGGTGTAGTTGAACGCATTGATCATACGCGCCGGGCCGAACGCGCCGCTCCCGATGAGCTTGCGCAGGTGGCGCACGGGCGCATCGAACGAGTGGCTGTGCCCGACGACTACATGCACCCCGGCGCGCCGGGCTGCCTCAACGATGGCTGCGCAATCCTCGACGGTCAGCGCCATCGGCTTTTCGATCAGCAGGTGCTTGCCGGTTTGCGCTGCCTGTGTCGCATGCTCGCGATGGAATTGGTGCGGCGTTGCGACATAAATCGCATCGACGTCCGGATCGGCGCAGAGCGCCGCAACAGTGTCATAGGCCTTTGCGGAAAAATCCTCGGAGAACCGCTTGCGCGCCTCAGCGCGGGCGTCGGCAGCGGCAACGAGCCGCACCGCCGGGTGGCGGGTAAACGTCGGCAGCATCACCGAAAACGCGCGGCCAAGTCCGGCGGCGCCCAGACGGAGAGGAGTTGCATCAGCCATCGACAAGGTCCGGCGCTTTCACTAGTCTTATCTTAGATATCTAAGAAAGAAGACGCGACAGGAATTTCTGCCGCGCGCGAGGGAAGCGCCGCCATGATGACTCCTGAGGAAAACGATCTGTTGTGCCGCGTCGAGGGCGATGCCCCGATGGGCAAGATCATGCGCCGTCACTGGATCGCAGCCTGCCTGTCGGAGGAGGTTGCCGAACCGGACGGCGCGCCGGTCAAAGTGCGCCTGCTGGGCGAGGATCTCGTCGTGTTTCGCGACAGCAAGGGCCGCGTCGGCGTGCTTGACGAATACTGTTCGCACCGGCGCGCGTCGCTGCTGTTCGCGCGCAACGAGGACTGCGGCCTGCGCTGCCTCTACCACGGCTGGAAATTCGACGTGGACGGCAACATCGTCGAGATGGCCTCGGAACCGGACAACAGCCTCATTTTCGATCGCGTGAAGCACAAGTCCTATCCGACGCGCGAGGCGGGTGGCTTCGTGTGGACCTATATGGGGCCGCCGGAGGAGATGCGCGAATTCGAGCCGCCGGCCTTTGCGCCTGCGCCCAATGTGCGCGTGAGCGCGACCAAGGTGCGGGTAAATTGCAACTGGGCGCAGATCCTCGAAGGGCAGATCGACTCCGCGCATTCGTCGCATCTGCATTCGTCAGACATGGTGCCGGCGCAAGTGGACGGCGCCAAGGCTACTGAGGCGAACTGGCTGCGCCCGTCGACCGACAAGGCCCCGCGCTTCCAGATCGAGCGCACGAGCTACGGCTTTCGCTACGCGGCGATTCGACACCCGATCAAGAACGAGGACACGCACGATTACATCCGCACGACGGTCTATATCGCGCCTTATACGGCGCTGATCCCGCCCAATAACGTGCACAATGTCGCAACGCTTCTGACGCCGGAAGACGACACCAACACGATTTTCTATTTCATCGCCTGGAACGGACCGGACAAACCGGGCATCGACGCCGACACCTGGCGTAAATTCAACGTGCTGCAATGGGGTGTCGACGTCGATCGCAATTTCGACGGCATCCGTAACCGCGCCAACCTCTATCAGCAGGATCGCGCCGCCATGAAGGCGGGTAATTTCACCGGCATCAGCGGTATCCCGAACCAGGATATCGCGATGTGGGAATCGATGGGGCCGATCGGCGACCGTTCGAAGGAAAAGGTGGGGGCCAGCGACGTCGCGGTGCTGGCTTTCCGCCGCCTGATGGTTGAGGCGTCGCGCGCCATGCGCGACGGCGGTCCGGCGATCGGCACAACGGATCCACATATCCCGCATGCCACAATCAGCTCGTACGAAGGCGTTGTGCCCAAAACGACCAATTGGCGCAGCCTCGGCGGTGGCAGCGAGGCGCCGCAGCAGCGTTCCGCCAGGCAGACAGAACCGGCAAAATAAGACGATAAAAGATCAGGGAGGATACACATGAGGACAACGACAACCGTGCTTGCGCTTGCAGCCGTCACGCTGCTCGGCGCGACCGCCGGCGCATCGGCGGACGACAAGGTCAAGCTCGCCATCGGCCAGCGCGGCAATTGGGACACCTCGGTTTCCGAGGTCGGCCAGCGCGCCGGCATCTTCAAGAAGCACGGCCTCGAGCTCGAGATCGTCTATACGCAAGGTGCGGGCGAAACGCAGCAGGCGGTGATTTCCGGCAGCGTCGATCTCGGCATCGCAGCCGGCGTCATGGGCGTGCTCAGCGCTTATTCGAAAGGCGCGCCGGTGCGCATCATCAGCGCGGAAACGACAGGTGCCAACGATCTCTATTGGTATGTGAAAGAGGATTCGCCGATCAGGTCGCTGAAGGACACTGAAGGCAAGACTTTGGCCTATTCGACCAATGGCTCGTCGACGCACGGCATCGTCACGGCCTTCATGAAGCAATATGACCTCAAGGCGAAGCCGACCGCGGACGGCGGGCCTGCTGCCAACCTGACCGCCGTGATGTCCGGCCAGATCGACGTCGGCTGGGCGGCGCCGCCCTTCGGGCTCGATCAGCTCGACAAGAAAGAGATCCGTATCATTGCGACCGGCAACGACGCAGCCGCGTTCAAGGGCCAGACGGTGCGGCTCAACATCGCCAATGCCAACTTTCTCAAAGACCACAAGGCCGTGGTCGATCGCTATATGAAGGCTTACCGCGAAACGGTCGACTTCATGTACAACGACCCGAAGGCGCTAAAGATCTATTCGGAATGGCTCAATATCACTGAGGCGAAAGCCAAGCGCACGCGCGACGACTTCTTCCCGCGTTCGTCGGTCGAGCCGGACAAGATCACCGGTCTTGATACGATCGTGAAGGATGCTGTGGCTCTGAAATTCACCGCCAACGAATTGACCAAGGCCCAGCTCGACGACCTGATCCAGATCCCGCCGCGGTAACACGCTGGGCGTGTGGTCCAGAGGAAGGTGGTCTTTAATCGCGGGCGCCAAAGATCTGGATGCCCGCTTCCGCGGGCATGAGCGGAATAGGGGCGATGCCTAACACACCTTACACACCCACCCACGTCCACCTGGTCGGCAGCATCGGCCTCGGCAGCGTGGACGAGGTGTTTGGTACCGTCGGGCCCGCCTTGGGACGGCGGCTAAAGCGAATTCCCGATGGCGAGCCGGGGCCGCGCCGGCTTTGGGTGAGCTTTCAATACCCGCTGCTTCGCTCGAGTCCGTTCCTGCGGCCCGACCCGAGCGGTGCGCTCCGTAAGACGTCTGGATTTCCTTTGCTGTGCCTCGTGGAAGGAGTCAAAGCGGACGAGGTCGAGTTCGGCGAACTCGGCTACGCCCGCGAGGCCCGCGGCTCATACCTTGATTTCATTGCCGCGCGTGATCGCGGCCACATCGCAAATGGGACGCGGTTCCAGGTCTGCCTGCCGACGCCGATGAGCGTCATCTATGCCTTCTGCACTGCGCGCGACGTGGCGGCGATCGAGCCTGCTTACGAAAAAGCGATGGCGCGTGAGGTCGAATTGATCTGCCGTTATATCCCGCATCGCGACCTCTGCATCCAGTGGGATGTCTGCCACGACATGATCGTGTGGGACGGGCAGCCGCAGGACCAGTTTCCGCTGGTGAATGCCTCAAAGAACGACATCGCCCGGCGCTTCGTGCGCATTTGCGAACCGGTGCCGGACGACGTCGAGCTCGGCTTCCATCTTTGTTATGGCGACTTCGGCGGGAAGCATTTCTTTGATCCGGTTACGGCGCGCCATCTCGTCGATATCTCGAATGCAATCGTGCAAAACGTTCGGCACAAGGTCGCCTATATCCATCTTCCGGTGCCGGCGCCGCGCGCGACCGACGAATTTTTCGCACCGATGAAAGAGCTGCCAAAAGGCGTGGAGATCTACCTTGGCATTATCCACGCCGCCGACGGCGTCGAAGGGGCGCAAAAACGCATCGAGCTCGCGCGTAACTATGTGCCGGAATTCGGGATCGCGACGGAATGCGGCTTTGCGCGTGCGCGCAAGCCGGATCTCGTGCGCAGGCTGATCGAGATTCACGCGGGAGCGGCGAAGGAGCCTGGATAATCTGGGTCCCTAATCGTCCTGACGCAGCGTTCCGAGTAGCTTGCGGCGCGCACGCGCGAGCCGGGACATGACAGTCCCGATCGGCACCTCGGTGGCCTCGGCAATCTCGCGGTAATCGAGGCCTTCGATATCGCGCAGCACGAGCGTTTCGCGGAACGGCGCCGGCAGGTTCGCGATCGCTGCGCGAAGCTGTTCGGCGTCCACTTTCGCGATCAGCGAAGCTTCCGGCGTGTCGTCGCGCCGCTCGTCAGGCTTTACGTGGGCGAGCTCGACCGCTTCGAGGTCATCGACCGAGACGATGGTCGCGGGGCGGTTCTTTCGCAGCCAGGAATAGGCCGTATTGCGTACGATGCTGAGCAGCCAGGCGCGCGGATTGCCGCCGGCATAGGCGCGAATTGCGCGGAAAGCTCGCAGTGAGGCCTCCTGCACCACGTCCTCGGCGTCGGCGCCATTGCCCGCAAGCCAGCGCGCGAGTCGGTAGGCTTCATCGATATGGGGCAGCACAACGGCTCTGAAGAGTGCGTTGTCGTCGAGCGCGCCAGCCGCATTCTGCATGCCGGGTGTCACCAGCCGGACTGGGGGGCCGTCGGGATTGTTCGGGCCGGTTCGGGGCCGCAGCGGCGTTATCGACATGACACCTGCTTCGTCGCCTAGAGTTCGTTGCGGCTGGTGCGGAAGAGTCGCGCGAAGGTCTCCAGCTCTTTCGTTTCGACGTCGGAGACCGCCCAATAGGTCACGCCGTTTTCGGTCCACTGGACGACGTTGTAGCCGTTGATGCTGCGTGGACCGCCGGTGAATGCGGATGTGCCGTCCGCCGGCACCGCCGTGAGGCTGATCAGGTGCTTGGCGCGGCGGTAGACGAGCGTCGACACCGGCGTGCGGCCGAGCACGTCGACACGTCCGCCGATCAACGGGAAGTCGTCCTTGGCGAGGTCGACGACGCGCGGCGAATTCGGAATTCGACCGTTGAACCACGGCTTCACTGTGTGACGGTCGGAGGAGACGACATCGACCGGATCCGGCGCCATCAGCGCGCGGATATGGTCGGAGACGAGCAATTCGGCGACCTGTGTCGGTTGCCGCTGGGAATCGACCACAAGCCAGGTGGAGCCGCTTGCAATCGCGGCGGCAAGGACGACCGACGCGGCGAGGGCGCGCCAGGACTGCATCCAGGACGGCGTCGTGCGCGATCGTCCCGTTGCGCCGATCGAGGACTCGATCCGTGCGCGCAGGCCGGCCGGCGCCTCCTCGCGCGGCAGACGGTCATGAATAAGCTTCTGTAATTCCTTCACGCGTTCGGCCTCCGCGGCAAGCGCCGGCTCCTCGCCCATCTGCTGCGCGATGCTGAGCGCGTTGGCGGGATCCAGCTCGCCGTCGAGATAGGCGTGGACCAGCAGCACTGAACTGTCGTCGGACTTTGGACGGCTCATTTGTGGTTCACCCAATGGGGCGATCGCTTTGCCGTTGCGGCAGTGCCTGGAATAGCCCAGCTCTGGCGGCGATAGCGATCACGTCATCGTCAAGACTCTGCGAGGGCGCATTTCATTCCCGGCCGGTATAAATTTTCCGAAAACAGGGCAGGCCGGAGCATGCCCTGTTTTCCTTACTTTTTCTTAGGGTCAAAAGTTGCGCAGCATTTCGTTGTATCCGGCGCTGCCGCCGCCTGTCGCTGCAGGAGAATCGGGCCCGATTGGGCCGTTACCTTCCGAGGCGTAGGCCCGCAATGCGCGCTCGTTCGATACCGCCTTGTCGTTCGCGGGCATGAAAGCCTTGTTCGAAAAGACCAGGACGTTACCGGTGCCGTCGCAGGTGCAGAACGATTGGGCGGAAGCCGGTCCCGCGCTAAGCGCGAAACCAACTGCGATACGAAGCACTGTGAAGATGGCGGGAAGTTTTTTCATTGTCGGGTCTCCTTTAAATGGGCAGCCGTGATGGCCGCATGCCGAGGAGACTGATCGAAGCTCCGACAAATTTCGCAGGTTGCCTGACTTTTTCGTGATGGCGGCTGTGCGGGAATAAATCTCCGCGCGCATCAGTCTCGTCTCCAGACACGCACATTCATGGAGGCGCGAAATGACTGAGCATGATGACGGCATGAACCGCCGTAAGGTTCTCGAATGCATGACATGGGCAGGCACCGGCGTGCTTTGGACGATCGCTGGCGGCGTGCCAAGTTCGCTCGGCATCATCGACGAAGCGGTGGCCGCGCCGACAAAGGGATTCACTTTCCTTCAGATCAGCGACAGCCACATGGGATTCGACAAGCCGGCCAACCCAAATGTGAAGGGAACGCTGGAGGAGGCGATCGCGCGGGTGAAGGCGCTGCCGGTTAGGCCCGCGTTCATGGTCCACACCGGCGACATTTCGCATCTGTCGAAACCAGCGGAGTTCGACGACGCTGACCAAGTCATTTCACAGGCCGGGCTCAATGTTCATTACGTTCCGGGCGAGCACGATCTGATCGACGAGGACCAGGGCAAGCTTTATCTCGACCGGTACGGACGCGGCACGAAAGGAGCCGGCTGGTACAGCTTTGACGACAACGGCGTGCACTTCATCGGGCTTGTCAATGTCGTGAACCTGAAAGCGGGCGGCCTTGGCAATCTCGGCAACGAGCAGCTCGAATGGCTTGAAGACGATCTCAAGAGCCGTTCGTCATCACAACCGATCGTCGTCTTCGCACATATTCCGCTCTGGACCGTCTACCCGGACTGGGGATGGGGCACGGAGGACGGAGCACGAGCGCTTGCCTACCTCAAGCGTTTCGGCTCGGTGACCGTGCTCAACGGTCACATTCACCAGGTCATGCAGAAGGTCGAAGGAAACGTCACTTTCCACACCGCGAGATCGACCGCTTTCCCGCAGCCGGCGCCCGGCTCGGCGCCGTCGCCGGGCCCGATGAAGGTTCCGGACGACAAATTGCGGGGCATGCTCGGGATTGCCAGCGTGACGTTCAAGCAGAACGAGCAGCGTCTCGCCATCATCGACACGCCGATCCAGAAATGAGGACGGCCATGACGATGATCAAAGTCCTGACGAGACTGCTCGTGGCCGGCGTCGCGGCGACATATCTCCTCGCCGCGGCGCCGGCATCCGCGGAGGAAATTGCGGTCAAGATCGGCAACTTCACCTTCGGGCCGCAGGAGCTGAAGGTCAAAGCCGGCACGACCGTCACCTGGACGAATGAGGACGACATCCCCCATACGGTCGTCTCGCCCAACACTTTCCGATCCAAGGTGCTCGACACCGACGGCAAGTACTCCTTCACCTTCACGACGCCGGGCACCTACAAGTATTTTTGCTCGCTGCATCCACACATGACTGGAACAGTAATCGTGGAGACGCAGACGGGAAACGTGGAGCAGGGCGGGAAATAAAAATCGTGTAACCAGCGGTCATTCCGGGGCGTCCGCGCCGGCGGACGAACCCGGAATCCAGATGCTCGCACAGAGTCTGTCTCCGGATCCGGGTTTGCGCCTTCGGCGCGCCCCGGAATGACGGATAGCAAACAGACGGACTCCGAGGCCTCACATTTTTTTCAATTTGAAAACTTGGCCGGATTGCTAGTCTCCGGAGTTCTTTGAGCGGGCAGACGAAACAACGCCCGCCTGATGGCCGACTTCAGGGAGGTCTCCGATGGCTTCGTTCTCAGTGAACGGCAAGCCGGTTTCCGTCGATGCCGATCCCAAAACACCTCTGCTCTGGGTAATCCGCGACATCGTCGGCTTGACCGGCACGAAATATGGCTGCGGCGCAGGATTCTGCGGCGCCTGCACGGTACATATTGACGGCCGCGCGCAGCGCTCCTGCCAGGTCCAGGTTTCGGCGGCGGAAGGCGCGCACATCGTCACCATCGAAGGCCTTTCGCCGAATTCCGCGCATCCGCTGCAGAAGGCCTGGGTTACCGAAGAGGTGCCGCAGTGCGGATACTGCCAGTCGGGGCAGATCATGAAGGCGGCGGAGCTGCTCGCCAGCAATCCGAAGCCGACCCGGCAGCAGATCGTCACGCACATGGACGGGAACATCTGCCGCTGCGGAACCTACAACCGCATCATCGCCGCAATCGAACGCGCGTCGAGGGAGGGCTAGGCCATGACAGCAAACATGACATTCGCTCTCAGGTCGCCCGAGATCACCCGCCGCGGCATGCTCGCCGGCATCGGCGGCATGACGTTTTATTTTGCGTTCGGAACCGATGGAACACGCATCCTGCCGCCGGCTGCCGCCGCCACGCGGTCTGCTGCAATGTCACCATGGGTGCGGGTCGCGCCCGACGGCAACATTACAATTCTCACGATCACCGAGATGGGTCAGGGCTCCGGCACGTCCATACCGCTGATGATCGCGGAGGAGATGGATGCCGACTGGAACAAGGTGACGCTCGCATGGGCGCCATCGGACCCTGACGTGTATGGCTGGCCCGACCGGAGCGGTCGCCGTGTTATGACCGTCACCGGCAGCCGTGCCGTGATGATGTACTGGAACGATCTGCGCACCGCGGGCGCGCAGGTACGCAAGGTGCTGATCGCGAATGCCGCCGATCATTGGAGCGTCGACGCGGCCACGCTCAAGACCGAGCCGAGCGCGGTCGTCGATCCGAAGTCGGGAAAACGCCTGAGCTACGGCGAGATTGCAGCCTTCGGCAAGGTGCCAGCGACACTACCGGCCGTTGACAAGAGCGAGCTGAAGGCGCGCAAGGACTTCCGCCTGATCGGGCGGTCGGTGCCGCGGCGCGACCTGCCGTTCAAGGTCAACGGAACGGCGCAATATTCGATCGACGTGAAATTGCCGGGCATGGTCTATGCCAGCGCCCTGCATGCGCCGGTGAGCGGCAACGCGCCGGAAAAATGGAACGACGCCGCGATCAAGGCCATGCCTGGCGTGCTCGCGACGGTGAAGCTGGCGCATGGCGTCGGCATCGTGGCGGAAAGCTTCCCGCAGGCGATGGCGGCGCGCCGTGCGTTGCGCGTGACCTGGAGCAAGAACAAGGTCGACGGCTTCGATTCCGAAAAAGCGCTGGGGCACTATGCGGCGATCCACGCCGACGCGGCAACGCCGGTGAAGGTCGTTGACGCGAAAGGTGACATCAAAGCTGCCTTCGACGGCGCCGCGAAGGTCTACAAGGCCGAATACCGCAGCGATTACACTTACCATGCACAGCTCGAGCCGCTGAACGCGGTGGCGCGCTTCAACGAGGCCGGCGACCGGCTCGAGGTCTGGGACGGTTCGCAGGATCTCGGCCGCAGCCGCGATCTGGTCGCGAAGACGCTTGGGATGAAACCCGAGCAAGTCGATGTCCACCAATGCTATCTCGGCGGCGGATTCGGACGGCGCTCGCTTGCGGACTATGCCGCCGAAGCGGCGGTCCTGGCGCGCGAGGTCAAGCGTCCGGTCAAGCTGGTGTGGACGCGCGAGGAAGACGTCGCGCACGGCATGTTCCGTCCGATGACCTTCCAATGTCTCGAAGCGGCGACCGATGCGTCAGGCAAGGTCGTCGGCTGGCGACATTGCGCCGTCGGCGATGATGGCG
>JACZDD010094467.1_pt1 | contig 10945 bp, 10 predicted proteins | sample 8641771 | NCBI WGS metagenome assembly JACZDD01 (sample SAMN15324614, study PRJNA640507) | soil metagenome | isolation source: intercropping peanut in the second line | place: China: Luxin town, Laibin City, Guangxi Province | collected 2019-07-25 | depth 10cm m | reverse complement strand
CTAGCATAAAATTTGCCTACTGTGATTAAACATTTCACAACTTTTGTGAGTAATCGATTAGGTTTACTTTTGGAATTAATTTGCCTACAAAGATTTTCCAGCAGAACAAACCTTACAAGTTAGGGCTCGGCTCAATTGCTGCGCGCAGGAGAATGTCGTCATTCATAAGCTATTGTGAGGTCATCGATGATGATCCACTCCCAAGGTATCAACATTGCCATTATTCATCGAGATGGCTTGTATCGAGACAGTTTGCGGCACTGTCTGGCGCAGGCTGAACCGATCTCGATCGTGCATAGTGCGTCGAGGCTCGATCAAGGAACTTGGAAAACTGTTATAGCCCACAGATCAGATGTCCTCATTCTCGAATTCGGCTTATGGCAATGCCAAGGGTCGGCTCAGTTAGGAGAAGGGATGTCTGCATCTTCCCTAGCAATTAGGACAATCGTGATCGGAGTGCCGGATAAGGAGGAAGATATTCTTGCCTGTATTGAAGGAGTGGGGGCGGCGGGGTATCTGCTGATGGATGCAAGACTCGACGATCTTTTGAACAACATCCACGCAGTCATGAGGGAGAAAGCATTATGCTCCTCAAGAATTTCAAATTTCACCTTGAACCCTGTGTCCACACCGGCGCGCCGAATTAATAATGGTCAGTCTGGTACCAGTCATGGAACTTGTCTGACTCGACGGGAAACGGAGATCGTAAGCCTCATCGAGGCTGGTTTGAGCAATAAGGAAATTGCAGGTCGGCTCAATATCGAAGTGTCCACCGTCAAGAACCACGTCCACAATATTTTGGATAAACTTCAGCTACGCGATCGCTATTCGATGGTGAAACACATCAAGGAACAACTCATTTCTGCTGGCCCCTCCTAATCTCTTTTGACTCTTTCACAACGAGCACACGTCTCTTTCCAATAGGGTAACGGCTGATGGAGGGATCTAGGTGGATCTAGATCCTTCCGCAGCCACGTCTAGATCCAAATTCTACCCAAGGATCTATGGGTATCTTGCGATGTCATGGGTACAGTGCACCATGGAACAAGTCGACGGATAGTGGATCTTGTCCAATTGGAAGTTCGGTCAATGAGACAGGGTTGCACGTATTGCGAGAGGGTCCGTTGGACAAGATCCGAGTGCTTATTGCGAATCATCCTGTAATGATGCCTGAAGTCGTCCGAAGGCTCGTGGACGAACAGGATGATATGGCGGTGGTCGGCGATTGTCGTGGACCCATGAAAATATTACAGGAAGTCGGTCGGGCTAAGGCTGATGCCGTGATCCTTACTCAAGAAGGCCCAGACGAGCCCGGGTTGTGCAGCCAGCTTCTAACTGTGTATCCAGATCTGACCATAATAAGTATGGCTCCATCTATGGATAAAGCCTATTCGCAGCAACTTCGATCCTATCGCAAAGAGCTGACCAATGTTCACATACGAGATATCGCCGAAACGGTGCGAACAGCAGTACATGATGGGAGGGGCAAGACTACTGAATAGATGCCCGGATATGTGTGTGGAATCTGCTAGAGATGTGTGAGAAGCGGATAGGAACGAGTCAGTCGTAGGGTGTGAGCAGTGTGTCGGAACCGATTCTGGGATTGAGAAGGAGGCAGAGCGATGGGACAAAAAATTAATGTGACCGTCAATGTACAAGTCGTGGGGGGGAGGAATTTATCAGAGAATCAAGCCCTCGAGGTCGATGCAGTGGATAGCATTGACGTGGAACTCGAAAAGAAAGGTGGACCGGGCGCTACAAAATCGATTGAAGTTCACCCGAGCGAAAAGTCGGAAAAGATCAAATTGTTTGTGGTGGCAGCAAAGCAATACGACGGCAAAGTTACCTACAAACTGTCAGATACAAAAGTGATACTTGATGCCCCGCACGTTCTGATCGGGGCCGGCGTGGCAAATCTACTCGGTAAGAACTCCCAGAAGATTGAGTTTAGCAATGAGGGAACAGAAAAGGCCTCCATAACGATCCTTGTGGGCCGAGCAGCAACTTAAGGCAGACGTGTTAGCTCATTACATAGAACAATAAGGAGGGATTGTATGCCTGTCACGCCAACATACCCAGGTGTGTATATCGAAGAAATACCGAGCGGCGTGCGCACCATCGTCGGAGTAGCCACGTCAATTACGGCTTTCGTTGGCCGTGCATGGAAGGGGCCGATGGATGAGCCGGTCAAGGTGAACAGTTTGGGCGACTACGAACGCACCTTTGGAGGTTTGTGGCGTACCAGCATGATGAGCTATTCAGTGCGTCAGTTTTTTGCAAATGGCGGTAGCCAGGCGTTGATCGTGCGTGTGGCAATGCGTACGGGTGCCGGGGCTGCTGCACCGGCGACGATCGATCTTGGAGGCGGCACTACGTTGGCAGCCGCCAACCCTGGGACATGGGGGAAGAATCTAGTGGTAACAGTGGACCATGCTACAAAGAAACCTGATGACACCAACCTATTTAATCTGTCGATCCTGGATGATGATGATCCAAAAAAGGCACTGGACAGTGCCAGACGTGGCGGCAGCGGTGCACGGGAAGTGTTTCTGAACGTTTCACGCGATGCCAATAGTCCGCGTTTTGTCACCAAGATCATTGCAGAACAGTCCAATCTCGTCCGGGTTACTGGTGTGGGCAATGCACGGCCCGCGGCAGCGAGCGTCCCCGCTGCTCCGACGAGTGGTAATGACGGCACGGGCGCGGCCAACCAAAACGACGTCGCTGCCGAAGTCGAGGGCAAGGGAGAGGACAAGACCGGTATCTATGCGCTACTCAAGACCGATATTTTCAATCTTCTGTGTATTCCCCCACTCACCATTGTGAAGACTGACGAAGTGTCCGTGGTAGATGTGCCCATCACGCCGTTGTGGACGTCGGCGGCCGTGCTGTGCGAAAAACGTCGGGCTCTGTTGATTGTTGATGCGCCAAGTTCTTGGACTCTGAATTCGGCCGCGGCTGAGTATCCAACAAAGAAGATTGGCGACTTTAGCGGCATCACGCGCAAAAACGCGGCCCTCTATTTTCCAATGGTGCGCATGCCGGACCCGCTTCAAGACGGCATCCTTGCCGACTTTGCTCCCTGTGGCATCATCGCCGGTATCATGAGCCGTACCGACTCAGAGCGGGGTGTTTGGAAAGCGCCAGCAGGTATCGAGGCGGCAATGCGTGGCGTGTCCGGTACTTCGGTGGTTGGTGTTCCCATGGCCATGAACGACAAAGAGAATGGCGACTTTAATCCCCTTGGCATCAATTGTCTGCGCACCTTTCCAAACATCGGCCATGTGGTTTGGGGAGCGCGCACCCTCGATGGGTCAGATATCCTTGCCTCGGACTGGAAGTACGTACCAGTGCGCCGCTTGGCGCTCTTTCTCGAAGAGAGCTTATTCCGTGGCACAAAATGGGTGGTCTTCGAGCCCAACGATGAACCGCTGTGGGCGCAGATCCGACTAAACATCGGTGCATTCATGCACAACCTGTTTCGACAGGGAGCCTTTCAAGGCACGACGCCGCGCGAGGCCTATTTCGTCAAGTGCGACAAGGAGACCACCACGCAAAACGATATCAATCTCGGTATCGTGAATATCGTGGTCGGCTTTGCACCACTCAAGCCGGCTGAATTTGTCATCATCAAATTGCAGCAAATGGCCGGACAAATCGAAGTCTAGCGATTGACCTGAGGAGGCACGAGCATGGCGCAGTTTAGCGTGAACACACAACCACAACGGTTTGATCCCTATAAGAACTTCAAGTTCCGGGTCAAATGGGACGGCAAGTACGTGGCCGGGGTCAGCAAGGTGAGTTCCTTAAAGCGGACCACCGAGGTCGTGGAACACCGGGAAGGCGGCGATCCGTCGAGCAGTAGGAAATCGCCTGGCCGCACGAAATACGAAGCGATTACCCTTGAGCGTGGGGTGACCCACGATACCGAATTCGAAAAATGGGCGAACAAGGTTTGGAACTATGGTTCCGGACTGGGCGCTGAGGTCTCGCTCAAGGATTTTCGCAAAGAGATCATTATCGAGATGTACAACGAGGCGGGGCAATTGGCGATCGCCTATAAAGTGTACCGCTGTTGGGTCTCTGAATTCCAGGCACAGCCGGATCTGGATGCCAACGCCAATGCCGTGGCGATACAAACGATCAAACTCGAAAATGAAGGCTGGGAACGGGACTACGAAGTAACGGAACCAACGGAACCGAGTTTTACTGAACCGGCTGCATAAACGCTGATGTATACACTCACCGCGAGTACCCTCTTGAAAGTGTGGGAATGCGGGGTAGGCGAGTCCTCCATCACTCGAACGCTGAGCTTGCTCGCTGCTGCGGTTCCGGAGCAGGCGATCAGTGATCTGGCCCGCCTTCCTATCGGCCGTCGTGACGCACTCTTGCTCACGTTGCGTGAGCAGTTGTTTGGGTCGTGCCTGCAGACGGTGATCGTGTGTCCCGAATGCCATGACAGTCTCGCTCTCGTGTTTGATGTCGATCAGATTCGAGTGCCGGTGGAGAGTGAACCAGGAGAAGAGTTTGTGTGCGAGGTCGGCGACTATCAGGTGACGTTTCGGCTACCGACGAGTGAGGACTTGCTGATCGTGAGGCACGAGACTGAGCGAGACGCAGCCAAACAGCTCTTGTTGAGACGATGCCTGCTGCGAGCCCTTCATCGTGGAGAGTCGGCAACGGAACTCCCAAGTCCTTTCACTGAGCGAGTGATTGAACGGATGGCACAGGTCGATCCTCAAGGCGATGTGGAGATCGCGGTGACATGTGCGGTATGCGGATATCAATGGCAGGCTTTATTCGATATCGCGTCGTTTGTGTGGTGTGAGATCGCTGTGTGGGCAAAGCGGTTGTTAGGTGAGGTTCACATCCTGGCCTCTGCATACGGGTGGGCCGAGGCGGACATTCTGAAGATGAGTGCCTGGCGGCGCCAGTGTTATCTGGATCTGGTGCAGGGATGAGCGATTATCTGACGAACCTCCTCATCCGTACCCGGTACCCTGAGCGCACAATTCAGCCGCATTTACCGTCGATGTTTGCCCCACTATTGCCGGGCTCTATGGGTGGAGAGGTGAAAAGGGGGGAGGCTGCGGAGGAACCGTATCCGGCAGTTCAGGCGAATCAGCGAGTTCCAAGACATGAGCTGTTAGTCCGTCTCTCGTCGGAGGCGACGGGGCATGACCGAGAAACCGGCAGACCCTCTCTTGAACGAGAAACTCGGCAGCGGGAACGGACACCGGTATCCACCATTGACAATGAACGACTGAACTCTTCTTCAGAAACGGTGTCTGTTTCAGAGCTGAAGGAAATAGATCTGGAAGTGAAGAGCGTGTCAACGCTAGTAGAGCTGAGCTCCAGAGATTCTGAGGAGGGCAGAGCCTCATCGCAAAACCCTTCCGAGGACAATACGGTCAGCCTCTCACCAATCGACCGCAGCGTCGTGGCGGGGCCACCTCTCGCAACATCTATGGGGCCGGTCAAGGAGAAAACAGCTTCACCGTTCAAGTTTTCGACACAGGCTGAGAGTTCGCCGTCACGAGTACCGAGTGAGGTGATGAAGAGAGCCGGGCGGGGCGAAACGGATCTGTTGAGGAGTGAGCGTTTGAGTGAATCTCCGGACAGCCCTTTGGTCGGTTCGATGGCGCATGCCCTTGACGGAGAGCTGAACAGCCGTCCCAATGGGCGGGGAGTATGGGTCAGTGCATCATCCTCTCGGCATCCACTTGTCGCAGTACCAACTACACAAGGTGATGGTGAGCCACCGTCACAACAACGACTGGCAGCAACCGTCAGTGAGCCGGAGCGGTATGCATCGACGTTACGCAAGGACGTTGCGGGTGAGAGGCCCAATGCCAGTGAGTTATCTCTTGATCCATCTCTTGTGGCTCCAGTACCGACAACGAAGATCGATGGCAGACCGCGACATCACACATCGGGCAATCCAGGCGATTTTCCGAAGATAGCGTCCACAATGGCGTACCGGCAGGAACCAGTGACCACTTCTCTTGCCGTGCCGAGGGCCTCGAAGAAATTTTTCGCCGTTCGGCGCTCGGTATACCCAATGGCAGAAGCCTCGGGTAGCCAAGTATCGGCGACGGACAGGGGAAAGCCGGCAGAGCCGGTTGTGGAGGTGACTATAGGTCGTGTGGAGGTTCGCGCGGTTGCTCCTCCCGTCCGCCAAGAGAAGAACCGCAAGCCACAATCGGCCATGAGTCTCGACGACTATCTCAAAGGTCGCGGGGGTCGGGGTGGAGGATGAGCAACTCTCTGGCCATTGCCTCGGTAACCGCGACGTTACGTCGGCTGCTTGAGAAGGGTGGAATTGAACACGTGACGGTCAGGCCATTAGACAAGGCGCCGGATGGGATCAATGCCGATAAACAGCGGATCAATCTCTTTCTCTATCAAGCATTACCGGATGCGGCCTTTCGTAATATGGATATGCCAGGGCGGGTCAAATCCGGAGAAACCGGCCATCCCCCATTGCCGCTCACGCTGTATTATTTGCTGACGGCCTACGGTGGCAATGAAGAGGATCAGACGAAGAGTCATGCACTCCTAGGCGAGGCCATGCGCGTTTTTCATGACCATCCACTGTTCGGGGCGGAGGAAATCAGGGATGCCGTGAAGGCAAACCAGGATCTTGCCGGCAGCGATCTGGCGGACCAGGTCGAGCGCATTCGCATTACGCTTCAGCCATTGCTCTTTGAAGAGATGTCGAAATTATGGACGACATTTCAGATTCATTATCGCTTGTCGGCAGCCTACCAAGTCTCCGTGGTGTTGATTGAGAGTACCCGTCCAGCCAGGACGCCCCTTCCGGTCCTCATCCGTCAGATTGCTGTTTATCCTAGCGTTCTGCCGCCGTTTCCGACTCTCACGGGAATCGCGGTACCGAAACGAGAGCCGATCGAAACGCTCAAGACGGATATAGGCCTGCGGAGACAACAACCCAGTGCGCTGTTGGGGGATCAACTGTTGATCAACGGGCACCATTTGGCGGGCGAGTCCGTTGTCGTACAGCTCATGAATCAGCAGCTCAAGGATCCTATTGGGCTTCAGGTTCAGGGATCGACGACGAATGAATTGAAAGTGATCGTCCCGGAAGATCTTCCTGGCCTGCTGGCAGGATTGTATACGCTATCCGCCATTGTCTCGAGCACCGGTCAGACTGGACAGAAGAAGTGTGTCAGCAATGCCCTCAGCCTTTCTATTGCTCCGAAAATCGAACTCATACCGAGGCCAGTTCGACGCGACGAGCCGTTTACCATTCGACGAGGTGAGCTGCTGACCATCCAATGCCTTCCGAAGGTCGGCGATTCTCAGCGCGTGGTCTTGCTGATAGGAGATCAAGAGCTCGTTCCGGAAGCACGACCAACACAAACGGATCAGTTGAAGTTTCGTCTGAAGAACGTCGTGCCTGGTACCTATTTCGTACGGCTGCGGGTTGACGGAGTGGATAGTTTGCTCATCGATTGGAGTAAGTTAGATGAGGAGAAGGTGAATAGTCTGCTAAAGAAATGGCATGAGAGCAACACACCGCCGCAATTCTACGATGAGGCGATGAAGGTTGTTGTTCAATGAAAACACAGAAGCCGAAAGCGTGGCAGCAGCAGAACGATGAGTATTTGGGGAAGGCGCTGGCTTGGCTGCGGCTCCGCCTGGCCTGGTTCCTCGATCAGTCGGCGAGTTCGGTATCACCGGTGCAACCTGCGGCTCACTCGGTTCCACGCAAGGTCGCTCGGGGACAATCGGGGGACGTCGGCTTACAGACAGGACCTTCTGGCGAAGGCAATACTGTCACCGAGAAGAAACTTGCCTGGGTCGCAGAAGAAGTAGCGGCATGTGAGACAGCAGAGCAGCCACCGGCGTTGGTCCTCTTGCGGCGTAACTTGGGGCTTTCACGTTTTGAGAGCGAGGTGCTGCTCCTCTGCGCAGCGATGGAGTTCGATACGAGAATGCCGGCGCTCTATGCGAAAGTCCAGGATGATCCAATGCGCCGCTATCCCACCTTCGCGTTAGCGTTGGCCTTGTTTGCAGACCCGGCGTGGGATGTGCTCTCACCGGAACGTCCGTTGCGGTACTGGCGGCTCCTCGAAATCAATCAGCCGGGCGCGCAACCACTCACCACAAGCCCCCTCCGTGCCGACGAGCGGATCGTGAATTATCTCAAAGGGTTGAATTATCTGGAGGATCGTCTGGTGCCGCTCATGCTGCCGATACGACATCACGATCGGACGGTCGAATTGCCGCCATCGCAACGGTCGGCGGTCGAAACCATTGTGCGTCAGGTGCAGAGTGCCGGTTCACTCCAAGCGGTCCCGGTCATGCAATTGCTTGGAGTTGATTCGCCGAGTAAGCAACTTGTCGCGAGTCATGCGGCTGCGGCGCTCGGCCTGCCCCTCTATCGGCTCCCCATCGAGGTGCTCCCGTCGCAACCGGCAGAACTGGAACAGCTCACACGATTGCTCATGCGCGAAGCGGCCCTCTGGCCATTTGCCCTGTACCTGGACGCTTATGAGGCGGAGAAGACGACTGCAAACGAGAACTATGCCTCCGCCCTGCATCGATTTCTGGCTCGGAGCAGTGGCATCTTCTTCCTCGACACACAGGATCGTCGGATGGAAACAGGACGATCCTCTGTTGCGCTCGACATCGGGAAGCCGACGCACGCGGAACAACTTTGTACGTGGGATGCCTTGTTGGGTGCCAATCACAATGGCACGGCTGCGCGACTCGCCGGCCAGTTCAACTTGAACCTCACGGCGATCCATCACATCGCCCATACGACGCTGTCATCTCCAGCCATCGAAACGCATGCAATTCCGCAACAGCTCTGGGAAGCCTGTGTGACAGACACGCGCCCACGCCTGGAGATTCTGGCTCAGCGGATCGAACCCAAAGCGACCTGGGAGGACATTGTTCTGCCTGAGCCGGAGCTCAACCTTCTGCATCAAATCGCCGCCCAGGTCGCGAATCGTACACGTGTGTATGGCGACTGGGGCTTTGCGGCGAAGCGAGCCCGTGGGTTGAGTATCAACGCGCTCTTTGCGGGCGAGAGCGGCACCGGTAAGACGATGGCGGCCGAGGTGCTGACGAACGACTTACGGTTAAGTCTCTTTCGGATCGACCTGTCGGCGGTGGTCAGTAAGTACATCGGGGAAACGGAGAAGAATCTGCGGCGCTTGTTCGATGCCGCGGAGGACGGCGGCGCGATTCTCTTCTTCGACGAGGCGGACGCCTTGTTCGGCAAACGCAGCGACGTGAAAGACAGCCACGATCGTTATGCCAACATCGAGATCAACTATCTTCTGCAACGCATCGAAGCTTATCGAGGATTGGCCATTCTCGCCACGAACCGGAAGAGTGCCTTGGACTCGGCCTTCATGCGCCGCATCAGGTTCGTGGTGGAATTTCGTGCTCACGGCATCCCGGAGCGGAAGGCCATTTGGGAACGAGTGTTCCCATGTGAAACAGAAACGGCGGAGTTAGATTTTGATCGGTTGGCACGGCTCAACCTGAACGGCGGCAATATCAATAATGTCGCCATGAATGCCGCGTTTCTCGCGGCGGATGCGGGCACACCGGTGACCATGCCGTTGATCTTTAACGCAGCAAGAACCGAATTTCGCAAGCTTGAACGGCCCATTTACGAAGCTGATTTTCAATGGGATGAAGCAACGGAAGTGGTGGCATGAACGTACGGCTCCACATCGAGCGGTTGATCCTGGACGACTTCCCGATTGCAGGGAGCCAGCGGGCGCTCGTGCAGGGGGCGGTCGAGCAGGAATTGGCACGATTGATTGAGGTGAATGGCGTTGGACAGGACACCATGGCTGGAGGCGCCCGTCCATCTGTCCCTCACACAGTGATGCACATGGTTGAAGGTGCAAGTCCTCTCCAACTCGGCCAACAGATTGCCCAAGCGGTGTATGAGGGAATTGGGACGAGTTCGTCAGCTAAGCAGCAGTAGGAACGAGTTCTAGACAACCTGAGAGAGAAGGGCATCAGGTCAAGGGAAGAGCGGGAATGGAACGGGCAGGCGTGCAAGCTGAAATAACAAGGAGTCAGGCTTCACGGTCGACTTCCAGCGGCGTTCTGCAACGCCAGTGTGCCTGCGGCACACATACCATGGGTGGTGGCCAATGCGTGGAATGTCAGAAGAAGAAAATGGGTGTCGGTGGGAGGCCGCTGCAAACCAAGTTGGCAATCAGTGCACCAGGCGATGCGTATGAACAAGAAGCAGACCGTGTGGCCGAGCAGGTGATGCGCTTGTCGTCTGCTGATGTGAGCAGAAGACAGGATAGAACAATGACTCACCCGCTGGTTCAGCGGCGAACAAGTGACAGTGCAACTGGCCTTGCCGAAGCACCACCAATTGTTCACGATGTGCTGAACTCGCCAGGTCACCCGCTCGATGTGGCCACGCGCGCTTTTTTCGAGCCTCGCTTCGGCTATGACTTTAGTCAAGTGCGGGTGCATTCCGGTGCGGCTGCCGATCAATCGGCGCGGAACGTGAACGCCCATGCCTACACCGTGGGACACAACGTTGTGTTTGGTGCAGGTCGCTTCACGCCAGGTACGAATGATGGCAAGAAGTTGCTTGCCCATGAGTTGACGCATGTGGTGCAGCAATCCGGTGCTGGAGAAACTAACGCCGGATCTAAAGGCAGAAAGAAGCTTTCGCTAACTTCCTTAATTGAACAACAAGATAATAACGGTGTCTCAAGTAAAATCTTCGAGCGCGGGTTTCCCTGTCACAATTCTGCTGAAGCCACAGATTTCAATCGTTTATTAGCCACAAGCACATTCCAACTCCAGAGATATGCGCTACTGTCACCAGCCGCCCTTGAGCTCGCTGCCCAGCAGGCACCTCGGGTTGCCCTCTTGTTAGAAGAGTATGGAGCGTTGGTTGAGTCAGGGGCTATTGCTGCTGAAGAAACGG
>JACZDD010100186.1_pt1 | contig 10946 bp, 10 predicted proteins | sample 8641771 | NCBI WGS metagenome assembly JACZDD01 (sample SAMN15324614, study PRJNA640507) | soil metagenome | isolation source: intercropping peanut in the second line | place: China: Luxin town, Laibin City, Guangxi Province | collected 2019-07-25 | depth 10cm m | reverse complement strand
GTCGGCGTGCTCGTGGGTCACCAGAACGCCGTCGATCCAGTCGACTTCCGCGTCGAGAAGCTGCATGCGCAGATCGGGAGAGCAGTCGACCAGAACGCGTGTAGCCTTGCCTTGCCCTTGCACGCGTTCGACCAGCAAAGAGCATCGCCGGCGTCGGTTCTTCGGATTATTCGGATCACATGAGCCCCAGCCGAGAGCGACGCGCGGCACACCCATCGAGGAACCGCAGCCTAGGATCGTAAAGGTTAAGCTCATGCGGCGTTCGCCAGCGTGCGCGGCACCTTGTTGAAGAGCTGGAAGAAATTCTCGGTCGTTTGCCGCGCGATTTCCTCGGCCGACACGCCCCTTGCATCAGCTAAAACTTTAGCGGTCTCGGCTACGTAGGCGGGTTCGTTACGTTTTCCGCGGTACGGCAGTGGCGCCAGATAGGGCGCATCCGTTTCCACCATGATGCGATCGGCGGGCAAGGCCGCCGCAATTGCGCGCAGCGCATCGGAGTTCTTGAACGTCAGAATGCCCGTAAAGGAGACGTAGTGACCGAGGTCTATGGCGGTAAAGGCTAGGTCCCGCCCGCCGGTAAAGCAGTGCAGGATCGCAGGGAAGACGCCCTTCCCGCTCTCTGCCTTCAAAATTTGGGCCATGTCGGCGTCGCAGTCGCGCGAGTGGATCACCAGCGGCAGCCCCGTTTCCCGCGCCGCCGCGATATGCTCGCGCAGCCCGGCAGCCTGTGCCTCGCGCGGGCTGGTATTGCGGAAATAGTCGAGCCCCGCCTCGCCAATCGCCACGACCTTTGGATGCTTTGCGATGGCGACGAGCGCCTTGGCATCAATATCCGGCTCTTCGTGCGCATGATTGGGATGGGTGCCCACCGAGCAGAACACTTCCGGAAACCTCTCGGCGATCGCCACGACCTGCGCGTGGCGTTTGACGCGCGTCGAGATCGTCACCAGACGGCCGATGCCGGCCGCGCGGGCCCGGGCAACCACCGCGTCCAACTCGGCCGCAAAATCCGGAAAATCTAGGTGGCAATGGCTGTCCACCAGCATGATCAGGCCTTCTCTTCGGCTTCGACGTAGCGGGGAAAAACCGGTGAAGGTGGCGGCAGCATGGCGCCGGCCTTGATGCGCCACTCCGCCGCAAGCGCGGAAAACTCCCGCTCGGCAGCTGGCACAGCGAGCAGGTCAAGCAATTTCGCGGCCGACATCGGCACAAAAGGCTGCGCAAGGATCCCCACCTGGCGCAGAATTTCAGCCGTCACGTAGAGCACGGTTCCTTGCCGCTCGGGGTTCGTCTTGGCCAGCGCCCAAGGTGCCTCCGATGCGAAATAACGATTGGCATCGGCTACGACTGACCAGACGCAATTGAGCACCTGGTGCAGTTGCTGCGTTTTCATGTGCTCACGGGCCGTGCCGATCATCGCATCAGCGGCCGCAAGAATGGTCTTGTCGGTATCGCTGAACGCGCCCGGCTTCGGTAATTTGCCGCCGAAAGCCTTGCCGATCATCGAGAGCGAACGCTGCGCCAGATTGCCGAGATCGTTCGCCAGGTCCGCATTGATGCGGTTGACGATCGCCTCATGGCTGTAGTTCCCGTCCTGCCCGAACGGGACCTCACGCAGGAAGAAATAACGGAATTGGTCGACGCCATAGGTGTCGGCCATCGTGAACGGATCAATCACGTTGCCGACCGACTTCGACATCTTTTCTCCGCGGTTGAATAAAAATCCGTGCGAGAAGATGTGCTTCGGCACGGCAACCCCGGCCGACATCAAAAAGGCCGGCCAGTAGACCGCGTGAAAACGGACAATGTCCTTGCCGATGACGTGCAGTGAAGCCGGCCAGTAGCGCTTGAATTTTTCGTTGCCGACGTCCGGATAGCCGACAGCGGTGATGTAATTGGTCAGCGCATCAACCCAGACATACATGATGTGCTTGGCGTTGGTCTTGCTCGGGTTCGCCGGCACCCTCACACCCCAGTCGAATGTGGTGCGCGAGATCGACAGATCCTGCAGGCCGCCGCGTACGAAGCTCGCTACTTCGTTCAACCGCTCCTTCGGCAGCACGAAATCCGGCACGCGCTCGTAAAGGTCGAGCAACTTCTGCTGATAGGCGGAGAGCTTGAAGAAGTAACTCTCCTCCTCCACCCATTCGACTGGCGTGCCGGTCTTGGTTGCGATCCGTTGCTTCTGCTCGTTGAGATGGGTCTCGTTCTCGGCGTAATAAGCTTCGTCACGCACCGAATACCAGCCGGCATATTTGTCGAGATAGATGTCGCCCGCCTCCTCCATTTTTTGCCAAATGGCGATGGACGCGCGGTGGTGACGCTCTTCCGTCGTGTGGATGAAGTCGTCGTTCGAGCAGTTGAGCAGCTTCACCATAGCTTCGAAGCGCGGCACGTTGCGGTCGCGTAGTTGCCGCGCGGTCAGGCCTTCGCGTGCCGCGGTCTGCTGCATCTTCTGACCGTGTTCGTCGGTGCCGGTCAGAAAATAGACGTCGTAGCCATCGAGCCGCATGAAGCGCGCGATGGCGTCGGTCGCAATCGCCTCATAGGCGTGACCGATATGCGGCGGCCCGTTCGGATACGAGATCGCTGTGGTGATGTAGAAAGGCGTCTTGGCCGGCATTTGCCCATTCAATTCAAAGACATGGATGGCCGGAGAGGCCCGGCCATGATGATCGAAGAGTACGTATCAACCGCAAGCCGCTGGGGCAAGCAACGCAAACCGGGGAGTTGCAGTCGGTGGGTCGCGTCCTTAGGAGATCGTCATGACGCGACGGATCGATTCGCACGATGCACGCCTCCTGCGCGTGATCGCAGCGCTGGTCTGCATCTCGGCTGCTTTCGCCCTGGTCTCGACCGCGCCGGCTTTTTCCGCACCGATGCGTTGCAGTGGCGAAGAGAAAGTTTGTATCGCGGCCTGCAAAAAGAGCCTCGATCGGTCGTCGATATCGACCTGCCTGACCAATTGTGGGCTGCGCCAGTCTGCATGCATGAAGTCTGGCTGTTGGGACAGCGGCCCGCAGAGATATTGTGGGCTTCTCAAGCAATAGTTCTCTTCGGCGCCGGAGCGCGACCTTGGCTGGCTTTTCGCCGCCGGCACTTGGCCTTTACGAATTCCTAATCCCACTGCGCGTACAATCTAAATGGACATTAACCAACCGCAGATTCCAGATCCGTGGCCAACCAGAACGGTTTCCCAGGACCTATGGGCGCTCCCCTCGAACTCATCCAGCAGCTCGACAGCTCGATCGCGCACAGCACCGACGAACGCCGGTCAGCGATGCTGCGTCACCTCACCGATCTCTTCCTCGTCGGCTCGGATGCATATTCCGATGACGAAGTTGATCTGATCGACGACGTTTTCGTCCGGCTTGTTGCCACGATCGAAGAGTCCTCGCGGGCGCTGCTCGCGATCCGGCTTGGGCCGGTGCCGACAGCCCCTCCCAAGATCATCCGCTTGCTCGCCTGCGATGACGTGATCGAGGTCGCCTCCCCCGTGCTGACGCAGGCGGAACGGCTTGACACCGAAACTCTGATTCAATGTGCCAGGACCAAAAATCAGGAGCACCTGCTGGCAATTTCGCGCCGCAAGTCGTTACCTGAATCGCTCACCGACGTTTTGGTCGAGCGCGGCGATCAGCAGGTGGTGCTGAGCACCGCGAAAAACGGTGGCGCCAGATTTTCCGGCGGGGGCTTCGCAACGTTGGTCCGGCGCTCGCACGGCGACGATCAGCTTGCCGCTTGTGTCGGCGCTCGCCCTGATCTTCCGCCGGAGTTGTTCGAAAAACTGCTCGCGGCTGCCTCCGAAAAGGTGCGCTCGAAGCTCGAAGTCGAGCGCAAGTATCTGAAAGCCGATATCGCCGAGGTCGTCGGCCAGGTTTCCGGCAATATCCGGAGAGCCGCCCACGATCAGCCGCTCAGTTATGCCGCAGCGCAGGTGCTTGCTGAATCGCTGCACCGCGGCGGACAACTCACGCCGATGAAACTTGAGGAATTTGCGGCCGCCGACCGGTTCGAGGAAATGGTAGCGGCGTTGTCTGTGATGTCGGGCGTGCCGACGGCGATCATCGAGCGCAATATGCGTGACACAAACACGCAATCGTTGCTTGTCTTGGCAAAGGCGATCGGGCTCTCGTGGGACACGACGCGCGGCATTATGACACTTGCTGCCAAGCGTTACCGACGCTCGATGGTGGGCGTCGATCAATTGATGCCGTCGTTCAATCGCCTTCGGCAGTCGACCGCGCAGCAGATCCTCGACTTCCATCGCATGCCGGCGCGACCCACGCGCAGCAATTAGCAGCCGCGCAAAATTCCAATCAGGCGGTGATGTTGAATAGCGCGTCCCTCATCTGCGCATCAGTACGGATGACCTGCGCGTTGGCGGCGTAGTTGAACCGGGCGATCAGCACCTGCACCAGTTCGTTGGCGAGGTCGACGTTCGGGCTTGCCACCATGCCGCGACCGTCCGCGTAAGGCGCGCTCGGGTCGTAGCTCGCCACAGTGGGCGCGGCAACATTGGTTACGCTTGCGCTGGTTCCGCCACCCAAATTATCCACCTGATTGACCTGCAGGGCCGAATAGGCCGACGGGAAATTCTCCGGATTGGGCGCGCCCGGCAGTGGGCCATCGGACGACGCGTTCGCGATATTGCTGGCCGCCACCTGCAGAAGCAGGCTCGCCGCGCTCAACCCCGAAACCGCAATCGTGCTCGCGATACTCATGGAGTTCCGTCGTAGTGCCTCTTCGCCAGCGAATTATTCTGCAATTCCCTAAAATTTGACGGGATGATCGGGTTCATTTGGGCAAGCCAGGTGGGCCGGACGGTTATGGGCAATATTCATTTGAATACCGCTGCCTGGACCGGGTCGTTCGTGGTAAATCAAACACCAACAAGCAGCACAACAGGAGGAGTCCGACATGGCAGCGAGCCTTAAGCGGGTCAAAGTCGCGCCCAAGGGCATGGGTCTCAATGATTTCGTCGCGATGCAGGAAGGTTTCTTCGCCGCCGAAGGGCTCGACGTCGAATTTGACTGGAAAACGTTTCGTGGCACGCAGTCGAGCTGGAAGGGCCTTGAGTATTTCGAGCGCCCGCAGGACCGACCCTACACAGAGGATAAACAGGACGTGGTGCAAGGCGCCTGCCTGTGGGGCACGATCTGCAACGCGAGCGCCGGCATGGGCCGTGTCGTCACCGAGGGCTACGGCGATTCACCCTGGGCAATTTTCGTCCGACCCGAGTCGAAGATCCGCAAGCCGGAAGACCTGAAGGACGTGCCGATCTCTGTCGGCATGCGCGCCGGCAGTCATTTCAACGTACCCTATCGCCTCGAACGCTATCTGCCGCTCGAGCACATCAAGACCGTCAACACCGGCGGGTTCGGTGCGCGGCTTAGGGCATTGCTCGATGGCGAGGTCGAAGCAGCGAGCCTGCTGCCGCCACAGATCGCCATGGCCGAGCAGCTCGGCCTTCGCAAGATCATCGAGGATCGGTTCAAGACATTGTGGTGGGTGCCTGAGAACGCCACGGCGGATGTCGTGCACGGCTATATGCGCGTACTCAACCGCGCCGAGCAGGCGATGGACGCGGATCTGGCGAAATATCTGCCGCTCTGGAAGCTTGCGGTCCCGGCCGAGTTTGAAAACTACCACGCCTGGGATTTCAGCAAATTCGGCCGTGGCGAACGCTTCGTGAATAAGCCATTGCCGCGCGGAGAATTTGATGAAGTCTTTGCGCAGGTCGAGCGCTGGGGCCTCGATCAGTATCTCAAGGACCGCAGCCCCGAGACGCTGTCCTATCCGACCTGAAAATCGCTAAAAAAGAAGGCGCGCGGCCTTTGAGCCGCGCGCTTTTTCGTTAGCCCTTCATCGGCGGGAAGTCGCGCGAGAAGACCGGCTGGCTGAGGAACTTGGTCGGGTCCATCGTCCAGAACTGACTGACCTTGTGATAGGTCTTGATGGTCTTGTTGACCATCTTGTCGCCCTGCTTCTCGGCACGCCGCACGTAGACGTCGATCACGACGTTGCCGTGATCGTCGAAGCTGATCGGCCCGCGCGGCGTGTCCGACAGCGTGACCGAGCGGACAGCTTTGACGAACTCGTCCGGGTTGTCGGATTTACCGCCGGTCTTGGCGAGCGCGGCCTCGATCACCTGGCCGTCGATATAGAAGCACGCCGCGTAGTGACCAATGCGGACATCCGCGCCGTAGTTCTTGCGCATCGCTGCAATAAAGCGCTTGTTTGCCGCGCCGTCGACATCGAGCGAATAGGGATTGGTATTGATCAGTCCTTGCGCCTCTTCGCCGTAGGCCTGGATGATGGTGTCGTCGGCCGTGGTCGAGCCCCCGACCAGCTGCTGCTTGATGCCGAGGCCTTTGGCCTGCTTGATGAACTTGATCGGATTGGAGCCTGCAAGCCCGACGCAGACCGCGTCGCATTCGGGAATCTGTGCGACATAGGGTGCGTAGTCGGCCGTATTGAGCGGCGACCACAGTTTCTTGACAACATGTCCGCCTTTCTCTTCCAGCACACGCTGGAATCCGCCGATCTGCTCGTATCCGAATGCGAAATCGTCGGCGATCGTAGCCGCGGTCTTCAGCTTCATTTCCGATTGCATGTAGTCGGCGAGCGGATAAAGGCACTGCGCAGACGTGTATGATGTGCGCGTGAGATATGGATTGCCCTTGCGCTGCGTCACGTCTTCGGCGCCGGCGAAAGCGAGCGTCGGCATTTTCGCCTGCGCGAAATAATCGAGCGTCGCCAGCAGTTCGAAAGCGGCAAACGGGCCGAGCACGACGTTGACCTTGTCGCGTTCGACAAGCTCCTGCGCCTTTGTTTTTGCCCCGGCGGGAGATCCGCCGGTGTCTGCAACAAGCAGCTCGATCTTTCGGCCGGACAGCGTGAAATTCTTGTCTTTGAGAAACGACGTAATGCCCTCCTCGGCGTGCTGTCCACCGGCGGCAAGCGGGCCTGTCTTTACGGTTAGAAGGCCGACCTTCATCGGCGCGTTTTGGGCGATCGCCGGCATAGGAAAGGCCGCGGCGCCGGCGGCGGCTACAGAGCCGGCAAGAAATTGTCTGCGGGTAGAATTAAGGATCATGGTGTCCTCCCTGGCTACGACCGTTCTGGCGCGGTCGTATTTTGACGTGGTGCGAGAGCCGCAAATTCAACCACAAGGATGCGTCCGGGCGAACCCCCTCGCCGCCCACTTCGCCCACGTCCAATCGTTATGGCCGAGCTGCTTCCGCGAGCGCGCCAAAAACCGCAAAGACCAGCGGCTTGCGCTCGAGATTGTAGGTCTCTACGTCGCGCGCCGCGCGATTGACCTTCTCCCAGGTCTCGGCGACGCGCGCCATCCGCACTTTTTCCTGTCCGGCGTCACCAAGTCGCGCGGACAGCCAGCCGTTGATCAAATCCATGAAAGCCTCGAGCGCCTTCGGGTCAGTCCCGCCCATCGCGTCACCAAGGGCATGCAAGGCTCGCGCGTCGACGTCGGGCAACTGCGCCAGCAGATTGAGAACGCGCTGGCGCAAGGCCTGACCTTCAAGCAAGGCGAATGCCCGGCCGGCACTTCCCTCGGCTGCCGCTGCCGCCTCGCGCACATCATCGTCCCGGCGGTCTTTCCCGATTGCTTCGGCAAGCGCCAGAGTAACGTCGTCGACATCGAGCGGCCGCAGCAGAAGCCGCCGGCAGCGCGACCGGACTGTTGGCAATTCGCGGCCCGGCGCATGACTGACCAACAGGATGAGCGACCGTTGCGGGGGCTCTTCCAAAATCTTCAAGAGTGCGTTGGCACCTTCCCGCTGCAGATCGTCGACGGCGTCGACAATAGCGACACGCCAGCCGCCCTCGCCCGCGGTCGTGCCGAAAAACGCGACAGTCCGGCGAACGTCGTCAACGCGAATGACTGTGTAAAGCTTGCCGGTTTGCTCGTTGATCACACGCTCGATGGCGAGCAGGTCGCCGTGCGCTTGTGCGGCGATGCGGCGCGCCACCGGATGGTCAGCCGCTACTGCAAGGGACGTGGCTTTCTGTACCGCTGGAGATTGCGGGTCGGGATGAGCCAGCACAAAGCGCGCCATGCGATACGCCAAGGTTGCCTTGCCGATGCCCGGCGGACCGCCGATCAGCCAAGCATGTGCAATTCGTCTACTCTTGTAGGCGTCGAGCAACGCTTTTTCCGCTTCGACGTGGCCAAACAGCGCTGTCGTCTCGCGCGGCGATTTTGCGTCGATGTCATCGTCCTCGGAACTCACGGCGTCGATGTCTCCGCAATTCCGAGCGATTGAGGATGCAGCCGGTCCTGGACGATTGACCAGGTCCGATCCGCCACGACGTCCCGCGGCGCCCGGCCGTCGATTACCACGCAGCGCTTCGGCTCCGCGGCAGCGAGCGCGCGGTACGCCGCGCGCAGCTTCTCATGAAATTCCATCGATTCTGCTTCGAACCGATCCGCCTCGGTTTGGCCGCGTCTTTTCTTTGCGCGTGCCAGGCCAATTTGGGAGGGAACGTCGAGAATAAAAGTCAGTTCGGGCACGGCGGGCCCGACCGTCACTCGCTCAAGGCTTCGGATCAACCGCTGATCGACATTTCCGAGTTCACCCTGATAGACGCGTGTTGAATCAATAAAACGGTCGCAGATGACCCAGACGCCCGACTTCAAGGCCGGCATTATCGTATTGCGCACATGATCGTCGCGCGCGGCGGCGAAAAGGATCGCCTCGGTTTCCGCGCCAAGCGGTTTGGCGATGCCGGATAGCAGAATATGACGGATGATTTCGGCTCCGGTTGAGCCGCCCGGCTCGCGGGTGAGCACGACATTCTGGCCAACAGACTTGAGCCTTTGAGCGAGGGTGGCTGCGTGCGTGGATTTTCCGCTGCCTTCGCCACCTTCGAAGGTAATGAAGTGTCCGCGCAAAGCCGTTCAGCCTTTTCCAGTCACCGCCTGCTTGCGGCGGCGCCTGCCATCATAGCCGCTCGGCTCCGGCACGGAACAGCGCGATTATCATTTCAGTCACAGCATCGAAAGCGCGCTGCGGCATGTTTCCCTTGCCGATGTTTTCCGCAGCTTTCAACGGCATCGTCAGGATCAGGTTGTCGTTGCGCCAGACCTTGAGATTTCCGACCGGCGTGCCTTCAGTCACCGGCGCCGGCACGGGCCCAGTGTAGACGATACGAGCAACCAGCCGCTCCGCCCCCGATCTCGGCAGCATCACCTTGACTTCTTGATCGGCCTTCAGCGCAACGCGACCGCTGGCGCCGCCAAAAACCTTCGCGGTGCCGATGATCTGGCCTTCGGCGAAGATCGTGCGCTGCTCGAAATTCCGGAAACCCCATTCGAGCGCTTTCTTTGCTTCGTCGGCGCGTTCCTTGGCTGTGCTGACACCCGTGACAACCACGATCAGGCGGAGATCATTCTGGACCGCCGACCCGACCAGGCCATAACCCGCCTCTTTTGTGTAACCGGTCTTGAGGCCGTCGGCGCCGTTCATGGCACCCAGAAGCGGATTGCGATTTTGCTGCCGGATCTTGTTCCAGGTGTAATCAGGCTGCGCAAAGAGCGGGTAGAAATCCGGGTAGGTGCGGATAATGTGTCGCGCGAGCATAGCCAGCTCGCGGGTCGTCACTTTCTCGTTCGGGTCCGGCAGGCCGTTCGAATTGGTGAAGATTGACTTCTCCAACCCAATTTCGCGCGCGCGTTGGGTCAGCTTGTTGCCGAATTCCGCTTCGCTTCCCGCAATTCCTTCGGCCAGCACGATGCAGGCATCGTTGGCGGATTGGATGATCATTCCGTGCAGCAGGTCGTCAACCGAAACCTTGCTGTGAAGCGCCGCGAACATGGTGGAGCCGTGGGAGGGTGCGCCGCCTTTGCGCCAGGCATTTTCGCTCACGATATATTCGTCGGTAAGCTTGATGCGTCCTTCCTTGATCTCATGAAATACGTATTCCGCGGTCATCAGCTTGGCGAGGCTCGCCGGGAAGATCAGCCGATCAGCGTCGCGGTCAAACAAGACGCCGCCGTATTGGGCATCGATCAGGATCGCGTGCGGCGCACTGATGTTCGGCTCATCCTTCTTCGGCGCCTCTTTTTTTGGCGCATCTTTTTTGTGCGCCGCGGACGGCGTGATTTTGTGCGGTGGAGCAGCAAGTGCTGCCGCGGAAAGGCCGGCGGCGAGCGCCGCCACCATCAGCCAACGTCCGAACGCAATCTTCCGCATGGCCATAATCAAGGTTCGTCCGGTCGCACCTTGTGTAATCAGGCACGACCTGATCCCGGAACCTTTGGCGGTAAAATACGGCTCAGTAAAGGCCGCTTCCGCTCATGTAGCCCGGCCGCACATCATAGGCCCGAGGAGCATAGGCGGAAACCGGCGAACTACGGGTCCCCACAGGTTCGCCCGTCTCCACATTCGACGCGCGCGGACGCGCGGCGAGTTCGGTGGTCGAAGCTTCGGCCGCAGGCAGCTCGCGAGGCGTATCGCCCAAGGTATAGGGCCGGTCCGGCGGCGACGGAATCCGCGCCGCCGCACGCAGCGGCCTGTTGTCAAAATAGGTCGGTGCAAAAGACTTACCCGACGCGACCTGTACTGTCCGTTGGGCTGGGCCGCCTTCCCGCAGCGTTGCCATCAGCTTCCGGTCGTCCGAACCGGTCAACGGAGCGCGGCCGACATAGTCGACTTTGACCCGCGCAACGCCGTGACCGTAGAACCCCAATAGCTCGGCCGTCTTGACGGAGACGTCGATCACCCGATCGCCGACATAGGGCCCGCGATCGTTGACCCGCACGACGATCGAACGGTTGTTCGCAAGATTCGTGACCCGCACGTAAGACGGCAGCGGCAGCGTCGGATGTGCTGCCGAGATCGAAGCCATGTCGAAGATTTCGCCGTTCGCTGTGTAGCGCCCATGGAAGTCGTCGCCGTACCACGAGGCCAGACCGATCGCGC
>JACZDD010109439.1_pt1 | contig 10955 bp, 8 predicted proteins | sample 8641771 | NCBI WGS metagenome assembly JACZDD01 (sample SAMN15324614, study PRJNA640507) | soil metagenome | isolation source: intercropping peanut in the second line | place: China: Luxin town, Laibin City, Guangxi Province | collected 2019-07-25 | depth 10cm m | reverse complement strand
CGGCCGCCGTTCTCACCCGCTCCCGGGCCCAGGTCCAAAATGTGATCCGCCTCCGCCATGATTTCAGGATCGTGCTCCACGACAAGGATCGTATTACCCAACTCCCGCAGATCTTTCAGAATCTGAATGAGCCGCGCCGTATCCCGGCTATGCAGCCCGATGGATGGCTCGTCCAGCACATAAATTGCACCCACCAGCCGCGAACCAAGGCAAGTCGCCAGTTGAATACGCTGCGCCTCACCGCCCGAAAGCGTCGCCGATAACCGGTCCAACGTAAGGTATTCCAACCCGACATCATTCAGGAATTTGCAACGCTGCCGGATCTCCTCGAGCACGCGATCGGCAATCTCACTCTCTTCCGGGCTCAGCACGAGCGAATCAAAGAACTCGCGCGCTCGCGCGATGTTGAGATGAGCCGCTTGTGCGATATTCAGGTCGCCGAGCTTCACCCATAACGATTCGGGCCGCAAGCGTGCGCCGCGACAGGCCGGGCACTCGGTATAAGCACGATAGCGGCTCATGAAGACGCGCACGTGTACTTTGTATTTCTTACGCTCGACCTCTTGGAAAAAGCGCCGCACATGAGCGCGAACGAACTCCTTCTCTTCCGCCCTCAAATCGCCATAGGCAACATTGAGCCGTGCTTTGCCACGCGCTTTGGGCCTGAACTCTTCGTCGTAGTACCAGGTGTATTGCGGCTTGGTCCACGGATCCACGGCGCCTTCCTCGAGAGAAAGATAAGGGTCGGGGATGATCAGATCCAGATCGTAATCCACGGTGTTTCCGAAGCCCTGGCAAACCGGACAGGCGCCCATCGGATTGTTGAAGCTGAACATGCCGGGCTCGGGCGCAGACGCCGTCAAACCACATTTCTTGCAGCAGAATGTCTCGCTGAAATGCAAGCGCGCAGGTTCGGCGACACCCGCCTGCTCGAAGAAAATTTCTCCGGATTCGCGATAGCAGATCTCGATCGTATCGACGAGCCTCTGATGCGCATCCGGTTGAATAACAATGCGGTCTGCCAATACGAAGAGGGGCTTCGCGAAATCGATTTCGAGCAACGACTCTGGCGTCGAAAACTCAAAAACCTTGCCCGCCTGAAACAGGCGGCCAAAACCTTTCTTTCGCAGATCGAATAATCGATCGCGCAGCGCAGCGGCTTCGGTTGCTCCCGGGATCTTCGCTGGAAACAGCGCGTACCAGCGCGAGCCTTGCGGCTGTTCGAGCATTGCACCGGCCACTTGATCCACCGTATCGTTCTGAATGCGTGTTCCGTCCTTCGGGCAATAGGTGCGGCCGGCGCGCGCCCACAGCAGCCGCATAAAATCGTACAGCTCGGTTGCGGTCGCCACTGTCGAGCGTGGATTCCGGGTCTGATTTTTCTGGCGGATGGCGACGGGCGGCGCGATCCCGAGGATTTCGTCCACATCCGGTTTCTCCATCCGTTCGAGAAACTGGCGAGCGTACGCCGATAGCGATTCCACGTAGCGGCGCTGTCCTTCGGCGTAAATCGTATCGAAGGCAAGTGACGATTTACCGGACCCCGATACGCCGGTCACCACGGTCAGCTGATTGTGCGGAATGTCAACTGTGATGTTCTTGAGGTTGTGAACGCGAGCGCCACGAATGGCAAGCACAGGCTTGGAGGGTAAGCTGGAATGTTCCGGCATCGCTCAAGAACGGACGTAGGGGAGTACTGCTTAAGAAAGGAGTTCCTTCACTAGTATAGATGACGGATTGCATTTTCCCGGCGCGGGAGATAAACCAATTTCGGGCCGATCTGCTTCGCTGGTTCGCGGCTCACCAACGGGCGCTACCGTGGCGCGAAACGCGCGACCCATATCGTATCTGGGTCTCGGAAATCATGCTGCAGCAAACCCGCGTTGCAGCTGTGATTCCGTATTACCAGCGATTTTTGGAACGCTTTCCGAATTTCGACGCACTTGCTCACGCGCCCGAACCGGAGTTACTCGCGCACTGGGCCGGCCTCGGCTACTATTACCGCGCACGCAATCTGCAGCAAGCCGCACGGCGCATATCCGAGCGCGGATCTTTTCCCGCGACATACGACGAAATCCGCGCTCTTCCGGGCGTTGGCGATTACACTGCGGCTGCGGTCGCGAGCATTGCGTATAATCTGCCGCATGCGGCCGTAGATGGAAACGTGCTTCGCGTCCTCAGCCGCGTACTGGACGAGCGAACCAATGTCGCATCCGGCATCGGCCGGCGGCGCTTTGCCGCGCTAGCGCAAGAAATGCTCGATACGAATCAGCCCGGCCCATTCAATCAGGCCATGATGGAACTCGGCGCCACCATCTGCCTGCCGAAAAATCCACATTGCCTGCTGTGTCCGGTTGCGAAGCTGTGCCGGGCGCGTGCGAGCGGCACCGAAAACGAATTGCCGATGAAGGCCGCGCGCGTTGCCATGGTCTCCGAGCGCAGGACCGTCTTCTGGATTGAAAAGGACGAAAAGGTGCTGCTCTGGCAGCGTCCGACCGGCGAGCGCCTGATGCCTGGTTTCTGGGAGCTGCCGGAATCCATCCATTTGCCGGATGCCATACCGGGTATGAAGCTTGGCTCCTTCCGGCATGGCATTACGTTTCACAGCTATTTTTTTGAGGTTTGGGAAGCCAGGGCGCCGGAGGACATTGGAGCGTGCCACTGGGTTGCACTCAGCCGGCTTGCCAGCATACCCGCGAGCACGATCTTGAAAAAAGCCCAGCGGCATGCACGGCGCGCCAGAGCGGCAGTTTCCGGACAGGCCTCTTTCCGCTAGACTGAAAGCATCGGAGTCATCGCATGATGAAGAGTCTCGTGTTCTTGTGCGGACTAAGCGCCGCCGGTATAGTTACGGCGCAAACGAAGGTGGAACCTGCAGCGCCGGCCCCCGCACCAGACAGCCTCAAAACGCGCACGCAGCCGCCCGCCTCCGACCACTATCAGATCGAGGCCGGCACGCACATCCTGCTCAACGTGGTGAAGAGCGTCAGCACGAAGCAGTCACTCGTTGGAGATCGCATTTATCTCGAAACGGCATTCCCGGTGGTTTCCGGAAATCGCATCGTGATTCCGCAAGGGAGTTGGGTGACCGGCACTGTCATCAATGTGAAAAAGCCGGGACGCGCGCACGGACGCGGTGAATTGCAGGTGCGCTTCGATTCCCTTACTCTGCTCAACGGCGTGACTCGTAATTTCCGCGCCGATCTGGCTGGGCTCGATGCCAGCAACGAAGGCACACTGAAACGGGAAGAGAGCACGGTCAAGGGTCCGGGCGACAAGAAGAGCGATATCGGAACGATAGTCGGTTCCACGGCGGCGGGCTCCGCCATCGGAACCGGCGTGGGAGCAGCATCCGGTCATATTCGGGGCGGAAGCTTGATTGGATTGGGCGGAGGCGCGGCGGCCGGGCTGATCGGCGTACTCGCGTCGCGAGGTCCCGACGCCATGTTACTAAGGGGCTCAACGGTCGAGATGGTGCTCGATCGCCCACTTACGTTTAGCGCGGCCGATCTCGATTTCAGCAATGCTCCTCCGTCGAGGGCCCTGGCCGACGGCGCTGCGCCACAGCCACAGAAGAGCAATAACCCCGGCCCGCGCTATCCGTTCTGAACGGAGCGGTCAGCAGGAGGGCGCGTTGCCAACCCGCCGGACCCAGAGGACGCGCCCCTGCCAGTAGGGCGGCTCTCCTGAGCCGCGCCGGACGTTCCAGTCCGGCTTGCTCTGGGTTGCAACGCTATCGGGGAGGCCGACGAGGACGTCGGCCGCGGACCAGGAGGTCCGCCCCACCAAAGTAGTTACGAATTGCTAGCGACGGTATCGGTTTCCAGTTCCTTGTCCGGCTCTTCTTTGTTGTCCGCGTCGGCTCCGTAGGTGTAGTAATCGTGGTAGTAGTTATATTTGCTGTATAGCTCGCCACGGCGCGCGCCATTCACCACGATTCCCAGCACATTGTTTTCACATAGTGATTGCAACGCGCGGCTCACGGAATCGAAAGTAGTGGTTCCAATTCTCACCACGAGAATCGTGCCGTCGCACATCGTGGCGAGCAAGTTGCCATCCGCCGCGAACAGAAGGGGCGGGCTGTCCAGGATCACCCAGTCGAAGTGGCTTCTTAGTTCCGCAAGTAGGCTGGCGCATTCCTTGAGATTGAGGAGTTCGAGGGGGTTCGTAACGGGATCGCCGGCTGTAATGAGGTAGAGGTTGGAGTCACCGACTCGCCGGATCACATCGCTGAAAGACGCGGTGCCTTGCAGGTAATTCGTCATGCCGGGAGCAATCGGGATTTGGAAAACTTTATCTACGGTAGGACGGCGAAAGTCGAAATCGACCAGGAGCACACGATGCTCTGCCAACTGCGCCTGAGTCAGAGCCAGATTAGCCGCCGTGAAAGACTTACCCTCGGCGGGAGAAGCACTTGTGACGACTAGTGTATGCAACGGTTGAATCGTCTGCATATGATTGAGCCGGGTTCTTAGACTGCGAAATTCTTCCGCCGGCGCCTCCCGCGGCTTATTGGGATGCACCAGCAAGGCATCGCCTAATGGATTGAACGGGATCTGGCGGGCCGACTGAATGCAGGCCTCCAGATTTTCAAGCCCGCCATACGGATCGTCAACCAGCGTGGCTGTGACAACGCGTTCCTGCACGGCTGCCGGTGACTCTGCAGGCAAAGCGGCTGCCAGTGGCTCCGCAGGCGAAGCGGCCGGCGGTGCTGGCGCCGAGGCAGGCGGCCGAGGCGGCCGCGCGACATTTGGTTTAGCGGGATTCTCTTGCCCTGCTTTTCGTAAAGCGTCGTGGACCCGGCTCATATGTGGTTATGCCTTGCTCCAGTAATAACGTGCTACCGACCCGGCCATAATTGCCAGCCCCAGAATCGTGGCGGTGGCCCATCCGACCCACAATACTTGCTTTCGCCGCTGCACAACCACGTCGTTTTCTAGCAGCGGAATGCTGCCCAAGATGGAGAGCTGCGTGTACATGCGCGCATCCTTGAGGTTCTTGAGAGAGGTATCTTTCACCTCACGGAGCGCGACCAGAATCGCTCCAACCACCAATCCGACCACGAAACCGATTGGTATGATCATGGCGCGCTTCGGCTCGGTAGGCGCCACAGGAGTAGAGGGTGCGTCCAGAAGCTCGAGCGTCTCGCCTTGTTTGCGCCGTTCGAGTTCCATCGATACGTTCGCTTTGTGCAGTTTCGACTCAAACTCGTCATATTTCTGTCTGGCCGCTGAGCGATCCCGCATCAACTCGGCATATTCCATTTCCCCGGCCGGAATTCCTTCAATTCGTCCTTGATATCTCTTCAAAGCGTCATTGACTTGGGCCGTCCCGCGCTTTACTTCTTTTTCTTCCAATGCGAGAGCCTTTAGCTCGGTTTGGACAACCTGCACGGCCTGTTCCGCCTCCATGCGATCGTGCTCGGCGGCAGGACTCTCAGCCACACTGGTCTTGTCGATATCGTCAGCTTTCTTCAGCGCCTCGTCCCTTTGTTTCTTCAACACCACCAAACGCTCCCGGGCAGCCTGCAAGTCGGGGTAGTTATCGGTGTAGCGATCCTTCATCGCCGAGATCATCGCTTCATAGTCATCGATCTGCTTTTCGAGATCGGAAATCCTGCCGCCGCCAGCGCCTCGGTAGTTGTTTCTCTTTAGCGCGGCCAGCCGGTCCTGCCGCGCTCGCAACTCGGACTCGAGCATCATGCGCCGCTCGGCATTTCGCGTCGCCGCCTCGGAAAGCGAGCTGGCTCGTTGTTCTAGCGCGTTCATTTGCGAAATGTTGGATTGCATCTCGTCCGGAAGCCGCCCGGCGTTCTTCTGCTTATAGTCGGTCAATCTTTGCTCGACGGTATTCAATTCGCGCTGCGAACGCTCGAATTCGTCTTTCAAGAATTGATAGGCGGCAAGTTGCGAATCCATCACGTCCTGGGAGCTCGCATTCATGAATCGCGACACCAAATCGCCGCAAACTTTCACCGCCAGCGCGGGATCGCGATAGGAGAACGCAATCGACATTGCGGGCAAACTTCGCGTTCCAGCCATACTTGTCACCCCGCTTGCCGCCCGTATATCGATGGCGTCATGCATGGTAGTGACTACATCCTGCATGGGCGCGTGCTTTAATTCCTCTTTATAAAGCCCATACGTTTCGATGAGATTGGTCAACGTGCCACGGCTCAAAATCTGTTGCGCCATGCCGTTGATTCGATCCGACACATCCTGCGCGCTGGTGTTCTTTACGAGCTCCGGTGAGATCTGCTGCGGCACGATGCGAATGATGGCCTTTGAAACATAGGTATCCTGCAGCAGGTAGGCAACAACGGTAGAGATAACCAAGCCAGCGAAGGCCGGACCGATCAACCAACGAAAATTCCGCCGGATGATATCGATGTAGTCTTCGAAGTCTAGTGAGCGCCGTGGAACCGATAGTCTGTCTAGCATAAGAAACGCCTAAAGTTACGGAACTACGATGTGATCGCCCGGCTCCAGCCGGATGTTCTGTTCCATGTGCTTGCCGCGAAGCACGTCTTTATAGTTGAACGGTATTCGCTTGTCGCCGCGAAGCACGTAGATTTTCTTGGAATTAGCGAATTCCTGCAATCCGCCCGCTTTACTGATCGCCTCTAAAATTGTGGTGGGTACGACCAGCGGAAATTCCCCCGCACGGTTCACTTGGCCATCCATGTAATACTTTTTGCTACCCACCTCCTGTACGACTACCGTCACCAGCGGCTTGACAACATATTTCGTCAGAGCCTTGGCCACGTTTTCCTGCACTTGCACTGGCGTTAAATCGCCGGCCTGAATATCACCCAACAGAGGGAGCGTGATTTTCCCATCCTGGTGAACCGCCACCGGACCCGAAAATTTCTCTTCATTCCATACCCGAATGGATAAGATATCTGACGGACCAATTTTGTAGGTATTCGAATCCACCGCGGCACCCGCTTCTTTGTGGTCCGACGGAGCTTTGTCCTTATCTCTATCTTGGGGAGGAGATGGCTGCGGCTCCTGGGGGGTGGGCGGCGGCGCTATGGGAACTTGTTGCGCACTGCTCGCTATTGAGAGACAAAGCATTAACAATAAGGCTGTTACTGCTAACTTCTGCAATCTAAAAGAGCTACTCATCGGACCTGGATCATCTCCCGCGTACCTATTTAATCTTGCCATACCTTTGGGACCCGGCGGACGCCGCATCCTTACTGCCCCGCAGACCGTTTTTCGCCAACTGGAAGCCCACTGGATACGAAAGCGTCTTTTGCCGCCGGCACCCAAACCTCCATGGGACTTGGCTCTCTGTTTCCAATCGCATAGTAGGGAATAAACGTCAGCGTTACCAAGCGTTTGGCGCGATTCGCCGTAGCCGCCAACGGCTGATAGAGAGGTTCCTCACTGATGGACCTTTCGGCAGCTTGCCCCGAAATCTTTAAGACTGTAATTCCGCCCAACAAGTCTCTACGAGATTCCACGGCGATCGGGGTGGCCGGCCTGATGAACAGATCGGAGAGCGCCAGGCCGCCCTGGTCGACTTGCTCCAGAGCGTAGACGAGCGGCCCTCGCTGTAAGGCAACGCGGCCATACGTGTCCGCAACTCGCGGATTGGCCGCCATGGCCGTGGGTTGCATGGACAGGCTCAGGCTGATCACGTCACCCGGGTTCCAGGTGCGGGACAACGCGATATAGCTACCCCGCCGGGCCGCTCCCAGCGAAACCGGCTGCCCATTCACCAGCACCTCCGCCGTGGGCGCCCAGCCCGGCCATCGCAGATAAACCGTAAAGGCTGCGCTGCGCGCCGGATCGATCGTGAGCTTCACGTCGCCCGACCAGGGATAGCTCGTAGCCTGTGTAATCTTGATCCCGGCGCCGTCTTCCAGATGCCAATCGAGTTCCGAATTATGGTACAGGTTCACGTACACGCCATCACGGCTCAGGGCGTAGAAATATCCCGGTAGCGATTCAAACAGCCTCTCGATATTCGGCGGACAGCAGGTTGTGTCGTACCAGGGACTCCGCAGCTTTTCACCGTTCGAGGAAAGCGGATTCCGATAACAGTAAAGGTTGCCTGAAAGCGACATGCCCGAATTGACGCCGTTATACAAGGCGCGCTCGAGCACATCGGCGTAGCGTGCGTCGCCGGTGAGCGTCAGCATCCGGAAATTCCACATTACATTGGCAATAGCGGCGCAGGTTTCGGCGTAGGCCTGTTCGCTCGGCAATTCGTATGGATCGCCGAAACTCTCGCCACCCGAGCGCGACCCCACGCCGCCGGTGATATACATTTTGCGCATTGTGAGGTCGGTCCAGAGCAAATCGAGCGTTCTCTTGAAGGCCGGATCCCCGGCTTCGGTGAAGTAATCGGTCGCCCCGGAAGCGGCGTACAGCGCCCGCACTGCATGGCCTTCGAACTCAGTGCGCGAAACGAATGGTTTACCGCTGAACATGTAGCGCATGTCCGAGTCCTTGAGCTTCAGGCGGTCTTTTTCCACGCCGCTGAAAAGGTAACGCGCGAAATCCAGATACTTCGTTTCGAGAGTGGTGCGATAGAGCTCTACCATCGCCATCTCGAGTTCCGGATGTCCGGTCACGAACGGCCGCTTGCCCGGACCGAATTCATCGACCATATAGTCGGCAAAGCGAATACCGGCATCCAGCAGGCGGCGGCTTCCAGTGGCGCGATAGTAGGCGATTCCGGCCTGCAGAAGATGCCCCAGGCAGTAGCCTTCATGCGAGCGCGTCAATTCCGTGAAACGAAGGCGCGCCTTGTCGCCTACATAGTATGTGTTGAGATAGCCGCTCGGCTCCTGTGCCGCCAGGATATGCGTTGTGAGCGACTCGATATCCCCGCGCAGCTTTTGTTTATCCGCAGTGGAGGTTTCGTTCGAAGCGAGCGCCCAAGCGGCGGCCTCTATCCACTTATAAAGGTCCGAGTCCGTATACAGAGGACCTTTTCGCGGCAGATCGGAACGGCCTGCCAAGCGCCGGAAATTGTCCACTACACCGTGCTCTTCCAATAGATCGAGCAGAGTGGGCAAACTGCGTTCCGTCGTTACTTTGCGGCGCGCACTCCAGAAGCCATCGCCTAATCGCACCGATTGCACGGGCACGGTATGCAGGCGGGCATTCAGCGCGTGGTCCAGATAAAGAACGCCTTCCCGCTTCCACTCGGCCGGATCGCTCTGCGCCCCCCAGGCGACAAGCGAAAAAAGACAGAGCCCGACTGCTAGCCGAGCGGCGCCATGTCGCGCAAATACCGGTAAACGAGGGACACCGGCAGTCCTACAACATTCTGATAGCACCCTTGTATCGAGCGGACAAACTTCGAACCCCGGCCTTGAATGGCGTAGGCGCCTGCTTTGTCCCGCGGCTCTCCGCTTCGAGTGTACTCCTCAATCTCATTCTCCTCCATGCGTTCGAAGGAAACCCGGGTACTCGCCACATCCCGTATCGTGGTGTCTTTTGCCAGAATGCAAATGCCTGTATATACGTGGTGATCGCGGCCGGAGAGTAGACGCAGCATGCGGCGCGCATCGTCGTCGCTCACTGGTTTTCCTAGCACGGCGTCATCCAGGCAAACCACGGTATCGGCGCCTAAGACGATTTCATCCTCCGCATGCTCCACCGCGCGAGCCTTTTCTTCGGCCAGGCGCATGACCATGTGCATGGGCGGCTCATCGGGCCGCCTCTCTTCGGGTATTGCGGCTGCGCGAACCAGATGCTCGATGCCGGCGGCGAGCAGCAATTCATGCCGCCGCGGAGATGCTGACGCGAGAATCAACATAGAGTTCAGTCGGGCAGTTTGAACGCAATGAGCGCGTCGCCGGTCGGACTTCCGAAAAAACCTCCACCGCCGGCGGCAATGACCAAGTATTGCTTGCCGTCTTTGCCGAGGTAGGTAGCAGGCGTAGCGTGGCCGCTTGCTTCGATTGCCCCAGACCAAAGTTCGCGGCTGGTGCGCGCATCGAAAGCGCGGAAGCGGCTGTCATTGGTGGCCGCGACGAAAACGAGTCCACCAGCGGTAGCGATGGAGCCGCCGATGTTTGGTGCACCGGTGTCGTGCGGGCCGAGCGGCACGCGCCAGGCGATATCCCCTGTATTTACGTTGACGGCGGTCAGCAATCCCCACGGCGGTTTTTGGCAGGGCTGTAGGTCTGAATCCCAAAATCTGGCATAGTCGCCAGCCGGGCTGGTGCGGCGGTAAGGCATCGGCGAACCCTCTGGTTGTTTGACCATCTGTCCGACGGCACCGACTTCATTGGTATTGACGAATATGTACCCAAGACTGGGATTGAAAGACACTCCGGACCAGGTGGCGCCGCCCAGCGTTCCGGGAAACACGACGGTGGGCTTCGTGCCAAAAGGCGTATAGCGGCCGCGATTTTCGAGTCTCGAAAACATCTCCATGCATCCCTGCCGGACATCTTCCGCGCCGATTTTGGAGCGTGAGAGCGGCGGCGGCTTGATCGGAATGGGCTGTGTGGGCGAGGCGGCTTCGCCAGGCACATCGCTCGCGGGCATGGGCCGCTCTTCGACGCCGAACACAGGCTTGCCGTTGCGGCGATCGAAAATGAAAACCAGACCCATCTTGGTGACCTGCACCACCGCGGGAATTTCGGCGCCATTGCGATGCACCGTAACGAGCGCGGGCGCAGCCGGAGGGTCGTAATCCCAAATATCGTGATGAACGAGCTGGAAATGCCAACGCAGCTTGCCCGTTTTCACGTCTAGAGCGACCAGCGAGTTGCCGTAAAGATTCGCCCCCTTCCGGTCGCCGCCATAGAAATCATAGGCGGGAGAACCGATGGCTAGAAATACCAAGCCGCGTGGTTCGTCGACCGTAATCATGGTCCAGACATTTACGCCGGTGCGATCTTTCCAACCATCGCTTTCCCAGGTTTCGTGCCCGGGCTCGCCCGGGAGCGGCACAGTGTGAAATGTCCAAACAAGTTTGCCGGTGCG